>Ga0272446_1003545_pt1 | contig 19512 bp, 13 predicted proteins | sample YNPCB0061_FD_194587 | JGI IMG/M metagenome (GOLD analysis project Ga0272446, IMG submission 194587) | Hot spring microbial mat communities from Yellowstone National Park, WY, United States - YNP-CB-006-1 | ecosystem: Environmental > Aquatic > Thermal springs > Hot (42-90C) > Sediment | place...
AACTGCCAGGGATCGACCTCGGCTTTTGTGCGATAACCCAGATGGAAATCTTCGCCAGGCCCGACATGTTCGCGCCAGCGACAAGTCAGCACCTCGATAAAACGCGGCCCGCCTCCAGAGCGGATGTCCTTGACCAATCCCTCGACCTGAGCATGAATGGCCAGTACATCGTTGCCGTCGAGTTGCGTCGCGGGTATGCCCTGAGCGCGGGCCTTGCCGCACAGATCGAGATTGCCCTGTCGTCGGCTTTGGTGCGTGTGGATGGCGTAGCGATTGTTTTCGCAGACAAAGAGGATGGGTAGACACTTCAGAGCGGCAAAATTCAGGCTCTCGGTAAAGACTCCCTCCTCGGTGGCCCCATCGCCGAAGAAACTGGCGACGATGCCGGTCTGCCGACGCAACTGGATGGCGTAGGCGTGTCCGACTGCATTGGCGATGGTGGTGCCGACCACAGCGGACATGCCCATGATGCCCTGGCGGGTGTCGATGAGATGCATCGACCCGCCCTTGCCGCGGGCGCAGCCGGTGACCTTGCCGTACAGTTCCGCCAGCATGGCGCGGAGATCGCCACCGCGAGCCAGATACAGGGCATGGCCTCGATAGGTGCCATAGACCACGTCCTGCGGTTCCAGTGCTGCACAGACACCAACGGAGACGGCCTCTTGGCCGATCGACAGATGAACGGGCGACTTAATGCAGTCGCTCGGATAGACGCGAGCAATCTCTTCTTCGACTCGGCGAATGCGGTAGAGACTTCTATACAGTTGCGCTTCCATGCGGCCTCACCTCCCTGCAAGCCCGTTCGAGAAACCAGCGATAGGTTCGATCCAAAGCAACGCGGAAGTCGGTACGCGGTCGCCAACCCAGAGCGAACAGCGGGCCGGCCTCCAGGCACTTGCGTGGGGCACCGTCGGGTTGGCTGGCATCGAAGTGCAACTCCCCTGCGTAGCCGACCACATCGGCAATGGCTTGCGCCAGTTCGGCAATAGATAAATCCGTGCCGCCACCCAGGTTGATCGGTTCAGGCCCAGGATGATGTTGCAGAACAAACAGTGCGGCATCGGCGAGGTCGGGGGCGTAGAGGAACTCGCGACGCGGTCGGCCACTGCCCCAGATGGTCACGCTGCGAGCCTGTCGCACCTTGGCCTCGTGCAGTCGTCGCATCAGAGCCGGGATAACGTGCCCGCCCTGGGGCGTGAAGTCGTCGTGTGGCCCGAAACTGTTGGTGGGGATGGCCATCAGGAAGCAGTCGCCGTACTGCTGCTGGTAAGCACGACACAGTTGCCAGCCCGCTAGTCGGGCGGTGGCATAGGCCGCACTGGTCGGCTCCAGTGGGCCAGTCAGCAGCGACTCAACGCAGAGCGGTTGTGGCGCGGTCACTGGATACATGCAGGAGCTACCAAGGTACAGAAGGCGTTGTACCTTGTGTTCGTGAGCGGCCCGAAGCAGGTGAGTGATGCTGAGCAGATTGTCGAGCATCAGATCGGCGGGGCAATCGCGATTGAGACCGATGCCTCCTGAGCGGCCTGCCGCCACGATCACTTGCGTAGGTCGAACCTGGGCGAAGAACTCATCGACCTGTCCCGGCTGGGTCGGATCAGGTTCGCTACCGGGCAAGCCAACCAGATGATAGCGGCCGGATGCTCGCGCTTGGTGGAGAAGGGCTCGCCCGAGCAGAGTTGAGCCGCCGGCCACATAAAGACGCTCGTTCACGAGGCCTCCGCAACTGGGGTGAGAGTGGACAGTTCCTTGAAGGCCACCGGGGCACACTGCCGACGCAGTTGCTCGACCTCTTCGTAGGCCGGCGAGGGTTCGTAAAAGATGATCTGGCTGCCGGCCGACTCGAATTGAAAGGGAACGTGCAGTCGGCCTTGCAAGGCGCGGAGGATGTCGGCATGACGATCTGGTTCGGCAAACAGGAGCAGAAAGCCCCCGCCGCCCGCGCCGGTGAGCTTGCCGCCCAGGGCACCAGCGGCACGGGCTCGGCTGTAGAGTTCATCGACCTCGCTGTTGGATACCTGGGCCGACAGGCTGCGTTTGGCCAGCCAGGCTTCATGAAGCAGATCGCCAAAGGCGCGAATGTCGGTGCCGCTGGCCAGGATCTCGACCGCCTCGTCCACCAATTCCTTCATGATACGAAGTTGTCGTCTGCGGGCTTCAAGATCCTCGACATAGCTGCGAGCTACATCCGAAGCCGTGCGGGCGATGCCAGTATAGATCAGCAGCAGATGTGCCTGTAGCTGGGCAACGCGAGCCGGTGGCAGGATAAAGGGGTCGATGGTGAAATCGCCGTTGGGATGGAACTTGATATGACGCAGCCCACCAAAGGCCGCCATGACCTGATCCTGCGAGCCAACGGTTTCCTGAAGAATGTCTTGCTCGATGTGCAGACTTTCGCGAGCGAGTTGGTACTTGGTAACCATCTCACCGCGTAGGGCGTGCAGGGCGTGCAGCAGTCCTACGGTGCAGGCGGAACTGGAGCCCATGCCGCTGCGAGCGGGCAGGTCGCCATCGTGATGCAGTTCGACACCGCGTTCGATGCCCAGCAGCCGCAACGTCTCGCGGACGGAGGGATGGCGGATGTCGTCGAGCGACTGGCAGGTTTCGATCTGGCGATAGACGATGCGAATGCGATGTTGAAAGAAAGGCGGCAGATAGCGACAGGTCAGGTAACAGTATTTGTCGATGGTGGTGGCTAGGACGGCTCCGCCGTGCTGGCGATACCAGCTAGGGTAGTCGGTGCCACCGCCGAAAAAGGAGATGCGGAAAGGCGTTCTACAGATAATCATCCTTGATCCTCGGTGCCGAACGGCGCAGTTATTCCGGGTGATCCATCACTCCGGGGAGGAGATGGGAAGATGGCATAAGAGGGCAGGCTGTGTCAAGATAACTTCGCATCAGCGGGAGTTGCAGAACTCCACCCGCTGACGCGAGATGGCTCGCCTAATACTTCAACAAACTCTCAGCACACCGCCGTCCTCGATTGTGGATCGCCTCAGCGGGTGCGCAGCAGGAAAGTCATGGTTTCCTGTCCTGGTTTGCCAATTCGGCAGACGCGGTCGAAGCGATCACGCTTGATCGAATCCAGCACCTGTCGCGCTTCGCTTTCCTGACTGCCGAGCTGGAGGATGACTCGGTCTTTCTGACACAGCGAGTACACTCCGCCGGTCTGTTTGATCTCCAGTTGTTCGGGGCGGAAATCTTCTCCGTGCAGACCGGCAGGCAGAGCGTGAGGAGCTGCCTTTGGAGCAGTGAAGTAACTGGCTCCCGTTGAGGCGAGTTGATGCAACTCTGTGAAACGATAGTACCGCAAGGCCTGCAACCCCTGTTGGGCCTCAGTGCTGTGAGGGCCGAAATTCACCAGCGTTCGCATGCCTGCTCGTAACTGCCAGTCGCCATTGACCTGCACCAGAGCCACCTGTCGCCAGTCAAACGGCACGCGAGTGACGGCGGTATTGGGCGAGCCACCGATCAGGCGATGGGGAAGTTGATCTAGTCCCTGCAGTTGAGCCGCCGGATTCGAGGAAGGTTGCTGGCCAGGCCAACTAGTCGGTTTCGCTACTTGAGGGGGCACCAGTCGGTTGCCAGCTGGGTGGGCAGTTGGATTGGAATGGTGACCGGCACGAAGGTTTTCACTAAGGGGAGCGAGGAAAACAGCCATCGCGCCCTCGCCGCTGCCGATTATGCCGACTCGATCGAAGCGATACTTCTGCATGATGGCCAGTGCCTGGCGAGCGTCGGCCTCGCTGCCGCCAAAGTCCACCAGCAGACGCGACTGGTTGCGCAAGTACCATCGGCCTTGCAAGCCGGCCACTCGGAGGCTGGCCGGCTCCAGACTCACCGTGGCCAGTCCCTGCGGCGTTCGTCGCGGCGGTTGGCCGTTGCTCAACCAGTACTCCAGACTCCCCGCACCAATCGTGCCTCGCTGATTCAGAGCCAATTCGTGAATGACCTGAACGGCCTGACGAGCCGCTCGCTCCGAGGGGCCGAAATCCTTGAGGACTCCGCCCGAAGAGGTCACCAGCCAGCGTTGGTTGCGCCAGTCCAGTCGCACGGAACTGGTATCGAAGGACTGCAACTCCTCGGGTCTGGGCAGATCCGGGATCGGCGACTTCCACAATAGCAGTCCGGCTCGCTGGTTCGCGGGTGTTTGTTTGGCAGGGGAAAACTGCGCCAGTATCTCGGGGGCAACCAGACCGAGTACCAGAAGAATCACCGTCGGTCGCATGCCCTTCTCCTCTTGCGTAAACTACCGGCCTTCGCCCGACCTGTTCAGTCCTCCAACCGACTGGGCAAGACAGCAAGCCAAGGCGGAGCCGCGAACCCTTCAAGGCTGTGGACTTTGCCGGTTGCGATAGTCCTGTTGACTTTATCGACTAGTTGCCCAATACTTTTCCACTATCTCAGCCCTCCTGTTGGGGCCAAGGCACAGGACACAGGGAAGGTGTTCATGGACATGGCCAGGTTGATGGCTCGCTGGCAGATGGGCAATCCCTGGCTGCTGACAGCCGCGTTCGTCTGGGGTGTTCTTCTGCTGGCAGTTTGCCTACGGTCGGGTTGGCAGCCCTATCGACAAACCACCTACCCCATCTGGGAAGCCACAGGTCGAGCCTGGTTGCAAGGCCAGGATCTCTATGGCGAGTTGAAAGATGGGCAAGAGCAGTTTCTGTACTATCGCTACAGCCCACTAATCGCGGCTCTGTTCACGCCGTGTGCGATGCTTCCGTTGTGGTTGGGCGGCGTGCTGTGGCGGTTGCTCAGTGCGGTGGCCCTGTTGCTAGCAACGGACTGGTGGTTGCGACAGGGTTGTCCGTGGCAGACGACTCCGACACAGCGTGGCGTGATCTATCTGCTGATGGCTCCCCTGGCTCTGGGCAGTCTCAACAATGCTCAAGCTAACATCGCTCTGCTAGCGTTGATGCTGGTCAACGTCACCGCCGTGCAGCAACAACGCTGGACGCTGTCAGCCCTGGCTCTGGCATTGGCCATCCATCTCAAGGTCTATCCGATCGCTCTGGCCGGTCTGCTGGTGTTGCTGTATCCGCTCCAACTGGGCAGCCGACTGGTACTGGCTCTGCTGGTGCTGACCGTGTTGCCCTTTGGGTTGCAACAGCCCGAGTATGTGGCGCGACAGTATAAACTGTGGTGGGGCGTGCTGGCTCATGGCGATGCGGTTCGGCGAACTTGGTCGTTGGTGCATGGCTACCGCGATGTCTGGCAGTTACTCAGTGCCTGGCAGGTGCCCATCACGCTCTTTCAATACACACTGTTGCAACTGGCCGGCGGAGCCGGTTGTGCCGTCGCCGTGTTGCTGGCACGCTGGCGACTCGGAAGCGGCACGACTACTCTGTGGCTGACTCTGACATTCGCGACCTGTTGGATGCTAGTTCTGGGGCCGTCTCCTGAGTCCTGCACCTATGGACTGATCGCGCCCATGCTCGCCTACTGGATCGCCTGCCTGGATCGACGACCCGAGCGGCTGAGTTATGCCCTGGGACTTTGTGGCTACGGCTTGCTAGTGTTGTGTGTTCTGGCGGGAACCAGTTCCACGGGGATTCGGCTCTACCAGGGAACCGGTTTGCAACCGCTGGGCGTACTGTTATTCGCCCTAGGGGTAGCGGGAGCGGCCACTTCCTGGCTGCTCTGGCCCGAGGCCGTCCACGAGACCACGCCTCAAGTTGTCGGCGCGGCAATCCCTTGCGCAGCCCAGCAACTGGCCGCCTGAGAGTCTGAGAAACAATAGCGAGCCACCCCGCGTCAGCGGGTGGAGGTAGCTACTCCGATCGCTGACGCTGCCGGCTCGCTGCCGCCGCATGTCCGGCAGTTGCTCGACTCAACCCTGCCGCTTCAGGGCAATGACGAGGTCTTTGCCCTCGATCTTACTGCGGATCGAGTGCCCGCCATTGTCCAGAGGTTCGCTGGCCCAGCGTGTGGTCAGGGTTTCGCGAGCAATGTAGTCGCGGTGGGCCTCGATGGCGGCCCGCACTACGTCCGTGTCGCTGGATAGATACAGAGTAATGCGATCCTCGACTTCCAGACCAGACTGCTTGCGGAGATCCTGCACCTGCCGCACAATGTCGCGGGCCATGCCCTCCTGGGCCAGTTCCACGGTGATGCGAGTATCGATGGCTACCTGCGTGCCGCGATCCATCAAGCCGGCCCAGCCCTCGGCGGCTTTTTGAGTGACCCACAGGTCGGCTGGCTCTAGCGTGAATTCGCCGAGTTGGAACGGCTCGCCACGAGCGACTAGGGCGGCCAGTTGCTCCGGCTCGGCAGCAGCAATGACCGCCTGCACGTCGCGTAGGCGATCGCGATATTTCTGTCCTAGTGCCTTGGGGTTCGGCTTGATCTCGCTGACCAGTAATGGGCCGGCGGCTGGGTCGTGCAAGGTGACCCGTTTGACGTTCAATTCCTCGGCGATCTGGCTACCAAACCGCTGCACGGCTCGTTGATCGCTCTCGCCTGCTGGTTGCACACGCAGTTCGGCGAGCGGTTGCCGCACCTTGATCTTGACCGTGTTGCGGGCTGCCAAACCGAGCGATACTAGCCGCAACAGAGCGTTCATGTCAGCAGAGAGTTGTTCGTCGATTAGCCCCACCTCGGCGCGCGGGTAGTCGCACAAATGCACGCTGGCCGGCTCGCTCGCCCCACGTTCGCCCAGAGCGTTGCGGACGAGGTTTTGATACATCGCCTCGGTGAAAAACGGGATGATTGGCGCGAATAGCTTGGCTAGGGTGACGAGAACGGTGTGCAGCGTCTGATAGGCCGCGAGTTGATCGGTGGCGTCATCGTTCTTCCAGAAGCGTCGGCGATTGCGACGGACGTACCAGTTGGACAGCTTGTCGTCCACGAAGGCCTCGGCCGCGAGAGCGAAGGCCTGGACGTTGTAGCTAGAGAAGGCTTCGTGAGCGGTCTGAATCAGCTTTTGCAAATCCGAGAGAATCCAGCGATCGATGTCGGGCCGACGCTCCATAGGCACAGCAACGCTGGCGGGATCGAAGTTGTCCAGCCGGGCATACTCGCAGAAGAAGGCGTAGACGTTGAAGAGTTTCAAATGGAATCGGCTACGGAGTTCGTCCGCCGGGCCGGGGCCGATGTTGAGATTGACCGCCGGATTCTGTCGGCAGTACAGCCAGCGGATGACATCGGCACCCATCGGCTTATACTTACCGATAACCACCTTGCGCGACTTGCCCTCGATGATCTTCTCGCCCTCGTAGCACGACTCGAAACCGGCCGGCAACTCTTGTTTGGCCTGGGCCTCGACGCTGAGTTTCGGCTTGCGATCGACAAACAACTCGTAGCCGGTGTCGGCGGCTCCGTTGAACTCGACGGAGTTGCCCTTGCTCTTGCTCATCTCTTCGCCGTTCTGGTCGCGCACCAGAGCATGGCCGAGCAGCACCTTGAAGGGCGGTCGGCCCTCCATCATGGTACTCATGGCCAGGATGGCGTAGAACCAGTTGCGGAACTGTCCGGGGAAACACTCCGTGATGAAATCCGCGGGGAACCACTTCTCCCACTCGGCGCGGTCGCTGTTGTAGCCCATGGTCGAGTAGGGCACGATGCCGGCATCCAGCCAGGGGTTGCCGACATCGCTGATGCGTGACATCAGGTTGCCCGTCTTGGGATTGCGGATCTTGACAAGGTCGATCCAGGGACGGTGCGGCGAGTGGCCCTCGAACTGTTCCCAGCCTTCGACGGCGCGCGCCTGTAACTCTTCACGACTGCCGATCACCTCGAAATCGCCGGTCTGTTCATCGACCCAAATGGGTAGAGCCAGTCCCCAGAATCGCTTCTTGGAGATCATCCAGTCCCCCATGTTCTCCAGCCAGTTGCGTTCCTTGGCTCGACCGTTGATGCTCTCGGGCAAAAAGGTCACCTGATCGACAACGCGGAGGATCTCGTCACGCCAGGACATGTTGATGAACCACTCATCGACAAGGCGGAAGAGCAGTTCCGTCTTGCACCGCCAGCAGTGCGGATAGCGGTGGACATAGCGTTCGGTGGCGAAGAGGCGATTTTTGTGTTGCAGGCTGGTGCAGACCAGTTCGGGCACTGCGGGATCGACGGCACACTTGCCGGTCAGTTCACCGAAGCCTGGCAAAAACGTGCCGGACTCGTCGAGTGGAGCGATGGGAGGCAACCCCTGTTCCTTGCCGAGTTGGAAGTCCTCGCGACCGCAACCCGGGGCGATGTGGACGATGCCGGTGCCCTCCGTCTCGCCGACCTCCTTCCAGGCGACGACGCGATGAGCGGTTCGGCCGGACACAGCGGGGGCCCAGTTGCGGGCGCGGACGACACGAGCCAGTTCCTGGGGGGCACCGTAGTCCTCGGAGACGGCGGGCAGTTCGTCGAAGGGGCCGTCGTAGGTCCAGCCGACCATCTCAGCACCTTTGAGTTCGCCGAGGATCTCGAAGCCTTCGCGAGACTTCTCCTTGAAGAGTTGTTCGAGCGACTTGAGGTGCGGCACACCGGGCAGCCAGCCGGCGTTCTTGCCGGTGCCGATGTCCTCCTCATCGCCGTCGGCCCCGCTGGCCGTCCCTACGCCTGCCATGCGGTCGGCTTTGAAGGCACCGCGAGCGAGGTAGTAGATTTCGTCTTTGAGGCGAATGCGTAGATAGGTCAACTCTGGATTGACGGCGGCGGCGACATTGCTGCTGAGCGTCCAGGGTGTCGTCGTCCATACCAGCAGATTCTCGCCGGGCCGTTCGCGCAAGGGGAACTTGACGAAGACGGCGCGGTGTTCGACCAGCCGATAGCCTTCCTTAACCTCCATCTCGGACAGACCGACACCACAGCGCGGACACCAGGGCATGGCATCGTAGCCGCGATACACCAGCCCGCGTTGATGGCACTTCTTGAGGAAGCCCCAGATGGTGTAGTTGTTCTCCTGGGACATGGTGAAGTAGGAGCGACGTTGACCGGGATCCTTGCTCCAGTCCTCTTCGCGATCCCAGTTCATCCAGTAACCCAGGCGGATGGATTGTTCGGTCTGAATGCGAGCAAAGCGATCGACACGCGCCTTGCACAGGCTGACGAAGCGGTCGATGCTGGCGAACGGATCGCCGGGCACAAGATTCTCGATGTCGCGTTTGGACTTCAGGCCGAGTTCCTTCTCGACCTCGACCTCGACCCACAGTCCCTGACAGTCGAAGCCGTTCTGATAGCGGAGGTGATGCCCGAGCATGGCGTGATAACGCTGGTAGGCATCTTTGTAGGTGCGTCCCCAAGCATGGTGAACGCCCATGGGATTGTTGGCAGTGATGGGACCATCGAGAAAAGACCAGCGCGGCCCGTTGGCATTCTTGCGGCGCAGTTGCTCGAAAGCATCAATACGCTGCCAGAAGTCCAGCATGGCCCGCTCCAGGGCAGGGAAGTCGATTTGCTTGTCCACTTTCTCGAATGGCATGGTGCAACCCTCAAACAGCAGATTCTTCTCTGAGTAATGGTAGCAGAAACTCCGGCCGCTGACGCGGGCTGGCTCGCTGGCGAATCATCTTGGCGAGCCGGCTCCCGTAAGGGGCCGGAGCTAGCCAAGGGTGACGCTCGTTGGACGGGTTCGTAGACTATCACCTGGATTTCCTCTCCTCCCTGACTTGGGAGGGGGCTTTCATTGAGGCAAGGACGAATGGCAGCCAAAAAATACGTTTACTTCTTCGGCGGCAACCAGGCAGAGGGCAACGGTAAGATGAAAGAACTTCTCGGTGGCAAGGGGGCCAACCTCGCCGAGATGTGTCTCATCGGTCTACCTGTGCCGGCCGGTTTCACCATCACTACTGAAGTCTGCAATTACTACACCGCAAACAATCACACCTACCCGCCGGAACTGAAAGCTCAGGTCGAAGAAGCCCTCCGCAAGACCGAAGAGGTCATGGGGGCGAAGTTCGGCGACTCCAAAAACCCTCTGCTCGTCTCCTGCCGTTCCGGTGCCCGCGTGTCTATGCCCGGTATGATGGACACCGTTCTGAACATCGGCTTGAACGAGTCCACCCTCAAGGGACTCATCGAGAGTACCGGCAACGAACGCTTTGCCTGGGACAGCTATCGCCGCTTCGTCCAGATGTATGGCGATGTCGTTCTCGATCTCAAGCCGCAATCCAAGACCGAGATCGACCCCTTCGAGCAGATCATGCACGACCTCAAGCACGAGGTTCACGTCGAACACGACACGCAACTGACGGTCGAACACCTCAAGGAACTCGTTAGGCGGTTCAAGAAAGCCGTCAAGGACAGAAAGGGCAAGGAGTTCCCCGAAGATCCGATGGAGCAGATGTACGGGGCCATCGCTGCCGTGTTCGGCTCGTGGAACAACGATCGCGCCGTGGTGTATCGTCGGCAGTACGGCTACCCGCATGACTGGGGCACGGCTGCTAACATCTGCTCGATGGTCTTCGGTAACATGGGCGACGACTCAGGCACCGGTGTGGCCTTCACCCGCGACCCCGCCACAGGCGAAAACGTCTTCTACGGCGAATACCTGCTCAACGCCCAGGGCGAAGATGTGGTAGCCGGCATTCGCACTCCTAAAAAGATCGCTCAACTCAAGGAGGAGATGCCCGACTGCTATCGGCAACTCGAGGAAATCCGCCAGAAGCTCGAAGACCACTACCGCGATGTCCAGGACATCGAGTTCACTATCCAAAAGGGCAAACTGTGGATGCTCCAGACGCGCAACGGCAAGCGAACCGGCTTCGCTGGCGTGCGCTTCGCCGTGGACTTCCACAACGAGGGCCGCATCAGCAAAGAAGAAGCTCTGTCGGCCGGCCGCATCCCCCCCGATGATCTCAACCAGTTGCTCCAGCCGATCTTCGATCCCGAGGCCAAACGCAAGGCCAAGGTCATCGCCAAGGGCATCAACGCCGGCCCAGGAGCGGCCTGCGGCGTCATCAAGTTCTTCGCCGACGATGCCGAACAGCACGTCAACAAGTACGGCAAACCCGATGCGCATGGCAAACGTGCCCCCGAAGGCCGGGTCATCCTCGTCCGCCGAGAAACCAGCCCGGAAGACCTCCGCGGCATGCAAGCAGCGGATGGCATTCTGACTGCCTTCGGCGGTGCCTCGTCACACGCCGCCCTGGTCAGCCGACAGATGGGTAAGGTGTGCGTCGTCGGTTGCGACCAACTCCGCATCGACTACGACAAGCGTACCGTCAGCGTCGGCGATCTGGTTCTCAAGGACGGCGACTTCATCTCGGTCGATGGCTTCACCGGCGAGGTGATGGCGGGTCAGGTCGCGACTAAGCCGAGCGAGGTCGTCCAAGTGCTGATCGACAAGACGCTCAAGCCGGAGGAGTCGAAAGTCTATCAGCAATTCGCCGAACTGATGAAGTGGGCCGACGAGGCACGCGGCCCGTTCAAGATCCGCACCAACGCCGACAAGCCCGATCAGGCCGAACAGGCCATCGCCTTCGGAGCCGAGGGCATCGGCCTGTGCCGTACCGAACACATGTTCTTCGATCACATCAAGGAAATGCGCGAGATGATTCTCGCCACCACAGTCGAGGATCGCCGCAAGGCACTGGCCAAACTGCTGCCGTTCCAACGCGAGGACTTCGAGGGACTGTTCAAGGTCATGAAGGGCTATCCGGTGACCATCCGGATGCTCGATCCGCCCCTGCATGAGTTCCTGCCGCACGACGACAAGGGCCAAGCGGAAATGGCTCGCGAGATGAACGTGAGCAAGGAAACCATCGCCGAACGCGTCAAGGCTCTGCATGAGTTCAACCCCATGCTCGGCTTCCGTGGTTGCCGACTGGGTATCGTCTACCCGGAAATCACCGAGATGCAGGCCCGAGCCATCTTCGAGGCGGCCTGCAACGTCAAAAAGGCCGGCACCAACGTCGTTCCGGAAATCATGATCCCGCTGGTGGGCTTCGTGACCGAACTCAAGGCCCAGGCCAAGATCGTACACGAAACCGCCCAGAAGGTCTTCGCCGAGAAAGGCGTCCAGGTCGAATACCTGGTCGGCACGATGATCGAATTGCCGCGTGCCTGCATCGCCGCTGATCAGATCGCCAAGGAGGCTCAGTTCTTCAGCTTCGGCACCAACGACCTGACGCAAACGGGTCTGGGCATGAGCCGTGACGACTACGGCACCTTCATCCGTCACTACATCGAGACGGACATTGTGCCCAAGGATCCCTTCCAGGTGATCGACTTCGACGGCATCGGCGGTCTGATGAAGATCGGTGTCGAAAAGGGCCGAGCTACCCGAAGCGATCTGAAGATCGGCATCTGCGGCGAACACGGCGGTGAACCGGACTCGGTCAAGTTCTGCTACAAGATCGGGCTGAACTACGTCAGCTGCTCGCCGTTCCGTGTGCCCATCGCTCGACTGGCGGCAGCCCAGGCGGCTCTGGAGGCCAAGAAGAACAACTAACCGATCGCTGAGCGTTGTTCGCGAGGCGGGACTGGCGACAGGTCAGTCCTGCTTTGTTTGTCTGGGGAGCGGTTCGGTTGAAGCCGCCTGCTACGGCTCCTAGAATGTCACCGAACCTTCAGGACGCAGCGAGTCGATCGTGGTAGGAGAGAACATGGCACAAGTCGAAACGGTCATTATTATCGGATCAGGGCCGGCGGGCTGGACGGCAGCGATTTACGCCGCACGGGCCAACTTGCAACCGCTGGTCTTCGAGGGCAGTGCCACCTGGCCGGAAAACCAGGCCAACGGCACCACCCCGTTGGGGCAACTCAACCTCACCACCGAGGTCGAGAACTTCCCCACCTGGCCCGCTGCCGATAACGAGGCCCTCAAGCTCTTCTCGCAGTCGGCTCTGCCTGCCGAACGCTACGCCGATCTGGCCCATCTCTATGAGGGCAAACGCGCTCATCACGGCAAACGCGCCGCCACCGGCCCAGAGATGATGAACTGGATGCGTCAGCAAGCCGTCAACTTCGGCACACGCATCATCACCGACGACATTGTCGATCTCGATCTGAGCAAACGACCGTTCACTCTGCACTCTCGCGAAGGCCAGACGTTCCAGTGCAAGGCTCTGATCATTGCCACCGGAGCCAGGGCCAACTACCTCGGCCTGCCCAGCGAAGATCGCTTCAAGAACCACGGCGTGAGTGCGTGTGCCGTGTGCGATGGTGCTCTGCCGCGGTTCCGCAATCGTCCGCTGGTCGTCGTGGGCGGCGGTGACTCAGCGGTCGAAGAGGCCAGCTACCTGAGCAAGTTCGCCAGCCAGGTCTATCTCGTCCATCGTCGCGACAAACTCCGCGCCAGCAAGATCATGCAAGAACGCGCCCTGGCCAACCCCAAAATCACCATCAAGTGGAACCGCACGGTCGCCGAGGTGCTGGGCAACGACGACGACGGCGTGACCGGTGTTCGGCTGCAAAGCACGGTCGATAGCACTGTGGAGACACTGGAAGTCGCCGGCATGTTCCTAGGCATCGGACACACGCCCAACACGGCTTTCCTCAAAGGACAGGTGAAGCTCGACGAGGCCGGCTACATCCTCTGGACGAAAGCGGGCCGCACCAATACCAGCGTCGAGGGCGTTTTCGCCGCCGGCGACGTAGCCGACAGCTACTATCGTCAAGCCGTGACGGCCGCCGGCACGGGTTGCATGGCCGCCCTGGATGCCGAACGCTGGCTGGCCGAACACGGCGACTGAACGCAACGCGCCTCCACACGCTGACGCGAGGTGGCTCGCCAGCGAGCCGGCCCGCGGCAGCGGCCGGGGCTCCGGCCCCTTACGGGGGCCGGCTCGCTAAAACGATACGCTAGCGAGCCGGCCCGCGTCAGCGGCCGGAGTTTTGTCAAGCGCAATACGAGTTCTGACGGGAGAGCGATTCATGCCGGAGTTGTTTGAGCAGATCGAGGAAGCGACGCGAGCCATCCGGTCGCGTTGGCAGGGCAAGCCGAAAGTGGGTATCATCCTCGGCACGGGCTTGGGAGGACTGGTCGAGGAAATCGAAGCCGAGACCCATTTCCACTATGGCGATATTCCTCATTTCCCAGTATCGACCGCACCGACACACAAGGGGCAACTGGTGTGCGGTCGCTTCGGCGGCAAGACCGTCGTGGCGATGGAAGGTCGATTCCACTACTACGAGGGCTATTCGCCGCAGCAGATCACTTTGCCCGTCCGCGTCATGAAGGCCCTGGGCTGCGAGATCCTCATCATCAGCAACGCCTGTGGAGGGCTGAATCCGCAGTACTCTAAGGGCGACATCATGGTCATCGAAGATCACATCGGCCTGTTCATGGAGAACCCGTTGCGTGGCCCCAACGATGACCGACTGGGGCCGCGCTTCCCCGACATGTGCCATCCCTATGATAGGGAATTGATCGCCTTGACTCGACGGATCGCCCTGGAAGAGAAGATTCCCACTCAGCAAGGGGTGTTCGTGGCCGTGCCGGGGCCGAACCTCGAGACGCGGGCCGAGTATCGCTTCCTGCGACAGATCGGCGCGGACGTAGTGGGCATGTCCACGGTGCCGGAGATCATCGTCGCCGTCCACTCCGGGCTGCGCAATCTGGGCTTGTCGATCGTGACGGACATGTGCCTGGCTGATGCCCTGGAACCGATCAACCTGCCGGACATCATCGCCACGGCCAACGCCGCCGAGAAGAAGATGCGCGTGTTGGTTCGCCGTGTAGTCGAGTCTCTGTAAGCCGTCGGTCAGGGATCGATGTCCCAGACAACGAGATCGGCCCGGAGTCCACCGGCGGCGGCGGTCATGCCATCGGGGGAAAAATCCACAGCGAAGATGGCCCCAATGTCCCAGTTCCAGGCGGCCAGCGATCGACCCGTCGCCGTCTCCCACAGATGGACGGTTCCATCGAGACCACCAGAGAGCATCCAGTTCCCATCGGGGCTGATGGCCAGAGTGCGGATGTCGGCGCGATGCCCGTGGCAGGCGTGGATAATGCGATGGCTGGCATAATCGCACAGATAAACGACTCGTCCGCTGGCACAGGCCAGCCACGACAGTGGCGGGGGCAAGAAGGCCAAGGCGTGGATCTGACATTGCAGTCGCAGCAGCGGATTCTGACGTTCGCGGTCGGTGGGCCAGAGTTCCACCTGGCAATGGTGGTTGGCGATGGCCAATAGCTGGCGATGGGGGCAAAAGGCGGCATATTGCAGATCGCCGTTCCAGCCCAGGCGTCGAATCGGTTCGGGAGGATCGAGATTCCAGCACAGCAAGTTTCCGTAGCCACGACCGTAGTCTGGACTACGCAGGCCGATGAGCAAGGCTCTCCCAGCGGTCGTGAAGGCGAGATAGGCTACTGGGCAAATGTCCGGGGTGGTTCTGGGAAATTGCAGTCCGCCGTTGCGGTTCCAGATCGTCAGCGAACCAGCTCGCCCACCGGCCGCGAGCAACTGCCCATCGGGAGAAAAGGCCAGCGACAACAAGGCATCGCGGCGGCTGGGTATCCGGGCGGATTCCTCGCCGGTTTGTGGATTCCACAGACGAATGCTGCGATCATCGCCCGTCGAGGCAAGCAACGGCGCGGCCGTCGGGGCGAAACTCAGAGCGCGAACGCACAGGCGATGCCCTTTGAGCCGAAGCATGGCCTCACAGATCCCAGTCGTCGATGTCCCAGATGACAATCTGCCCATCCCCGCCGGCCGCTGCCCGCATTCCATCCGGCGCGAAGGCAACGCAGTGAACGGTGCCGATGCCCCAGTCGAAACTGGTGCGCGTCGGTTGGCCGCACAGATCCCAGAACTGGATGAGTCCCTGGCCGCTGGCCGTGGCCAGGAAGCGATTGTCCGGGGAAAACGCCAAGGCGTGCAGTAGGGGAGTCAGCCCCTTGAGATTGCCGCGATTTGTCCAGGTGTGCAGATCCCACATCCGCACCAGACCCCTGGGGGCACCCACCGCCAGAGTCTGGCCATCGGGAGAGAAGGCCAGGTAGTGAACCTTCATGTTTTGCGGGAGGATCTCTGATACCCCGCCGTCCATTCGCAACAGCCGCACTGTTTTGTCAATGCTGCCACTGGCGAGCAGGGTGCCATCCGGGCTGAAAGCCAGGACAGCGACTGCACTTTGATGCTGATGAGGGAGGAACTTTACCTTTCTTGTCTCCAGGTCGATCAGCGAGAACACCAGATCCCGGTCTGGCCAGGTGTGGCGACGATTCGTTTGAAGGTTAGAGACGAGATTGGTCACCAGAAGTCGGCCCTGCGGGTGGAAGACGATCTGGACGGGCAAACAGTCGCCGAGTCGGCGTAGCTCGAAACGAGCGAGTTCTTTCCAGGAACCATCCGTCTGCTTGCGTTGATGCAGCAGCAGTTCACCAAGGCTGGACGCACTAGCCATCAACTGGCCATCGGGAGCAAAGGCCACGGCCACCACGTTGCTTCTGTGACCGGTCAGGACAGTGGCTTGCAAGGTGGTGAGATCCCACAATAGCGGATCGCCCCGACGACGACTCAGAGAAACCAGCGTCTGACCATCGGGCGAGAACCGCAAGCTGTGAACGGATGACGACCGATTCGTCCGCAAGTGCAACATAGGGAGGTTCCCTTGAGAATTGGTTGCGACTCCCACCGCTGACGCGGGTGGGCTCGCCAGCGAGCCGCCCTGCATCAGAAGACGGAGTGCGAGTGGGCATGCTCCATCCTACAGGACAGTCCGCTTGAAGGGTATGTTCGCAGCGGCCTTACTTGTGGCCGGTCGGCAACTGGTGGAGCAGGTTCACCATCTCGATGGCCGTCAGGGCAGCGTCAAAGCCCTTGTTGCCCGACTTGGCACCGGCGCGATTGATGGCCTGTTCGAGCGTGTCGCAGGTCAACACGCCAAAGACAACCGGAAGGTTCGCTGTCAGAGCGGCCCGCGCTATGCCACTGGCCGCTTCCCCTGCCACATGGTCGTAATGCCCCGTCTCTCCGCGAATGACCACGCCCAGACAGATGACCGCTACATAAACTCCGCTGCTGGCCAGTCGCTGGGCGACCAGCGGAATCTCGAAGGAGCCGGGCACACGCACCACGTCGATGGATTCGTCGGCCACACCGTGCCGACGCAAGCCGTCCAGGGCACCGCCGAGCAGATCCTCGACCAGCGTGCCGTTGAACCGCGCCGCCACCACGGCGAATCGGCCTGCTGGCGGGGCATAGTTGCCCTCATAGATTCTTGGCATGATCGCTCCTGGTTCCAGCCTCACGTTTTTCGAGTCTGATCGCGGATTTCGACTAGCGTGTCATAGATGCGGAACAGAAGGATCAGCAGTTCGCAGTAGATGCGAACCCCGAGGATCAAGAACGGCAGAACGATGAGAGGGATCAGACCCAGTACAGGTTGGGGTTTGGGGCCGATAAAGGCGAAACCGGCGGCTCCCAGGCTCAGCAGGATGGAGATGAGAACACCAATCCAGAAAAGAATCTGGATGACGACCGGAGTGATCATCTTGCGGAAGGCCAGAATATCGCCGAATCCGCCACCAGAACTACGCAAGCTACGCGCTACGGGAGGGTCCTCGTCGGTCTCTGCGGAGCGTTCCTGCACCACAGCCGCTCGTCGAGCCGCACCACGACCGCCGCGCGTCGGAGTGCTGACAGCGATACCGCCACTGTCGAAGTCGAAGCCTCCGCCATCCTCTGCGGGGGCCGGTGCGGGGGCCGGTGCTGGTGGAGGTGCGACCGGCTGAGACGCAGCCGCTGGGAATAACCCCTTGACGGTGGAGGCTTCCACCCACTGCGTGCCGCCTTCCGGGAAGACTAGATCGTCGGGTTTGAGTTGTCCTTTCGCCGCCAGTTGCTTCAACTCGGCTCCGCTGACCGGCCCTTGCTGCTGTCCATCCTTTGCGTAATACCATCCAGGCACAGTTCACCCCCGCTCGAAACGTTAAGAGTAGCGTGCTGGACGTCAGCCCGATTAGCCCGACGATGCGTGCCAAAACCAGGCAGCCCTGCTCGCCCTCAACCCAGATTCATGCTCATCAGGAACTCCGCGTTAGTCTTGACCCGTGACATGCGATTGACCAGCAGTTCCATCGCCTCGACGGGATTCATGTCGCTGAGTACTTTTCGCAGAATATACATACGACGCAGTTCGTCAGCGTCCATGAGCAAATCTTCTTTGCGAGTGCCCGAGGCGTTGATGTCGATGGCTGGCCAGACTCGCTTATCGACGAGGCGACGGTCGAGGTGAACCTCCATGTTGCCGGTGCCCTTGAACTCCTCGAAGATCACCTCGTCCATGCGGGAGCCGGTGTCGATCAGGGCGGTGGCCAGAATCGTCAGGCTGCCGCCCTCCTCGATGTTGCGGGCCGCTCCGAAGAACCGCTTGGGCTTGTGCAGGGCGGCAGCATCCACACCACCGGACAGAATCTTGCCGGAGTGCGGCACTTCGGTGTTGTAGGCCCGCGCCAGGCGAGTGATGCTGTCGAGCAGAATCACGACATCTCGGCCGAATTCCACCAATCGCTTGGCCTTCTCGATGACCATCTCGCTGACCTGGATGTGCCGCGCCGCCGGCTCGTCGAAGGTCGAGGAGATCACCTCGACGTTGTTGCCCTTGACCGTGCGTTCCATCTCCGTCACTTCCTCGGGCCGCTCGTCGATGAGCAGCACGATGACGTAACATTCTGGATGATTACGTAGCACACTGTTGGCGATCTTCTGCAACAGAATGGTCTTGCCGGTACGCGGCGGCGCGACGATCAGCCCACGCTGGCCCTTGCCGATGGGTGTGACCAGATCCATGACCCGCATGCTGATTTCCGACGGATCGGTCTCCAGCCGGAGCCGTTTGTTGGGGTGCAACGGCGTGAGATCGTCGAAGACGACCTTCTGCGGCAGGACATCGGGGTTGTCGTAGTTGATGGCCTCGACGCGCAGCAGAGCGAAGTATCGCTCGTTTTCCTTGGGAGGCCGAATCTGTCCGGCCACGATCGCGCCGGTACGCAGGCCGAACCGCCGAATCTGCGACGGGGAGATGTAGATGTCGTCGGGGCAGGGCAGATAGTTGTAGTCTGGGCTGCGTAGGAAGCCGAAGCCATCCGGCAACACTTCCAGAGTGCCCTCACCGAACATCAGGCCGTTTTGCTTGACGCGTTCCTTGAGGATCTTGAAGATGAGATCCTGCTTTTTGAGGCCGGTATAATCGGTGAGCCCATCTTCCTTGGCCAGTTTCATCAACTGGGGCATGGTCATCGCTTGCAGTTCACTGATGTGCGTGCTGCTGCGTTTGATCTCCTCGTAGCGGTTGTTGATCTCGGCATCGAAGCCCTGGAAGTCGTCCTCATCGATCTCGATAGCTCCGGCGGGAGCGGGAGGCGGTGGTTCAGCGACAATGGCCGCAGACTCCGTGGTGTCGCTCGGAGCCGAGGGATGTGGCTCACCAATAGGTTGGGTTGGCGGCTCAGTGGTGTGGGTGGTCAGTTCCTCGCCAGGCGTTTCCTTAGCGCGCGTTCGCGAACGAGCGGTTGGTTCACGTCGGCTTCGAGCTTCGGCCATGACAGATCCTCACTTTCAGGGGCTGGCGTGCGAAGATGGGAGGCAGGGGCATTGGTCGGCTCCTGACCAGTCACGTTTCCAACATCCACGGAGG
>Ga0272446_1003547_pt1 | contig 19499 bp, 14 predicted proteins | sample YNPCB0061_FD_194587 | JGI IMG/M metagenome (GOLD analysis project Ga0272446, IMG submission 194587) | Hot spring microbial mat communities from Yellowstone National Park, WY, United States - YNP-CB-006-1 | ecosystem: Environmental > Aquatic > Thermal springs > Hot (42-90C) > Sediment | place...
ATACAATTCTTGTTTCTTTTGGGGCTGAGGATGCCCAGGGGCTGAGTCTACCGGTGCTCCAGGGCCTTTTAGCCCATGGCTCTGGATTCGAGATAAGCCTCGCGATTGGTCCAAAGAATAGAACCATCCCAGAAGGGGCCCGTAGGGAATTGCGGCAAAAGGGGGTGCGGATACTGGAAGCCCCAGAGGACTTAGCGGAACAGCTGTATGAATACGATCTGGTGATTACCCACTATGGCCTAACAGCCTTCGAAGCCCTGGCGGCTCAGGTCCCTGTGGCCCTGGTGTCCCCCACCGCGTACCACGAAGTTTTAGGTCTTTCTGTCCGTTTTTACAGTTTTGGCTATGGAAAAGGGGCGGCACGGCGGGCTGGGCGCCTTTTAGCTCATCAATCTGTGCAACATGCTATTATTCAACAGAGCAGTGACATCTATCGCCGGTACAACCTGTTCCGGACCGCTAACGATTTTGCGGCTACCCTGCAAAGCTGGACCTTCCCCACAGGGGGCCGCTGTCCCCTCTGCCACGACCGAAGCCGCCGGGGGGCCCCTGTGCTTGCCCGTTTCCCCGACCGCACCTATGTTCGTTGCGGCCACTGCGGCATCACCTACATGATTCGCCCCAACGAGCCCCCCATCACCTATGACGGCGCCTACTTTCTCGAGGATTACAAGAAGCAGTACGGAAAAACCTATATCGAGGATTTCCCCAACCTGGTTCGGATGGCCCAGGCCCGCCTGAGCCATATCCAGAACATCCTTTCCCGCCCAACTCCTTCGCCGGAAAAGAAACCGGTACGGCTCCTCGATATCGGCTGTGCTTATGGGCCTTTTCTGGCGGCGGCAAAGGACCTGGGCTGGTCTGTCATGGGCCTGGACCCGTCGCAAGATGCGGTCCGCTATGTCCAGGACCATGTGGGGGTCCCAGTTTTGCAGGGCCTTTTCCCCGAAACGGACCTTACAAGCCTTACCGGCGGTGAAGCGCTCCAAGTGGTAAGTCTCTGGTATGTGATTGAACATTTCCCTGACCTGGGCCGAGCCCTGGAAGCCGCCTCTGCGCTCTTGCAAAAGGGCGGGGTGCTTGCCTTTTCGACCCCCTCTGGCGCAGGCATTTCCGGCCGTGCACGGCTCCGCTCCTTTCTGGAACACAGCCCGCCAGACCACTGGACCATCCTGAGCCCCAGAACCTGCGGCCCCCTTTTAGCCCGTTATGGCTTCCGGCTCGTTAAAACGGTTTCTACGGGACACCATCCGGAACGGTTCCCCCTTTTCGGGCCCTTTGCAAAGTCCAAAAAAACGTTCATATATAGGGTGCTTCTTAAGGTAAGTCAAATCTGTTCTCTGGGTGACACCTTCGAAGCCTATGCAGTTAAGGAATAGCGCCATAAGGATATTGTAATGAAACGACGTATATTGATACTAGGGGCCGGTCTCATGCAAAGGCCCGCCATCAGCATAGCCAAAGAAATGGGCCTGGAGGCCGTGGTTGTCGATGCAGACCCCCAGGCAGTCTGTGTGCCCTTGGCAGACCGTTTTGAAAAAATCGACCTTAAGGACAAGGATGCCCTGGAAGCCTTTGCCCGCTCTCTGCAAAATGATGGGGGCCTTTCGGCGGTTATGACCGCCGGCACCGACTTTTCCGCCTCCGTTGCCTGGGTTGCCGAACGATTAGGCCTTCCGGGAATTCCCTATGAAACCGCCCTGAATGCCTCGGACAAAGAACGGATGCGCCGCCGATTTAAAGAAGCGGGGGTACCTTCGCCTGAGTTTTATATTGTTCACCGGTCCTATGTAGCCAAGGATGCCCTCCCAAAGCTTCCCTTTTCTTTCCCCGTGGTGGTAAAGCCGGTGGACAACATGGGAGCCCGGGGCTGCCGCAGGGTCGATTCGGAAGCAGAGCTCCGCACCGCCCTGACAGATGCCCTTGCTTTTTCCCGGTCTGGCCGGGCCATAGTCGAAGAATTTATGGAAGGCCCGGAATTTTCTGTGGACGCTATTGTGTATCAAGGGGAAATCACCATCTGCGGCCTGGCAGACCGGCACATTTATTTCCCCCCCTATTTCATTGAAATGGGCCATACCATGCCCACCAATCTTCCCAAGGAGCAGGCTGAATGGCTCCTTTCGGTCTTTAAGGCCGGAGTCCGGGCCCTCGGCATTACCAATGGTGCCGCTAAAGGGGATGTTAAACTCACTCCCCAGGGCCCTATGATTGGAGAAATCGCCGCCCGCCTCTCCGGAGGCTACATGTCCGGCTGGACCTATCCCTATGCCTCAGGGGTAGAGCCCACCAGGGCCGCCATTTCTGTAGCCCTCGGCGAAGAACCAAAAAATCTGGAACCCCTCCGAAACTGGACCAGCGCTGAACGGGCCTTTATTTCCATCCCCGGACAGGTCGCCGAGGTCTACGGCCTGGATGAAGGGCGCCAGATTCCCGGTGTAAAGGAAATTTTTCCCCGGATTAGCAAGGGAAGCCGGGTGCAGTTCCCCGAAAATAATGTCACCAAGTGCGGCAACGTCATCAGCCTCCTCCCTGACAGAGAAGAAGCCATCCATGCAGCAGAAGAAGCTGCCCGAAAGGTTTGGATACGCCTGGCCGCTCCCAATCAGGAAACCTCAGCCTTTTTATATCCGGACTTAAGCGGCGAAGAAAGTCCCTTCCCGCCATCGGCCTTTAGCCTTCCCGCAGAATTAAGAACGGGACTCCTCCGCATACCCGACGTGGAACCCCGGTATGAACGGGTACTGTCCGGCCATATCGGACTGCTTCCCTTTCCGGAATTCCTGGAGGCCCCCCTCAGGGATTTTCATGGCCGCAGGCCCATGGACAGCCTGTCTATACTCAGGACCATCACCGGTCTTGAACTGCCAATTCTCAACACCCCATCACCGGATTGGGCCACCCTGGGCCGCCGTTTCTGGCAAGCCTTCGTCCGCGGCTCATACCAGGGAGCCCTCTATCATATTGATGAACTGATGTCCCAGGCGGTGGAACGGAATCGGTAATGGATAGGCGTCGACCCCTATACACAGCCCTTTTCCTCTTGCTCCTCTTGTTCGCTGCCCTTTCTGGCTTTGCCGAAGATATGGAGCTTTCACAGGTCCTCTCCCGTCTTTCGGCAAAGCTTACCTGGGATCCCCTTTTGCAAACCGGGATCCTCCTGACGGAACAACATCGTATTTCTTTTGCCACCTTTCCCGAAGACCAAAAAACACCCTTTATCATCGATAATCGGCACGTGCTCTATCTCCCCGGTCCCCACTATGGGGGAGGGAAGCTTCTATTCCCCTCTGAAACCATTAATAGCCTGGAGAAGGCTCTTGCATCCTTAAAAAGTACAGAACAAGCCCAATACCGTATCGCAGCCATTGTGATTGACCCCGGCCATGGCGGAAAAGACACAGGAGCAGTGGCTGAACATACAATCGATAAGAAAAAAGTCACTATACAAGAAAAAAATGTTACCCTTGCGGCAGGAAAACAGGTTTATGAACGCTTAAAAGCCCGATTCCCCGAAAAACGGATCCTTATGACCCGTACTGGAGACACCTATCCCACCCTGGAAGAACGGGTTTCCATAGCCAATGCCATTCCCCTCGCTGAACATGAGGCGATACTGTTTATATCAATCCATGCGAATGCATCATTTAATAAAACCGCCCGGGGCTATGAAGTCTGGTACCTGAGCCCGGAATATCGCCGTACCCTGGTGGATTCTAAAAAATTTCAGGATTCAACAGAAGTTATGCCCATAATTAATGCCATGTTGGAAGAAGAATTTACTACCGAAAGCATACTCCTCGCCAAGTCCATATTAGGCCAAATCGATGTATCCCTGGGCGATAAACTGCCCTCCCGGGGTCTTAAAGCAGAAGAATGGTTTGTGGTACGGAATGCTAAAATGCCCTCGGTGCTGGTAGAACTGGGCTTTGTAACCAATGTGCAGGATGCTATATTGATGACCGACTCGGCCTACTTGCAGAAGTTTTCCGACGCGTTGTATAAGGGTATAGCGGATTTTGTGAATAATTTTGAAAAAACCGGAGGCTTTACGACCGCACAATGAAAAAAAACTATTTCTCCGAAATTTTGCAGTGGATTAAACAGTTTTTACAGAGCTCCCTTAACAGGAGACTGACCGCTCTCATTCTTTTGCTGTTAATTGCCTCGGCAGATATCCTACTTACTCCAAAGAAACGCTTCGTGTTTAGTTTTTATTCCCAAAAAAATAATGCCCTTATGGCAGAAACCAGGTTTCTTAAGGCCGGGAACACCAGGGAAATTCGATTACAGCATTATGTAGAAGAGTACCTCCTCGGTCCCACATCTGTCGATAATCTGCCCCTTTTCCCCCAGGACGCAAGCCTGGACACACTTATGATCAGAAAGGATCATGCATATATTAACCTGTCTGAAGCTGCAGCCCTTCCTGTTCCGGGAACAGTCCCCTTTGAGAAACGGGCCCGTTTATTTGCAGAAATGATACGGAGAAATTTCCAATCTGTTAAAGAAATATCCCTCTTTATAGCCGGAAATGAGCTTTATCATACAAATACTGAACAAAAAATAAAGAAAAGCGTTGACAAATAAAATCCATCTCGTATACTTTTATTTGTCCTATGCTAAATAGCGTTATACAAAGGAGCTTTGAATGAAACGGATGTTCATTCTTGTCGCCATCGCGTTGTTCGCGGCGGGATCGTTGTTTGCAGAAGAAGCCGTTCTTATCGACTTCACCAAACTTGCGGCCGACATTATTCCCAACCAGGACAACGTACCCACTCAGAACCGTGCGACCATGATGGATTTCTCCAACGTGGCCGGCGGCAGCTTCACCACCGAACAAAAGAAGGTGATGAAGACCTCCCTCGCCTTGGCTAACTGGGATGTTATTCTTGCATCATCTTCCCGGACTGTCACCAACCAAGCCAAGAGCTACACTCAGGAAGCACCCTCCAAACAGTTTGGAAAGGTTCTTGGTGTACGGGTTCACTTCCCTGTAGAACCCTTCAATTCTTGGGCAAGAATTCAGCCACCCTTTGAAATTCCTGCCTTCGAAGCAATGACCAAGGTTGCAGATGACGGTACCATTCAGGCCCCCACTGCAGAGGACAAGGCAAGCAAATTTACCCGCTTTGAAAATGGTTTTGGTGTGGTAAAGAATGTTGGCATTATTAAGTCCATAGCGGTAAACGTCTATGGTCTTAATTTCCCCCATGGCCTTTCTGCTGTATTGATTGATGCTGACGGTAACGAGAATGTGGTATTCATGGGCTACTTGAAATTCGACGGTTGGGGAGAGCTCCGCTGGGATAATCCTCAGTATGTCGAAAACGTACGGAACCGTGAAATTCGGCTCTATCCGCTCTATCCGAAATCAACACCCTTCGTTAAGTTCGGTGGATTTATTATCCAGCGGGATGCAGCAACCGAAGGCGGTGACTTTGTAGCGTACTTTAAAGATGTTAAGGTCATCTACGATAAGGCTGTTGTTGATACTGAACGGGATATTGATGATGAAGGTCTGTGGAACATTATTCAGGAACGTGAAACTGCACGGAAGAATGCTGAAATGTCCCGCTTTGGCCAGCAGCAGGTGCTGAGGTACCTGGAATCCCAAAAGAAAGCCACTGAATCAGGCTTTACTCCCGCTGCTACTGAAAAGAAATAAGTAAACAACTTATAACCAGGAAGTAGCTCTTAAGGCTGTCTAGAATTTAATTTCTAGGCAGCCTTTTTATTTGCCCAGCAAGCTGCAAACCCGGCCGGCAGGGTTCAAAAAACGCTGGCAAACCCGGCCCACAGGGCACCTAAAAATGCTGGCGCAAACCCCATACAGACGCACCTTCCCTTGTGTACCAGGTTTTAAGGTATTCCTTAAAGGGCTCCCTCTAGGTGGTAAAAAAATCACACAGAGTTTTTTGTTATTTGTGCGGTGAAGTATATTGAGAGGTGCCCTTAAACAAGGCCAATATTTTTTAAGAAAGTTGTAAAACCTAATAAGACTGAATCCAAGAGCCGCTTAAAGAGGTTACCCCTGGGAATGGTTTGTTCTACCGTAAGGGGAATTTTCTGAAGGGTCCCTGACGCATCGGATATGATTAACTGACCCACAATAGCGCCCGCTTCGATCGGTGCTATTAAAGGATCAAATAGTTCAACCTTCTGCTGAAGCTCTATTCCGCGCTGCTTTTCTGCGGTGAATGCAATCTCATTTGCCTGGCGGCTTGCGGAAGCCCCTGAAATAAGCAAAGTAGCCTTATTAACCGTACCCTTCCAGATTCTTGGCTGAGGCAGAGGATTAAGAGCAAGATGCAAGGTTTTATAATTGGCAAAGCCCCATTCAATGAGTTTGGCCCCGTCTTCTGCCCGAATTTGGCCTCCATGGAGGGAAGATCGTCCGGGACCGCCTAATAAAACTGCCAGAAACCGGGTGTCACCGCGTTTTGCCGTAAGGGCTATATTATAGCCCGATTCAACAATATATCCTGTTTTAAGCCCATCAACCCCTTCTAAGGTATCGAGCAGGAGATTACGGTTTGTTTGGACGATGGTTCTCGGGTTGTCCTTGTAGGTTTCTGCCACGTTTTCTGCTTTTGGATAGGCAAATTCCCGTACAGAATGAAAGGAGAAAAGAGCTTCTGGATGTTCTGTAATATAGAATCGGCAGAAGGCAGCAAATTCTCTGGCCGTGGTTACATTATGTTCAGATATTCCTGCAGGTTCGACAAAATGGGTATGGGTAAGCCCAAGACGCTGAACTTCCTGGTTCATGCGGTCAGCAAAAGCCTGTATGGAAGGTGCTAAATACAGGGCAATTGCCACAGCCGCATCGTTACCCGAACAGACTGCCAGCCCTAGCAGTAATTCCCGCAAAGTCACCCGCTGGCCAGGCCCAAGAAACATAAGACTCGAGCCCCAGCTCTGATTAATGGCCCATGCAGCTCTCGGGATGGGAACTATATCATCAAGCTGAACCTTTCCCATGGCAATATCCTGAAAGGCGATATGCATGGTAACAAGTTTGGTCAATGAAGCAGGCGGTATGGGTTCATCGGCATTTTTTTCGAACAGTACCGTACCCGTGCTGGCGTCTAGCAGTATGGCTGACTTTGAGCGAACTTCCAGGTCATCCGCAAAGAGCGAAAGACCCAGTGTGAACAGAAAAAAAACGACAAGAAGGGGTCTTTGCACGCAGTACCTCTAGAAATCTGCCTGGCCTACAGCCCGGGGATAGGGAATTACATCCCTGATGTTGGTCATGCCGGTAACATAGAGTATAAGTCGTTCAAAACCAAGCCCAAACCCAGAGTGGGGTACGGTGCCAAAGCGGCGTAAATCTAAATACCACCAATAATCCTCTGGATTCATCCCCAGTTCTCTGATACGGTTTTCGAGGACATCAAGCCGCTCTTCCCGTTCAGAACCGCCAATAATTTCACCTAAACGGGGAACCAAAACGTCCATAGCCCGGACAGTCTTGCCGTCAGGATTCATTTTCATGTAAAAGGCCTTAATTTCCTTGGGATAGTCGGTTACTATGACCGGACCTCCGGCTACCTTTTCTGTCAGGAACTTTTCGTGTTCGCTCTGCAAATCGCAACCCCAATAGGGTTTAAACTCAAAGGCATCGGTGTTTTTTTCAAGTTCCTTAATCGCATCCGTATAGGTCATGTGGGTGAACTTGGACTTAACGACGCTGTCCAGGGTCTCAATAATCCCCTGCTGGATCCGTTCATTAAAGAACTCTAGGTCCTCCCTGCAATCTGTAAGAGCCACAGTGAATAGGTGCTTAAGGAAAGCCTCTACCAATTCCATGTTGTCTTCCAAATGGGCGAAGGCTACCTCAGGTTCAACCATCCAGAATTCTGCTAAATGCCGGGTGGTATTTGAGTTTTCTGCACGGAAAGTAGGCCCGAAGGTATAGACCCGGCTCAGGGCTGTTGCATAGGTTTCGGCTTCGAGCTGGCCTGATACGGTGAGATAGCTCCGTTTACCGAAAAAATCCTTGGAATAATCAACCGCTTTACCGGATTTTGCTAGGGCATCCAGATCTAAGGTGGTAACCTGGAACATAGCCCCGGCCCCTTCGCAATCGCTGGCAGTGATTATTGGTGTATGGACGTACTGGAAACCCCGATGCTGGAAGAATTCATGAATTGCAAAGGCTAAACGACTGCGGACCCGGGCAACGGCTCCAAAGGTGTTTGTCCGGGCTCGCAGGTGTCCAATTTCCCGAAGGAATTCCAGGGAATGCCGTTTTTTCTGTAATGGATATGTTTCTGCGGGGGCTGTACCAATTACAGAAATGCTGGAAGCGCTCACTTCTACCGGTTGGCCAGCGGCTGGGGAAGGAACTAGTTTTCCAGAAATTTCCACCGAAACGCCGGTCGATACTTCTGCCAGCTTATCAGAAACGCTCTGATCGGTTAGCTGGGACAGATCGAAGGTACACTGAATATTTTTAAAACAGGACCCGTCGTTCACTTCGATAAACACAAGATTTTTTAAGTCCCGTTTTGTTCGGACCCAACCGCGTATAATGACAAATTGCCCCTCTGGGGAAAGGGTCATGATTTCTTTGATAAGTGGTGTATTCATAGCCAATTACTATAAATGAAATTACTTTTTTCGTCAAACCTATTGCATAACTATGCAAAATATGGTCCTATTAGGTGCATATTTATACATGGAGGGCCTATGGATTCGGATGCCTATCTTTCTAAGGTTTTAAACAATAATAAAATCGACCCGGAGTTGTATACTAAATACAATGTTAAACGGGGACTTAGAAACGCCGATGGCACGGGTGTGCTCGTTGGACTTACCAGGGTAGGTGATGTACACGGGTATATCATGGATGAGGGCGAACGGGTCCCGGTGGACGGAAAACTCTATTATCGGGGTTACGATGTAGAAGACCTGGTATACCATGCGGCCCAGGAACAACGATATGGTTTTGAAGAAACTATTTATTTGCTGCTCTTTGGTGATTTGCCATCCAAAGCGGAATTAGAAGAATTTTCTGCCCTCCTTGGCGAAAAACGGGCTTTGCCCAAAAACTTTGCGGAGGACACCATTATGAAGGTGCCTTCGCCTGACATTATGAATAAACTGGCCCGGTCGGTTCTTACCTGCTATGCCTATGATGACAAGGCGGAGGATTTGTCTCCAGAAAATGTTCTTCGCCAGTCTATAGAGCTTATTGCCCGTTTCCCCACCATGGTTGCCTATGCCTATATGGCAAAGAAGCATTATTACGACCATGAAAGCCTTTTTATTCATTCTCCGGGCAAAACCGCATCCACCGCAGAAACACTCCTGTCCCTCATTCGGCAGGATCAGAAATTTACCCGCCTGGAAGCGGAAATTCTCGATCTGGCATTGATTCTCCATGCTGAACACGGAGGAGGCAATAACTCTACCTTTGCGGTACACCTCATTTCATCGGCCGATACGGATACCTATTCAGCGATTGCCGCCGGTGTTGGCTCTTTAAAGGGCTACAAACATGGCGGCGCTAACATTAAAGTAATGGGCATGATGGAAGATATAAAAAATGGGGTAAAACACTGGGATAATGAGGGAGAGGTGGCAGATTACCTTGTAAAAATTCTCAAGGGAGAAGCCTTTGACCGATCAGGGCTTATATATGGCCAGGGCCACGCTGTTTATACCGTATCAGATCCCCGGGCGACCCTGCTCCGCAATAAAGCAGAGGTATTAGCAAAGGAAAAGGGTTTTTATGATGAATTTAATCTATATCGGACCATCGAAGGTCTTGTGCCAAAGGTATTTAAACAGGTAAAAGGTTCAGACAAGTCAATCTGTACTAACGTGGACTTTTATTCGGGCTTTGTGTACCACATGCTGGGTATCCCCACAGAGCTCTATACCCCCATCTTCGCCATAAGCCGGGTGGCGGGCTGGTGTGCTCACCGCATGGAAGAAATTATTTCAGGCGGCAGAATTATCAGGCCCGCATATAAATGCGTTCAGCCCAGGCTTTCCTTTGTACCCATTTCAGAACGTACATAAAAAAAGGAGCTGTTCCTCAGGAACAGCCCCCACCTCCTTTTTGCGGCAATGTAACCGCTTAAAAGCCCTATTCCTCGGTTTCCTGCACTCTAAAGGCCTGGGCTGCCTTAATGACCTCTTCGGCAATCTTACCGGAGATCGGTGCATAGTGGTCAAATTCTACACTAAAGGAGCCCGTACCGCTGGTCATGGAACGCAGATCGATAGAGTAGCGCAGAAGCTCTGCTTGCGGTACCTGTGCCCGAATTTCCTCTATCCCGCCGCCAATTGACTGCTGGCCCAGAATTTTTCCCCGCTTACCTGAAAGATCAGACATGACATCGCCCATGTATTTATCTTCTACAAAGACGGTCAAATTCATGATTGGTTCCAAAAGGGTAGGATTTGCCTGTTTCATGGCTTCCTTAAAGGCATTGCGGGCCGCCAGCTTAAAGGCCAATTCGGAGGAGTCTACCGGGTGTTCCTTACCATCAACAATTTTTACTTCCACATCCACAACAGGATACCCAGCAAGAACACCGTTATTCATTGCCTCGTGGATACCCTTTTCTACGCCGGGGATGTAACCCTTCGAAATCGCACCTCCAAAGATGGCGTTAATAAAGCGATAATTCTCGCCCCGGGGGAGGGGTGCAATTTCCAATACCACCTTACCATACTGGCCATGGCCGCCGGTCTGTTTTTTATGGGTGTATTCAGCCCCGGCTTTCTTTGTAATTGTTTCCCGGTATGCAACCCGGGGAACATGGGTCTGGACTTCAATTTTTTGATTCTGTTTAATTTTATCCAGGACTATGTTAACATGGAGCTCGCCCATGCCGGAGAGGACCGCTTCTTTTGTTTCGGTGTTGTATTCATACCGCAGGGTTTTATCTTCTTCGGTAGCCCGCAGGAGATATTCCCCCAGCTTATCCTCGTCCCGTTTCTGAACCGCATTCACCGCTACAGCATGGACCGGTTCAGGGAGTCTGAGGGGAACAAAAGACATGGGATTAGCCGGGTCGGTGATGGTATCATTAGTCCTGAGACTGGCCGACTTGGTAATAATACCAATATCCCCGGCGTAGAGTTCCTGTACCTCTTCAAGTTTTTTGCCCTGGCAAATGTAGAGCTTGCCGATCTTTTCTTTTCTGTTTTCGGTGACATCGAATACTTCAGAATCTGCATGCAGTTTGCCCTTAAACAGTTTAATCCAGGACATTTTTCCTGAGAACTGGTCATAGGTCGTCTTTACAACAAAGGCCGCAAAGGGCTTTTCAGGATCGATTGCTACGGTTTTTTCTGTTCCATCGGGCAGTACAGCGGTATCACTGGCAGTCCGTGGATCGGGCCCTATGTCGGAGATAAAGTCCAAGAAAGGAATGAGACCAGAATTTTTTATTGGCACCCCGCAGAAGACGGGAATATATTTATGCTCAGCCAATGCCTCGATCAAACCGGTATGCATTTCTTCCGCTTCGAGGGAACCCTTGTTGATATAGTGTTCCATAAGGGTATCATCCCCTTCAGCGGCGGCTTCTATCAACTTCTGACGAGCTTCTTGTACCGCATCCTGGTACTCGGCAGGGATGGGGCCTTCTTTTTCAAGTCCGTCGTTCTGAACAAAATAGGCCTTTTCATTCAAAACATCGATTACACCCTTATAATTTCCGTTGGACCCCATGGGCAGGAAGAAGGGTACCGGATCGATCTTCAGTTTTTCCTTGATATCCTGCAGAGTGGACTCAAAATTTGCCCGATCATCATCCAGTTTGGTGATGTAAATACCCCGAGGTTTGCCCCGTGTATTCAATATCCGCCAGATTTTGAGGGTTTCAATCTGAACCCCCGAACGGGCGTCTACGGTGACCAGGGTGAATTCGGATGCTCTAATTGATAGGATCACATCCCCGATAAAGTCAGAGGAGCCGGGGGTATCCAGAAGGTTAATCTTTTTACCCTTCCAATCTATGTGAGCCAGGGCTGCATAGATTGAAATCTTCCGTTCAATTTCCTCCGGTGAAGAATCACTGACGGTTTTTCCTGACTCGACTGTTTCAGGCTTTGGAATTACCCCGCCGGCAAAAAGCAGCCGTTCAAATAGGGTTGTTTTGCCGGTACCGCCGTGACCGGCTAACGATAGGTTCTTGATAAGATCCGTGGTGTAGCTCATGGTGGCGTCTCCTTCGATTTTTACATGATGGGGCCGACTTGACGGATTGTCAAGAAAAACTTCTATATCGTATAGTAAAATTATGGAAGAACGTAAAAAACGGCTTGGGGAGCTGAAAAAAAAGCAGGAAAGCTACGAAACAAGGCTTTTACAGCTCTACAAGAGCCTGGGCCAAGAAGCCCTTGCCTCGGGACTATTTCAGGATAATTCCTGTATGGATGAACGCACGGAATACAACCGGCTGTATCGGGAGCAAGGAGCGCTTAATGAAAGGGTAGAAAAACTGAAGACCCTGCTCGAAACGGAGCGAGCAGTAAAGGCAGACCATACCAAACTGCTTCATTCAATCAAGGTTGATGAAAGGGACCTGGCCCTGCAGGAGATTGCCCTGGGTGTTTCGGTCCTGGCCTCATCCCTCGTACCGGAATCGATCTTTGCGCTGAAGCAACAGTATGAAGCACTCATTCATCAACTTGAAGAAACAGAGGACCATATTGCTCTGGTAGAACAGGAAGAATCCAAGGATTTTTTCTCTTTTATCGGCAAACAAACCAGAAAACTAGTTCTTACGGCAAGCCGCTCCGGAAAGGAGCGGGAAATTAAAAAACTCTCCCAAAAGGCGGGGGAACTGCTTCTGCAAACAGAGCTTGGAGACTATGAATTGCAAGAAGAATCGGCTAGTTTGATGAAACTTGCAGGAGAAACCCGAGAGCGTTTACATGGTGAGCGGGCAGAACTGGCTGAATTGAACCAGTCTTTGGAAGCTCTGCGCACAGAAATGCAGGAGCTTGGCCTTAAGGACAGTCCACCCAGGGCTCTAAAAAGTCTGGAAAGACAGTACCAAAGGATTATCGCTGAGCTAGATATGCTTTTTGAACGGATGGGCGAAAAATGTGCCCGTTCCGATGCTGCATCCCTTACGCCGGAAGGACAGGATTTGCTTCATGAGATTCATCTGGTCCAGGCGGATTTGGCTAGTATAGGGCGGAATATAGAAATTCTTACAACGGAACTGCGGATTGCCCAATTGCAAAAGGAGATTTCTAAACTTAAGGAAACCATCAGAGTGCATGATGAGCGTCAGAAAAGGGAAGGTCAGATTATTGCCGATGCTCAGCAAAAAATATCCGAGCTTTCTGAAACAATACAGCAACTCCAGCGTGTTCTGGAATGATTATGTTCTTTTTACTTTTTATGGTACACTAGGATTATGGCTTCAAAAAACACCTACGATGAATCGAAAATTAAGACCCTCTCATCCCTTGAACATATTCGGCTTCGAACTGGTATGTATATCGGCCGCCTTGGGGATGGCTCCAACCCCGATGACGGCATTTATATTCTCCTTAAAGAAGTAATTGATAACGCCATTGATGAATACATCATGGGGTATGGGGACACCATCGATGTGGAAGTTAAGGATGGAACGGTTAAGGTTCGGGATTATGGCCGCGGAATTCCTTTGGGAAAGCTGGTTGAATGTGTTTCAGTAATAAATACCGGCGCAAAATATAACGATGATGTATTTCAGTTTTCGGTAGGTTTAAATGGGGTAGGGACCAAGGCGGTGAATGCCCTGTCATCCCATTTCAGGGTGATAGCCATCAGAAATGGGGAGTTTGCGGAGGCTGTTTTTAAGCAAGGTGTTCTGCAGAACGAACGGAAGGGCAAGCTTAAAGAGAGTCAACGGGACGGCACCTATGTAGAGTTTACCCCGGATAAAGAAATATTTGGGGACTATCAATTTAATTTGGAATTTATCGAAAAACGGATTTGGAACTATGCATATCTGAATGCGGGGCTTACCCTCCGTTTTAATGGCCAGGCATATAAATCTGAACAGGGGCTTTTGGACCTGCTCAACGAAGAAACGGGGGCCGATGTTATCTACCCCGTAGGCTATTACAAGGGGGAGCGGCTGGAATTCGCCTTTACCCATACGAATAACTATGGGGAAGAGTACTTTTCCTTTGTGAATGGCCAGTACACCTCCGATGGAGGAACTCATCTTTCTGCCTTTAAGGAAGGCTTTTTAAAGGGTATACAGGCCTATTTTAAAAAGGATTATAAGAGCGAAGATGTTCGGGAAGGGACCACCGCGGCCATTGCGGTTAAATTAAAAAATCCCGTATTCGAAAGTCAGACAAAAAATAAGCTGGGAAACTCCGATATCAGGCCCTGGATTGTTCAGGAAGTTAAAACTGCGGTAGAGGATTGGCTCCATAAAAATACCGAAGCGGCCAAACAGTTGGAATTAAAAATTATCGCCAATGAAAAACTCAGAACCGAGCTTAATGTGGTAAAAAAGGAAGCCCGGGAAGCGGCTAAAAAAATAGCCCTGAAAATTCCTAAGCTTAAGGACTGCAAGTACCACCTGGATGATGGCCCAAAAGGTGCTGAATCGACCATTTTTATAACCGAAGGAGATTCAGCGGCGGGTTCCATGGTTTCTAGCCGGGATGTAATGACCCAGGCGATTTTTGCACTTCGAGGTAAACCGGAAAATATTTACGGCAAAAAACGGACCGCTATTTATAAAAATGAAGAACTGTATAACATGATGATGGCCCTGGGCATCGAAAACGATGTGAGCGGCCTCAGGTATGCTAAAATTGTAATTGCCACCGATGCGGACTTTGACGGTTTCCATATTAGAAATCTGCTGCTTACCTTTTTCCTTTCCTTTTTTGAGGAACTTGTCACCCAGGGGCATGTCTATATCCTTGAAACACCCCTGTTCAGGGTCCGTAATAAGAAGGAAACCCGGTATTGTTATAGCGAAAAGGAGCGGGACGAGGCGGTAAAGGCCCTGGGTGCCAGTTGCGAGGTTACCCGATTTAAGGGACTCGGCGAGATTAGCCCCAAGGAATTCGGCCAGTTTATCGGCAAGGATATGCGTCTTGTACCGGTGACGATAAACGCCCTTAAAGCGGTGCCCCAGGTTCTGGAATTTTATATGGGCAAGAATACACCGGAACGGCGGGACTACATTATGAAAAATCTCATTGCGGATGTGACCTAAGGAATAACCATGGCTTATATTAAAACCCTCTTTGACAGAAACTTTATTGAATACGCCTCATATGTTATCAAAGACCGGGCCATCCCCGACCTCGAGGATGGTCTAAAGCCGGTACAGCGGCGGATTTTACATTCCCTCTTTGAAATGGATGATGGTAAATTCCATAAGGTGGCCAACGTGGTGGGCCATTGTATGAAGTACCATCCCCATGGGGATGCCTCAATCGGGTCTGCCCTGGTCGTTTTAGCCAACAAGGACCTGTTTATTGATAAGCAGGGAAACTTTGGCAATATTTTCACCGGTGACGAAGCCTCTGCGGCCCGATATATCGAATGCCGGGCTACCCCCTTAGCTAAGGAACTGCTCTATAACCCCAAACTGACCCCCATGGTCGATTCCTACGATGGCCGAAACAAGGAACCGGTGGTTTTCCCTGCAAAGATTCCCGTAGTCCTCGTGTTGGGAGCCGAAGGTATAGCGGTGGGGATGTCTACGAAGATACTTCCCCATAATATTGTGGAGGTCCTCGAGGCGGAAAAGGCCTGCCTGGCAGGGAAAAAATTCAAGCTCTATCCGGATTTTCCCACCGGCGGCCTTATGGATGTTTCCGATTACCGGGACGGAAACGGCAAGGTGGTTGTCCGGGCAAAGCTTGATGTGTCGGACCCAAAACGGATTGTAATCCGTGAACTGCCCTACGGTTCAACAACGGAAAGCCTCATCGCCAGTGTGGAAGCCGCCGCCAAGGCAGGACGCATCAAGATACAATCAATCTCGGACTTTACCACAGACCAGGTGGAAATAGAAATTAAGCTTGCCCGGGGGGTCTATTCGGAAGAAACGGTCAACGCCCTTTTTGCCTTTACGGAATGCGAACAGTCCATTTCGGTGAACCTTTTGGTGATTAAGGATGGCATGCCCACCATCATGACCGTTACTAAGGTTATTGAATATCACGCCAAACAGCTTATTACCATCCTAACCAAAGAACTGGAACTGGAACGGAGTGAGCTTTTGGATAAGGTCCACCTGCGGACCCTGGAACGGATTTTTATCGAAGAACGGATTTATAAGGCGATTGAGGAGATGAAAACCGCCGAAGCAGTACAAAAGGCGGTAATTGATGGCTTTAAACCCTTCATGAAGGAAATCGGTAAGCGGGGGATAAGCCCTGAGGATGTGGAACACCTTTTAAAAATTCCCATCCGCCGAATATCACTCTATGATATTAATAAAGCGAAGGCAGAACTTAAGGAAATAAAGGCCCGGATTGCAGAAATAGAGGGGCATCTTAAAAACATCACCGCCTATGCTACGGCATTTCTGGATGGCATCATCGCAAAAATTAAGGCTAACGAAGATTTAGGAAAGGGCAAACGAAAAACCAAGGTAGAATCCTTTAACCGTGTTGATGTAAAGGAAGTGGTTAAAAAGGATCTGGAACTGCGTTACGATGGCGAAACTGGTTATTTGGGCACCCAGGTGTCTACTGGCTCTGTGGTGGCGGAGGTTTCCCCCTTTGATCGGATCCTGGTCCTTCGGAACAACGGTGTATACAGTGTAATGGATTTACCGGAAAAGGTCTTTGTGGGCGAACATGCCTGGTGGATTGGCATCGCAGACAAGGAGGCCCTTTCTAAAACAGTATTTTCTGTGGTCTATAAAGAAGCTGAAACGGGTTATCCCTATATAAAACGCTGTGTTATCGAAGGCTGGATCATGAATAAGGAATACAGCCTTGTTCCGGAAGGCGCTCAGGTACTCCATTTCGATACCCGTGATAAGGGAAGCCTGGTTGTTACCTATGTACCAAAGCCTCGGCTTAAGGTAACCAAGGAAACCATCAAACTGCAGGATTATCTTGTTAAGGGCCTTAAGGCTGGTGGGGTGCGTATCGCGGCGAAGGAAGCAGACAAGGTAGAAACAAAATAGGTTCTGCTTGGGACAGCCCCTCGGGGCTGTCATAAGCAGTATGTACGGGACAGCTCCGAAGGGTTCTGATGGTTGCTCCTATGCGACGGAGCTTGCCGCTTCCTTCATCTCGTACAGATAGCCTGTTCTGATGCAAAGATCAAACAGATGATGGGGCATAAATTCTTCTATAACTTTTTCATAGCCATCCTTAACGCGGATAACCCGTGTCATATAGCCACTATCTGTCTCGTATAGGATGTCAAGGAATTCGACCCTGCCGGTTTCACATTTGATGCAATAGCGTTTCATGTGCATCCTCCTATACAAGGTATCGGTATAAAGGAATCGAAGGTTTACCCTTTCTATCCATAGAAGCCCGTGGTATAGTATTCCCATGCCCAGCGATGCCCATTGCCATCCCTTTGATATGAAGGATTCCCAATCCCAAGCAGAGGCAGAACGGAGTGCCCTTAAGATCGCCGTTGCCGCAAGCAGTTGGAAGGCTGAGGAATTGCTTTACCATAAAGAATTGGCCCAACATGCATCCCATATCGGCGGTCCACCGGTAGCACTTTGTTTCGCCGTGCATCCCCAGCTCCCCCTGGCAGAAAGCGATTCTGTAACAGCTTCTCTGGAGAGTCTCTATCATTTTGCCGAGTCCGGCTGGCTTCAGGCGATTGGGGAAGCCGGTTTTGATTTATATGATGAAGCCTATCAGGCTACCGAAACCCGGCAGGAGGAACTCTTTAATCTTGAGCTTGAGCTCGCCATCGCTCAGGGTCTTCCGATGGTACTGCATATACGGCGGGCGATGCACAAGATTTTTACCTATACGAAAAAACTTGCAGCCCTCCCCGGGGTGGTGTTCCACTCCTACTCAGGAACCTATGAAGAAGCGCTCGCGCTTCGCAAGCGGGGTGTTCCTGTCTATTGTTCCTTTGGAACCACTATTGCATTAAACCACCGCAAAACCATGCGGGCCTGTGCCTTGCTGCCACCGGAAATGCTGCTCTTTGAGACCGATGCGCCATATCAGCCTCTGCGGGGGAAGGATTTTTCTAGTTATGGGGATCTTTTTACGGTAGTAAAGACTGCGGCACTCCTCCGAGCCGAGGCGGGGAGCCCCTGCTGTACCGAAGAAGAACTGCATTCATTGAACGATGATCATTTTAACAGGGTGTTTTTTCAGACTTCATCGTATTCAGGATGACTCTGAATAAATTTCCGTTCTCTTAAGGGGCGACCCTGGATATAATCATTCAGGATGTTTTGTTCACCCTGGGGGAAGGATTCAAAGTGAAAGGACACAATTTTCCCGGTTCTTACCAATTTACAAACCGGTGAAAGAATGTGGTCTCCCACCCTGAGGGAACATTCTGTAATTATCGCATCAAGCCCCAATTGCTGAATAGAAGGTGCATTGTCAGGAAGGAGCGAAAGGCCTGTAGCGGAAATAGTTTCGATGGTGCCGCTAATAAGGGTCTGATCTGCCGGATTGCAGGCAACAAAGCCAAAACGATCCCAGGGACCGGGCCGGACCCGTCTGGACCGTCGACCATCGTCGATGGGCAGATAGCGGCTCAGGATGCCCTGTAAACGGTCCAATTCTTCCGGATTCGATAGATTTTCTGAAACAATACCGCTCACTCCAATATAAGAAGCCTTCGCGGCTTCTTCAAAGGGGAAATTGGGACCCTTAAGGATTACAATGGCTGTTTTATCCTTAGGCCGTTCACTACGAATAAACTGGACTAAGGTTTTCCAGTGACGGGGGAAGTCTTCACCGCTGATGATTACCCCATTCGGATCAACCTCATCGATGTTATCCATGGCTTTAAGGGGATGGCGGTACCGGATCAGCTCAAAGCCGAGGGGACGGACATAGGATGCGATAAAGCTGTAGGTTTCGTCGGAAGCAATTACTAATAAAAGTTTCATTCTGTCCCCAGATTTATTACAGAATAATCTACCACCACCCAGATGCCGTCCTTACGCCGTACATAGTAGGTATACCGTTTACGTTCAACATAGGTCCCATAGCGGAATTTTTCAAGGACCGTTACGGTACCGTCTTCAGCACCATAATTGGTCCGCTCAACGGTAAACTCTATCGGTATGGTAGCAATGTCACCATCTACTAGAGCATTTTTTAGATCAGAACGGTAGCGTTCCAGCATTTTTTGCCGCCCCTCTTCCGATTCAGCCTGCCATTGCCGCTTCCGTACTCCGTCCCGGCTTAACATGGCTTCCAGGTCCAGATACAGGAAGAATTTCTCCCATTGTCCTTTCTGGCGGGCAGAGAGGATATATTCTATTACCTGGTCAGGGGGTAGGTTCTGGCGCACCAGGATGGCATTGGTATCCGCATCCAGC
>Ga0272446_1003548_pt1 | contig 19496 bp, 15 predicted proteins | sample YNPCB0061_FD_194587 | JGI IMG/M metagenome (GOLD analysis project Ga0272446, IMG submission 194587) | Hot spring microbial mat communities from Yellowstone National Park, WY, United States - YNP-CB-006-1 | ecosystem: Environmental > Aquatic > Thermal springs > Hot (42-90C) > Sediment | place...
CGCCAACGACAACCTGCTGAATTATGCGCTGACCGCCTTCGGTCTCGATCCCGCTCTGCAATCGAAGACAGTGCTCCGCGAGGTCCTGACCAGCGATCTCTCAGATTCCCAGAGCGTCGCGAACCAGCAGTCAAACTCAGCCTATCGCAAGCTGGCCGCGGCCTTCAATTTCCAGACCGACGGGACCCTTGCGGACGGAACCTCCGCCCAGTCGCCCGACCAGTTGCAGCAGACGTTGCAGCTTTACGCTTCGGATTACGATGCGGCCGCGCTCTCGGCGCAGCAGACCGAGACCACCTACTACCAGCAGATGATCGGCAGCATTGGCACGGTTGACGCGCTGCTGAAGAACACCCGGCTTTATAATTACATCCTGACGGCCTACGGAATTGACGCCAAGACCGTCTCGCAGTTGACGATCAAGAAGGTGCTGACGAGCGACTCGACAGATCCGGGGAGCTTTGCCAACCGATCGGGAAACTCTGCCTTTCAGGCGCTGGCCGCCGCATTCAATTTCGACTCCGACGGCAACGCCAAGACGTTGAGCAGCGCCCAATCGAATTCCTCGATCATATCGACGATCCAGCGCTACAATAAGCAGGTCGGCGATACGACGGCGCAGCAGTCGACGACGAAGGCCGAGGACACTTATTACAGTCAGACGATCGGCAACATTAAATCTGTCGAAGATTTCTTGAAGGACAGACGGCTTGTCACCTTCGTTCTGAAGGCCTTCGGATTTGGCGGTGAGACCATTTCCGATACCACTCTGCGCAAGCTTCTGACGAGCGATGTGTTCGATCCGAAGAGCTACGTCAACAAGACCGAGAACAAGCGATTCAGGGATCTCGTCGCTGCCTTCAATTTCGACACCGACGGCAAAGTCTCGCTGACGCCAAAGATTGAAGCGCAGACCCGCAGCAATATCGTGACGACGGCCGACCTCTATCTGCGCCAGACGATGGAGCAGGAGGCGGGAGATCAAAGCGATGGCGTGCGCCTGGCGCTGTACTTCCAGCGCAAGGCGTCGACGATCACCTCGGTCTATTCAATTCTGGCCGATTCAGCCCTCTTGCAGGTCGTGCGGACGGCCCTCGGGTTCTCTGCCGCGATGTCGAACGCCGACATCGATGTGCAGGCCAGCATGATCACCAAGAAGCTCAACCTGGACGATCTCAAGGACCCCCAGAAGCTTGAAAAATTCCTGGCCCAGTTCTCGGCCCTTTATGACGTCAACAATTCGGCAACCGACACCTCCTGGGTGAATCTTCTGTTCAGCCGGCAGAGATAGTGCCTTAACAGCCCGAAAGAGGCGGCCCGATGCGCTAAGGCGAGCCGGGCCACCCCTTGCAGCCGCCTTTGGCCTTCGCTATATGCTCATTTCATTCGACGTCGCCGTCGGATTGGTCATGAGGAAGATCAGCCGGTTTGGGCCAGCTTATGCGGCCCCGAATTCTGACCGGCAGGGCTGAAGCCCATCGCGGCGGCATCACATCCGGAACATCGGTGCCAGTGGGTTTTCCGTCGCCTTGAGCGCGCGCGGTTTGCCTGTTGGCGCTTGTAGCATGAATGGAAACTTCGCCCTGGCGTGTGTTGCGCTTGGGCGAGCGTCGTCAACAAGGAGAACGAATGTCAGCCGAAGTAGTATCGAAAGATTATAACCCCTCGCGCGACGATTTTGCCGCGCTGCTCGCCGAGAGCCTGGCCAAGGAAGACCTGTTCGAAGGCTCGGTCGTCAAAGGTAAGGTTGTCGGCATCGAGAAGGATATGGCGATCATCGACGTCGGCCTCAAAATGGAAGGTCGCGTCGCGCTTAAGGAATTCGGCGTCGGTGGTAAGCCTGCCGACCTCAAGGTCGGCGATACCGTCGAGGTTTATTTGGAGCGCGTTGAGAACGCGCTCGGCGAAGCCGTTTTGTCGCGCGACAAGGCTCGCCGTGAGGAGAGCTGGACGCGCCTCGAACGCCTTTACGAGAAGGGCGAGAAGGTAACGGGCGTCATCTTCAACAAGGTCAAGGGTGGCTTCACGGTCGATCTCGACGGCGCCGTCGCCTTCCTGCCGGGCTCTCAGGTCGATATCCGCCCGGTGCGCGACATCGGCCCGTTGATGCACCAACCGCAGCCCTTCCAGATTTTGAAAATGGACCGCCGCCGCGGCAATATCGTCGTCTCGCGCCGTTCGGTCCTGGAAGAGAGTCGCGCCGAGCAGCGGACCGAGATCGTCGCCCGCCTCGCCGAAGGTCAGATCATCGACGGCGTGGTCAAGAACATCACCGACTATGGTGCCTTTATCGACCTCGGCGGTATCGACGGTCTGTTGCACGTCACTGACATGGCATGGCGCCGTGTCAACCACCCCTCCGAGATCCTGAATGTCGGCGATACGGTGAAGGTGCAGATCATCCGCATCAATCCCGAAACGCAGCGCATTTCGCTCGGAATGAAGCAGCTCCAGTCCGATCCGTGGTCGGCGATCGAGGCCAAATATCCGGTCGGCGCCCGCGTCAAGGGCACGGTGACGAATATCGCCGATTACGGTGCCTTCGTTGAGCTCGAACCCGGCGTCGAAGGACTGATCCACGTCTCGGAAATGAGCTGGACGAAGAAGAACACCCACCCCGGCAAGATTGTTTCGACCAGCCAGCAGGTCGAGGTTCAGGTTCTCGAGGTCGATCCGCAGAAGCGGCGCATTTCGCTCGGCCTGAAACAGACTCAGGAAAACCCCTGGGATGCATTCCTGGCGGCGCACCCCAAAGGTTCGATCGTCGAAGGTCCGATTCGCAACATCACCGAGTTCGGCCTCTTCATCGGCCTCGACAATGGCATCGACGGCATGGTGCACCTGTCCGATCTCGATTGGCAGAGGCCGGGTGATGAGGTCATCAAGGACTACAAGAAGGGCGACATCGTCAAAGCCGTCGTCCTTGATGTTGATGGCGCGAAAGAGCGCATTTCGCTGGGCATCAAGCAGCTTTCCGGCGATCCGGCCGATGCCATGGCGAAGTACAAGAAGGGCGATGCCGTAACCTGCACGGTCACTGCCGTTAACGACGGCGGCATCGAGGTCAAGATTGCCGACAGCGAGCTGACGTCGTTCATCAAGCGCGGCGATCTCTCCCGTGATCGTTCCGAGCAACGCCCCGAGCGTTTCAACATCGGCGACAAGGTCGACGCAGCGGTCGTCTCGGTCGACAAGGCCGCGCGCCGGATCTCGGTGTCGATCAAGGCCCTCGAGCTTGCCGAAGAGAAGCAGGCGGTCGCCCAGTATGGCTCCTCCGATTCAGGCGCCTCGCTCGGCGACATCTTCAAGGCGGCCATCAAGAAGCGCGAGGGCGCCGAGGAAAGCGGCGAATAACCGCCGGTCGGTTGATATATCAGGAAGGTTGCGCGCGGCAGTCCCTGCCGCGCGCTTAACTTTTGTAAGACCGACGGCGCTCGAACAGTTGCCCATGGCCTGATCCTTGCCTACCTTTTGCGGCACATAGCGGAGTGGACCGGTCTTTTCATCACCCTTGACAAGGGCCGGTGCGCGTTTGGAGAGGCGAACCCATGCTCGAAACAGAAACCGTCCTGGACCGCCGTCGGCTCCGCCGCTCGGTCACGCTCTGGCGCGGCGCCGGTTTGGCAGCGCTTGCGATCGCGATTGGCGTGCTGATGTTTGGCAGCGACAAGCTGGCGACTCTCACCGGCGAAAAGCAGATCGCCCGCGTCGCCATTGAGGGCACGATCACCGAGAATCGCGATCAGCTCAAGATGCTGAAGGACATCGCTGACAACGACAATGTCGCCGGCGTCCTCCTGTTCGTTAACAGTCCGGGCGGGACGACCACGGGCGGTGAAGCCCTCTATGAAGGGCTGCGTGCCATCGCTGAGAAGAAGCCCGTTGTGGCCCAATTTGGGACGGTTGCCGCCTCGGCGGGTTACATCGTCGGCCTGGCGACGGATCACATTGTGGCACGCGGCAACACGATTACAGGCTCGATCGGCGTGATCGTCCAATGGCCGGAGTTCGTTCAGCTTCTCGATAAGCTCGGTGTCAAGGTCAATGAGGTAAAGAGCGGACCGCTGAAGGCCTCCCCCTCTCCCTTCGAGGTGCTCGATGAGGGCGGCAAGAAAGTTGCGGAAGGGATGGTCAACGACGGCTTCAAGTGGTTCGTCAACCTTGTTGAGACTCGCCGAGGCATCAAGGCTGCCGATGTTCCCGGCCTGACGGATGGCCGTATCTTTTCCGGCCGCGAGGCGCTCGAAGCCAAGCTCATCGACGAGCTCGGCGGCGAGGAACAGGCGGTCAAATGGCTCAAAGACGTCAAAAACGTGCCGAAGGATGCCAAGGTAACGGATTGGAAGCCGTCCTCCTCATCGAGCTACGGCTTTGCCGGCTTCACCTCCCGGATCGCGGGCTGGCTGCTCGGCGCCGGGGCGGCGGAACTCGGAGATTTTCTGCTCCGCGACGGCCGGATTTCGACACTCGGTCTTGACGGTCTGCTCTCAGTTTGGCACCCTTCTGAAAAATAACGAGAATTGGGTCGCTGGCTGGGGAGCGAAATGTGATCAAGTCGGAGCTTGTGCAAAGGATTGCGAATGCCAATCCGCATCTTTACCACCGCGACGTTGAGCGCATCGTCAATGTCATCTTCGATGAGATTGTCGACGCTCTGTCGCGCGGCGACCGCGTCGAGCTTCGCGGTTTCGGCGCCTTCACGGTGAAACATCGTGCTCCTCGGCAAGGGCGCAATCCGCGCACCGGCACCACCGTCGCCGTGGCCGAGAAGTTCGTGCCGTTCTTCAAGACCGGCAAAGAGCTTCGCGACCGCTTGAACAAGCCGAACGGCGGCAAGCACTAGATCGCCCATCGCCGATAAGCAGCGGGAATGTATGAGGTCGATCGTGTTGAGACGTGTACTAGCGCTGCTTGTTGCCGTTCCGTTGGGCGTGGTTCTCATCGCCATCGCGGTTTCCAATCGCCAACCCGCGCAACTGATCCTCGATCCGTTCCGTCCGGACAATCCGGCGTTGCTCATCGAGCTGCCATTCTACATCTATCTTCTCGGCACGCTCATCATCGGCGTTGTTCTTGGCGGCGTTGCGACGTGGCTGGGGCAAAGCCGTTGGCGGCGAACGGCACGTGCGCAAAGCCGGCGTGCGGCGCGCTGGCAGGCCGAGGCCGACCGGCTGACGCGCGAACGCGAGGCCAGCGCCCATGCGGGCAAGAATCTGGCAATCGCCGGCCGTTGATGCCCGAGGGATCACGATGACCCTCGATGCGCTGACGCTTTTCGGATTGCTCGCTGTCTGCCTGATGTTGGCTTTCTATGCGTTTGAAGATGCGAGTTCCTGGTGTGTCTTCGGTTTTGCGATCGCCTGCGCGATGGCTTCCGTCTACGGTTTCCTCCAAGGGGCATGGCCGTTCGGACTTGTGGAAGCGGTGTGGACATTCATCGCTTTGAAGCGATGGCAGAAGCGGCGGCTGGCTGGCCGACCCGCAGAATAGTGCTTGAAGCGCAAATGATTGCGGAAGCAAAGATCTGCGGGATCACGACGCGCGCGGCGCTTGAGGCAGCGATTGCCGGTGGAGCCGATTTCGTCGGTCTTGTCTTTTGCGCGAAAAGCCCGCGCAATATCGACATCGTCGAAGCGAAGCGCCTCGCCCGACATGCCCGCGGCAGAGTGAAGATCGTTGCGCTGACCGTCGATGCCGACGATGCAACGCTGACCCGGATCATCGACGAGGTCTCCCCCGACGTCCTCCAGCTTCACGGACATGAGGATCCGGCGCGCGTGAAGGCCATCAAGGAGCGTTTCAAAACGCCCATCATCAAGGCCATTGCGGTCGAGACTGCAGATGACGTCGAGAAAGCGCGGGCCTACGCGGGCGTTGCTGATCTCATTCTATTTGACGCAAAAGCTCCGCCCGGCGCCGGAAGACCCGGCGGCCATGGCCGCACTTTCGACTGGCGGACCCTCGAAGGCGTTGCCGGCCGGATGCCGTTCATGCTCTCAGGCGGCCTCGGTCCAGAAAATGTTCAAGACGCGATCGCGCAAACACGGGCAACCGCGGTCGATGTCTCCTCGGGCGTCGAGAGCGCGCCGGGGATCAAGGACCCCGAGTTGATCCGCCGCTTTCTTCACGCGGTAAAGACGGCTAAGCAGAGATAAATGGCCTTCCCCCTTCCATGGGGGAAAGGGATGAGCGCGAGGTTCCCATGGCGACGACGAAAATGAAGGCCGGCGAAGCGAAACTGAACAGCTACGTCACCGGCCCCGACGACAAGGGCTTCTTCGGAATTTTCGGTGGCCGTTTCGTTGCCGAAACGCTGATGCCGCTGATCCTCGACCTGGAGCGAGCCTACAACACAGCGAAGGCGGACCCGGCCTTCCAGCGGGAGATCGACTTTCTCAATCTGCATTACGCCGGCCGCCCGAGCCCGCTCTATTACGCCGAGCGTATGACGGCCGAGCTTGGCGGCGCCAAGATTTATTTCAAACGTGACGAGCTCAACCACACCGGCTCGCACAAGATCAACAACTGCATTGGCCAGATACTTCTTGCCCGTCGCATGGGCAAGACGCGCATCATCGCTGAGACCGGGGCAGGTCAGCATGGCGTCGCGGTCGCAACCGTCTGCGCCAAGTACGGCATGCCGTGCGAGATTTACATGGGCGCCACGGACGTCGAGCGTCAGGCGCCGAACGTTGCCCGCATGAAGCTCTTGGGTGCCAAGCTCAATCCCGTCACGTCCGGCGCCGGTACGCTCAAGGACGCCATGAACGAGGCCCTGCGCGACTGGGTCACGAACGTCCGCGACACCTATTATCTGATCGGCACCGCGGCGGGTCCGCATCCTTATCCGGCGATGGTGCGCGATTTCCAGTCGATCATCGGCAAGGAGGTGCGCACGCAGATGATGGAGGCCGAGGGCCGGCTTCCGGACACGCTCGTGGCTTGCATCGGGGGCGGCTCGAATGCCATCGGTCTTTTTTACCCCTTCCTCGACGACAAGGACGTCGCGATCTATGGCGTCGAAGCAGGCGGCTATGGTCTCGACGTCGAGAACGGCCACGCCGCCTCGATGACGGGCGGCTCACCGGGCGTCTTGCACGGCAACCGCACGTATCTCCTGCAGGACAGCGATGGGCAGATTCTCGAGGGCCATTCGATCTCGGCAGGACTCGACTATCCCGGAGTGGGCCCCGAGCACGCGTGGCTGAAGACGGTCGGCCGCGTGACCTATGTTGCGGTCACCGACAAGGAAGCGCTCGAAGCCCTGCAGTTCTGTACGCGGCTCGAGGGCATCATTCCCGCGCTTGAACCGAGCCATGCGCTGGCCCAGGTGATGAAGCTCGCGCCGAAACTGCCGAAGGACAATCTGCTGGTGATGAACATGTGCGGCCGCGGCGACAAGGACCTCTTCACCGTCGCCAAGCACTTGGGGCTCAAGATTTGAATGTGATTCCCCCTTCCCTGTTGAGCGAGGGGCGGGAGGACCTGGAGACGTTATGACCATCGAAACACGCATCGACGCGCGCTTTGCGGCGCTGAAGAAGGAAAAGCGCGCCGCGCTGGTCACGTTCATCACCGCTGGCGACCCCGATCTTGAAACCAGCGCGAAAATTCTTTCCGGCCTCGCCAAGGCCGGGGCCGACGTCATCGAGCTCGGTATGCCGTTCTCCGACCCGATGGCCGATGGCCCCGCCATCCAGGCCTCCTCGCAACGGGCTCTGAAGGCCGGCCAGACGATGGTCAAGACGTTGAAGATGGTGCGCGAATTCCGCACCGTCGATCCAACGACGCCGATCGTACTGATGGGGTACTACAACCCGATCTACGTCTACGGCAACGAGCGCTTCATTGCCGACGCAAAGGCCGCCGGCGTCGATGGCCTGATTGTCGTCGACGTGCCGCCCGAAGCCGACGAGGAGCTTTGCATCCCCGCGCTGAAGGCCGGGCTCAATTTCATTCGCCTGGCCACTCCGACCACGGACAAAGCTCGCCTTCCGGTGGTTCTGAGGAACACCTCGGGCTTCCTTTACTATGTTTCGATTACCGGCATCACCGGCGCCGCGGCCCCCATAGTGAACGATGTTCATAAGCACGTGAAAGCAATCAAAGGGGAGACCAGCTTGCCAATCGTCGTCGGCTTCGGGGTCCGCTCCGGGGCGCAGGCCCGCGCCATTGCCGAGGGCGCGGACGGGGTCGTGGTCGGCTCAGCCCTTGTTTCGGCTATAGAAAAATCGCTGGGGCCGAAGGGCGAGGCGACGGCCGCGACACCAGGGAGCGTGCTTGAACTGGTGCATGAGTTAAGCTCGGCCCTGCGCGGCGGCTAGCGCGTCCGGCAGATTGGCTCTATTGGATACGCCTCATTGCACCCCATGTGTGCAGTGCTGGCGCAGCCTGAGCTGTGGCGCTAAATTGAGCGACCTGCCGAGCGAGCCAGCCAACCGTGCCCGCAGATTGAAAGCGGAGAGCACAACATTTTAAGCGGCGACAGCGGCCGATAAGGAGCCAACCCGAGTGAACTGGATCAACAACGTTGTCCGCCCGAAGATCAGCGGGCTGTTGTCGACGGCGAAGCGCGAGGTGCCGGACAATCTCTGGGTCAAGTGCCCGGAGACGGGCGAGATGGTTTTCTACAAGGACCTCGAGGCCAACCAGTTCGTGGTGCCGGGCTCCGGCTACCACATGCGCATGGACGCGCAGCAGCGGATGAAGCATCTTTTTGACGGTGGCGAGTATAGGACGGTCGCAATACCGTCGGTTCAGCAGGATCCGCTCAAGTTCCGCGACGGGCGAAAGTATACCGATCGCCTGAAGGACGCTAAAGCGGCAACCAAGCTCGAAGACGCGATCCTCGTCGGCGAGGGCCAGCTCGACGGCATGCCGATTGTCGCCGCGGTTCAGGATTTCCGCTTCATGGCCGGCTCCCTCGGCATGGCAGCCGGCGAGGCGATCATCGCCGGAATGCTGCGGGCGGTTGAGCTCAGGACGCCTTTCATTCTTTTTGCAGCTTCGGGCGGGGCTCGCATGCAGGAAGGCATCCTGTCGCTGATGCAGATGCCGCGCACGACGATCGCCGTGCAGCGCCTCAAGGAGGCCAAGCTCCCCTACATCGTCGTTCTGACCGACCCGACCACGGGCGGCGTCACCGCTTCTTATGCAATGCTGGGCGACATCCACATTGCCGAACCGGGGGCCCTCATTTGCTTCGCGGGTCCTCGTGTCATTCAGCAGACGATCCGTGAGCAGCTCCCCGATGGCTTCCAGCGTGCCGAGTATCTGTTGACGCATGGCATGGTGGACATGGTGGTCCATCGCCACAAGCTGCGCGAGACGCTGTCGCGCGTGTGCCGGCTGCTGATGGGCGGCGTACACGCAATGAAGTACAAAGAGGCCGGCAAGATGAACGGCAGGCCCTACGTCAATGGCGCAGCCGTCGACGGCAAGGTGATCGAGACGGCCGCACGCGAGACGGGAGGCGTGATCGAGCCCGAGATTGTACCGAACAGCCAGCGCTTCGAGCCAGGTAAGTCCGAGAAAGCGCGGCGCGATGACGGACCGGCGGCATCGGCGGTTCCGAAAGATGCACCGCGCGGTGCCTGACCATTTTCCAAATCGTCTCTTAGAACCCCAACAGCTTACTAGGCGCCGTCATGATCCCGTCGAAAACACGGCCGTCGAGTGACGCGCTGCTTGCCGAAATGATGCTCTTGCATCCGAAGCTGATCGACTTGTCGCTCGGTCGGGTTGAGCGGCTCCTTGCGAAGCTCGGACATCCCGAGCGAAAGCTTCCTCCCGTAGTGCACATCGCCGGTACCAACGGCAAAGGTTCCGTAACCGCCTATCTGCGCGCCATCATCGAGGCCGCCGGTAAGCGGGCCCATGCCTATACCTCGCCGCATCTCGTGCGCTTTCACGAGCGCATTGCCCTTGCCGCGCCTCAAGGGAAAGCGCACGCCATTGATGAGGACTCCCTCGTTGACGTGCTGATGCGTGTGCGAGAGGTGAACGACGGCGACAACATCACCCAGTTTGAGATTACGACCGCCGCAGCCTTTCTTGCTTTCTCCGAAACGCCCGCCGACGTCCTCTTGCTTGAGGTTGGCCTCGGCGGACGCCTTGACGCGACCAATGTCATCGCCGATCCGGCGCTGACCGTCATCACGCCGATCTCGATGGATCACGCCGAGAAACTCGGACCGACGCTCGCCAAGATCGCCGCGGAAAAGGCCGGAATCTTGAAGCGCGGCGCACCGTCCGTCATCTCGCAACAGTCCGAAGATGTCCTGGCCGTCATCGAGGCCCGCGCCCGCACCATCGGTGCCCCGCTGTCGGTTTGGGGCCGCGATTATGATGCATACGAGCAGGGCGGAAGATTGATCGTCCAGCGCAATGATCGGCTGCTCGATCTGCCGTTGCCCGCCCTGATCGGACGCCACCAGATCATCAACGCCGGAACCGCGGTCGCCGCGGCTCTCATCCTCAACGAACGGATCCCCGCCCTCGCCATCGACGAGCGCGCGATCGAGGTCGGCCTTCGGACTGTCGAATGGCCCGCCCGGATGCAGCGGCTCATTTCCGGTCCGCTGCCGCGCATGCTGGGAGACGACATCGAGCTATGGCTCGACGGCGGACATAACCCCGCGGCCGGTGACATGATCGCCGACACCCTCGCTGCGCTCGACGAGAAATCGCCGAAGCCGGTCTATTTGATCGTCGGCATGATGGGCCAGAAAGATGCACTGGGTTTCCTGGCGCCGTTCCGCGGTCTGGTGCGGGCGATCTACACCGTGCCGATCCCCGGCGCCCACGAAGCCCCCCACAGCCAGGAGAACCTTGCGGAGATTGCCCGCGTCGCAGGCATCCAGGCGGTTGATCGCGAAAACGTGATTGATGCAGTGCAAACGATAGCCGCGCTGCCCAAGGGGCCGAAGCGAGTCCTGATCTGCGGATCACTTTACCTTGCTGGCCACGTGCTTTCGCTCCAACAGCAGAACCAATAGTTTTTCAGAAAACGAACGGTTCCGCGGGGCCATAGGACGATGCATCGGGCCCGCGAGAATTTGGCATAGACTTACCCATCCTCCGCGAAAGGCATAAGATAGACCGCGTTACCGGGTTCTTTGGTGTACCGCCGCTCCGGCGCGTATGCGGCGGCGGGTCACCCTACTAACGAACGAGAGGCCGCATCTGGCGAGGCCGCGCGCGCCTGGGCTATCACTAACGGATAAATGCCCCCAAAACAGGCAATCAAATTATTTCGGAGGAGATGAGCGATGCAGCACGTAGCAATGGATAAGCTGAAAGGCCGGCTGGTCATCAAGCCGCGCTACGACAACTTCATCGGCGGCAAGTGGGTTGCCCCTGTGCGCGGCCAGTACTTTTCGAACCTGACGCCGATCACCGGCCAGCAAGTGTGCGAGGTTGCGCGCTCGACCGCCGAAGATATCGAACTCGCACTCGATGCCGCTCACAAGGCACGCGAGGCATGGGGCAGAGCCTCGCCCGCCGAACGCGCGCGCATCCTGGCAAAGATTGCCAACCGGATGGAAGAGAACCTCGACATCCTGGCGCTTGTCGAGTCGATCGACAACGGCAAGCCGATCCGCGAAACGACGCATGCGGACCTGCCGCTCGCCATCGATCACTTCCGTTACTTCGCCGGCTGCGTCCGCGCGCAGGAAGGCTCGATCTGCGAAATCGACCACGACACCATCGCCTATCATTTCCACGAGCCGCTGGGCGTCGTCGGCCAGATCATCCCTTGGAACTTCCCGCTGCTGATGGCGGTATGGAAGCTCGCTCCGGCTCTGGCCGCCGGCAACTGCGTTGTGTTGAAGCCGGCCGAGCAGACACCAATGTCGATCATGGTGCTGATGGAGCTGATTGGCGACCTTCTCCCGGAAGGCGTCGTTAACGTCGTCAATGGCTTTGGCGTCGAAGCCGGCAAGCCGCTCGCCCAGAACAAGCGCATCGCCAAGGTCGCTTTCACCGGCGAGACGACGACCGGCCGCCTCATCATGCAGTATGCGTCCGAGAACATCATCCCCTGCACGCTGGAGCTTGGTGGCAAATCGCCGAACATTTTCTTTGCCGACGTCATGGACGCCGACGATGAATACTTCGACAAGTGCCTCGAGGGCTTCACGATGTTTGCCCTCAACCAGGGCGAGGTTTGCACCTGCCCGAGCCGCGCGCTCATCCAGCGCTCGATCTATGAGAAGTTCATGGACCGGGCTCTGCAGCGCGTCGTCAAGGTCAAGCAGGGTCATCCTCTCGACGCCACGACGATGATCGGCGCCCAGGCATCGAACGATCAGCTCGAGAAGATTTTGAGCTATATCGAGATTGGCAAGGGCGAAGGTGCCCGCGTTCTGACCGGCGGCAAGCGTGCCAATCTCGGCGGCGAATTGTCGACCGGCTACTACGTTGAGCCGACGGTCCTCGAAGGTCACAACAAGATGCGCGTGTTCCAAGAGGAAATCTTCGGCCCGGTCGTCTCGGTCACAACGTTCGAGGACGATGCTGAGGCGCTCGCGATCGCCAATGATACGCTCTATGGCCTTGGCGCAGGCGTGTGGACACGCAACGGCACGCGCGCCTACCGGATGGGCCGTGGCATCCAGGCCGGCCGCGTCTGGACCAACTGCTACCACCTCTATCCGGCGCACGCTGCATTCGGCGGCTACAAGCAGTCGGGTATTGGGCGCGAGACGCACAAGATGATGCTCGACCATTATCAGCAGACGAAGAACCTGCTCGTCAGCTACAGCCCGAAGGCGCTCGGCTTCTTCTGAGGGCAAAGCCTAGGAACCTTCGAGCGGGGGCGCATCCGGCAACGGAGCGTCCCCGCTTTCATTTCGGCGCTCTATCGCTCTATTTTGTGGCACCACGCCAGCATATATTTCCTTGGGAAGCTATCGAACCGGGATCTTGGCGGCCATGACAGTAAAGATTTCCGCGACTCCCGAGGCCCACGCGGCACTGAAGCGCGCCGTCGCGGAGCACGGCCCGCTGATGTTTCACACGAGCGGCGGCCGCGTCGGCGGACGGCAGTTTCCGATTTGCCTGCCCGCCGGTTGGCTGCGGCTTGGTGCCCGCGATCATCTGCTCGGCGAGGTTGAAGGCGTCCCCATCTACGAGATGGAGGATCGGGAGGGCGGCCCCCCATGTCGGGCCGGCGCCTATGTGCTCGACGTGGCGCAAGGGCCGTCGATCGGGTTCTCGATCGCAGCCGGGCCTAATCGCCGATTCACGTTGTGGCCGGCCGGGGAAAGGATATGTTCAACCGCCGGAGAAGAGACCTAGCGGGCCGTGAAGCCGAGGTTCCTTGCTGTGCGTGGAGCGTTCTTGCAAAGGAAGAGCAGCGCCTGCTCGGAGGAAAGCGAATGACGACGACAACATCCGAAAAACTCCGCAACGAGGTGGCGCGCGTCTCGTGCACGCCAGCGGCACTCAAGCTCATCGAAAAGCTTGTCACCCAACACGGACCCCTCCTTTTTCATCAGTCCGGTGGCTGCTGCGACGGCTCGGCACCGATGTGCTACCCGCGCAGCGAGTTCAAGGTCGGCGCCCAGGATGTCTACATGGGCGACATTGGCGGCCAGCCGTTCTACATGGGCAAATCGCAATTCGAATACTGGCAGCATACCCATCTGATTATCGATGTTGTGCCGGGCCGCGGCTCGGGCTTCTCGCTCGAGAGCCCCGAAGGCGTCCGCTTTCTGACTCGCTCGCGCATCTTTACCGACGTCGAAATTGACGAGCTCGACAGGCTCGGTCCTCCGCCAACGGGCCTGGAGCATCCCCCGTTCTGATCGATGCACGCAAAATAATAGAGGCCCCGCATCGACGGGGCCTCGTTCATTGTGAATTCAATGGTCAGTCGATCAGACTGCCGCGCCGACACTGGCGTTGATCCAATCCTCGAGCTTTTTCTTTTGGACGATGGCGCCCGTGTGCTGTGCGGTGACTTTTCCGCCTTTGAAGATCAGCAACGTCGGCATGGCGCGGATACCATAGGTTCCTGTGACCCGCGGATTTTCATCGACATCGACTTTCACGACCTTGACTTTGCCCGCGAGTTCCTGCGCCACCTGCTCGAGCGCCGGAGCCATTGCCTTGCACGGTCCGCACCATGTCGCATGGAAGTCAACGAGGACCGGCTCGGCGGACTTCAGCACTTCCTGCTCGAAGGTGGCATCTGTGACTGCATGGGCCATTGATAAATCTCCATTTCCGGGCTCGGCGGGGTCGGCCGATCCCGTTCGCCGCGGGCTGCGTTGACAAGAAAAACCGACCCCAGAAGTAGGTATTGGGTCAGACGCCGTCAAGACTTCCAGCATTAAGGTCCCAAAGCTTGGCGGCGAAAGTATCGAGGAGTGCTTGCGGTATTTCCATGAGTCGCGGCCCGTCGGTCCACAAAAGTGCCGCACGGACCGTACGTCGCGGATAGATTTCCGCGAGCGCCAGCCGATAGGCTGCCAGTTGGTAAAGATAAGCCTCAGCAACGAATCGCACGTCTGTCGGTGGTGGCCGGTTGGTCTTGTAGTCGACGATCAGCACTTCGCGGTCGGTAACCGCAAGTCGGTCGATCTGACCTGAGAGGTTGAGGGCCGGCCCTCGGCCCTCCGGGTGCGGAATGACTGCGGCAATGGGCGCCTCGGCGACGCTTTGAGGCCCGAACAGAGAAACAAATCGAGGATCGTTGAGTATGGCCATCGTTTCGCGCACGATGCTTGCGCGCGTTGCTGGTGAGAGCGCCGCACCCCGCCGGTCAACGAAGGCTGCTGCAACGCGTTCCCGCTCGCCATGGGGCAGTCCCGGCAGGTGCTGCAACAAGGCGTGCGTCAGCGTTCCTCGCAAGAAGCGGTTCTCATCGCCAAGTGACAACGGTGAAGGATTGTCATCGGGCTGAGCCGCATCGCGCCGTGGTGGCATCAAAGGTTCGCCCTCTGCATCGGCTGCGTAGGGTTCAAGTCGTGATGGTGCGAGCGGCACCGAGAGCTTCGGCTCAACCGGCGCCCGGCGCATCGCAAACTCTGGACGCTCGGCCCCTATGGCTGCTTCGTCTCGCATCGCGCGCGGCGCCCCGGGCGGCACCGCTTGCTCGGATTGGATGCGCCACCCGAGCCGTCCGTCGCCAAGATCGATCTGATCGCGGCCGGGAGTCAGCGCCTCGGTAATGAGATCGTACCAGCACCCCTCGTCGCGCCCGCGCGTGTTCTCGAAGCCGGCGACGTAAAGTCGGTCACGGGCCCGCGTCATCGCGACGTAGAGCAACCGGTTGCGCTCCTCGCGCTCGCGCATCTCCCGGAGCGCGCGCGCCGACTCGACAGCAGGCACCCGCGAAGTTCCCTTGATGGTCCACACGATCGGCTCCGCGAGGCCCGCTGGCCGCTCGAGATTTTCGAGCCTGACGAGCCCCGCCGCGTTCGCATCGCCCGATGCGGTCGTGCAGGTATCGGGAAGAAAGACCACCGGTGCCTCGAGCCCTTTCGCGCCATGCACTGTCATGACGCGGACCTCGTCGCGCCCGTGCTCCATGTCGCGTTTCACATCCGGCGCGGTGGCGCGCAGCTTTGCGAGAAACTGCGTCAGTGACGGCGGCGAACTTTCATCATAGGTGAGCGCAAGATCGAGGAATTCGTCGATCACATCACCGGCCTCCGGGCCGAGCCGGCCCAGCATTTTTTCGCGCACCCCATCGCGGTCGAGCAGGCCCGAATAGAATTCGAACGGTGGGGTGAAATCGGCCTTTGCGCGCCAGCGCTTTAAGGTCTCCGCAGCCACTTTGTAGCGGGGCTCTGCATCGGCATTGTCGAGGAGTGCTGCCCACAATGTTTTCTTGCGACCCTGTCCAATGGCGAGCAGATCGTCATCATTGAGATCGAAGATCGGCCCCTTGAGAACGGTGGCGAGCGCCAAGTCATCTTCGGGCAGCAGAAGAAAGTCTCCGAGCACCATCAGGTCCTGGACTGCGATCTGATCCGAAAGCGCGATGCGGTCGGAGCCCGCGACTTGAATGCCGCGGCGCTTCAAGGCCGCGACCATGGGGATGGCGAATGGATTGCGTTTGCGGACGAGGATCAGGATATCTCCCGGCCGGATCGGACGATCCTCGGAGGCGAGACGCTCGCCCTTGTCGAACCAGCTCGCGATCGTATCGGCAATCCGCCCGGCAAGACGGTTGGCCGGCGAGCGTTCGCTCGAATCCGCAAGCGGATCCCATGGGTCGGCCGGATCGCCAGCATCGGCCGTCTCGGTCGGCCAGATTTCAACGAGCCCGGCATGCCCGTGCCGGCTTGCGGCATGCGCGACAAGGCTCCCGTCCGCTGTGAGGCCGGGCGTCCGTTCGCTATCGGCGAAAACCTGATCGACCGCGGTAAGAATCGGTGTCGCCGAGCGGAAGGAGAGATGCAGCGGAACGCGCCGCCACGGCCTTTGGGCCTTGAAGGCAAGTTCGGCAAACCGCCGGCCCGTCTCCGCAAACATCTCCGGCGCTGCGCCCTGAAACGAATAGATTGATTGTTTTTCATCACCGACTGCGAAGATCGTCCGGCGCGTGACATGGGTCCCGACATCCGAGAAAAACTCCCGCGCCAAACCCTGGATAATGTCCCACTGATCGGGGCTTGTGTCTTGCGCCTCATCGACAAGGATATGGTCGAGCCCGCCGTCGAGCTTGAAGAGCACCCATTGCGCCGCGCCGTTTTCTGCGGCGAGCAGCGATTTTGTCTTCAAGATGAGATCGTCAAAGTCGAGAGCCCCTGCGGCGCTGCGCGCCTGCGCGTAACGGCGGAGAATCTCGCCCGCCAGCCGGTAAAGGGCAACCGACGCCTCAATGAGACTGAGAGCCTTGAGCTCCTGGGCGATGGTAAAGAAATCCTCCTGCGCCCGTTCGCAGCGCGCATGGAGATCGGGACGCTGCTCGGCCAGCGCAACAGTCATCAGTCTTGCACGCTTCGCCTCTCCTCGATCGACCAGAAAATAATCTGCCAACACTTCGACGCGGCTTCGCGCATCGAGATGCTCCTTTGCGCGCACTAACGTTGCTGCATGCTGCTGGTCCGTCTTCCGTCCCGTCGAAAGCAGCGACGCGACCTCTCGAATCTCATCGTCCGAGAGAACGTTGGCACACGCCTCATGAAGATCCGCGGCGGCGACCTCAGCGCGGACGCCGAGGCTTTGCCTGAGCCAGGAATCGATGGCCTCGAATTCGTCGATGGCCGTATCAAGTTCGCGATCGCGGACCGGCTCGAGCCGGCGCCGTTCTGCAACGGCACGGAAGATGAGCCTGTCGAACTGATCGTCCGCCGCATAGCGCACGACGACATCAAGGGCCTTGGCGAGCGGAGTTTCTGGCGACGCCGTCGCCTCCGACAGAGTTTCCTCGATGGCCCGCGCCTTGAGGTCGGCCTCCGCGGCCTCGTCGAGGATCTTGAAATCCGGCGCGACGCCCGCTTCAAGCGGGAATCTCTGCAGCAATCGCTCGGCAAAAGCATGGATTGTTTGCACCTTGAGGCCGCCGGGCGTTTCGATGGCGCGTGTGAAGAGCGTTCGCGCCAGTCGGAGCATCGCATCCGTTACCGGCGCGCCGGTAATCTCGGCAAGCTCCGCTTCGAGTGCTGCATCGTCGGCCGTGACCCATTTGGCCAGCCGGTCGAAAACGCGCTTCGACATTTCTGCCGCCGCCGCCTTCGTATACGTGAGGCACAGGATGCGCTCGGGCGGAGTGCCGGCGAGCAGCAGGCGCAGCACGCGCAATGTCAGGACATACGTCTTTCCGCTTCCGGCGTTGGCGTTGACCCAGGCAGAAGCCTCGGGATCGGCGGCATCGTTCTGCGCCCGCGTCGTCTCGCGGAGCGCCACTTCCAGAGACTGAAATTTGAGTTCGAGCGTCATGCCGTCGTCTCATCGTCAACGTGGGCCGACCACTCGGCGACGCGGGCCAGATGCGCATAAGCATCGTACTCGTAGCTGTAGCTTGGTCGGCGGATCGCCCGGTAGGGAGTATTGGGCTTATCGAACGCCGCGATCAGGCGTTCGAGGCCCTCGCGTGCACTGGCGGCAAGCGCCGCGATATCATCGGATTTGATGACCCTTTCTTCTCCCGGCGGCTCCCCGCCTGATGCACGAATGTAGCGCAGGGCTTCGACACTCCGCCCATGAAGATTCGCAAATCCGATGTCCGAAAGCGCGATTGCGGCTTCGAGCGGCAGTTGCGGTGCCCGTCCGCTCTTGACCGCTGCGTCGCTCGGCACCCGGCCCGTCTTATAATCGGTGATGATGATTGCGCCGCCTTTGTCGTCGATGCGATCGGCGCGTGCCGTCAGCGTGAAAGGACGAGGGCCGGGCGAGAGCACAAGACTTCCCGAAGTCTCGGTGATGACCGAGCGGACCCCTTCGCGCCGCCCCTTCTCGCTCGCCGCAAACCAGGACAGGAACCGTTTCATGCGAGGCAGCCAGAAGGCCGCGACGCGGGCATTGCCCGAGACGCTTTGCAGCACCTCTCCCGCAATCCTTTCAAGTTCGGCCAACGGATTGGCAGGAAGATCGCTCGGAAATTCGCGTGCAAAGCGCGACAGCACGTCATGAACCAGCGCGCCGCGCAGACTTTGATCGGGCGAAGTTCCGAGCGCTGGGAGCGGCACAAGTCCGAGAATGTGGCGGGCAAAAATCGCATAGGGATTGCTGATCCAGGTCTCCACCTGCGTGACGCTCAATTTGCGTGGGCGCAGTCCGACGTCCGGTCTCGGTTCCGGCGCCGAGAGACGCGGCTGCTTGTCCCGATCAATGCAGTCGCGCGCCCTTGCCCATGCGAGCCAAGGCCGATCGGATGCGAGCACGTCGGCAAGCTTCATTCCGTCGAGGAGCGCCTCGATGCGCATCAGCCAGCGTGATGGCACGGTCGGCACGCCGTCAGCCTTTTCGGCGCGCGTGAGGTAAACCGTCTCCGCCCCAAGGAGCGACACGAAGTCATGCGCCGCCCGCCCGATCTCTTCCTCAGGGGAGGGCAAACCGAGCTCGCGGCGCATCTGGCGGTTGAGCCACACCCCGGGTTCGGCCGCCTCCGGCCAGGTTCCTTCGTTGAGGGAGCCAAGGATCAGGATATCGGGCTGCTGCAAACGCGCTTCAAACGGACCCCAGATCGAAACGCGCGGATGCACGGCCTTTTGCTCGCGCACGTTCTCACGCGAGAGCAGCGTCGCGTAGAGATCGGCATAGGCGCTCGGCAGCAGCGTGATACGCGGCATCTGTGGGTCCAGAAGCTCGGCAAAGAACCGTGCCGCAGCCTCTCCGCCCTCGCGCTGCCACAGGGGATTTTGCGCGTCTGGCTCGGTTTCATCGTCTGGCAGCGTCGCAAGAGCTTCAGCGACGGCTGCATGCGCGCGCGCGAGCGACGCCAACGGCTGCTCGCCGTCTGCCGCGTCAAGCTCATTGAGCGGTCGGAACGCCGCGCCGAGCCGCATGGCCAACTCCCGCGCGCCATCGCAGTCCTC
>Ga0272446_1003549_pt1 | contig 19493 bp, 17 predicted proteins | sample YNPCB0061_FD_194587 | JGI IMG/M metagenome (GOLD analysis project Ga0272446, IMG submission 194587) | Hot spring microbial mat communities from Yellowstone National Park, WY, United States - YNP-CB-006-1 | ecosystem: Environmental > Aquatic > Thermal springs > Hot (42-90C) > Sediment | place...
CCGCCCCCGCCGACTGCAACCCCGACGCCGGGAGCGCAGACCCCAATCGCAGGCGGATACGCGCCAGACAGGATCGATCTCGCAGCGTACCAGGGCAACCAGCGAACCGGCGATCCCTGCCAGCCATACGGCACTGGCGTGTACTGCGTGTGGCGACTGGCGGACATTCCGGTTGCGCCGCGTCAGGATGCCCATCGGCGAGTTATGTCCGGCGTGGGAAGCCTGGAACGTGAAGCGCAGACCGATCTGTTCTCTCGCCTGCCTGACGCACCATCACCTGCCGCGACGCCAACCCGACAAACCGCTTCCTTTCTCACGCTCAGTATGAGCACAGTCGGCGCCCCTCATCTGCCGGTGGGTGGACGTCGCCGGGTCGCCCTGTCTGCCACCAGTAGCGACTGGCCCCTGACGGTTGATGTCGATGTTGGCGCGAACCTGATGGTGTTGGACATCACCGATGTCTCCGGCGACGTGCGATGTACCTCTACAGCGCACACCGTCCGATGCGAAGGGGTTGGTCCGTATGTTCTCTTTGCCGGGTTCGTGGTGGAAGTGTTGCCAGGTGCAGCAATGGACAGTATTCAGACCCTCCGCAGCGTGGCTGCATCACCGGTGCAACAGCAGACAACGATGATACATCTGCTCATCGAACCATACGCGGTCACACCTGGACCCTGGCCCCCGCCAACTCCGCTGCCGACCACCACACCGGCGCCTTACCCTGCGCCGGTGACGCCAGCAGTTCCCCCGGCGCCACCCCTGCCGGGAGTGACACCCATCGCAGAACCATCCCCAGGACCTGACCGGGGACCGGGAGACTCGCCGCTGGTGTGTCGGGTGCAGGCGCTCGTTCCCCTGCCCGGCGTTGTGAACGCCGCTGGTACGACGACAAACATGCTGCTCGCCGAAGATGCAGCGCGCAGTTTTGCCGCAGTGCGCGCCGAGATCATCGCCGCAACCGGGCACGATCCGCTCGCACGGCTTGCCGATGCGCTGCGCCAGCCAGAGTTCCGCTCAAACAAGCCAGGGGTTGCCCTGATGTCGTGGCATATGACCGGTCGCGCCATCGATGTGGACACCGGCTATCCCTGGCGGCGGGTGCGTGAAGGGCGTATGTGGCGGTTGTATCTGAACCTGACCGATGTGACCGCGATCTTCGAGCGCCACGGCTGGAACCGCATCCCGGATCGCGCCGATTCTCAGGAGTGGTGGCATTACGAATACCACCCGAATGGCATCAGTTGGGCGAGCGCCATGCTGGAGGTCTGGAGTATGCAACGTCTGCAAGCCGCATTTCCGCGGATCAACTGGAGCAGCATCGGTTGCCAGGCGCCGCCGCCGGGCAGCGATACCTTCCCTGAAGGCGATATGCACGAACGTTGCGTGGCAGGTATTCCCTCGTTTGCGCATCCCGTCGAAACACTACCGGGATGCGGACCACCGGTGCGTCCTGGCGATCGGGTGTATCAACTGGAGTCGCCGGTGGGATTCGTCGGGCTGACGGGGCTTACCACCGGACCGCACCTGCACCTGGGGATGCGGCAGCGCGATTACACCGGCAGTTTCCCGATGATCAACATCTGTACACCCGAATGGTTGCAGGGTCTCCAGCTGCCGCCGGAAACAAACTGCTGGACTGATATGGTCGATCCGCTGGCATTTCTGCCGCTGGCGCCACCGGACAATCCGGCAGGCTTACCCGAAGGAGCGCCCTATCAACTGCCGCCGCCGAACTACCCCGGTTCGCTCTATCGTGAGCCGCGTCCTGGCGAACCGCCGGTCGGGCAGTACTGGTCGCCCGACGCTGACGGTGGACAGTACGGCGGCGGCAAAGCAGGCAGATCGACATCGAGGTGACGTTCCACCCGGCATCCCGTGCCGTCGTGAATGTTTTCTCATCAACTGAAAGGAGCTGGCACAATGGAACCCATCATCACCACAATCGGCGCACTCGGAACCCATCTCCCGGCAGACCTCTGGCAGATCGTCGCCGATCCGCCAAAATTCGACGGACTGTTCAAGGCGCTCTTCGACTGGTTGAAGAACATCATTACCGTTGCCGGCGGTTTCTTCCTGCTGATCGATATGGCAAAGCATATCTTCTCATCCCCGCGCGACCTGCGCAGCGCCGGAATCGATCTGGCAGTCTTCGTCATCCTTCTGGTGGTTGCCAACCAGTCGTCGAGCATTGTGGCGTGGGCGATGGGATTGACCGGATAGACTGGAAAGGAGCACGTGCATGAGCGATTACCTGAGTGTGGCGCCGCCACGACGTTTGCGGTTGCATGCGTCGGTGCAGATTGCCGGCATACGCCTGCCTGCCCGCGCATTTCTGATGAGCGTCGGCATACTGACGGCTGGAGGGATCGCCATAACGCTCGGCGCCGACATCGAACGCACGATCTGGGCGAGCGGTTGCCTGATCTTTCTGGGGCTGGCGCTGCTGGAAGGGCGTTTTTGGGGACGTTCATCGCGCGAAGCGGCTGGCATTGTATGGCGCCATCTCCAACGTCCGAAACGCCTCCGTCTGATACAGCCGCACATGGCGCTACCGCCTGAGGAAGCATTATCACCCGTGCTGAAGCCGCGTCGTCCGCACTGGCACTATCAGGAGACTGCTGATGAGCGTGACTGAACTGCACCGTGCGATTCCGCAGCGTATCGTGCGCGGCGCGATCCTGCGATCCGACGGATGCGCTGTCGGACTCGTTACCGGCGGTGCACCCGCCTGGGATTTACGGTCGCGTGAGAGCAAAGCGCGCCTGGCGGAAGCGTACCACCGCACCCTGCTCGCGCAGGATGCGCCTGTCGATGTCTACATCATCGACGGACCTCCTGACCTGGAGCGGGAGATGACCGAACTCTACCACCGCAGCAATCAGGCAGGGCATCCAACGCTGACCGCCGTTCTGGACGATATGGCGGCATACCTGGAGGAATGCGCGGGCGCAACCGCCAGTCGTCATCGACAAACAATCTGGGCTATCGCCTGTAGCGACGGACCGGCAGGCGCCAGACCGCGGACGATTGGAGCGCTCTTGAGCGCAAACAATGTCGCTGGATCGACGCCGCGCGCTTCTGCATTGCTCACCGAGGCGGTCGAACGGGCGCGGCGACTGGCGGATGCGCTGATGGCGCTTGGCGGTTCACCCCAACCACGCCTGCTCGAAGCCGAAGAGATCGCGCGACTCTGGTTTCGTCTGGTCGATCCGGTGCGAGCGGCGCGCTATCCGTTGCAGGGCGCGCTACTTGAACGAATCCGCTCTGTGGTGCGAGACCGCTGAGTGCTGAAAGTGAGGTTGTATGTCACTACGCGAAGCGCTGTCCAAACCGATCATCGAGCCAGCGCGTCATCGTCGCAGTCCGCATGCGGCACTGATCTCCGGCGCGACCACGCTCACCACGTTACTGGCGCCGGACGGCATCGACCGGCGCTGGAGCCATATGGTGCAGATTGGCGATTCGTTCATCACCACCCTGGAGGTGCGCGCATTCCCGCCGACGCTCTCACTGGCGTGGCTCGATGATCCCGCGTTGGGTCTCGACGCCCCCGGCACCACCGTCCATCAACGCCTGGTTCCCGTTCCCGACGCACTGGCGCGCCGGGTGCTGGCGCGCAGTGAAGACGCGGCGCTCGGCACGCTGGCAGGCGATGCGCAGGCGGGTACGCACTTCGACATGGAAGCGCAACAGGGAGTCGAAGCGACGGCGGCGCTGCGCCACGATCTGACCGCAGGAACGGATCGCCTGTTTCAGGTAGCGGTGACGATCACACTTGCTGCCGCAACACCCGAAGAACTGGCGGCGCACGTGGATCGCGTGCGTCTGGCTGCCGCTCAGCAGGGCATCATGCTGGGCGTTGTGCAATTTCAACAGTGGGAAGGGTATCTGAGCGCTCTGCCGCTCGCATACGATCAACCCGGACTGTTGCACGACACCAGCGGGCGCGCCGCTGCAATGGGATTGCCAACCGCTGCGCCGGGGTTGACACGCCGTGGCGGGTTGCCCATCGTGTGGGGAGAACATCCCCGCAGCGGCGCGCCGATCGTGTATGATCGCTGGCAGGCGACCAATCCGCATATGCTGATAGTCGCCGAGTCGGGCAGCGGCAAAACCTACACCATGGGCGGATTGCTGGCGCAGGAACTGGCGCTTGGCGAAGACGCCCTGCTCATTCTCGACCCGAAACGCCAGGAATACCGCTCGCTGACGACGGCGCTCGGCGGAGCGTACATTTCACTCTCCGGTCGCGCCGGGTACCACATCAATCCTCTGGAACTGCCGCCGCTCGCGCCGGAACGCGCCCGCGCCGTCGTTGCGCTGGAGGAAGACCTGCTCGGACAGCGGATCAGCGTTGTCAAGGCGCTGATAACGCGCGAACTGAAAGCCCAGGGCGCGGCGATCGATGCAGTCGGCGCAGCGGCGATCCAGGATGCCATTGCCGCCGCCTATGCAGCGCGCGGGATCAGCAGCGATCCACGCACCTTTACCCAACCGATGCCCACCTTCAGCGATGTGCAGCAGCACCTGGCGGAAACCGCTCCTGAACTGGCGCGCGCATTGACGCTTTTCACACGTGGCACGATTGGCGACCTGTTCAACCATCCGTCGAATGTGCCGACCGACAACCCACTGCTGGCGCTCGATCTCTGGTCGTTGCTCCAGAGCAACGACGAAACGCTTGCGCGCCTGTTGCCGGTGATCGTCATGGATTTCTTTGTGACCACCGCGATCAACCGTCCCACCGGTCGCCGCAGCCATCTGGTGCTCGACGAAGCGCATGCTCTGCTCCACTCGGAAGTCGGGGCGCGCACCCTGCAAATGATCTTTCGCATTGGGCGGAGTTTGCAGTTCAAAGCGACCGTTATCACCCAGAGCCTCGACGATCTGGACGAAAGCGATCAAACGCGCGTGTTGCTGGAGAATGCGCGCACCAAACTCATCCTCGGATTGAACCGCGACTCGGACGCCGTTAACCGGGCGACTGCCATTCTGCGCCTGAATGAAGAAGAGGCGGCGTATCTGGCGACCTGTCGGATCGAGCGGGGAATTGGCGCAACGGCGTTGCTTCTGGCGGACGGTGAACGCACACCGCTGTTCATTCCAAAGTGGCCCGAAACGATCCATCGCATCGTCACAGGTGCAGGGAGCAACCGATGATTATCGCAGGGTATCGTATCAACCTGGACGCGCTTCTGGCGCGGATCGTCTACCGCTGGCACTGGAACATAGCCGTTGTCACGCTGGCTGCTGGCGCACTGATCGGTGTCGCAGGCGGATTTATTCCACCCATCTGGCGAGGACGCGCCGGACTCATCATCCAGACCGTCCCAGGCGCATCCATCGATGTCGATGGGCGCCCCTGGACCGGCGACATGTACGCCGGCACGCACACGGTTGCAGCAACCCTGCCGGATGGTCGCCGATCCTGGGCGCGTCTGACGCTTCGGTCGGGCGAAACCGCAACCCTCTCACTTCCTCCCGGACTTCCGGCGCCGCGCGTGCGCCGGATGCCGTCCGCCGCGCCTGGCATGTCTGTCGTCGCGATCTGGCGCGCTGGCGATTCGTGGCGGGTACAGAGCGTGGCATCACCTCCCGCCGAAAACAGGGAGAACGACGCCGACCATCACGATCCGGCGACGCAGACAATCGCTATCGGTTCCCGCGGGATTGAACGGTTGATGACCATCGATGCCTACCGTGGGCGCGCCGATGTGTTGATGCTCGGCGAATCTCGCTACGAAGCGGTCTATGAACCCGCCCAACCCGGCAGCCAGCAGGAGAGTCAGGTTGTGGTGCGCGGCTGGGATCGCGTGATTGCCACAGGCGTCGGCGATGTATCGCTGCTGCGATTTGCGCCGGATGGTCAGGCGCTGCTGCTGGCGGAACGCACCGTAGCAGGCGAACAGATCCAGTACATGGCTCCCGAATCACCACCGACGCCGGTGGTTGCCATTCCCGGCAGGATCACCGGGCTTGCCTGGCATCCTGAAGGGAACGCCGTGCTGATCGCCAGCAGCGAAGGCGAACGGCGGGCGCTGACGCTGGCGCGTCTGCGTCCAACACCGGTCGCGTCCGTCATTGCCGGGCCCGCCGCAGACGGGTTGCCGCCCTATGCCTGGAACGACGACGGCATCATCTGGATCGCACCCGACGAAGAGGGAAAGTTGCATATGTGGAGTGCAAGCCTGGATGCCCTGCTGTCAGAACGTCAGGTTGCCCTTGATGCACGAGCAATCACGCGATGTGCGGATGGGACGCTGCGCCTGGTCACAGTTCAGGAGGGGCAGGTCATCATCGGGCGACTGGAAGGCAACCTGATCATTGGTGAAGCAACCCTTGCAGAGATACCGGCGCATCCCGATCTGACCGGTGAGTGGTACGGTGATGAACTGCTGCTGCGGAGCGGCGATAGCGCCTGGTTGATAACGATTGTGGAAGGAGATCAGGATGAGCGCACCGCGGATTGAAACGTTGCTGATCAGCCTGGTGCTGCTGGTTGCCGCCGGGGTCGCGCTGGCGGCCGCCTACGCACCTTCGATTGCTCCGCCACAGCACGCCGATCCCGGGCAGGAACGCGTGCACGAAGCGTTGCCATCTCCAGGAACGAACACGCCGGAACGCCCCGAAAGCGCTGTTCAGGAAGCCACGCACGTCACTGATGACGGTATTCTGCCACTACCAGACATCAGTATCGATGCGCAACGCGCGACTGCTGGCGTGACCATCGCGGGCGGAATAGTGACGCTTGTTCTGGTCGTCGCCATCACACGGCAGCGAATCGGCAAAGCAACGCCGCCATGCCAGCGTACAACCGGACCGGGCGTGCCGATTGATCGGTTGCGTGCAGATATGCGCGTGTTTGGGCGAACAGCACAGCAGGCGGCATTATCCGCCGCCGTGCGCAGCGGTGCTGCGCTTCAGAGTGGCTGGATTGCGGCGCAGCATGCGGCATCTGCCGCTTTCGCACGGGTAAGGCATGCACCCGGTCAACCCGATGTACACGGCGATCGGCATCCACTCGTGCCGTGCGAACAGTGGACGCCGCGTGTCGAACACGGGTATCCCGACGTGCAAACATGCTTGCCGCCGACCGACGACTATGCTGTGAACCCGGTCGCCGATACCGCAGACGTGCCGGACGCAGCGGGAAGGATTGTCCCGGACATCGCCCCCCATGTTCAGGATCGGATTGCCACAACGACTCACGCGCCAGAGGATTATCTGAGCGACCGTCATCTAAAGGATGCCTGGCACGCGACTGACGTTCGGCAGAACCCGGCGACACCACTGCGGGGGATCGAGGCAACAATCGACACCGGCGATCCAGACGCGCCGCTCTCGATTGATGTGATAACCGAGAGAGCGGCAATGGTTATTGCGACGATTCTCGATATCGGTGAGCGACAGGGAATGACACGCAGCGTGGTCACATTCGGCGAAGCGTCCATCGATCACCGACGCGCACGGGTGCATCTGATGATCGATGCCCATCCGGGTGAGACCGAATTGCTTGCAGCATTGCCCGAAAAGGTGCAGACCGCGTTACCGGGAGCGCAGGCGCAGTGGCGGCAGACCACCTATGCGCAGACCGTGCTGACATGCGTGATCCCCGCCAATCTTCCAACGACGCAGAGTGGGCGTCTCTTCCTGCCGATTGGGCAGCACGGACCCGCCTCGCGTCTCCCGACGATTCACCGCAGCACGCCAGCAATCTCGTTTTTGCCACTGCGCACCTGGCGACACATCGGATTCTACGGCGGCAAAGCCATCGATACAGCCAGTTCCGCGCTGGTGGGCTTGTTATACGCCGAGGCGCCAGCGGCGCTGGCAGTGACGATTATCGACCAGGGGCAGATCAGCGCATATTACGAAGGCACGCCACACATCGTTCCAATGCCTGGTTCTGCGGCGGAGTCGCTGATCGCCCTCGCTCGTGCAATGCGGCATGTTGCTGAATCGGATGGCGCCATTCGACCATTGTTGATCGTGCTTGTCGAACCGGATGCACCAACTTTTGCAGCGTATGACGACCTTATCGCACGCCTGGCGCGGTATCCTGCTGCGCCTGTCTACACGCTTCTGGTGCAGCGCCGTCTGCCGGAAACCAATCGATGGCGATCTGCGAGTGTCATCACGCACGATGGCGAACCGCAGCGCACGACAGGCGGCAGAAGGTCGTCATCAGAAATGCTGCGCATTGTTGCGCCACACCTGCGCATCGAACGGCGAGCCTGCGCCTGTGATGCAACATTCCTGGCAGCCATGACCGCATCATTACGCGGCGGCTCAAGCACGCCGGAGATGCCTTCGGTGTGGAACCTGGTCAAAGTATCTTGACAATCCGATAAACATAGTGCTACACTTCACATACTTCTACAGTATCCCAATGTGGCGGATCAGTGGAGGCGCCGTCGTACACACGGGCATGTATGCGCCTGAATATGTTCACTGACACTGGCGCGCGTGAAATGCTGATGCCATGGCGAGTCACCCTGCACGGAGGTCTACGTGGATCGGATGGAAGAACCCCCTGACGTTGTAATCCGGCGATTGCCGTTATATGCACGCAGTCTTCGTTATCTGCTCCAGGAAGGAGTTGAGTCTGTTTCCTCGCAGGAACTTGGGGACCGGATCAATGTCACTGCCGCGCAGATCCGCAAAGATCTCTCGTACTTCGGCGAATTTGGCAAGCAAGGCATTGGTTACAACGTTCGAAAACTCCTCCAGCAGATCGAAGACATTCTCGGACTGACGCGCGAATGGCCCGTAGCAGTGATAGGCATCGGTCATCTTGGCGAAGCAATTGCCCGCTACGAAGGATTTCGTCAGCAAGGCATCCGCATCGCCGGTCTGTTTGACAGCAACCCCTCGAAGATCGGCAAGGTCATCGATGGTATGACGGTTCAGAGTATCGAGGAAGCCGACCGCATTATCAGGGAGCAGGGCATTCGCCTGGCGATCATCGCGGTTCCGGCGCGCAGCGCGCAGGAAGTGACCGATCGTGTGGTCATGGCAGGTGTGCGCGCCATCCTGAGTTATGCGCCAACGGTGCTTCAAGTGCCGGATGGGGTTTGGGTGCGTTACATCGATCCGGTCGCAATTCTCCACAGCATGACCTACTATCTCGCACGCGACATTAACAGTGCGCGGCACAACAGTCCCGAAAGTTAGGTGGGATCGTTGCTCCGGCGCGCCGTCGCCTGGCAGCGCGCGACAACGACAGGCAAACCGGCAATCGCCGCGCCGATGCGGGCGCGGGCGCGGAGTGTTCGTTTCACCGGCGTCCTCAATGCGACGCAGGATAGGGTGCTGGAGAATTGCCTGAACGCAGCACCGGTGAATAGACTCTACGGTTTGCTCTTCCCCCCGATCCTGTAACTGCTCTGTAACCACAGTGCGCTACGCTCCCCTCGATTCGCCATGATGCGACATCGCTATGATGCGATTTCTGCTCACCAAATGCTCCCATCCTGCGTCTGAATCTCTCATATCTGAACGTATGCACGCCGGTAGATCCCTTACCGGACGCCATATGCCTGTGCGCACCGGTTCTGTGTCGAGTCGCTGCTGCGTGTATGCGGATGCCCCCTGTCGTGCCTGTTCCTTGAACGTGCACGGCGGTGGTCGGGATAACGGTTCGCCCCGATCTCTGGTGATGTTCCAGGCGTTCGCGTACCGGCACGATGGTAGCCGCACCGACGAGACCAACGCTCGTGGCGGTGCGAACGGTCGGTTCCCCGCTTCGTTCATGCTGGAATAAGGGGGCGTTGAAGGAACTGCGGAATGCACGAGGTCTGGTTCTGTGTTCCGCTTTCCTTGATAGAAGGAAGATGTTTCTGAAGGAGGAACCCGGTATGAACCAAGTTCGTCTGCTTACGGTTCTCACGCTGCTGACAGCAATGATCCTGGCAGCCTGCGGCGCTCCGGCGGCTGCGCCGCCGACGCAACCGCCAGCGCCGACGCAACCGCCAGCGCCGACGCAACCCCCTGCACCGACGCAACCGCCAGCGCCAACTCCTGCACCAACCGGAGAAACGGCAGCGGCACGCCTGACGTGCGCTGAACCGGTGAAGGTGGGATTGATTACAGATGCCTCTGGGACTCTCGCCATCTATGGCGCGCATATTCTGCGTTCGTTCATGCTTGGCATGGAGTATATGGCTGGCGCACCAGGCGCAGCAGGCGAGAAGTTCGATTTCAATACCGCCAAAGAGAATACCTTCAAGGTGGATGACTGCGAGATTCAGGTCTTTGTGCGCGACGATGCCAGCAACCCGCAGAATACCGCCACTATCGCGCGTGAATTGATCGATGTGAACAAGGTGAACATCCTGATCGGCACCGTTTCGTCGGGGGCGACGGCAACGCTTCAGGGAATTGCCTTCGAGAACAAAATTCCGCTTATCGTCGCTCCGGCTGCCGCCAACGACATTACCGGCAAGGATTTCAATATCTATACCTTCCGCGTGAGTCGCAACAACTATCAGGATGCAATGAACGTCTGCACGTATCTCACCCAGAAGTACAAGAAATTCGTGCAGATTGCGCCGGATTATGCCTTTGGTCGCGGATCGGCGGCGGCTTTCCGCGATGCGTGCGGCAAACTCGGCGGTGAGTTCGTTGCTGACGACATTTTTGCACCGGCGGATACCACCGACTTTACGCCGTACATGGAGCAGATTCTGAACTCGGGCGCGGAGGCGTATATCGTCACCTGGGCTGGTTCTGGCTTTGTGCCGCTCTTTCAGGCGGCGAACGATCTCGGCGTGAACGACAAGATGAGTCTGGCATCCGCTTTCATCGATAATGCTCTGATGCCGGTCTTCTACGGCGGGGCGGTCGGCTCGACCAGCGGGATCGTTTACCACTACACTGCGCCAAAGAATCCGGTGAATGATTTCCTCGTCGCCAATACCAAACCACGCTATGGCGTCAACCCCGACATTTTCGATGCCGACGGCATGAATGCCGCCATCTTGCTGGTCGAAGCCTTGCGCAAGACGGGTGGCGATGTCAGCAGCGAGGCGCTTATCAAAGCGATGGAAGGCATGTCGTTTGAAGGACCGAAGGGCGCGGTGTACATCCGTCCCGAAGACCATGTGGCCATTCAGGACATGTACATCCTCAAACTGACCAACCTGACCGATCCGGACGCGAAGTTCTATGAGTATGTCGCCACAACACGCCCGGAGCCGCCATGTCTGCTGCCCGAAAATCTCAAGGAACGGTGCGGCAGCCTTCCCTATGGCAGCCTGAGCGGTCAATAACCGGGTCGGAACAGACGTCGGATTGTTCGACACGACCTGTGAAGGTCAACCGCAGGAGAGCGGAACGCTCGCAGGGGGCGGGTTTCATATCCCGCCCCTGCACATCTGAGGCGCGCGAGGTCTCGTAGCGGGCGCCACAGGTTGCAGTACAATTTCTTCAGAGATTGGTGAAACGCATCATAACGCTGGACTCCGGCATGGATACCGATATTGTTCTCGAAACTCGCAGCCTGACCAAAGCCTTTGGTGCGCTGGTAGCGGTGGATCGTGTGAGTATCAGGGTTCGCAGACGTTCGCTGCATGCCATTATCGGTCCCAACGGCGCGGGAAAAACCACGCTATTCAACCTGTTGAGCGGCAATCTGGAACCGACCAGCGGACAGGTTCTGTTCAAGGGGCGCGACATTACCCGTCAGCCAGTCCACCGAACCATTCATCTGGGCATCGGTCGTTCATTCCAGATCACCAACATCTTCCCCAACCTCACCGTTTTCGAGAACATCCGTCTGGCAGCTCAGGCGACGGGCGGTGATAATTTCAAGTTCTGGCGTGCAGCAGCGCATTTCAGAAGGTATGAAGCGCGCGCCTGGGAGGTGATCGAGAAGGTGGGGCTGAAAGAACGCGCATTCACACCGGCGCGCACGCTGCCGCATGGCGATCAACGCAAACTGGAACTGGGCATGATCCTGGCGCCCGATCCGGAGGTGCTGCTGCTCGACGAACCGACCGCCGGGATGGCCGCCGAACAGGTGCCCGAACTGATTGCACTCATCCAGGACATTCAGCGCAGCGGCGAGAAAACCGTGATGCTGGTGGAACACAACATGAACGTGGTGATGAGCGTTTCCGATACCATTACGGTGATGCATCAGGGGCGCGTGCTTGCCGAAGGAACGCCTGCCGAAATCGCAGCGAACGAAGAAGTGCAAACCGCCTATCTGGGTGGACTGTATCAGTTGAGCATATAACCTGAACTCATGACACAGATTCTGGAACTTCACGACATTCATACCTTTATCGGGCAATACCACATTTTGCAGGGGGTGAGCTTCACCGTTCCCGTGGGAGCCATCACTGCGTTGCTTGGGCGTAACGGGGCAGGCAAGACCACCACGCTCAAGACCATTATGGGATTGACCCCGCCGCGTATTGGCGAGATTCGCTTTGAAGGTCGCAGAATCGACGGCATGCGCCCTTTCAAGATCGCTGCGCTGGGGATTGGTTTTGTGCCGGAGCATCGCGCTATCTTCCGCGATCTGACCGTCGAGGAAAATTTGAAGATTGCCGAACGCAAAAAAGGTGATTATGCGCGCAAACAGGAGATGATTTTCTCCCTTTTTCCCGATCTCAAGCGGCTGATCAACCTGCGTGGGACGAATCTTTCGGGCGGGCAGCAGCAAATGCTGGCGATTGCGCGTGCGCTGGTTGCCGATAACCGTCTGCTGTTGATCGACGAACCAAGCGAAGGGTTAGCGCCGGTCGTCATCGAGGGACTGATCGGCGCCATTCGCCAGCTGGCTGCCGACAGCACCGTTGTCCTGGTCGAACAGAACTTTCTGGTCGCCAGTCAACTGGCGGAGTATTATGTCATTATCGAAGAAGGGCGCTCAGTGCAAAGCGGTTGCATGCGCGACCTGGTAAGTGATAAGGCGGCTATTCACCGCTATCTGGGTGCGGCGTGAGAGGTTGGGCATGGCAAAGATACCGGCGGTTGTACGCAGCAATCTGACAGTCATTCTCACACTGCTTGCGATTCTGGCGTTGTTTGCCGCTGCCGCGAGCGGTATGAGCTGGCAGGATTTCATCATAACCCTGTTGCGTGGCCTGGCAGTGGGAGCATTGACATTCCTGGTGGCATCCGGCTTTTCGCTTATCTTTGGGTTGCTCGACGTGCTCAATCTGGCGCATGGCACACTTTTCATGGTTGGCGCGTACATTGGCTGGACGGTGTATGTACGTCCTGATACATTTGTGGATATTCTGACGCCACTTGCACTGATCATCAGTGGTTTCACGCTGGGGGACGTATGGAGGCTACTGGCGCAGCGCGTGCCGCAGGCGAGCTTATGGAGGCGAGTGGCGCCGTGGATTGCACTTGTGACCGGGTTGGCGCTCTTCTTTGGGGTGATGCGCGGTTATCCGATTGCACTATGGAATATGGACAACTATGCGGAAAGCCCGGTCACCTTCTCGTTTCTCGCCGGGCAGGGGCAACGTGTCATCCCGCCGTCCGCCACGTTCGGCGATGCCTCGCCATTGCCAGCCTTCGCGGGGTTGATCCTGGCGGGGATGCTTGCTTCACTCGGGCTGACACTGACGGGTCGGAGCGACATCGTGCGTAAGGTGCAGATTACCTGGCGCACGTTCGCGCCCTTTATTGGGCTGGCGGCGGGAGGACTGATCCTGTTCGCTGTGAATGAGCCGCTCACGGTGTGGTTGTTTACACTGGATACCAACTGGCTGTTCCTGATCGCAGTGCTGATCGCGGTGCTGAGCGGCGCAGGACTCGGGGCATTGATGGAGGCGACGCTGATTCGTCCGTTGTACGTGCGCCCGATCTATCAGTTGATGCTGACCCTGGGACTGAGCGCGATTGGTATCGAGATGGTGCGCGCAATCTGGGGGCGTCCAGAATTCACCATGCCCAAACCGGCGCTGTTTGCCGGGAGCGGCGAGGGATGTCCGGCGGAATCGCTCTGGCAGGCGCTTCAGAATAGTTGCTCAACGATGCTGTTTCAGGGTGGGCGCATTCGGGTCTACAACGAGATCGTTGTGCCGCTGATAGGATTGATTGTGCTGGTGGCGGTATGGTTGGTTCTCAAACGCACCCGTCTCGGGATGATTATTCGTGCTGGCGTGCAGGATCGTGAGATGGTCGAGGCGCTGGGGATCAATGTGCGGCGGGTGTTCACGATGGTGTTTGCGCTGGGCGTGGGGTTGGCGGCGCTGGGGGGCGTGCTGGCAGCGCCGTCGATCGGGCTTTCCAACACGATGGGTGAAAGTTTTCTGCTCAATGCCCTGATTGCGCTGGCTATCGGCGGGTTAACCAGTTACCCCGGCGCAGCGCTTGGGTCGCTCCTGGTGGGAATGTTGCAGCAGTTTATCATTAAGTATGGTCAGATTGGCATAACCCTTCCGTTTATCGGAGTTGTGTTCAAGCCTTCGCCGCCGGTTGTTCCCGCCTCGACGGTGCTGTTGATGGTGATCATTCTGCTCATTGTGCCCGGCGGTCTGCTTGGCAGGAAGGAATAAGCGATGACGACGTCCAGTCCTTCCTTTGTGCAACGGTATCGCATTGCGCTACTGATACTGCTGGCGTTGGTTCTCTTGCCATTTGTTATCGGGTTGTTCGAGGGCGCGTCACCCTTCGAGGTGTGGTCGAACCAGAGCGGTATATCCAGGTTTATTCAGGGACTGGCAATCGAGATCTTCATTCTGGCGCTGTATGCCCTGAGTTATGACCTGATCTTCGGTTTTACAGGACTGCTGTCGTTTGGGCACAGCATGTTCTTTGCCGTCGGCGCCTACCTGACCGGCATCGCGCTTAAGAGTTTCGGGCTGAACCTGGGGCAAACCTTTGGCGTATTGATGCTGGCAGCCGTTGTGCAGGCGCTGTTGTTCGGCATCGTGCTGCCGCGCGTAAAGGGGATCACCTTTGCACTGGTCACGCTGGGTCTGTCAAGCGTGTTCCATATCGTGGTCATGTCGCGTGAGCTGGGCGATTACACCGGTGCAGACGTGGGATTGCAGGGGGTCGTGATCCCTGATTTCATCAGCCCGGCTACAGAGCGTCTCCGTCTGTATTTTATAACGCTCACGATACTGGTCGTGTTCTACCTGATCTATCGCCGATTTGTCGATTCACCCCTGGGTCGAGTATGCAAAGCGATCCGCGAGAACGAAGGGCGCGCGCAGATGCTGGGGTATAACACGTTCCTGTTCAAACTTGCGGCGCTGATCCTGGCGTCTATCACTGCGGTGATAGCTGGCGCACTGCACACCATCTATCAACCGATCGTCAGTCCCGACATTGCCGGGCTGGGTTTCACCGTCACCGCCCTGCTGATGATCCTGATCGGCGGCGTGGGCACACTCCATGGCGCGCTGGCAGGCGCGGCGATCTTCCGCCTGCTCGACTTCGGACTGCGACGCTACCTGGGAGAGAGCGCCAGTTTCGTCAACGGTGCGATCTATGTGCTGATAGTGCTCTTTCTGCCCTATGGAATTGTCGGAACATGGCAACTCAAGGCGTCTCTCTCCGTCGCGCACATGCGCCAGGGCTGGCAGCGTTTGCTGGAAATGGTCGGTGTGAACGTCGAACGTCGCGCGTCCAGAGAGTAGCCGCACGATAAAGCCATCCGGTCGGCATCCAAATGAGAGAGCATAAGAGAGCAAGAAGGTGAATGATCCTGCAACGCCAGCGTGTTCATGCCTGTGCTTGCCTGTGACAAGAGACGATGTCGCGCCGCTCCGCTGCAACCGGCAACCTTGACGGCTGTTCTCGAACGTGATACAAAAGGGCTATCGTGATAGGGTGCAGAAAACATGCATGTGTGGTAGAATGTTTACACGTTTCCGTGTTCTGCCTTGAGTCCAACCATGACCAATCTGACCTTCTACGAGTTCTTTGCTGGCGGCGGTCTTGCCCGCATTGGTTTGGGATCGCTGTGGACATGCCTGTTTGCCAATGACATTGATGAGAAAAAAGCGGAGGTCTACCGGCGCAACTTTTCCGGCGCGCCGGAGCTGGTTGTTGAGGATATTTGTCACATCACAACTGCGATGCTTCCCGGTCGCGCCACGCTGGCATGGGCATCATTCCCCTGTCAGGATCTGTCGCTTGCGGGGAAGGGCGGAGGGCTTCGCGCCGAACGCAGCGGCACATTCTGGCCCTTCTGGAATCTGATCACGGCGCTCAACCGGGAAGGACGAGGCGTTCCGATCATTGCCATCGAGAATGTTGTTGGTCTCCTTACCTCAAACAACGAGCATGATTTCCAGGAATTGATAACTGTTATCGCTGCGGAAAGATACCGCCTGGGCGCGATGGTGGTCGATGCGGTTCATTTCGTTCCCCAATCGCGACCAAGGCTTTTCATCATTGCCGTTAAGGAACATGTGCCGATACCGGATGAACTCACAACATGCACGCCGCACTCCATCTGGCATCCGATTCCGGTCGTTCGCGCATATCGTCGCCTGTCGCCGTCGATGCGCGAAGGGTGGATCTGGTGGAATCTCCCTTTTCCCGGTCATGCGCGGCTGCGGCTGCAGGACGTGATCGATCCAGAACCGATGGGCGTATCCTGGCATAGTCGGGAAGAAACGCTCCGTCTCCTGTCACTGATGTCCCCGGTCAATATCGCCAAAGTACGTCATGCTCAGGCGACCGGTCGTCTGCACATCGGCACGGTGTACAAGCGAACGCGCACTCAGAATGGCGTTAAGCGTCAGCGCGCCGAAGTTCGGTTTGATGGCATCAGCGGTTGTTTACGCACACCTGCCGGCGGTTCCAGCCGACAGACCATCCTGGTCGTCGAGGGCGAGGCCATTCGCTCCCGTCTGCTTTCTGTGCGCGAAGCGGCGCGGCTTATGGGATTGCCCGACAGTTACTGGTTGCCGGAACGGTATAATGATGGGTATCACGTGATGGGCGATGCTGTTGTGGCGCCGGTTGTTTCCTGGTTGGAGATGCATATTCTGCGTCCGCTTGCGACAGGACTTGTTGAGCGTGCAGAGGGTGACAGATATGCCAGCACAAGAAATCATACCTTGTGTCTTATCTGACGAGACAAGACGTTCGATCGATGCGTATGCGGAAGCGCTCAGGAATCAAGCGCATACGATCGGCGATCACGGTTTGAGCGAGGAGGAGTTTTGGACTTCGGGGCTTTTTCGTGGCGCTATCGAACGTCTGCGCGGACAACAGGCGGCTAGCATGGCTCAGAAGCGTAGATTCATCGAAAGCGTTCTTGAATACCTGAAGCAGAAAAAAGGAATAGATAGCTGGAAGTTCAGGGGTACTGGGGAGCGCCATGATTATGAAGTTCACATCAATAATCGTATTTGTGTTTTTGAAGCAAAAGGATGTCTTGATGGCAATAACACAAATATCTTCGAAAGACCTGCGAATGCAGATGAATTCATTCTCTGGTCACTCTGCCAGAATCCTGGCGCAGATCCGCGTCACAATGCCTGGTCAGGCATACATACCCGGCTGAGTGCAGAAATTGTTAAAGAAAAAAGCGTGTAGATGGATTGATTATATGGGATATGCTCTGTGGAACAAAACTTCGCATATGCCCGAAGTTGTCTCAAAATCATGCGAAAGTAACTGATATAGGTAATGGTTTTTATGTTCCACCACCGTGTTTGTATCTCTTCCCCAGAACTGTACCAGAGATACGCACCAACCATCATCCAAACGTTTGGAAGATTGAAGAAGTTAAGTTTCTCAAGGCTCTTTACGATATATTTTCTTGTCAACTCGATGATGTGACAGAGGTGAGTATAGAAGTGAGACAAAATAAAAATTATGTAGAGAGGCGCACGATTTGCACTCGTAATGGAAAACAGGTCGCTTTGTCAAATTGGACGAAGATAAAGCGCTAAGTTATGCCAGATGTATTCAACCCTGAAGAGCGCAGCCGCATTATGGCAAAGGTTCGTGGCGAAAACACGTCGCCAGAGCGCCTCGTGCGATCATTAATTCATAAAATGGGGTATCGATTTCGATTGAATGTCAAAGATTTACCGGGAAAACCTGATATTGTCCTTAAGAAGCATAAGAAAGTTATATTTGTGCATGGGTGTTTCTGGCATCAGCACGAGGGTTGTCCAAATGCTGCCCGCCCTTCAAGCAATACAGAATACTGGAATAAAAAACTTGATCGTAACATGATCCGCGATCGCGAGAATGTTCAAAAACTGGAGTATCTTGGCTGGAAGGTTCTGGTTGTCTGGGAGTGCGAAATAAAAGATCGGGAAAAACTCGTTGAAAGATTGAAAGGCTTCCTCACCTCCTGATGAATCTCCGGCTGCATCCTGTTCCTACGATTGTCGAAGCGCCGTTGCACGCGCTGGTCGAGCAGCGACGCATTGCCCGGATTGCGAGCGGAGCGGCGCTTGCTGCCGCTGTGCATGCCGGGTTGCGTCTGCCGGTCGCCTGGAGCGCTGAGCCACGCGAAGCCAGCGAGACGCACTTCGAGGAACTGGCGCGGGCAGTTCCTGCCGATATCGACGTTATCTACGGGATCGGCGGCGGTCTGGCGGCGGATGCGGCGAAGTACGTCGCCTGGCGCTGTGGACTCCCGCTGGCGTTGATTCCGACCGCCCTCTCGGTTGATGCTCACGTCAGCACCGCTCACGATCTGTAACCCGCGCGCCGCCTGGTGGTACAATGCGCGGCAGCGCTCTGCAAGCGAGGTGAACCATGAAGATCGTTGTTATCGGCGGCGGCAGCACCTACACTCCCGAACTCATCAAAGGTCTGATCACCCGGAATGCAGCCCTGAACCTGCGCGAGGTCTGGCTCGTCGATCCGGATGCCGGGCGTTTGCAGATTGTCGGTGCGTTCGCACAACGCATGGTCAGCTATGCAAACGCCGGATTTCGCGTCGAGTTGACCGCCGACCGGCGGCTGGCGCTGGAAGGCGCCGATTATGTTGTGACCCAGTTTCGCGTTGGCGGGCAGCAGGCGCGTCACAACGACGAACTGCTTGGACGGCGGCATCATCTTGTCGGGCAGGAAACAACCGGGGTCGGCGGGTTTGCCAAAGCGCTGCGCACCATTCCGGTGGCGCTCGACATTGCGCGCGATATGCGCGCAATCGCACCGCAGGCGATCCTGCTCAATTTCACCAACCCGGCAGGTCTCGTCACTGAGGCGGTGGTGCGTCATGGCGGCGTGCCGGTGATCGGGTTGTGCAACAATGCGATCAATGCGCAGCGCGCGATTGCCCGCATGGTCAATGTTCCGCCCGAACAGGTTTTTATCGAGCAGGTCGGGCTGAATCACCTGAACTGGATCCGTCGCGTGACGATCAACGGCGAGGATGCCACTGATGCCGTGCTTGAGGCGTATATCGAGCATCTGCGCCACGATGAGGATCCGATCCGTTTCCCCCCCCGACTGATCCAGATGCTGCGCGCCATTCCTTCGTCGTACCTGCGCTATTTCTACCTTACGCCGCAGATCATTGCCCGGCAGGAGAGCGGTGCGCC
>Ga0272446_1003550_pt1 | contig 19492 bp, 16 predicted proteins | sample YNPCB0061_FD_194587 | JGI IMG/M metagenome (GOLD analysis project Ga0272446, IMG submission 194587) | Hot spring microbial mat communities from Yellowstone National Park, WY, United States - YNP-CB-006-1 | ecosystem: Environmental > Aquatic > Thermal springs > Hot (42-90C) > Sediment | place...
CTATCGGTTATCGGCTATCAGCTATTCCTCAGTGCGGGAAGGGCACCAGCTCACCGGCCTCGTCGAGCGTCCAGGTCGTGCCGTCGCTGGCGACGATACCGGTCTCCAGGCGCCAGCGCTCGGGCAGCGGGCGCGGCAGGGCCAGGATGCCCCCACCGGGGGTATCGAGCAGCGTAAAGTCCAGCCGGCCACGGTCCGCCACATCGACGCGCACGCGCCAGCAGCCGTTCCACTCGCGGTAGAAATCATAGTGGAGTTCGACCTCACCCAGCAGCCGGGTGAGCAGATCGTTGATGCAGCGCCGGGCGATCGGCACGCGGCGGCGCAGGTCGGTCAGCGGGATGGGGCGTTGCGGCTCGCTCATGGCTGTCATTCTCCCAGACACGCGCTGGCGCGCGAGGAACACACCGAGACGATGCCTCATTCTATCGCAAACCTGTCCGGTATCCGGGCCGGTCCTGCAGGCCTGGTGAAGAGAGCCGCCCCCCGGGGCGGTCATTCCTTTCCCCACTGCAGGCCAGTGCGCTGCTATCATAGGCTGAGGGACCAGACGTACGCAGGGATAACGAATAGACAATGAATACGGTGTGAAAGCAGATCCGTGTGGTGGTGCGAGGCGGACGGGCCCTGCGCCGCAGCGTGATGCGGACGATGCGGCTTGTCACGCATCACGCGTCACTGAGGAGATGTGTAATGTTTGGCCTGCCACAGACCGCCCCGGGCGACACCAGCCTCGATCGACTGTTGCACGCCTGGCAGGGACGTTTCACCCTGGGCCTCTCGCCCACCTCGCTGATGCTGGCCTACCTGGACTGGCTCACCCACCTCGCCAACGCGCCAGGCAAGCAACAGGCCCTGCTCCAGCTTGGCTGGGCCCAGGCGCTGACCATGGGCCATTACGCCGCAATGGCCGCGCTCAACCCGCAGCTGCCGCCGGGCGAGCCGGAGGGACCGCAGGATCAGCGCTTTACCGGCCCGGAGTGGGAGCGCTGGCCGTTCAATGTGCTGGCTGAGGCCTTCCTGCTGTACCAGCAGTGGTGGCAGCAGGCTACCACGGGGGTGCCCGGCGTCTCGCGCCACCACGAGCAGGTGGTCGCCTTCGGCGCGCGCCAGCTGCTCGACACGATCGCGCCGAGCAACTTCCTGTTTACCAATCCCGCGATCCTCCGCATGACGGTGCTCCAGGGCGGGGCAAACCTGGCCCAGGGCACCTTCAACGCCATTGAAGACTGGCAGCGCGCCATCGCAGGCAAGCGCCCGGTCGGCGCCGAGGCCTATGTGCCGGGTCGGAACGTCGCCGTGACCCCTGGCAAGGTCGTCTATCGCAACCAGTTGATCGAGCTCATCCAGTATGCGCCGACAACCAGCGAGGTGCAGGCCGAGCCCATGTTGATCATCCCGGCCTGGATCATGAAGTATTACATCCTTGACCTCTCACCCCACAACTCGCTGATCAAGTACCTGGTGGACCACGGCCACACGGTGTTCGCGATCTCCTGGAAGAACCCCGGTCCCGACGATCGCGACCTGGGTATGAGCGACTATATTAGGCTCGGCGTCCTGGCGGCCCTCGAGGCGGTGCAGACGATTGTGCCGGGGCGCAGAGTGCACACCACCGGCTACTGCCTCGGCGGCACCCTGCTGACGATCGTCGCTGCAGCCCTCGCCCGTGACAACGACGATCGCCTGCAAAGCCTGACCCTCTTCGCCGCGCAGACCGACTTCAAGGACGCCGGGGAGCTGACCCTGTTCATTGATGAGAGCCAGGTCGCCTATCTGAAAGACATTATGTGGACCCAGGGCTACCTGGACTCGAGCCAGATGGCCGGCGCGTTCCAACTGCTGCGCTCGCAGGACTTGATCTGGTCGCGGCTGGTGCGCGAGTACATGCTGGGCCGGCGCGAGCCGATGAACGATCTGATGGCCTGGAACGCCGATGGCACACGCCTGCCCTACCGCATGCACTCCGAGTATCTGATCCATTTCTTCCTGCACAATGACCTGTTCGAGGGACGCTACCGGGTCGATGGCCGGCCGATTGCCCTGAGTGACATCCGGGCGCCAATGTTCGTGGTGGCAACCCGCAAAGACCACGTCTCGCCCTGGCGCTCGGTCTACAAGCTGATGCTGCTCGAGGATACCGAGATGACCTTTGTGCTCACCAGCGGCGGGCACAACGCCGGGATCATCAGTGAGCCGGGGCACCCTAACCGGAGCTATCAGATCGCGACGCATCACGCCACCGAGAAGTACATCGATCCGGAGACCTGGCAGGCGACGATGCCAACCAGGCCGGGCTCGTGGTGGCCGGCCTGGATCGAATGGCTGGACGAGCGCTCCAGCGGCCTGGTGCCGCCGCCACCGATGGGCGCCCCGGAGCAGGGCTACCCACCGCTGGCCGAGGCGCCGGGCAGCTACGTGTTTGAGACGTGAACGAACCCGCGTGGCCCCCCGCCAGTGCCGTGGTGCTGGCCGGGGGGCTGAGCCGGCGGCTCAACCAGGATAAGCGCCGGCTGAAGCTCTGGGGTGGGGCGGGGCCCACGCTGCTGGAGCATAGCATCGCGCTGGTTGGCGCCCTCTGCACCGACGTGGTGGTGGTGCTGAACGACCCGGAACTGTTCCCCGGTCTCCCGGCGCGGATCGTCGGCGATGCCTACCCTGATGGCGGCGCGCTCGCCGGCATCTATAGCGGGCTGGCGGCCGCCCGCGAGCCCTACGCGCTCGTGGTGGCCTGCGACATGCCGTTGCTTAATCCGCGCCTGCTCACCGCTATGCTGGCTCGCCCCCGCGACTATGACGTGCTGGTGCCCCGCGCACCCATACCCGGCGCCACGCGCAACCGCCTGAGTGTCGAGCCACTGCACGCGATCTACGGGACGAATTGCCTTGCGCCGCTGCGCACCGCGCTCGAAGCCGGTCACAACCGGATCACCGACTGCTATGCCGCGCTGCGCGTGGCCTACGTGGAACCGGAAGAGCTCCGCCGCTACGATCCGGCGGGCCACGCGCTCCTCAACCTCAACACCCCGGTAGAGCTGGAAACCGCCCTGCGCATCATCCAGGGCGAAGCGAACGCATCCTGAGCCTTCGCCTTCGCCCCGGCTCAGGCCGGGGTAGGCCGAAGCGGAGCGCAGGCCGTAGCGAAGGGTGCGAAAACCAGGACGTTGCTCAAGCCCTGATCAACGCTGGTTCGTGGCCCAGCCAGGCCCCGCAGGCGTGTTATACTGTGCCGAGCTACACGTCTCCTGAGGTTGTATGGCAACACAACGGGCAGTCTACATCGGCACCGATTGCGGGGCCACCACCTCGAAGATCGGCGGCGTCTGGGGCGATGGCTCGCCGGTCTCGACCGACCTGCTGCAGCGGCCGACTAACGCCCAGCGTGGGCCGGCGGCGGTGGTTGCGGGCTGGGTCGAGGCAATCAGCAGCTACCTGGGTGAGCATGGGCTCAGCTGGAGCGAGGTCGCCGGGGTCGGGATCGCCATCCCCGGGCCACGCCGCAGCTACGGTGTGCTCGAACGGGGCCCCAACCTGCCCGAGAGCTTCGTCGGCTTCGATGTACATAGCGCGTTCGGCGCCGCGCTGGCGGCACGGGCCGGGCGGCCCATGCCCCTGGCGGTGGGCAATGATGGCAACATGGGCGGCGTCGCCGAGGCGCGCATGGTGCGGGGCGGCGGCAGCGGCACAGTGCTGATGCTCGCCCCCGGCTCCGGCCTGGGCGGCGCTTACATCGACGAGCGCGGCCTGCCGCTCGATGGCGACACGCTGGCCGGGATGGAGGCGGGCCACATGCCCGCGCCGCTGCACCTGCTCGGGGCGCGCCCCTACCCGTGTGGCTGTGGCCGGACCTGGGGCTGCTTCGAGGTCTACACGACGCTCGCCGGCCTGCCGTTTCTGCTGGCCGAGAAGCTCGCCGAGCGGCCTGAGCATCCCCTGGCCAGTTCGTCACTCGAGCCCAGGGAACAGGCAATGGCCCTGCGTAGCCTGGCCCAGGAGGGCGATGCGCTGGCCGGCGAGCTCTTCGACTTCCAGGCCCGCGCCCTGGGCCTGCACATCGCGAACCTGGCCATGGCGCTCGATCCCCGCTTCGTGGTGATCGGCGGCGGCCTGATGGACGCTGAGGCAACGACCGCCGCGTTCCGCGAGCGCTATCTGCGCACGGTCTGGGAGGCTGCCCGGCCCCACCTCTGGCCGGCCCAGCAAGCCACGCTCCAGATCCTGCCGGCACGGCTCGGCGATCTCTCACAGGCGATCGGGGCGGCCCTGGTGGCCCTGTACGAGTCGCAGGCAACACACGCGTAGCTTCAAGGCGATGGCGCGATCGCCAGCGAGCGCACCACCAGCGGCGCCGCGGCGACAGGATCTAGCCGCAGCCGGGTGAGGCCAGCTTCGATCGGCAGGACAAGCTCGTGGCGCGCCTCGCCGCCAGCCAGGGCCAGCGTGGCAAGGAACTGGTCATTGACACTGAGGTCCAGCTCGCCCGCAGCCGGGCTGGCCAGCAGCAGTGTGAGCGTGATCTGCTGCGGCGCCGCGCTGTAGATCAGCAGCTCGGCCTCATCGATGATCCGGCGCTCGAGGCCGGCAGGGCCCTGTGCTGGCGGCGACCAGCCTGCGCCGATGCCGAGGAAGGGCAGTGGTGCGGTGGGCGGCAGCACCCTGTAGGCCAGCACCGAACCGGCTGGCGGTTGGTCGAGCGGCCCCATCGCGCGGAGCAAGCCCGACGCGCTGCGGGCGTCGGAGTATTGCAGCGAGGAGACCTGGCGCTCCGGAGGGCTGCCGCCCGCCGCGGCCGATGCGACGGTCTCCAGTTCACCGTAGCGTAGCGCCCCACCGGCGCTGTGCAGCATCAGGTAGCGAATATTGAAATAGCTGAACACACTGGCCGCGATCTCCGCCGGGTCCTGGGCGATGATGTCCAGCGCGGGCTGGGCATAGGCGAACATACGGATGGTCGGGATCTGATCGACCAGCGGGTAGGGCAGCCGGCGCGAGGTATAGCCACCCACGAGGTACTTGCCGTGGGCCACCTGGTAGAGCATATAGACCGGGCTAGTGTTGTAGTAGAACGGTGACTCCAGGATCGCGTACTGCGCGGGGTCACGCCCGAGGGCTGCGTAGAGCGGTGGGATGGCGACCCGTACCAGCGGGAAGGGCGTGGTCAGGTTCTCGAGGGCGATCAGGCCAACCAGGCCGGCCAGCGCCAGGTTGCTGGCCTGGCGCGGGCGCCGGGCGCGCCGCTCCAGCGCCGCAAAGCCGTGCCGGGCGCCCAGGGCCGCCAGCATGGCCAGCGCCAGCACGGCATAGACCGCGAAACGCAGCGGGTAGCGCGAGATCCTGACCAGGGGCAGTTCGTAGAGCAGCGCCCCGGGCAGCGGGATACCGGTGAACCAGCCGAAGACCTGCAGTTGCGGCCCCATAGCCAGGATGGCGAACAGCAGGGCGCTGAGCAGCCAGAAGCGCCCGCTGCGCCCCCGTAGCCCGAAGCCCGCCAGGACCAGGCTCACCACCCCCAGGTAGACGGTCTTGTTCTGAATGTGCGTCTGGGACTTATAGGCCTGCAGCTGCTCAGCGAGCCGCCCCAGCAGCGGGTGGATCTGGCTGGGGATGAAGAAATCAGCCAGGTCGGCCGAATGCTCAAGGCGGAAATTCGCGCCGCCCTCGGTCTCGGCGGTGGGCACCTGGGCCGAGAAGCGAGCGGTTGGCACGGCAAGCGGCAGCACCAGCAGCAGGGCCAGCCCGCTGGCTGCGATCACCGCCGGCGCGCCCGAGGCGACCAGGCGATCGCGGGCGCGGCGCCAGCGGCGCCCGGCACCGGCGCCGCCGCCCAGCACCGGCTCGCTCGCACGCGCCGGGCGGGGCTGAAACAACAGCAGGGCACACGCGTACCAGGCGCCCCAGATCAGCGTAAACAGCAGGTACTGCCAGTCGCTGAGCACGGTGAGCGCCATGAGCCCGCCGGCACGTATGACTCGCCCCACAGCGGGCACCGTGGCAGCGCGGTGCAGCGCAAGCACGGCCAGCGGCAGGGGCCAGGCAGCCAGCATATGCGTATGGCTGCCCAACACCTGGGAGAGCAGGTACCCGCTATTGGCGAAGATCACCCCCGCCAGCAGCGCAGCCCGCCAGCGCGCGCCCGCGCCCTGATCCGCGTCGGCCAGCACTGCGCGGGCCAGCAGATAGGTCGTGTAGCCGCTCATGGTCAGCGAGAACAGCACGACGAAGTTGAAAGCCACGATCAGACCAAAGAGCGCATGGATGGGCAGGCTGACCAGAAAATTGATCGGATTGAGGGTCTGTAGCAGCAGGCTGGCGCCATGGGGATAGTAGAGGTAGGGTGTGAAGTAGGGCGGCGCGGCGGTGAGCAAGGCCTCGCGCAGCCACCACATGTTCCACATGTTCTGCCAGGTATCGAAGCCGTTGCCCGGAACGGCAGTGGTGACCTGGAGCGCCATGGGCCAGGTCATGAGCAGCGCCAGGGCCAGGTAGAGCGCCAGGGGCAGCGCGTGATCGGTCAACAGGGCGCGCCAGCGGGCGGATGGGGTGTTCAGCATACAACATTCGCCTGCCGGCCGGGGTGCAGTACAAGCCGCAGGGCTACACTCCCGCTCCCGGGCGTTGGCATCGGCTCCTCCAGGTGGATGATCCGCGCCTATTGTACACCCTCGCGTACGTGTTCACATTTCTCCTGGGAGCGAGGGCGTCCCGCCCTCGTCGCGTCTACGAGGGCAAGATGCCCTCGCTCCCAGGCGCGTGTGTTATACCATTTCCGATTGCAGATTTTGGATTGCAGATTGCCGCACATGGCGTCACGATGAGCGATGACGGCAACGACAATGCGGAACTGCCAACTGGATTTGGTATTACCCCGTGTGTGAACACTTATACCGATTCTGCTTGCTGGCATCGCATTGGCTCAACTCCACACCTCCACAGCGCTCCAGCTCGACAAAGCCCTGTGTGGAGCTGGAGCGCTGTGGAGATGAGCAGGACCATGCGGGATTGCCAATTCCACCTGGTATTATACCGATTGGAATTGAGCAACCCGCATAGGTGTTACCGTCAGAGCGCATTGGAACGCCATGCGCGGCAATCCACAATCCAAAATCGGCAAGCCAAAATGGTATTACCCCTCGCCTCCCTGCCCGCCCAGGGCTGTCAGTGCCCGGCCCATTGCATGTTATACTGCATCACAAACGGTCAGCGACGGCGGCTGGCGGTGCATTCGCGGGGCAGACGATGCGCGCAGTGGTCTTTGATCAGCCGGGGGATCCCGATGTCCTGCGGGTCGGCGAGGCGCCTGACCCCCAGGTTGCCGACGATGAACTGCTGGTACGGGTCCACGCGACGGCCGTCAACCGGGCCGACCTGCTGCAGCGCCGAGGCGCCTATCCGCCCCCGCCTGGCGCGTCGCCGATCCTTGGGCTGGAACTGGCCGGCGAGGTGCTCCGCCCGGCCGGCCCCTGGCGCGCGGGCGACCGGGTCATGGCCGTGGTCACCGGCGGCGGCTACGCCGAACTGGCAGCCGTGCCGCAGGGTGTGGCGCTGCCCATTCCCGACCAGTTCTCATACGTGGAGGCGGCCGCAATCCCCGAGGCCTTCCTCACCGCCTTTCTCAACCTGTTCACCCTGGGCCGCCTGCAGGCCGGCGAAGCGGTGCTCATCCACGCCGGGGCCAGCGGAGTCGGCACTGCGGCGATCCAGCTGGCACGGGCGGCTGGTGCCCGCGTCTTTGCGACTGCCGGCAGCGCAGCCAAGCTTGCCCTCTGCCGCGAGCTCGGCGCCGAACTGGCGATCAACTACCGCGATGAACCGTTCCAGGCCCGCGTCAGCGCGGCCACCGGGGGACGGGGTGTCGACCTGGTGCTCGACTTCGTGGGCGCGCCCTACTGGGAGGCGAACCTGGCCACGCTCGGCGTCGGCGGCCGGCTGATGCTGATCGGCTTCCTCGGCGGCTCAGCCGGCCGGCTCGACCTGGGGCCGATCCTCACGAAAAGCCTCACCGTCGCCGGGACGACCCTGCGCCGCACCCCGCTCGAGCACAAGGTGGCCCTCAGCCGCGCCTTCACCGAGTCTGCCCTGCCGCGCTTTGCACGGGGCGAACTACGCCCGGTGATCGACACGGTGTACCCGCTCATGCAGGTCGCCGAAGCCCACCGCGCACTGGAAGCCAACCGGACCGCCGGCAAGGTGGTGCTCCAGGTTGCCCCGGCCTGATACGGTCGCTAACGGCGTTCGCGAGCGATCGAACGCCTGAGATAGAAAGTGAGCAACCAGGATGGGCAAAGACACGTTGACAATCACTGATAATCGCACCGGCAAAAGCTACGAGATCCCGATCGAATACAACACCATCCGGGCGACCGACCTGCGCAAGATCCGCACCTCCGAGGACGATTTCGGCCTGATGTCCTATGACCCGGCCTATATGAACACGGCCGAGTGCAAGAGCACGATCACCTACATCGATGGCGACAAGGGCATCCTGGAGTATCGCGGTTACCCGATCGAGCAACTGGCCGAGCACAGCACCTACCTCGAGGTGGCCTATCTGCTGATCTACGGCGAACTGCCCAGCAAAGAGCGCCTCGACTGGTGGACCTACCGCATCAGCCGCCACCTCTTCCTGCACAATAGCCTGGTGGAGCTGATCCAGGCCTTCCGCTACGACGCCCACCCCATGGGCATCCTCGTCAGCTCGGTGGCCGCGATGTCTACCCTCTACCCGGAGGCCAAGGAGATCGAGGACCCGGCGGTGCGCGAGAAGCAGATCTGGCGCATCATCGGCCAGATCCCGACCATCGCGGCCTTCGCCTACCGCCACCGCATCGGGCGCCCGTTCAACCTGCCCGATAACTCGCTCAGCTACACTGCCAACCTGCTGTACATGATGGACTACATGAACCAGCGGGACTATCAAGTCAACCCGGTGCTGGCCAAGGCCCTCGATGTGCTGTTCATCCTCCACGCCGATCACGAGCAGAACTGCTCGACCGCAACTATGCGCGGCGTGGGCTCAAGCCGGGGCGACCCCTACTGCGCGCTCTCGGCAGCGGCGGCGGCTCTCTACGGGCCTCTCCATGGCGGCGCCAACGAGGCGGTGCTGCGCATGCTGAAGCAGATCGGCAATAAGGCCAACGTGCCGGACTTCATCGAGAAGGTGAAGAAGGGCGAGCGGCGGCTGATGGGCTTCGGCCACCGCGTCTACAAGAACTACGACCCACGGGCCAAGATCATCCGGAAGGTGGCCTACGAGGTCTTCGAGGCCACTGAGACCAACCCGCTGCTGGAGATTGCCGTTGAGCTCGAGCGCATCGCGCTCCAGGATGACTACTTCATCTCACGCAAGCTCTACCCCAACGTCGACTTCTACAGTGGGCTGATCTACCAGGCGCTGCGCTTCCCGATCGAGTACTTCCCCTTCCTCTTTGCCATCCCGCGCGCCGCGGGCTGGCTGGCCCAGTGGCAGGAGATGCTCGTGGACGAGGAGCAGAAGATCATGCGCCCGCGCCAGATCTACCTCGGCCCGGCCCGACGCGACTATGTGCCGGTGGCGCAGCGGTAGGGTATCGTTCAACCCACAGGACGGTCTGCCAGTGCGGCGAGGAGGCGTGCGTTGATCCTGTCGCCTCCTCGCCGCCTCGCATCCCAGACGGTTGTTGCACGGGTTTGAACCAGGCCCGGGGCCAGGCTACACCTGCACGACGCCAGCCTCAACCGGGAAGGGGTAGCGCACCCCGGTGAGTTGCTCGGAGACCTCCCAGAGCCGGCGGGCAAGCGCCGGGTCGTAGGAGGTGGCATTGGAGCGCTGGGCCACCGGATAGCCGCGCATCCCGCCGAAGGCATCGGGGCCGATGTAGTCGCCGCCACGCACCTCAGGCGCGGTGGCAGCATAGAGGGTCGGCAACGCGCCCATCGCGGCGCTCTGGCCGAACAAGGCATTCATCATGCCCGCCAGCGTCTCGCCCAGCGCAAAGCCGTCCATACGCGGGCCGGCCTTCTGCAGCTCGGTGTTCGCGTAGCCGGGGTGACAGGCCAGGCTGATCGCGCTGGTCCCGGCCGCCGTAAAACGACGCTGCAGCTCGTAGGCAAAGAGCAGGTTGGCCAGCTTGCTCTGGCCGTAAGCGGCCCAGCGCTGGTAGCTCCTGGCCCCGTCCAGGTTGTCGAAGGCGATCTGGCCGAAGTTATGGGCGCCACTGCTCACCGTCACCACCCGCGCCTGGGGGGCTGCCAGGATGGCCGGCAGCAGCAGGCCGGTGAGGGCGAAATGCCCGAGGTGGTTGGTCCCGAACTGGAGCTCGAAACCGTCGGCGGTGCGACGATAGGGAGTGGCCATGACCCCGGCGTTGTTGATCAGCACGGGCAACGCCGGGTGCCGATCGAGAAAATGGGCCGCAAAGGCCCGCACACTGGCCAGGTCGGCCAGGTCAAGCGCTTCGACCGTGACCTGCGCCTGCGGGTACGCCGCCCGGATGCGCGCGGCGGCCGCCTGGCCCCGCTCCACGCTGCGCACAGCGAGCAGCACCTGCGCGCCCTTGCCCGCCAGGGCCTTCGCCGCCTCGTAGCCAATCCCGCTGTTGGCCCCGGTGATCACGACCAGCCGACCCTGCTGGTCGGGTATGTTGTTGCTATCCCAGCGCTGTGTCATCTATGGTACTCCTCACCTTATCAGATCGGCAACGCACCCCTTTCATCATGCCGAGTTTCCGCCGAGCGGTCAAATCGGGGGGCGGGGAACACAGGGCTGTTGCAAGATTCGCCGACCACAGCCACCTGGCCCGGCATGTCCGCCGCCTGACGGGAGCAGCGCCCAGGGATCGGCTGGCGCAGCACACAGGTCGGGGACCGGCATGGAGCGCGCCGCCGCCAGGAGGTTGACGTGGCCCTCCTGCCGTTCATCCAACTTGACGCTGCCAGCCAACAGCGTATAATGATCGCCGTTACGGGGGGAGATGACGGAGTGGTTGAACGTGCTCGTCTCGAAAACGAGTAGGGTGTAAAAAGCCCTCGCGAGTTCGAATCTCGCTCTCCCCGCCAATCAGCTAGCTGAGGCGCCCCTCCTGAAAGCGCAGGTCGGGCGCCTCGACCTACCCGGGGGTGGCGGATGTCGCCTGAGGAGCGGATCGCGGAGCTCGAGCGGCTGAACGCCTGGCTCCAGGAGCAGCTTGAGCGCCAGCGGCAGCTGAACGGCGAGCTACGCCGGGCAGTCGCCGACCTGGCGCGGACCTTCCAGGAGTCGCTGGCCGCGGCCTACGCGGCCGGCGAGAGCGGCGATATCGACGCGGTGCGCCGGATCACGCGCGCCAATCAGGCCAACTGGCAGGCCTATCTGCAGCAGATCATCGCTGCCGCCAGCAAGGCCCCACCCCCTGCGGAGTAGGCGCGACTTCTCGAGCTACTGCTGGCACACCCGAGTACGCGGGCCGAACGCCCGCGCACCCGGCGTGGGAACAACGGAGGTTGCCAGCCGTATCGCTGCATCAGCCCTGGGTCAGTGCCCCGGACGGCGGCGCGGTCACTTCGGCGCCATGCGAATGGCCCCATCGAGGCGGATCACCTCGCCGTTGAGCATGGGGTTCTCGATGATGTGCTCGGCCAGGGCTGCGTATTCCTCGGGGCGGCCCAGGCGCGAGGGGAAGGGCACCTGCTGGCCCAGCGAGGCCCGCGCCGCCTCGGGCAGCCCGGCCATCATGGCAGTGTCGAAGAGGCCCGGGGCGATGGTCATTACCCGGATGCCGAGGCGGGCCAGCTCGCGCGCCGCAGGCAGGGCCAGCGCCACGACGCCACCCTTGGCCGCCGCGTAGGCGGCCTGGCCGATCTGCCCATCGAACGCCGCCGCCGAGGCGGTATTGATGATCACGCCCCGCTCGCCCTCGCTGTTCGGCGTCCCACGGCTCATCGCCTCAGCGGCGTACATGAGCATGGTGAAGGTGCCTACCAGGTTGATCGCCACCGTCCGTCGGAAGCGCTCCGTGTCGTGGCGGCCCTCGCGCCCCAGAATGCGCTCGGCCAGGGCAATACCGGCGCAGTTGACCAGGATCTGCAGCCCGCCCCCGTGTTCGACCGCCGCCGCCACCGCTGCCGCGCACGCGGCCTCGTCGGTCACATCGGTGGCGATGAAGCGCCCGCCGGCCATGTCGGCGATCACCTGATGACCGAGTTCGGCATTGAGGTCGGCGATCGTCACCTTTGCGCCCAGCGCTACCAGCCGCCGCGCGGTGGCCGCACCCAGACCCGAGGCCCCACCGGTGATCAAGGCGCTTGCTCCGCGGATGTCCATTGTCGTCGCTCCTTGTTAGCTCGTCAGCCTGTCCCCTGGCGCGCTACGGCCCACTCAACGTGCATGCCGTCACTGGCGCCCTTGCCATCGAAGTTCCAGTGGCCGCCCCAGTAGAAGCCATGGGCGTTGGCCAAAGGTCTTGATCAGCTGCAGCAGACCGGCGGCCTCCCAGGCCGCGAATAGCCGTTGCAGCTGCGCTGCTGCAATCCGATGGAACCTGAGCCGGCCGCCATTGCCCCCTCGGATCTGCGCCAGCTGCGGGATGGAGACATCAACCAGATGCTCGTGCTCCCAGCCATTGGTGATCGTCACCGGGTCACCGCTGGCCCGGACCCACGCGATGTGGCCGAGCAGCCGTTCTCGTTCGCCGTTGCGATCGGTGAGCATGGGGCACACCGGCCCGTTCGGGGTCACCAACTGGCTCGATCGTCTCGGCAGCAAGACGCATCTGCAGCTCCTTTGCGCATGGCCTGTGTCGGCTCCTCCGCGCTATGGTAGCACGCAGCACTGTTAGCGGCAACCGGGAACGGTCACGGGGTAGTCCTACCGTTGTCGGTGTCCTGATTGGCAGGCTGGAGCTGATTGTCACCCCGCGCCCTTCGGCTGCGCGGCTCCCGAGCTTGTCGAGGGGCAGGGTAACCTCCGCGCGGGGTCTTCAGCGCACCGCGCTGCCAGATTCCTCGCTCCGCTGCGCTCCGCTCGGAATGACATGGGGTAGCGCCGGCCCGCCGCCGGGCCATCAGGTACTCCGCAGCACCAGATGGTTCATGTCATTCCGAACGGAGCCACAGGCGCAGTGAGGAATCTGGCGGTGCCGCGCGGGGTCTTCAGCGCACCGCGCTGCCAGATTCCTCGCTCCGCTGCGCTCCGCTCGGAATGACATGGGGGGGCGCTGGCCCGCCACCGGGCCATCAGGTACGCGGAATGACGTGGGGTGGCGCTGGCCTGTCGCGGCGCTGGTCCACGGTGCCGCCGTGTCACCCCGAGCGCAGCGAGGGGTCTTCAGTGCACCGCGCTGCCAGATTCCTCGCTCCGCTCGGAATGATACCAAATCCAGTTGGCAGTTCCGCATTGTCGTTGCCGTCATCGCTCATCGTGACGCCATGTGCGGCAATCTGCAATCCAAAATCTGCAATCGGAAATGGTATGACATGGGGTGGCGCTGGCCCGTCGCCGGGCCATCAGCCACGCAGGATGACGAACCACTCATCAATCATCGGACACCTCATCCAGGCGCAGATCGCGGGCCAGGAGCTCGGCCTCCGTCTCGCGGCGCTGGATGAGGCGGGCGCGCCCGCCGGCGACCAGGACCACGGCGGGCCGCGGCACGAGGTTGTAGGTGCTGGCCATGCTCAGGGTGTAGGCGCCCGCGGTGGCCACGGCCAGCAGTTCACCTGGGCGGGCGATGGGCAGCGACACAGCGCGCAGCAGCACATCGCCTGCCTCGCAGTAGCGCCCGGCGACGCTCACGGGCGGGCCGGGTGCTGCGTCGGCGCGGCTGGCCAGCACAGCGCTGTAGCGCGCGTCGTAGAGCGCCGGGCGGATGTTGTCGGCCATGCCGCCGTCGATATGCAGATAGCAGGGGCGCCCATCGGCGGTGAGTTTGCGCGCGACGATGGTGTAGAGCGCCACGCCGGCACGGGCGACAATCGAGCGGCCCGGCTCGACGGTGAGGTACGGCAGCGGCAAGCTATGGGCGGCACAGCCCGCGCGCAGCGTCCTCGCCAGGACTTCGGCGTAGGCGTCCAGATCGGGCGGTGCCTGCTCAGCGAGGGAGGGAACGCCTAGGCCACCGCCAGGGCTCAACTCCTCCACCGTCAGCGCGTAGCGTGTGCGCAGACGGGCGGCCTGCTCCACCAGCACAGCCATGGTCGCGCGGAGCTGATCGAGCGCAAACAGCTGCGAGCCGATATGGGCATGGAGCCCGCGCAAGCGCAGCCCGGGCGCCGCCAGGACGTGTTCGACCGCCTGGTCGAGCGCCTCGAGCGGCAGCCCGAACTTCGCGTCGGCGCCGCCAGTGGCGATGTGGGCATGGGTGTGGGCCGCGATGTTGGGCGCCAGGCGCAGCAGCACACCCTGGGGCGACGTGTGGCGGGCGGTCAGCGCCGCCAGGCGGTCCAGTTCATCGAGGTTGTCGACCACCACCGCGCCGACGCCCCAGGCCACGGCCCGCGCCAGTTCCTCAGTGCGCTTGGCGTTGCCGTGCAGATGCACGTGCGCCATCGGTATGCCGGCGCGCCGCGCGACGTCCAGCTCAGCGCCCGAGACCACATCGAGGCCCAGGCCCTCCGTGGCCACGAGCTGGGCGATGGCGGTGTTCAGCAGCGCCTTGGCGGCGTAGTGCACACGGAAGGGCAGGCCCTGGGCACGGAAGGCCGCCTGGTAAGCGCGCATCGCGCCGCGCAGGGTCGCCTCATCGAACACGTAGAGTGGCGTGCCATAGCGGGCCGCGAGCGCCTCGACGTCACAGCCGCCCAGGTGCAGGCGGCCGTTGGCGATCGTGGCGGTCAGCGGCCAGATATGGGCGGGCAGCGGCTGGCTCATAGGGTGCCGGCGAGCCCCAGTCGTGGCGCCTCGGCGCGTAGCGCGGCAATGACCTCGGCGATCAGTGCATCGAGCGGCATGCCGATCACCTCGGCGCCGTGATGGATGCCGGCGCGGCTCACCTTGGCGGCGAAAGCCTTGTCCTTGAGCTTCTTCTTGACCGACGAGACCTCAACGCTCTGCACCGATTTGTCGGGGCGCACCAGAGCCACCGCGGTCACAAAGCCACTCAGTTCGTCCACGGCGTAAAGCGTGCGCTCCAGCGGTGACTCGGGCGCGATGCCACTGAAATCGGCGTGGCTGAGGATGGCGCGGAGCACCTCGGGCGACCAGCCGGTCTCGCGCAGATGTTTGACGCCGTAGAAGGGGTGGCCGGGCAGCGTCTCGGGCACAGGCTCGCCGGCGATCAGCGCGTGGGAGATCGCATGGACCTCGGGGGTGTCGTCGGGCATGCCCGGGTAGCGCTCGTAGTCCATATCGTGCAGCAGGCCCACCGCGCCCCACAGGTCGGCGTCGGCGCCAGCCTGGCGGGCGAAGTGGACCATACAGGCCGCTACCGCCTCGCAATGTTTGCGCAGGCTGTCGGTGGCGACCCAGGCATAGAGCGTCTCACGGGCACGGTCGGTCAGCATCGGGGTGTCTCCTTGCAGGCGCGGTAGGATTGGCTTCAGCATACTGCTCAGAACTCATCATCCGCATCGGCCGGGCGTATCGTCTGGGCCACCAGATCGTGCCAGAGCGCCAGCACCGCTGGACCCGCCCCTGCGGCAAGCAGGCGATCCGCAACTGGCCCGGACGCTTGCTTGAGATCGGGAAACGCCAGCAGGAGCATCGTCAGATCGCGCCAATCGGTGCCGGATTTGGGCTGGCCCTGCCGCTGATGGAAGCGGCAAGGTCTCGCCCATGCTGAACTCCCGAAAGGTCAAAGCGCCGGCATTAAACATAGGCCGTCCCTCTGGATCATGCTGGTACGACGTCCAGCTTTACCGCAGTATAGCACGCCAGCTGGCGTGCGACAGTCAGCAGCCCGGCAGGGGTTCGCTTGCACCAGAGCGACGGCATACGCAGCACGTCCCTGGCACGTGGTACGATAGGGGCAGTGCAATACCCCGCTCTGCGCACGCGGATTGGAGGTGGTCGATGACCGAGGCCCGCTCGAACCGCGCGATCGCCGACCTGTTCCTCGCGATCGCCGACCGCATGGAGATCCTCGGCGAGGACCGCTTCCGGTTGCTCGCCTACCGCCGGGCGGGTGAGGCGATCGCCGACCTGCCCATGCCCCTGGCCGACTACCGGGCCCGCGATGCGCTGGAGCAGATCCCCGGCATCGGCAAGACGATCGCCGAGAAGATCGGGGTCATCCTCGATAGCGGCACGCTGCCGCTGGCCGAGCGGCTGCGCAGCGAGGTGCCCGACGGCGTGCTCGAGTTGCTACGGGTGCCGGAGCTGGGTCCCTCGCGAGTGGCCCGCCTCTACCGGGAGCTGGGCATCGCCAGCCTGGAGCAGCTGCGTGCCGCGCTGGAGGCTGGCCAGTTGCGGGGGCTGAAGGGCTTCGGGGCGAAGAGCGAGGAGCGCATCCGCCAGGGCCTGGCGAGCCTGGCCGAGGGTGAGCGGCGCATCCTGCTGGGCCCGGCGCTGGCCACCGCCGAGCTGCTGCTCGCCGAGCTGCGCGCAGCCCTGCCGGATCTCGCGCACCTGGCCTACACCGGCAGCCTGCGCCGCGCCCGTCCCACCGTCGGCGACATCGACCTGCTCGCCGCCGCCGCCGACACTGCCGCGGTGACCGCTGCCTTCGTCGCGCTGCCGCAGGTGACCCGCATCCTCGCCCAGGGCGAGGTCAAGGCCTCGGTGCTGCTGCACAGCGGCCTGCGTGCCGACCTGCTGGTGGTGGCCCCGGCCCGCTGGGGCAGCGCATTGCAGCATTTCACTGGCAGCAAGGAGCACAACATCCACATCCGCCGGCTGGCCCAGGAGCAGGGCTACAGCTTCTCCGAGCAGGGCTTCGCCCGCGCCGACGGCACGCTGCTCGAATGCGCGACCGAGGAGCAGGTCTACGCCACTCTGGGGCTGGCCTACATCCCGCCCGAGCTGCGCGAGGACGCCGGCGAGATCGAGGCCGCCGCCGCGGGGCGCCTGCCCACGCTGATCGCTCCCGAGGCGCTGCTGGCCGACCTGCACATGCACAGCCGCTGGAGCGACGGGCGGGCCACGATCGCCGAGATGGCCGCCGCCGCCGAGGCGCGCGGCCTGCGCTACATCGCGATCACCGACCACAGCGCCTACCTGGGCGTGACCGGCGGGCTCGATGCCGCGCGGCTGCACGAGCAGGCCGCCGAGGTGGCGGCGGTCAATGCCGCCTGGGCCGCGCGCGGCTCGCCCTTCCGCGTGCTGCACGGCGTCGAAGTGGACATCACCCCCGATGGGAGCCTGGCACTGCCCGACGCGGCCCTGGCCGGGCTCGACCTGGTGATCGCCTCGCTGCACGTGAGCCTGCGCCAGCCGCGCGAGCAGGTCACCGCACGGCTGCTCCAGGCCATCGCCAACCCGCACGTGGATCTGATCGCCCACCCGACCGGACGCATCCTCAACCGGCGGCCCGGCGCCGACCTGGATATGGAGGCGGTACTGCGGGCCGCTGCGACCCACGGCACGATCCTGGAGATCAACAGCGGCCCCGAGCGCCTGGACCTGGACGCGGGGCACGTGCGGCGCGCGCTGGAACTGGGCGTGGACCTGGCAATCAACAGCGACGCCCACCAGCCCGATGAGCTCGCCTGGACACGGCTGGGCGTGCTCACGGCCAGGCGCGGCTGGACGCCGGCCGAGCGAGTGGTCAACACCTGGCCGCTGGAGCGCCTGCTGGCCCGGCTGCGCAGCTAATGGACCAGCTCGATCATATCGTGGAGCTCGCCGGCCAGAAACGTCTGCAGCGCCTGGTCGATCTCCCGCACCCGGGTCCGGATCGTCTGCAGCCCCGCGGCGCGCAACCGCCGGTCCATACCGGCTCCCATGCCCCCGGCGATCACGATCTGGCAGTCCGTGATCGCGGTGAGCATATCCGCGTGCGCGCTGTCATCGTGGGTATGCTCTTCGGCGGCGTGGTGATCGCCGGAGCCGTGGTGGGCATGGCCGTGGCAGGGGTCCTTGGCCCGCAGCTCGCGGGCGACCTCCTGTCCTTCTACCAGGGTCACGACCAGAAAAGAGCGGGCGCGGCCAAAGTGGGGGCTGATCGTGGTGCCGTTGTCGCTGACGAAGGCAATCTTCATAGGGCTGCTATTCCAGGCATGGCGCACGCGGCGCCGCGGATGGCGGTGGCTCACGATCGTTGAATGGCGAGCCATCACCAGAATAGTGCATGTTTGCCGCCTTGAAAGAAAAGAAATCACCATTATTATGAAGCTAACCGCGACACATCCTGTAACCCGGTCAGTGTTGGGTGCATCGTATCCCTGAAACCAGTGACGCGTGAGGCAAGGAGGAGCCCATGTGGAAGATGCTCGCGTTCCTGCAGAAGCAGCTGGTCTGGAGCATCCCGACGGCGATGATCCTCGGCCTGCTCTATGGTGTATGGGGCGACCCCGCGCCCTTGCGGGCCCTGATCATGCCGCTGACCTTCCTGATGGTCTATCCGATGATGGTCACACTCGACCTCAAGCAGCTCGCCGCGGGCGGCGAGTTGCGGCTCCAGCTGGTTACGCAGGCGCTGAACTTCGGGGTCATCCCCTTCCTCGGCTTCGCGTTGGGCCAGCTGTTCTTTGCCAGCCGGCCCCTGATCGCCGTTGGCCTGCTGCTCACGGCGCTGCTGCCAACCTCCGGCATGACCATTTCGTGGACCGGCTTTGCCCGAGGCAATGTGCTGGCCGCGGTGAGGATGACGGTGATCGGCCTGATCCTGGGCTCGCTGGCCACGCCGCTCTACCTGAAACTGCTGATGGGCGCCGCCATCGATGTGCCACTGGGTGAGATCTTCAGCCAGATTGTCGTGATCGTGTTCTTGCCGATGGCCGCAGGGTATGTGACCCAGCGCGTGCTGCTGCTCGTGTACGGGCCGCAGCGTTTCACGGCGGAGCTGAAGCAGAAGTTTCCGCCGCTCTCCACCCTCGGCGTGCTCGGGATCGTGTTTACCGCCATGGCGCTGAAGGCCGACACCATCATCGGTAATCCAGCCCTGCTCCTGCAGTTGCTGCTGCCGCTGGTGCTGCTCTATGGGCTGAACTTCGTGCTGAGCACGCTGGTGGGCCGGCTACTCTTCGCTCGCGGGGATGCGATCGCACTCGTCTACGGCAGCGTGATGCGCAACCTCTCGATCGCGCTCGCGGTCGCAATGGGCGCCTTTGGCGCCGCCGGCTCGGAGATCGCGCTCATCATCGCGCTGGCCTACATTATCCAGGTACAGGCGGCTGCCTGGTACGTCAGGCTCACCGACCGCATCTTCGGCCCTGCGCCGACAGCAGGGGTGCAGACGGCCCGGGTCGGTTAGGATGCGGCCCGGTTCGGGCAGCAGCGTGGCGTCGAGCGTGGCCCGGCGCGCCGCAGGATGTTATACTAACGTGAAAATAGGTGGGGCAGCAGCCGTCAATCAGCCGCTACCGCCATCGGTTCCAACGTGACGTGATAACCGAGCTGCTCGATCCGCCGGCGCATGAGCGTCAGCACCCGGTCCTTCTGACG
>Ga0272446_1003551_pt1 | contig 19492 bp, 13 predicted proteins | sample YNPCB0061_FD_194587 | JGI IMG/M metagenome (GOLD analysis project Ga0272446, IMG submission 194587) | Hot spring microbial mat communities from Yellowstone National Park, WY, United States - YNP-CB-006-1 | ecosystem: Environmental > Aquatic > Thermal springs > Hot (42-90C) > Sediment | place...
AAATGTAAGATTTTAAACGTTTTTACCAATATGGGTATGCCTAAAACTACCAAAATTTTCAAAAATTAGATGTGGTGAAAACGAAGTCATAAATATACGTTGCAACAAAGCCCATACAAACTAACAATTCATCTACTTTGATTAAACTTATGAAAAAACATTCATTCTTTTCTATCTCAATGATGATGGTAGGCTTACTTCTTCTTACGAGCTGTGCTACAGTCATGCAAGATGAAGTAGGCGTAAAACGCAGGTTTGGGAAACTTGTTCCCAAGGTTTTATCGCCCGGCTTATATACTTTTAATCCTTTCTTTGCTACTGTGCTAAAAGTACCTACTCGGACTATCAATATGCAAATCATGTTAGAGGCGCTCCCTTCCAAAGAAGGTTTAACAATCGCTTCAGAGTTAGCAATTTTGTATCACGTCAGACCCGAACAAGCAGTCAAAATCTTGGAATCAGTCGGGCGTATTTCCAATGGCGAGCAGATTATCCTAAGCGTACTGAGGTCAGCTGCGGCAGATGTTACCTCGAAGTTTTTTGCCAAAGATATGCACACCTCAGAACGAGAAAATATAGAGAAAGCTATTGCCGCTAAGATGACGGAAATACTGGGAGATAGAGGCTTTGTAATTGAAAATGTCCTACTTAAAAGTATTCGCTTGCCAAGCGGATTAGCCAAAGCAATAGAAGAAAAGTTGGAAGCAGAACAGGAGGCACAAAGAATGGAGTTTGTCTTAAATAAAGAAAAGAGAGAAGCAGAAAGAAAAAGAGTAGAGGCGGAAGGAGTAAGAGATGCCCAACTCATTATTTCCGAAGGGTTAAACGATTTACTGATTCAATATAAAAGTTTAGAAGTGATGCAAAATCTTGCTACTTCACCTAATACTAAAATTATCATCACAGATGGGAAAACACCTTATCTGATAAACCCTAACGAACAGGTCAGTACCCCATTAAGAGTACAAACACCTTCCTCGAATACTATTTCTACCCCTGCTAAGACCAATAGTTCCAATAGAAGGAAAATAGACTAATTATCTCGTTAATTTTAAAAAAAGAGCATTATTGAGTTTCAAATCTCATAAATGCTCTTCTTTATCAGTAAATCTATTAATGTGCTTTTGGAGTAAATCTTTTAAAAAAAAGATAAAACTTATCTTCTGAAACCTAATACAGCTGCACCACAGTAGTTGTTGGTGTCCTTAAACGAAAAGTTAAGGTAGTAAATCCCTGTAGCTTTGCATTTGTAAGTCCAACCCGGGAAAAAGCGATTATTTACATGGCTTGTAGCTAATTCCTGACGGTTAGAGTCAAAAAGGGTTGCTACTATTCCGTTAGGTCCTCCATCTTTACTTTCCATTCTTATCATATAGCTTGTGTCTTTGCTAAATACACAAGTATATTCTATGTTCCTACGTACACCATTTTTACCATCAATTTTATAACTTTTTACGAAAGTAAAACCTGCTTGGAGTGCTTTAAGGGCTTTATTACTGTAAAGTTCTGAATCGCATTGAGCAAAAGCAGTCGTAGAACCTAATATAGGACATAGAACAATAAGGGATATGAGGATAATATTTTTCATACTCAATTTAGATTTATGATTGGTTATTTAACTATTTTATTTCTGATAGACTTCACCAAACTGGTAATTTTTTCTACATCAGTATCAGAGATATTCACAATGGTTTGTGTATCAGTTTCTACTACTAACTCCCCGTTGCGCTCTATGGTTTTTGTCTTACCCATCACAGTCTTCATCTCTACGCCACTGTAAATTTTTTGCAACTCCTTCAAATCATTAATCAGCGTAGAAAAGTTAGCCTTAGTTTTATAGATTTCCAAAACTACTAAAATTTGCTCTAATACAATCTTCTGCTCACCAATTTTTTCTTTCAACTGGGCATTTTTTGTATCTTGATGTACTAAACTTGTCAAATAGATTGCCTCTACCCATCCACCTGTTAGTATTAGGATACTCAAATATTCTTGCTTTTTTTCTCTTAGGTGATAATTAATTTTTTCAAAATTTTGCTGAGTTAGCTGCAACAATGCATCAATATTACCACTGTTAGAAGCTAACTGCTTAATAGTTTCATAGTCAAAAAACTGCCCTATACTCAAATTGTCAGCTAATTTCTTTACGCAGTTCAAAAAGCTCAATACATCTTGATTTCTACCATACAGGTTTGCGTACCCTAAGTCTGTGGCATAAGCACCAAGATTAAGCGCTTGCTGATAACTTGTATTGTAATTAGTTACAAAATCAGGATTATTAAGGTTTGCCGAGTTGTATTTGGTGCCTACCTCTTTGATGAGGAATGAAATTTCAAGAGGAGAAGGTATCGCATCAAGAATATCAGAAATAATATCTTCAGAAACTTGTGATGTGGGAGGGGTCTCTTCCGTTGTTACCTTGTCGTTTACCTCTTCAGTAGAAGCATTATTATTTCCACAACCCAATAATAACGCTAAAACAAACATGAAATATAATTTTTTCATAGAAAAAATAATCTTTTAAAATGTTAGACTATCTAAGTTACAAATATGTAAAAAATGATTAATAACACAATGATTATTGAGTAAAATAATCTTTAATTTAGTTTATCAAAAAAAAAGCCAAAGTTATAAAACTCTATTCTGTGGTTTCCAAATCTGCCTTCTGAGATGTTTTAATTTTGCCTTTTTTATTAGCTGTAGTACTTGTTTTATCTACTGTATTTGTTTTATGCACTTCCTTCTTTTTTTTGAAGGAATTTTTGATTTTATCTGAGATGCCTAAGTTGATTTTAATTTTGCTCCCTATATGCACAAGTTTACTTAACCAGTCAAAATAAAGACATATATACAAGAAGATGGTCATTACCCAGATGACGGCTGTATTAAAATTGTACGTGTAATAATACTTGCCCATAAAGTGCTTCATGGGTGCAAAGAAATGAGCGCGGTAATCAACTAAACCACTGATGTTATCAGGTATATGAAAGATAGGGTCTATCTGTTGAATAATCCGATGATTGGCAATTACAGTACGCTCTTTAATATTGACATTTTTTACAAAGTCTGCTAAATATTCATTGTAATGTTCGTTTTTAAGTTGATTAAGGTCTATTTGCTGGCTACTTCCTTCCTGAACAGCAAAAATCAAGGAATCCATGCTCTCCGTAGCAGTGCGTTGCATATTATTATAGTAATCTTTGATACGCTCCAAAGTATTATTGAGCATGGATACCGCAGTGCTATCAAAATTATTGGAATCAAGTAATTTATTGAGATTTAACCTTGCTATATCTTTTTCAAAGTATTTATTCCTGCTTTCACTCATCAATTCATTCTTAATCAAAAGAAGATTGTCTTCTAATAATCTTTTACTGCTATCATTTTTCTCGGTAGCATAAAGTGAGGCATTGCTAATTGCTTTTTCTATCTGCTCCATCCAAAAAGAAGTTTTGTAGTTGGCTACGCTTTTGACTCTTTCTATATCATAGAGCAGTTTTTGATAATTATTATTCTTAAACTGCTCTACACAAAGAGCTTCATAAGCCCAGCGTGAAACCCATATATCTGCGATGAGAGGCACTTTACCTTTCTCGGATACTGCATTATTTAATTTCTCAAAACTAAAAATACCTCCACTCAGAATCATTTGAGGAATCAGCAATAAAGGAATGAGAATATAGACGGTGATAGCAGAATCAAATGCGGCTGAGATATTTAAGCCAAGCACGTTGGCAAAACAAGAAACGGAAAATAAGACCAGCCAATATTCAAAATTCATTCCTTCTATATCTAAAATATAGTTTCCTATGAGGACAAAAGAATAGGTTTGTATTGCCGATAAAGAAAATAGAATGAGTAATTTAGATATTAAATAACTCGACCTACTTAGGTTTAGGAACGATTCTCGCTTCAAGATTTTTCTATCTCTGATAATCTCTTCTGCACTCACGGTCAAGCCCATAAAAAGGGCAATAATAATACATATCAGAATGTAAGCGGGGATATTGTCATTGTACCTAAATACATAATGCCCCATACCGAGAGCATCTTTGTATCTAATAATGATAGACATCAGAAATGCCAATAAGGGAGCCTCTAAGAGATTGATAATCATGTATTGGCTATCACTAAGCTTAGAAAGAGCATCTCTGGTAGCAAAAATAATGGTTTGTGCAAGTTTAGAGGGAATATCTAAGGTCTTAGGAGGCTTTTCTCTTATATCTTCTACTCTTTCTACTCTAAAATTCTCTTGGTACATCTGATGCCATTCGGTAGGTGTAATCTTACGCTTATTGGTATATTCTCCATACTCATCAACTACCTGTGCCTCAATAATATTGAACATTTGCTCTGGTGTTCCCTGTTCGCTCCCTATTTGGCGTACTGCTCGCTTAAAATAAGAAATACCCTCCAAAGGGTTGCCATAGTAAATAGGATAGCCTCCTGTATCTAAGATGAACATCTCATCAAACATCTTGTAAATATCTAAGGAAGGCTGGTGAATAACTACAAAAATTAATTTCCCTTTTAAAGACAATTCTTTGAGCAAATCTATAACATTCTCAGAATCACGAGAAGATAAGCCTGAAGTAGGCTCATCAACAAATAGGATAGCAGGTTCTCTAATCAGTTCAAGAGCAATGTTCAAACGCTTACGCTGCCCACCACTAATTTTCTTGTTCAGGACATTTCCTACTTTGATGTCTTTAATTTTATCTAACCCCAGACTGGATAGCACATTGTTTACTTTTTCCTCAATTTGTTCATTTGTAAGGCTTTTAAAGCAAAGCTTAGCATTGTAGTATAGGTTCTGAAAAACAGTAAGTTCTTCTATCAAGAGGTCATCTTGGGCTATATAACCGATAATGCCTTCCAAATTTTTCTTCTCGTCTGGGTCGTGTAGGTTAAAGCCATTAATTAATACTTTCCCTTTGGAGGGCATGGTCAGACCTGCTAAGACATTGAGCATAGTGGTTTTACCAGCTCCGCTCGCTCCCATGATGCCTATGAGTTTGCCGCGATTTTCAGAAAGATTAACATTACGCAGACCTACTGTTCCATTAGGAAATTTGAACTCTAAGTCATATACATTGAAAGAAATTCTTTGCTGATTTAAACCTTCCGTAAAGCGATTAACTAAATCGCTGTAATAAAGAGGCTTACCTTTGGGGGTTTTGAAAATACTTCCGTGTGAGAATAGGTAAATCGCATTTTTCTTTACCAAGATACCATTCAGAAAAATATCGTCATTGCCTGTATAGCGTGTAAAATATAAATCTACACTTTTGACGCGAATAAAAATAATTTCGCCGTCCAATGCCCCAGAATCTATGTATTTTTTCTTGCTCTCTAGCGGAGGCATCTCATCATCAAATATGAGTATATCTTCTGAATCTAACGAAGGGGCGGAGGAGTGTTCTTCTACTACAAAGCTTTCTATTAGCTTATACTCTGCCTTGGGGATTTTAAAAACATCTGCAATGGTACGTATAATTTCCATTTTTTGTGCTGTAAAACTTTGGTCGGAGGCTACCATTTCCAAAATTTTAAACAGTACCACTACTTTCTGCTTTTGAGTAAGCGTTTTATTAATTTTTTTCCCAATTGAGAGTACTTTTACAGCATCGTTCACACGAGTTGCGCGCTGTTTTACCTTCGCAGAGTCAGTTTCAACATTTTCGTCAAACTCTCCAAACTCTGAATATTTATCATATAGAGCAATGTACTCTGGCACCATTTCTTTGGCGAGTTCTTGCTCATAAAAGCTAATGACAAAATCCCTTTCAATGGTAGAAGTGCCACTATCTTGCTTGGAGATAATGGCAAAAAGTTGTGTCAAGGCTTTAAGTATCTCTTCACTCATAGAGATTTAGTCTGTAAAAACGCTCTGAGGAAATTTTCTATCCAGTCCCAGATAATTTTTTATATTACTAATTAGAATAATTAAAAGTAAGTAAGGGATTTTAATTTGAATACTATATGCTTAGGAATTAAGTAAATAACTAAGCTAATATTATAAAAATCAACAACAATATTAGCACAAGTAACGTGAGGTACAAGTAGCAAATATTGTTCTAAATTGATTAAAAATATAAAAAATGCCTTAATTTTGTCTTGGCTTACCTACAACCCTAAGGCATTTAGATATCAATACGTTTTAAAGTCAAAAGGTATATCTACTAATTCGGAAAACTCCTCACCAGCTTCTTCCATATCTTCATCATCTTCGTGATAAAACCAAGTAACTGATGCTCCTTCTATTGTTTCTAATTTAGAAAGAATATCAAGAATCAGTTTAGAAGAAGCCGTGTTGAAATACTCTAACTTAAACATAAAGTTGGTTTTAGGATTCTCCTGACCTTCGTATTTTTCAAGCCAATTTAAAATAGGCTCATAAAACTCTGCTGCATCCTCTGGAAGAGAACGACCAGAAATCTCAAAAGCGTTATTCGCCTTGTCTAAGACTATTTTTGGAGTATCCTCTGTACCGTCGAGATAGATTGCTTCTAACATTTTTTTATCAAGTATATGTTAAGTTTCAGTTTATTCTATATTTAGGTTATTTTTATTCAAGGATTTTGCTTAAAGTTTATATTTTATTCCTTAGTACTTCGAGAGACTTTTGTACTAAGAGAAAAAAATGTAATCTTATCATTGATAGGTTCAAAACTAAACCCAAGTTTATTCCCAGACTTTCTTGCCATATCAATTAATCCAAGACCTGCTCCCCCTTTCTCGGTAAGTCCACCCGGTCTTTTGATGATGCTTTTATAGAGTTCTTTTAATCCTTCCCGGTCTAATTGGTTGATGTTCTGTAATTTTGCTAACAGTCCATCTACCTCTTCGTTTAAGATGGCATTTCCTGAAGTAATGACGTATTCGTCTTGATGCTTGCCTATCATAAAGATAGCACTATTTTTTCCATAGGTATCTGTTTCATAGCTAAAAGCATGCTTAGAAACATTCTGCAAGCACTCTACCATGATGTTAAAGACTTTCCGCTTTACAGCAGCCTCCTCGCCAAAGGAGTCCATGTTACGCTCAGCCATTGCCAGTACTGATTTGGTTATTTCTTGGGTAAATTCACCTTCATAAACCAAAATCAGGTTTTGATTCAACATGGTTTTATGCAAGTCATAAATATACTTCATATATTCACTCAATAAGTCTATTGACGTAACAATGCCTTCTTATCTTACAGTTTTTTCCGAAAAGCTATTGAAAATTTGGGCTTAATATAGAAAACTTTTTTTGATAATAGAAAACTAAGTTCAAACTAAATTTAAAATTTGATTCCAATTAACAGTATATCATCTGTTTGCTTTCGGTTTCCTTTCCAATTTTCAAAAGATTCATCTATTTTTTGGTGCATCTCATGCATCTCTATACCTTGATTCTCCATGATTACTTCTCTCAACTTTCTTGGGGAATACTTCATTAAGCTATTTCCCATACCTCCGAATTGGTCGGGTAGCCCATCGGAGAACAAATATAATTGGTCTCCTTGATTATATCCTAATTTTGTGGTAGTAAAATTCGTTCTTTTTTTATGCTGCCCCCCACCAATAGGGAATCTATCTCCTTTTATTTCTACTAATTCTTTGTTTTGTACTAAATAAAGAGGTCTATGCGCTCCTGCATATTCAAATTCTTTTTTCTTAAGATTTATCTTACAAAGTCCTATATCCATACCATCTCGGGTAGAAGAGTCCATATCCTCCTGCCTTAATGTTTTAGTTACTCCTTGGTCTAAGAGGTCTAAGACTTCTCCTGCAGTTATGTCTTCGTGCTTGCTCACTATATCATTTAAGATAAAATAGCCTATCAAAGAAATTAATGCACCCGGTACTCCATGCCCCGTACAATCTACTGCGGCGATATACAAGATATTTTCCCCTTGATGAGCAAACCAAGGGAAGTCCCCGCTGACTACATCTCTGGGCTTATAATAAATGAAAGAATTTGGTAAAAACTGCTGTATATGCTTGGTCTCTGGAATAATCGCACTTTGGATACGCTTAGAGTAATTGATGCTTTCAGTAATTTTTTTATTAACAGAAAGAATTTCCAACTCGGCTTCTTTACGCTCGGTGATGTCATTGGAAACTACCAAAATAGATTCTAATTCTTTTTTCTCATTATATTCTGGAATAGCATTGACCTGCATAGTGCGTTCCCCATAAATAGAAGGGAAAGTCATTTCCATTTTTGCTTTTGACTTGGTTTCGCTTACTTGTTTGATAATTTGCGTCCAATTGTCTACAATCTGTGGATTTAGGTCAGTTTCGTAGATTGTTTTTCCTACAAAGCCTTCTGGGACTAAACCCGTCAAATTTCTAATCACAGGGTTAATGTAAAATACAGTACCTTCTAAGTTCAACCTTGTAATCAAGTCGGGAGAGTTTTCGGAAAGCGATTGCATTTGTCCTCGCATACGCGCCTCTCTTTCTGCTCGCCTTCTTTCCGTAATATCTCGCGAGTTAATAACTATTCCGTTAATAGCAGGGTCAGCGAGGAGGTTGTTGCCCGTAGCCTCCAGCCAAATAGTATCTCCATTCTTTTTCTTATATTCAAACTGTACCGTTACTTGCCGCTCAGGTAGTTCCAATAACTGATTAAACATGTTTTGATACAATTCTGCACTATTGGGGTGAACGTGAATAATATCGTTTACGCCTATCATCTCCTCGGGTGTATAGCCCAAAATTGGAGTTACGGAGGGGCTGATATACCTTACCTTACCATCACTTTCATAAATGGTAATTACCTCCGAAGCATTCTCCAGAAGTACCTGCATAGTTTTTTGAGTACGCTTCACTTCCATAATTTGCTCTTCTAAGCGAGCATTGGTGCGGCGTAACTCCTCTTGGGTAGATTGCATTTCTTCGGCGTTCTGCCGTAGTACCTCTTGCTGGAGTTGGAGTTCCTCACTCATTTGCTGAGATTCCTGCAAAAGCATGATAGTACGCTCATTTACCTTGATATTGGAGATAGTACGAGCAATACTTACACTAATTTCTTCTACAAACTTGATTTGGACTGGATTAAACTTCTCAAAACCTGCTAACTCTACTACCCCATGTACTATGTCATCTATGATAAGAGGTACTATCAGTAAGCATTTGGGTTTCCTATCGCCAAGCAGACCAGAGGTAATAGTTACATATTCATCAGGAATTTCGGTTCTTAAGATGGTATCCTCCTCTATGGCGGCTTGTCCTATCAGTCCTTCGGCAAATCTGAATGAGGCTTTGAGGTATTTCTTTTTACTGTAAGCATAGCTTGCTTGAAGTTCTATGATTTTTTCTCCGTCCTGCTCATTGACGATGTACAATGCTCCTTGGACTGCTTTGACTGTTTCTGTGATATACGCAATTACGGCATCAGCTAACTCATCTATTCTATTGTGAGAGCGAAGAATTTGTCCTATTTCTGCTACTCCCGATATTATCCAATTTCTTTCATCATCTTTTTTCTCAGCTAATTGAATGCTATCTCGCATAGTAATGAGGGCATTGCCAAGTGTATCATTTTCGCTCATCGGTTTGAAGTCTGCGTCATAATCTCCTTCGCCTATACGATGGGCAAAATTAGCTGTTCTTCGCAAGGCGGCTACTAAACCCGCCGTAGCTATTGCCATTTCCCCGATTTCATCATTGCTTTCTTTTTTGACGGACTCAGGAAGAATCCCCATAGCTACTACATTGAGGGTATTTCTCAGAGAAATAAGTGGCTGGGTGAGGAACTTAGAAAACAAGTAAGAAACTGTAAATGAAATAATGACAATAAAGCAACCCGAAAGTACAAAAGCGATAACTAAGTAATTTAAGTCTTGGTTAATTTCATCTTCGTCAATCTTAACTACCAGTCCCCAGCCTACCGTAGGCAAATAAGTCCAGTTAGAAAGCGTAACTTTATCTCTATAATCTTTGGCAAATCCATACCCAGTCATCTTCTTTACTGCTTTTTCTAAGGCTTCGGAGTTTTTATCTTGTGTTAGAACGCTGTAGGTCAGGAGAGAATACTGTGAATTACGTGGTTTATTGATGAATTCTATTTTATTTCCTGAAAGACGTGCCAATATCATTTCTCCTGTTTGCCTTAGTCCTGTATTTTCATTTACAATATCATAAATTTTATCCATGTTAAATTCTGTAACTACATAGCCTATGAGTTGGTTGTCATTGGAATAGATAGGAGCAGACACTGTCATGTAAGCTCTTTCTTTGTTATTAGCATACAAGTTTAGGCTTCCAAAATAGATGCCTTCGTTAGCATGAATCCTAATCTGCTCGTAATCCCCGAAAATTTCTCCTTCTAAAATATCGGTTTGGTTTTTATTGGTACGGTAGATGACTTTACCTTCTCTATCTATAAGCAAAATATTTTTATATTGGTAAATTTCTTGCATAGGATATAAATAGGCATCTAATTTTCTGGCAACAGAAAGATAGATACTATCTGCTAAGCGTGAGCGATTAGCCGCTTCCAAACTTTCTATTACTCTCCCACTTTCTCTGATAAGGTCAATATTGTATTCTACTTGTTGGAAAATAGCCTCTAACTGACTGGCTTTCAGGCTACTCATTACTTTAAGGCTTTCCCAGTATCTTTCCTCTATAGAGTCTTTGCTGAGGCGGTAAGAAAGAAAACTGATGGCAAAAACAGACAATAGCACTACTGCAAGTAGAAGTGCGGTAATTTTACTGCCTATTCTGATTTCGTTAAACATATTTATAACTTCACTCTGTTAATTATTCACTTATTCTAATATAATAGGGGCTATACGTTAGTTAGAACTTCTATAATATTTTTAGTAACTCACCTAAGGCTTTTCCAACTTATATCCTAATGCCTACTACTGTAATATCATCTCTCTGCTCCTCATTTTTCATGTGGTCTTTTAATGCCTCTTCAAGCATAGATTTTTGTGCATTAGCATTTAAAACAGCATTTCTTTCTATGATTTCTTGAAATCGCTTAGTAGAAAATTTTTCTCTATGCTCGTTGTGCTGGTCAACCAATCCGTCAGTTGTCAAATAGATAATGTCGCCTTTTTTAAGGAGAATTTCATGATTTTTAAATTCTTTTTCTTTTCTGTGCATACCACCAATGGAATGACGGTCTCCATAGACAACTTCTAACCCAGATGTTACCTGCGAATAGTAGAACAGAGGACGCCTTGCCCCTGCAAAGGTAACTTTGGTAAAATCTCCATCTGCTCTTTCTACTCTACAAAGACAAATATCCATGCCGTCATCATTGAGTTTATCATATTGCTTAAGTGCCTCTCTTACTCTGATGTCTAATTGTGTGAGGACGCTGGCTGGGTCATAAATACGTTTTATATTGACCAACTCTCCAAGCAAGTGATTAGCCACCATTGACATAAACCCACCCGGTACTCCATGCCCAGTACAATCTACTACGGCAAGGAATATTTCATCTGAAAAATTAGTTGGTTTGGCGTTAGTATCTACTTCTGCGTTGGCGATGGAGGCTGGCACGTAATCCAACCAGAAGAAATCTCCTGAGACAATATCTTTGGGCTGATAGATAATAAAATGCTCGCTGAACAACTCGTCTAATTGTCTGCCATCAGGGAGTATGGCTTCTTGAATAGTCTGCGCATAGCGGATGCTATCTGTAATGTCCGTATTCTTACGACGAATAACTTCGTATGCTTTACTATTGGAAAGTGCCACAGATACATAAGCCGCTAAGGTTTCTACTATTCTTACATCTATGTCTGAATAGGTATTTTTATTGGGGTGTTGCACAGTAATGACTCCTACAGAACGGTTTTCATTTATCAAAGGTACGTATAGCAAAGACTGTGGCTGGTCAGCCTCTACATAATAAGAGGGCAGATTGAGATATTTTTTGTATTCGGTGGCTACGTCGCCTATGATTACTTCTTTCTGATTTTTTACTGCCCAAGCGGCAAAACTTCTATTATCATTTATATCCTCTGAATGGTATAGTTGGTCTGTACCTTGAAAGTCCATAAACTCTATTTTCTGTTCTTCTTCATTATATACTCCTACCCCAAAAACAGACGCATTTACCAAAGAAGGCAAATAAGAGTTTACTGTACTTACCAGATTTTTAAAGTCCAAAGTGGCTGTAATCTTCTGACCTATGTCGCTAATCGTTTTAATATTATTGTAGGAATGTTCTATTTCATCTTTTTGCTTTTTAATTTCTTGTTGTTGCTTTTTTAATTTCTTGCCTAAACGATAGAGGAATATGGCAGAAGTAATTGAAACTAAGGCGAGTATGATAGAAATAACAAGTTCATATTTGAGCCATTTGATTTCTTCTTCTTCTTTTTGAATTAGCTCATCTTTTTCTAAAATAGTCATTTTGAGCTTATCTAAAAGTATTTTAGATTTCTCTTGGGCAATTTCATACTCTAAGTCATTGGCTATCAAAGCAGTTTCTAAAGTATGTAAGTATTTTTTCAGGTTTATTCTTTGCTGTGGGGTGATGTTGGTTTCTTGAGATAAGCGATTACTCACCTTTTCTATTTCATCTCTGATATATACACTTTTCTCCGCTAAAAGTTGCTTACGAAGCTCTAACTCATTGACTATCTGGCTAAAATCTCTTTGATAGTCTATAATCATTGTGTCCAGAGTTTCCCTGCGTGGCATTACGGGCGTAGGATTGTCAGAGTCGCTCTTAATCACAATAAAAACATAGTTTCCTTCATTATCAAAATCAAACTTAGTAATATTATATCCATAAACTACAAATCTGCTCACATCAACTTCATCTACATCCATCTGAAACTTTCCCTCGTCGTCAGTTTGATATTCTTTGCCTTCTACTATGAATTTTAGCCCTTTAGCAGGCGAATAATCATCATAGTAAGCTGTTACGCTAATAGCATCAGAGGCAGGAGTAGTTTCTTTTTTAGTCTTTGTATTGTTCTCGTTTTGCTTAGTTTCTGCTACTGTTTTTTTCTTAGGAAGTTTGATATACACGAAATCATACTCATCAAAGACCTGCATATCATCAGAGTCCAAGTCTATATTATTGACTTTAATTTTTGTTTGTCTGCTTACTGGGAAGTTCTCTGGTAGATTGAGCGAAAAGAAGCCGCGAGCATCTGTAACAGCGGGGACTTTTTCGTTTACATTCCCAATCACTACCTTTGCCCCGCTTACAGGATTGGCATTATCGCTTACCTGCCCTTGAAAATACCTCGTAGAGGTTTGCATAGTAATGAACAGCTGTCCTTTATCTTGTTTATAGCTATATTCTTTGACCCTGTAGTGCTTTTTCAATACTACTACTTCATCGGGATTATTGATTTTCTTGGATAGTGTAATTTTAAACTGCCCCAATTTATTGGTAGTTACAAAAGCACTGCCATCTACGGATACTTTGGCGTCAGTAATTGTATTCCCTTTTTCATCTGTAAGTTTACCTATTAGAGTAAACTCCTGAGCCGAAATAGTAGAATAGCTAATAGAAAAAAAGAGCAAAAAATACAGCTGAAATTTTTTCATATATGAAAATTTAAAAAAGCCAAGTGCTTTCATTGAGTTTGATGTGCTAAATATAGATTTTTAAATAGAATTTTAAAAATGATACTATACAAAAATTTTAACACAAAAATAAATCTTTCTCTGAAAAACAAAAAAGTAGATGCTTCTATCAGAGCAAAAGAGTTATGCAAGCAAGAAGGGAGGTTTGAAATCTGAAACTAATTATTCTTAGATGGAAAGTCTGCTAATATACTACTCCATTCGTAAACTTTCCAAAAATCTTTATAATCTTTTCTTAATTTAATCATTCTTGGCTTAGTATCAGCACTACATCTGACCAACACTCGCTGTATCTCATTTCCTTCTTTGTATGCTGTGGGGGGATTACGAACAAAATCAAAGGAAATTTCACTACTCAGCGAATTAATTTCTTTGTCTGGCTGGCAGGCTGATGTATAAGCATAAAAGAAATACGGTTTTTGTTTTAGCAAATCATTGATTACGTTTAAGTCTGTACTACGGGGCTGGAATCCATTATAACTATTTCCTTGCACTAAAAACTCTCTGTCTATAGTCATAGTAAGCAATTTGGTTCCAAGATGATTATTTTTTGCATATACTATTAAAGCTATTAGAAAGCAAGCCGCGCCTCCATTGGGAGATGATGCTAATCGGTCTCTTATCTCAAGAAATTCATCTACGTTTTGAGGTAGTTGTTTGATAGTAATGGAGGCAAATTCTACAGATTGAGCATTGATTTTATATCCAACACAGTACAAAATCAATACCGAAACAGTAAAAATTCGTAATAGCTGTTTCATGGTACTTGGATTTAGTAATTACTCAAATAAACTGAATGTTGAATGTATATGTATGCTTCTTTAATTTATGCAATTTCTCAAAAAATAAATACAATTTCCCAAAAAATCGCATTTATTTTTTAGTCAAAAAAGTTCTTGTATTATTTTTTGTTGTATTTGTCTTGTTCGGTGCGGAAGATACCAGTAAACGTTTCACCCATTTTTATAGTGAAAAGGTCAGCTATTCCAAGTAATACTTTGGACATCTCGATGCTTTCCATTACATCTTTCTTGAAATTCTCAGGCAGTTTTTCTTGTTTTTGCCCAATTTGCTTGAATGGGTTTTGCTTCATAAACCTACATCTGTTTACTGATATGGATTACTTTTTCTTTGGCTCTTTTAAGTCGCATCTTGGTTGCGCTTTCTGAAATATCCAATGCATCTGCAATATCTTTGATAGAAAGGTCGTCTTGGTATTTCATTAATAATATTGCTTTTTCCTCGGGTGCAATCTGTTCTAAAATCAATTCTAACCTATCCACCGAAATTGCAAAGAGTTCGTCGTCGCTTTCCTCTTCTTCTAACATAGAAGTATCATTATCATCTTCTAAACGTATGAACTGTTGCTTTTGTTGTTTTCTTAAAAAATCTATACAAAAGTTGTACGTAATTCTATACACCCAAGTTGAAAAAGAAGATTGAAATTTGAATTTTTTAATAGTAATGAAAATTTTTACAAAAATATCGTGTGTTAAATCTTGCGCTAATTGTTTATCTTTTACAAAAGAAATACATTTATGGTAAATTTTGTCTGCATATTTGTCGTATAAAAGAGAGAAAGCCGAAGTATCATTCGAGTGAATTAGCCTTTTAATGATTTCTTCTTCCGTCATATTATACGCTTCCTAATCTAAGAAATTATTTCTATTGTTTTGGTATTGAATTTGCAATTTTAGTAATTTTCAATCAGATTTGTTTTGTTTTTACCCCAAAAATAGATTATTAATTCACTGTATGCAAATACAAATAATTTTGGGATATTTAGCAATCAAACCAAATGGAACAAATTGTGAACTGGTCAGAGTTATTTCTTAATTCTTTTCAACATTTACTCTCAGAACTCTTAGGGGCTGTGCCAAAGATTCTGGGGGCTATTTTACTGCTCGTTTTAGGGATTATTATTGCCCGCTTAGTAGCTATTGTCATTATCAAGACGCTTAAAATCACTCGCTTTGATGAGTGGATGCACAAGCTCAAAGTCCACGATTTGTTTGAGAAAGCCCAAATTAAGACTTCGGTTGCCGAAATTATTGCACGATTTGCCTATTGGGTGATTTTATTGATATTTTTGGTAGGCATCTCGGAAACTTTGGGTTGGAGTGCTGTTTCTCAAAAAATATCCCTATTTATCAATTTCTTACCTAAGGTATTTATTAGCCTTATCATTCTAATCATAGGATTGTATATTGCAAGTTTGGTAAGGCAGACGATTATAGCGGCTTTTCTCTCTTTTGGGCTTTCTTTTGGCAAGTTAGTAAGCAGTGCTTTCTTTTACTTTTTGTTACTTTTTGTAGTTGTGATTGCCTTAGAGCAATTAGACATAGACACCACCATTATTACTTCCAATGTACTCATCATCATTGGGGGGGTAGTTTTAGCATTTGCTATCTCTTATGGCTTTGCTTCCAGAGATATTCTTAATAACTTTTTGGCTTCACTATACAGCAAAAATAACTTCCAAATTGGTCAAAAAATTATTTTAGAAGATGGTGCTGTGGGCGAAATAGTAAAAATGGACAATATTTCGGTAACGCTAAAAACAGAGGAGGGAAAACTTATCCTGCCTATTAAAACGCTTATCAATGAGAAAATTAGGATTATAGAATCTGCTCCTAATCCACTCGGAGAAATATTGAGGAGAGTAGAAGAAAAGTAGAAAAACAAAGGAGCGTCAAATTTTGCGAAACTTAACGCTCCCTGATGATTATTTAGCTTACTATCTCTTCGGTATAGTCGGCTTGATAGACTCTGCCAACTTAATTGCTTCATAGAGATTGACTACGCCGCCTGTTACAGAAAGGTCTCCAAAATTTACCAAAGCATCTTCCTCCTCGTCGCCGGGTTTTTTCACTTTTAGGTTAGGCATTTTAATCGTGGACTTCAAAATAATATCTCTTACTTGGACAGCTGTCAGGTGCGGATAGTAAGAAAATAATACTGCCGCAATGCCTGCCGTTACAGGAGCCGCCATGCTTGTACCGTTCAAGCTTTGATAGGTATTCTCAGGAGTAGTAGAATAAATATCTACGCCCGGAGAGAATAAATCTACGGATTTTTTGCCGTAATTAGAAAAATTGCCTACTGCATCTGCTCCTCCTTTCCAAGAAAGGGCACCTACTTCTATCCAGTGTGTAGCATTTTTTCTTTCGTTCAAACTTTCCTTTCTGGGGTAGTGTTCTCCTTCGTCTATATTCTCACTGTCGTTTCCTGCCGCATGAATCAACAAAACTCCTTTTTGCTCGGCATATCTAATTGCCTCGTCCACAAGTTCTTTCTCTGGCGAGAGACTTTTCCCAAAACTCATATTAATCACTTTTGCTCCATTATCTACTGCATAGCGAATCGCATTAGCTACGTCTTTGTCCCTTTCGTCTCCATTAGGAATAGCTCTAATCGGCATAATATATACATTGTCTGCTATTCCATCTATGCCTATTCCATTACCACGCTTAGCGGCTACTATACCTGCGACGTGTGTGCCGTGCTTAGCATCAGGTCCTTTAACGTCATTATTTCCATAAAATCTTTCTTTCTTGTCTTCGTAGTTATCTCCTACAATACTTCTTGGGTCAAAGTCTATGTTGAGGTTGTAATTGACCTGTTCATTTATATAATCTTTGTATTCTTTTAGCCTTGTTTCGTCAAGACTCCCAAAAATAGAATAGGTTTTGAGCAAGACATCTTTTGCTCGCTCTATTTGTGCATCTTTGGTAGGCGTTTCTTCTAACATCTCTAAGGTAAGTTCCTCTGCATTCCAGTAAGCTGTTAAAAGCCTTTTTGCGTATTGATAGTTGGCATAAAAATTATTAACAGGCTCTTGCTGCGGCTTATACTCTTCCAATTTTTTTTCGTATAATTTCTTAGCTTTTTGGAAAAGTTCATAATCTTTTTTGTCAGTAGGACTAATTTCAGATTCTTTTTTACCCTCAAACTTGTTTTTGAACTTAGCGTAAATTCTGGTGAATTCGTAGGTATCATAATTAACATGCTTACCGTCTTTCCCACCGATAAAATTCCAGCCGTGAACGTCATCTATATAGCCATTTCCGTCATCATCTATTCCATTTCCGGGAATTTCTTTCGGATTTTTCCATATTTTCTCTTTTAAGTCTTCATGCTCTATGTCCACCCCTGAATCTATAATAGCCACTATTACTGTTTGCGAGGGCTTGCCTTTGAGCAATTCTTTATAAGATTTTTCTGTACTTACGCCATATACTCTGTCTGTTTTTGGGTCTAAATTAAACCAGTTTTTGGGTGGTTCTTCTGTCCCCTGTGCCACCGCCCAGGTAGTAGCCCAAGTAAAAATACTTGAAAAAATTAACCTTTTAAAATGCTTACTCATCATTAGTTAAGTTATGTAATAAATAAAATAAAAATACTTTATTGTAGGAAAGTATTGTAAAAGAAAATGTTAGAGTTTGATATTTTTAGTTTACAGGAAAAGATAATGCAAATATCTATGTTTTACAATTTTAAGTCCATTTTGTTTAACTAAACAGCAATGATTACTCTCGGTATCCTTTGATAAAACTTACTAAATCATTCATATCCTCAGGGCTGATAGATTGCTCAAAACCTGTGGGCATAATAGATGTATTGGAGGCAGAAAGTTTTAAAATTTCATTTCTTGGAATAGTAGTTTCTTTGCCTGACAAATCTTTCAAAGTAATCGCTGTAGCCGTCTCAGTGCTGATGATACCATACACCCTATCTCCGTTTTGCTTGCTTACTGCCCAATATTCATAACCATCTGCTATGGAATTACTTGGAAGTAGTATTTCTAAGGTAATAGATAGCGGATGCCGATTGCGGAGCGTGCCTAAGTCAGGTCCGATGTTTTTGCCTAACTTCCCATTAATTTGGTGGCACTGAGCGCAGTAAGTATTATAAAGTTTCAATCCATTGACTTCATTGCCCTTTTCGCCAAAGGCATTTTTGTATTTCTCTAAGACCTCTGATTTACTTGATTCGTTACTTGCCAATACACTTCTTGCTTTGCGGCGAATTTCCACATCATCATTGTTCATCAGGCGGACTTGATTGTGCCAAGTAATAGCGGTAGTAGGGATTTGTTTTCGCTCTAAGGCGGTAAGTAAAAAGAAGGTACGCTCTCTATTTTTCATAAAAACTTCTACGGCTTCTTCTTTGACTTCGGGAGTAAAATTGCGCCATTGTTGAACCAAAAAGTTGCATACTGTTGTGCCTTTGGTTTTGCTTAAAGCTTGCATGGCTATTTTTTGAATATCTATTGGACTTTGTGGGTGAATAACTTGCTGTATTTGACTCATATATTTTTCAGGTTGTGCCAAAGCCAGCAGACTAATCGCTACGACTTTTTTGTTTTCATCTGCATTTTTTTCACTCAAAATAGCTAAGGCATTAGCAATAAAAGGTTTCAAAGTATTTGCCTCAGGCAGACCTATAATTTCTAATAAATTCAGTATTGCTCTGTCCAACTCGCTTGCTTGTGTAGTGCCTAAGTGAGCAAGCAATAATTTTTTTTCGTTTTCCCAAATACTATTGCTACTACGGTTTGTATTTTTTTGTGTTTCCCAATTTTCTAATTTCCCATATTTATACGCCAAAGTTTTGCTTAGTCCTTCTAAACTTGCCGCCTGCCACCAAGCATTTCCTTGAACAGGGTTCTGCATAATTTTCTGAACTAACTGGCTGATTTTTTCCTGCTCATCTCCTAAACCTATCAAGGCACTAACATTAGCAAAAAATAAGCCTTTCCCTTCCGAGGGTTGGTCAGTGAGGTTTTTTACTGCAAAATCAAAGATTTCTATTTCTCTCCCTTGTGCGGCAGAAAGCGCAGCGTAGTGTACCCATTTGTCCTCTATATCCTTTATTAAGAGTTCATTACGTACTTGTAAGGATTTTTCATCATCAAAAAATCCGAGCGTACA
>Ga0272446_1003552_pt1 | contig 19488 bp, 13 predicted proteins | sample YNPCB0061_FD_194587 | JGI IMG/M metagenome (GOLD analysis project Ga0272446, IMG submission 194587) | Hot spring microbial mat communities from Yellowstone National Park, WY, United States - YNP-CB-006-1 | ecosystem: Environmental > Aquatic > Thermal springs > Hot (42-90C) > Sediment | place...
ACCCCTCACCACAGCCCACCGATTCGCTACAATCCTCCTCATGACGTGGGATTTCCAATACCAACTGGCGCTCTTTGGGCCGAACTCGCAAAAGCGGCTCTCTCTGGCACAGGCGGCGCGTTATTGCCGCTGGGTCACGCACACCCATTACGAGAATTTCAGCGTGGCCTCATGGTTGCTGCCGCGTCGATTGGTTCGGCACTTTCATGCGATCTATGCCTACTGTCGTTGGTCCGATGATTTGGGCGATGAAACTGGCCCCGACGCCCCGCGATGGCTTGACTGGTGGCGGGGCGAATTACAAGCCTGTTTTGCAGGAAAAGTCCGCCATCCCGTTTTTGTTGCGCTGTTGCCCACCATCCAACGCTTTGGGCTGCCCCTGCAGCCGTTTGCTGATCTGTTGTCGGCATTTGAGCAAGATCAGATCGTTCGACGTTACGACCATCACGCGCAGTTGCGTGAGTATTGTCGGCGATCGGCCAATCCGGTCGGACGCCTGGTGTTGTATCTGTTTGAGCAACATGACGAAGAACGAGGCATCCTCTCCGATCATATCTGCACAGCTTTGCAAGAAGCAAATTTTTGGCAAGATGTGGCTCGGGATTATGCTCTGGGCCGTATCTATTTGCCGCGTGAAGAATGCGAGCGATTCGGCGTGAGCGAGGAAATGATCGCACGGGGCGAGGCGACGCCGGCGTTTCGCGCTCTGATGCGTTTTGTCGTGCAACGCACCCGAGCCACCTTCGCCGCCGGTGCCCCCTTGGTCGAACGGGTCAACGAGGAATTTCGCCCCGATCTGGAGCTGTTCTTGGCCGGTGGTCTCGCTATCCTCGATGCCATCGAAGCGGCCGATTTCGATGTGCTGACGCATCGGCCGACGCTCTCTCCCTGGCACAAGGGCCGTTTGCTTTTAGCCGCTTTGGGCCGTAAGGCTGGCCGCTGGATGGGGTTAACAGCATGAACGGCTTGGGGCGATCGTATTCGTGGTGCGAGCGGCGAGCGCGGCAAGCGGCCAAGAACTTTTACCCGGCGTTTCGACTGCTGCCCGCTGCTCAGCGTCGTTCGATGTGTGCCTTGTATGCCTTTCTCCGCTTGGCCGACGATCTGGCCGACTCGGAGGAAACGCTCGAACGACGCCGCCTAGCCCTGCAGCAGTTGCGTCATGACCTGCGACAGGCCTTCCAAGGCGCGGTGCCCCATGTATTATTCCCCGCTTTGGTTGATACGGTGCGGCGTTGGCAGATCCCCACACAACTGCTGGAAGAGGCGCTGGATGGCGTCGAACAAGATTTAACTAAATGCTGTTATGCTACTTTTGCTGAGCTTTCCCACTATTGCTATCTCGTGGCCGGCACCGTGGGCTTGTGTTGTATGCACATCTGGGACTACCACGAGGAAAGCGGACGCGAAGCTGCATTGGCGGCCGGTCGCGCTTTGCAGCTAACCAATATCTTACGCGATATCGCCGAGGACACGCGTCGCGGCCGAATTTACCTGCCCTCCGAAGAGATGGCCCGTTTTGGGGTGAGTGCCGACGATCTACGTCACGAGCGATACGACGAACGGTTCCAGGCATTGATGCAGTTTCAGGTGCAGCGGGTTTATGAACAATATCAGGCGGCCGCTCCCCTGACACAATGGTTGCCGCCTCCTGGACGAGCCGTATTTCAAGTGCTGACCGGTACCTACCGCGCTCTGCTGGACGAGATTGTCCGCTGCCGTTATGACGTCTTCGCCTGGCGAGTTCGTCTGCCGCGCTGGTTCAAAGTTTGGCTGGCCGTGCGAGCCGTACCCGTGCGCTGGGGCTTGTGGTCGTGATCTTTTTCGAAAGGAATGCTTATGCGTTTTGCCACCCTCCGTGCCCCCGACGGGCCGACCGCCGCCCTCTTCCGCGATGGCGAATACGTCGAACTGCCTGGCCAAACGGTGCGCTCGTTGCTGCAACGCGGCTCGTTCGCTGGCCTGGTCGAGGGCAAGCGTCACTCCGCCGAGTCGGTTCGTCTGTTACCGCCGATCCCCGATGCGCCCAAGGTGCTGTGCATCGGGTTGAACTACCGCGATCATGCCTTGGAAACGGGTGCGGCCATCCCCCGCGAACCGGTCGTCTTCAACAAGTTTCCCACGGCCCTGATCGGACACGGCGAGGCGATCGTGTTGCCGCCCGTCTCGCACAAGGTCGACTACGAAGCCGAACTGGTGCTGGTCATCGGCCAGGGCGGGCGCAACATCCCACGTCAGCAGGCCATGGCGCATGTGGCCGGTTGCATGGTGGGGCATGATGTCTCGGCACGCGATTGGCAACGCAAAGATGGCGATCAGTGGCTGCTGGGCAAGACGTTCGACACCTTCGCCCCGACCGGGCCGCATCTGGTGACCCTCGACGAGGTGGGCGACCCGCACGATTTGCGCATCCAACTACGCATCAACGGCCAAACGATGCAAGACAGTCGGACGAATCAACTCATTTTTCGCGCCGAGGAACTGATCGAATACATCTCCAAGGTCGTAACCTTGCAGGTGGGTGACTTGATCTTCACCGGCACCCCGCCGGGCGTGGGAGCGGCGCGTAAGCCGCCTGTCTGGCTGAAACCAGGGGACATTGTTGAGGTGGAGATTGAAAAGCTGGGCGTGTTGCGCAATCCCGTGGTGGCAAGTGATTGACGCAGCCTAAGTTGACCTCTTGCTCGGTTCCAAAGCAACGGTTGTGCGTTCCCGACTGGAGTCGACCCCCCCCTGAATTTCCTAGGCAATGTCCCGAAATCCAACCGTGGCGACGCAAAATCCAACCCAGGGCACCAAGCCACTGACTCAAAGCGCTGGCCCGCCTGATCGGCATGGCCGGCTAGATCACAAGCCAGACAGCCCATCGGCCGTTGGTCCGGTCACTCAGTTGTGGGTCAAGTGGCATCGGTCAGGCTGGAATTCTCTGCCACAGGACCGCCCTTACTTGTGGCTCGATGCTGACACGTGTGACGATCTCTTCCATAGCGCGGTCGTTGCGTTCCGTTGAGTAAATGGTCGCCACTACGATGGTTCGGCCACCTTCTTCATCCTCGGTGGCGATCCCTTGAAGAGTGAGTTTCTCATGGCCGTTTACATGACGCATGAGAATGTGACGAATCTGGGCGTCATGATTATCGACCGACTCAACCCGCAGCCGATAAAACATTTCCACGTCGGTCGCAATCTTGGTGCGGGCGTCGATCCATCGGGTGATGGGCCGCAGCCCGAGATGAACAAACAGAACACAGAGGGTACCGATGAGAGCTTCCAAAGGGTAGCCAGCCCCGGCTAAGGAACCGACCGCGCCGCTACACCAGATAGTGGCAGCGGTGTTCAGCCCGCGGACGTTCAGACCTTCGCGCAGGATCACCCCGCCGCCCAAAAACCCCAGCCCGCTGACTACCTGGGCGGCGATCCGGGGCGGACTGGCCTCTCGGTCGATCAGCGTCGAGAGGCCGACGAACAAGGCTGCCCCGAGCGCAACCAGGGCGTTTGTCCGCAGACCGGCGGTGTGTTGCCGCCACTGCCGCTCGACGCCGATGGCCGTTCCCATCAAGAGGGCGGCGGCGGTATTCAGTGCAAACGTCCAGAAAATCACGGTCCATCTCCCTCGGCAATCACAGCCACATGCCGAAGCGGCCGATGTACCACCGTTTCACGACCTGCGTGAGTAAGCAGTAGCAGAGCAGCGTCCCGGCTAACCACGGGAAATACGCCAGCGGCAACGGAACCATGCCCACCGCTGCCCCGAGCGGCGTGAATGGGACGGCGATGCCAGCCGCCATCACGCACAGCGTCAGCACCATCAGCGGGGTGGCAGCCGTACTCTGGACGAATGGCACTTTCGCCGTGCGGATCATGTGGATGATAAGTGTCTGCGATAGCAACCCTTCGACGAACCACCCGGATTGGAACAGGCTTTGCTTTTCAGGCGTGTTTGCCTCGAAAACAAAATACATCAAGCAGAAGGTCGTGATGTCGAAGATCGAACTAATCGGGCCGATGCACAGCATGAACCGGCCCAGGTCGTTCACCTGCCACTTCCGAGGTTTCTCCAGGTACTCGTCGTCCATCCGGTCGAACGGGATGCCGATCTGAGAGATGTCGTAGAGCAGATTCTGGATCAGCAGGTGGATCGCCAACATCGGCAAGAACGGCAGCCAGACGCTGGCGACCAGCACGCTGAACACATTGCCAAAGTTGGAACTCGCCGCCATTTTGATGTATTTAATGGTATTGCCGTAGGTCTGCCTCCCAAGCACCACCCCCTCCTCAAGCACCATCAGGCTTTTTTCAAGAAGGATGATGTCGGCCGACTCCTTGGCGACGTCGGCAGCGGTATCGACAGAGATACCGGCGTCGGCTTCGCGTAGGGCCGGGGCATCGTTGATGCCGTCCCCGAGGAAGCCGACGGTGTGGCCACGCCGCTTGAGAGCCGCGATGATCCGTGCCTTCTGAGTCGGATTGAGCTTTGCAAATAGGTTTGTTTCTTCAGCGGCCAGTTCTAGCTCAGCTTCGCTCATCTTTTCGATCTGCTGGCCAAGCAACATTCGTGATGCGGCCAAGCCTACGTCCTTGCACACCTTGCGGGCGACTAGCTCGTTGTCGCCGGTGAGAATCTTGACGGCGACTCCGTGATGTGCCAAGGCCGCGAGTGCTGGCCCAGCCGTTTCTTTTGGCGGATCTAGGAAAGCAATAAAGCCAACCAGCGTCAGCCCGTCCTCGTCGGCCACCCCGTACTGCTTGTTCGGCTGACTGGAGACTTGTTTGACAGCAACGGCAATGACCCGGAGCCCATCTTCGTTCATCGCCGTGCGTTGCCGTAAGACATCGGCACGGATAGCTTCAGACAACGCGATCGTTACACCGCCAACTCGCGCCTCGGTACAGACGGTCAGAATTTCCTCCACGGCTCCCTTGCAGATGAGCAAGTCACGGCCCTTGAACACCTCGTGGACAATGACCGACATGCGTCGGCGGTGAAAGTCGAATGGTATCTCGTCGTATTTGATAAATCGTTTCGTCAATTCGCGGGTTTCGGTGAGGTCTTCATGATCGAGGACCGCCCGGTCGAGCAGATTCTTCAGCCCCGTTTGGAAGTAGCTGTTGAGGTAGGCATATTCCAGCACTTCTTCACACTCGTTGCCTTGAAGATCCAAGTGCTGGATGAGGGCAACTTTATCCTGAGTCAAAGTGCCGGTCTTGTCGGTGCAGAGGACATCCATCGCTCCAAGGTTTTGGATGGCCTGCAAGCGCTTGACAATCACTTTCTTGCGGGACATCGCCACTGCCCCCCGGGCGAGATTGGCGGTCACGATCATCGGCAGCATCTCGGGCGTCAGTCCCACCGCGATGGCCACGGCGAAAAGCAAAGCCTCGGTCCACTCGCCCTTGGTCAAACCATTCAGAAAAAAGACGATCGGCACCATCACCAGCATAAACCGGATGAGCAGCCAACTGACACTGCGAACGCCTTTATCGAAGGCGGTCTCAGCCCGTTTGCCAACGATCTGACCTGCTAGCGAACCCAGGTAGGTTTGGCTACCCGTATTCACCACAATCGCCTTGGCTGTGCCACTGATCACAGATGAGCCCAGAAAACAAACGTTGGGTAGGTCCAACGGTGCGGCATGGGCGTCGAGTAGGCGACGGACTTCAGCTGGGGAGAGCTCCGACTTCTCCACGGGGATGGATTCGCCCGTAAGGGCAGCCTGGCTGACAAACAAGTCTTTGGCACTCAAAAGCCGCACATCAGCTGGCACTAGATCGCCGGCCGAAAGATGCACTACATCCCCTGGGACGAGTTCGCGGATCGGTATCTCTTCCGGGGACGAATGCGGACGAGCTACGCTCGCTGTGGTGCGGACGAGCGAACGGAGCTGTTCCGCGGCCAAACTCGAGCGATATTCCTGCCAAAACCGCAACGACCCACTGATGGCGACCATTATGGAGATCACAACAGTTGCTTTATAGTCCTCAGTGAAGAACGCCACGGTCGCTAGGGTCAACAGCAAATAGTTAAACGGCGTCTGAAAAGCCTCGAGGAACTGGACATACCAGCGAGGCGGCCGCTCACTGGCAATTTCGTTGAACCCCAACCGAACGAGTCGCTGCACGGACTGAACACGGCTTAGACCGTTGGGAGTGGTGGCCAGAGACTCCAGCACCTCAGAAGCCTCTCGGCAGGCGGCATCGATCAACGAATTAGTGGCTCGCGGCTGCATCCTCGTAGCTGGGTGGTGAACAGTAATATTCAAGGCCAGTCTCCTATCCTCCCCGACAAGTGGGAATTGATAGCCGTGAACCCGTCGGTCGGTGTTGGACCATACAGGTTGAAGCAATTCACACAATTAGCACTTGGAAGGAAGTCGGATAACAAATCGCGTGCCAGAGTGGCCCGCAGCTGCTTCACACCCGATCGTGCCGCCGTGCGACTGGATGATTTGACGGCACAAATACAGGCCGATTCCCGTGCCTCGCACGGTGTTTCCGGGAGTGCTGAGATGATGCTCAACGCGGAAAAACTTTTCAAAAATCCGCTCGCGGAACTCAACCGGAACGCCCGGCCCCTGATCTGTCACCGTAATTTGCACAGCCTGTACGTCGAGCGCTTGGGCATTTTGCCCGGACGACACCGCAACGCTGACCACTCCACCCGGCGGGGAATACTTCAGGGCGTTGGTCAACACATTGGCAAACACGCTTTGCAGTCGTTTTGCGTCGCCTTTGATTACTACAGGGGTTGAAGGCATTTGGAGTTCAAGCCGAACCGTGGCATCCTCAAAACGTGCCAGCAACATCTTGCCCACAGAGGCGAAAAGAGTTCGCAGATCCAGAAGGGAGGCATTCAGCCTTAGTTGTCCGGCTTCGATGAGGGTTAAATCTAACAATTCATCGATCGTCTGGCGTAATTCCTCGCAACTGGCGGTGGCCGTGTCAAGACTCTGTCGCAGCCGTTCCGGCCAATCGACGGCTGCCTCCCGCAACAGCATTAAATTCATCTGCATGGCGGTGAGAGGCGATTTCAATTCGTGGGAAGCCGTTCCGATCAGCTCGCTGCGTAATTCATCAAGGAGTGCCAATTCGGTGATGTCGTCCAAAACGACGACAGCACCGCACCGCTGTGGGGCAAACTCAGGCACCGGTTCGGCTTTGAGCAAAAATCGCCTCGCTTGGCCCTCTAGAACAATATTAAATGTCTGGTCCAGATCGAGCCGGGGGGCATCGGACGGTTGCCCCGCCAAAGCTGCCGTGATGATCCGTTGATGGGTCTCGCTCAGTGGTAACTCCGCCAAGCGAGCACCGATACGGGTTTGTTTTGCAGCGAGGATTCGCTGGGCTAACGGATTGGCCTCGACCAGGTTGCCATCCGGGTCAAACACCAACAAGGCTTCCGGCAAAGCCTTTAGTGTGGCTTCAAGGGTCATCTTGATCGTAATCAGTTCTCCTAGGCTGGAACGGCGATATTCCGCGAGGGTTTCGGCCATCCGATTGAACTCGGCCCCTAGTTGGCCCAGTTCATCGTCGGAGGTGAACTGGACTCTGCGGTCAAAGACCCCTTGGCGAATGCTTTCGACCGACTGCATCAGTTCACGGATCGGCCCGAGAATCGATCGCGCCAACCAGACCGCCACCATGATTCCGACCAGCATGGTCACTAGCGATATTACCAACACCAGTTGTGTGCCGCGAGCGGCTTCATCTCGTGCTCGGACTCCAGCTTGTTGCATGGAGCGGAAGTTTGCTTCGCGGAGTTGGTCGCAGGCGGCGACCGCCTGACGCAGGAACGGATTGACCCTCAGGTGATACTCTTCTAATCCTCCCGGTTTACCATTACGGTTCAGCAAAGCATCGCCAGCCGCCCGGTAGCGGTCGATGTGCTGCCGCAATTGAACTACCAACGCCTGTTCGTCCGCCTCCACGACCAGCTGTGTGAGCCTCTCAAATCCCCGACCGCCGCGCCGTCTCTCGGCCTCTAGGTCGCTGCGGGCCTGTTCGAATTTTCCACTCAGGTAGAGCAACAAAGCATCGTCCTCGCGTTCTAGCGAACTGTGTAGTTCTGCACTCAGGTCGATCGCTTCCTGACTGACGCGTAGGGGCTCATTCACAGCCCGGTTCAGTCGCATAAACGTCCAAGCACTCCAGACGCTACTGCCTACCGCAGCCGCGACGAGCAGGCAACCGCAGAGAAGAAAACGATTTTGCAGACGATAGCTCATGCCAGGCCGTATTTCTTGCGTTTTCGCTGGAGAGTAGTTACATCGATTCCCAGGATTCGTGCTGCCGCTTCAAACGATTCGGACCGCGAGACGACACGGGCAATATGTTCGCGTTCGATGTCTTCCAAGGAAATATCGGCCCCAAGAACTGGAGTGTTGCCGTGGTTTACACTGGCGGCACGAATGGTGGCCAACCCCAGATCGCTAGCTTCGATTACCGAAGACGGACAGAGAATCACGGCCCGCTCCACGGCATTTCTTAGTTCTCGTAGATTCCCGGGCCAATTGTGTGCCAGGATGGCCGCTTCGCAAACGGGGGAAAAACTGAGATTTCGTCGACCTTGCCTGCGCTCGAAGTAACTGAGGTAATGACGCGCCATCGGCAAAACATCTTCGCGTCTTTCTCGCAACGACGGTACCGTGAGAGTAATGACATTGAGACGAAAGAACAGGTCTTCGCGGAACCGCCCAGCCTTTACGTCGTCCTCCAGCAAGCGGTTAGTGGCGGCGATCAGGCGCACGTCGGCCCGCCGCTCCTTCGCCTCACCGACCCGCTCGTAAGTTCGATCGTTCAGGAAACGCAAAAGCCGGGCTTGAGCGTCGGCGTTTAACTCCCCGACTTCATCCAGAAACAGGGTGCCGCCTTCGGCCTCCTCCACCTTGCCCACCGCATCGCTCACTGCCCCGGTGAACGCTCCCTTCTTGTGGCCGAACAGCACACTCGACATCAACTCGTTCGAGAGCATCGGGCAGTGGACCGTAACGAACGGGCCGTCCGGCCGGCGGCTCTGGCGTCGAAGCCACCGGGCCAGCACGGTTTTGCCGGTGCCGCTCTCGCCGCGGAGCAGAACGACCGCGTCCGAAGCCGCTGCACGTCCTGCCGTCTGCAAAAATGCTGCGTATGCCGGGCTGCACGTCTCGAAGCTGCTTTCCCCTTCGCTCTCATCCAGCCGGTCTTGAAGCTCGGTCAACTGGCGGCGTAGTACACCAGCCGTGACCACCCGCTTGGCGGCATTGCGGACTTGCTCTGGAGTGAATGGCTTGGGCAGATAATCCACTGCTCCGAGCTTCATCGCCTCCACCGCTGATTCGTAAGTAGCGTAGGCAGTTACGACAATCACTCCAGCTCCCGGCTGCCGCCGCAACATTTCTGGAAGCAACGCCAGTCCAGACTCCGAGCCAAGCCACAGGTCCAAGAACACCACATCGAACCGCGAGCGCTCTAGAGCGTCCAGGCATCCTGCCCATGTGCCGGCCTGTTGCACCCGTACATTCTCCGCCTCCAAACATAACCGAAGCGACTGCCGGATGGCTGGATCGTCGTCCACAATCAGTGCCGTGAAGGACAGGTCGGGACTCATGCTCGTGGCCAAGGGTTCAACTCCCTGTAGTTGATTCCAACACGTTTTTGTCGAGTTATTGTACTGTACGTCCACATCATTAACAAAACAGATTCTTCTGAGGTTCGACGCGATGAGCGTATCCGCAATTTGATTTAGGCTGAACGAGCGACTTGTAATTCGATCCGATCCTCATCCAGATCTTACGCACTTCGCGCCGGATGGCAGGCGGTCGTCGAAAACGCTAACCATGACTCGCTAACCATGATTGGGCAAGTTAGGTCGATGCTCAGCGAGTTTCGAACATCCGTCCAGGAATTTTCCCCACTTGTCTTCGCCCGCTTGGCCTCATCGGCCCAACTTGAGAGCCAGAGATCGGACCTGCCAAGGTATTTTGCATTGGCTCGGCCTGATGGGTCAGGGGATTTTGCTTGGTGGGCTAGATGCAGATAACGGTCCAGGGATGAACCGGCGATGCAAGACCTTGGGTGATTGTGTAATTTTTCGTCAAGATATGCCTTGCCATTCATTGTAGTCACTCATCCTAAAATCAGACGTCTCTCTTACTTAACTCAAAAGTATTCAGTCCCAGCCCCTTTTTCTGATTCACAGCAGGCATAATCTGGCACGACGCTTGAATAGGTTTTGCTGGCCACACCCGCCACCAAGACCTTGCCTACTTCGATGCAGTTGGTGTTGTTTGGTGTAGGTCCGCTCGGCGAGAGGAATCGGGCCATTCTCGGAGGTGAAAAATGTTTGAACGCTTCGGTTTTATCCCAGCTACTCCTGCTTCGCCTGTAACCAGGAACCTTTCAGACAGCCTGGAGGTGATCGTCGCCCATTGCCGCACGATCGCGGCCGCCCACATGGCCTTAGCAGAAAAAGTTGAGGGGCTGATGACAGAGTTTGTAGAAAACCGTCGTTTTCGCACGGGGCTACGGACTTTCGCTCGCTACCATCGGCGAGCGGCTTGGCAAAACCTTGAAATGGCTAATCGTGCTGAGGCTGCTCGCAAGAACGGCTACGACGAACTCGAAATGGCTGATGTGGTATCAGCCTAAACCTGAAAACGATCTCAATGGGAGGTGCAAACCCATGTTGGAAGACCCTGCTAGTTGTGATTCATCAACTTTCAACCCATCGACCATTCCGCGAATGTTAGGAGATCCATTATGAATAAGATTACCAAGAGATCTCGTCTGGCCTTTACTCTCATTGAATTGTTGGTGGTCATCGCCATCATCGCCGTACTAATTGGACTGCTGTTGCCCGCGGTACTAAAGGTGCGCGAGGCTGCCACGCGAATGTCCTGTAGCAACAATCTCAAACAACTTGCATTGGCGTGCCACAATTATGAAAGTTCGATGCAGTATTTTCCAGGGCCGGCTGCGCCAGTCGGGGCAATGATTCTCGGACCGGGTGGCATGCTAATGCCGCTTACTCAACAATTGGTTCCTGCATTTGCCTACTCTACCCACGCACAGATTCTTCCACAGATTGAACAAGAACCTCTGGGTAGGGAAATCGATCTGTCTATACCATTGTTTAACGATGTGACTGCTGCTTTTGGGGGGACCGGGTTTTCGCTGCACCCGCGTAATGTGCCCATTGCTCGGACTCCCGTTCGTTTGTTTCTGTGCCCAAGCGATGGCAGAGAACCCATCAGTGAACATCGCGGGCTGCTCTTGGCCGGGACGAATTATGTAGTCTGCACAGGCAGTGGAACTTCACCAGTGGGTGATGCTCGCATGCCTACCGATGGCATGTTTTGGTTTGGGTCGCGCGTACGCATGACCGATGTCTCCGATGGAACCTCCAATACCGTCTTGATCACCGAGACTTTGCGTGGAACGATGACCTCAGACCCGAACCCGCCTTTTGGGCCGCATCGACAAACCCGAAGTGTAGCCAACGTTTGGATACCAGGCCCAGTGCCACCGGGGGGTACCGTCGCACGCGATGGTTCGGGTACCACCTTAACGTTGGATTCCTGGAGGCTTGGTAATGCTTGGAGTGGCCTGCGTTGTATGTCATGGATGTGGGGCGGGATGATGTACAACATGACCAACAACTTTATGCCCATCAATGCCCCTTTCCCAGACGCGACTACGAATTCCAACGGAATCTTTGCTGCTCGTAGTTTCCATAGCGGTGGAGTCAATGTGGCCTTTTGCGATGGAAGTGTTCGCTTTGTGCGAAATGGTATTCAGCTGGAACTCTGGCGAGCACTTGGGACTCGCAATGGTGGAGAAGTTGTTAATACGGATTTCTAAATCCTTAAAGGTATGCTCAGGGATGCTCAACTTCTCGTAGCTTATCAATGGGACGTACTTTTACCAAGAGTTTGAACTACATCATTCACAGGAGGAGTTCGCCATGAACCGCATCATCTTGTCTACCTTCGTAGTTGTTATCTGTGCCTCATTAGGCTGGGCCAACTGGGTCTACATGCTACCGCAAAAGGAACGGACAACGATCCAAGTTGTCTTTGCCGATGACCTTAACCCCGATCCCCGCGTACCGATTCAAGCGATTTGCAAAGGCAAAACTACGCTCCACGCGATTTCTAAAGATGGAAAATCGAAAGAAATCAAGGAAACACAATGGTCCATAGACCCGAAAGTGCAAGCATTTACTTACAAGGTGCCTGCCGACACCCTTGCCGTTGTTGGCACCACCAACATGGGTTATTTCAAGGTTCACGGTACGGAGATTCGCACCCGTTTAACCTATTACCCGAAGGTACTCATTGAACCAATCCGCAGCAGTCAAAAACCCTGCGTGGACGATCTCGTCCCCCTGGAGATTGTTCCCTTGGTTAAAGAAGGCAAATTGCACTTCCAAGCACTTTGGCAGGGTAAACCGATCGACAAGGAGTTTGAAGATCAGGTCATCGGTCGTTCGGTCTTTGCTGTCTTCCCGCCTGATGGGAAGAAATGGGCAACACCCGTCAAGGTTGGAGAAAAGGCAACAACTGCCATCGGATTCGACAAGCCGGGTCGATATGCTGCCTGGGCTGTTTACACGATCAACAAACCCGGAAAGATTGGTGACAAAGAGTATGATGAAGAGCGGTACTATGCGACCTTAATTGTGGACTTTGAACCCACTGAGTAGAGAATCCTTACTCCAAAAGGCATTCTGCAGATTACGGAATTTGCGCCCCTACTCGATGCCTAGGGGGATTGAAGAATCCTGGAACTCACATTCCCTTTCTCGCCAGACAAGTTTGAAGTTTGAATTTGACGTTTGAAGAACCGGCGACTCACGTTCCCGGTTCGCCTTTTTGGGACGGAACAGTGCTGTCATCAGAAAGAGGTTCATAGGGATGCCAGAGCCCTTCAATCCCTACAGCTTCCAGACAAACTGGAAGGAAAAAGTTTAAGTGAAACTCGATCCTAAGACGTTTTTGTCGATGAGCATCCCAACGAGAATCTATGTAAGCTATGTAGAGGCATGAGCGATATGCCAACACATGAACAAAATGGATAGCGGAGGGAGAGGGATTCGAACCCTCGGTACAGTTTCCTGTACGGCGGTTTTCAAGACCGCAGCAATCGGCCGCTCTGCCATCCCTCCGATAACCAACAAGGAGGCTTGCCTTCCCCGTAGAGATTACTTTACGCTCCAAGGGTGCCCCGTTCAAGAGTTTTGCACCGAGGACGGTCGGCTCGCCGCTCACTCTGCGATCTCCCATTCCGCGGGGCGGTAGCTGTCGGCGGTTAGCCACCAGGCGGCCACGCGGATCGGCTCGGCAAGTGAGATGATGAGGTTGATCACGTCTTCGCTGTAGTTGGTGGCGCGGTCCTTGGCGCTGGGGATAGGTGCGGTGGTCGGGTGGCTGTGGTATACCGCCAGCACGTCCCAGCCGTGGCCGCTGAGGTCGCGGCAGGCGTCAAACATGCTGCGCGGACTGGAGCGATACTCCACCGGGCTGGCCAACTCATTGACCAGTCGGTAGAGCCGGGCCACCTCGCCGTATTGGCCTTCGATTTTACCGGCCAGCAGGCCGCAACACTCCAAGGGAAGTTCCGCAAAGGCGTGATCCAGCATCTGCTGATAAACGGCTCGGGGCACCCTGAGACGGAATTCCATTCGGCAATCGCTCCACGGCTGCTATAATTTGCCCTAGGCTGGTTTCTGTGACTGTTTTATGGATTGCGAGGCGTTCGATGGCTTCTTCTTCGCGGGATCGCGTGATTCTCGCTTACTCCGGTGGTTTGGATACCTCGGTCATGGTGCCGTGGATCGGCGAAAAGTACAACCTCGATGTGGTGGCCTTCACGGCCGATCTGGGCCAGGGCGAGGACATCGAGAAGATCCGTCAGAAGGCGCTGCGCACCGGAGCCGTCGATGCCCTCGCGATAGATGCCAAGAACCTGTTTGTGGATTATTTCGTCTTCCCGGCGTTGATGGCCGGCGCGGTTTACGAGGGCAAGTATCCGTTGGCGACGGCGTTGGGTCGGCCGCTGATTGCGAAGCTCATGGTGGATGCGGCACGGCAATACGGGGCCAAGGCGGTGGCACATGGTTGCACTGGCAAAGGGAACGATCAAGTGCGCTTTGATGTGACTTTTCAGACGCTGGCCCCGGATCTGAAGATCATTGCCCCCGTGCGCGAATGGAAAATGAGCCGACCCGAGGCTCTGGAATATGCCGCCAAGCACGGCATCGAAGTCGAGGCGACCAAAGAAAGCCCCTACTCGTTGGATCAGAACCTCTTTGGCCGGAGTTGCGAGGCAGGGGTGTTGGAAGATCCTTGGGAAGAGCCCCCCGCCGATGCCTACGGGTGGACGGTAGCCCCAGAGCAGGCCCCCGACACACCGGCCTATGTGACCATCGACTTCGAGCAAGGCAAGCCGGTGGCCCTGGATGGCGTCCGCATGGACGGCGTGCCCTTGATTGAGAAGCTCAATGCTCTGGCTGGCGCGCATGGCGTGGGCCGCATCGACCATGTCGAAAACCGCCTAGTAGGCATCAAATCGCGCGAAGTGTATGAGGCCCCGGCCGGCGTCGTTCTGCATCAAGCCCACAACGAACTGGAGACCCTTTGCCTAAGTAAACAGGCCGCACGCTTTAAAACCATCGTCTCTCAAGAATATGCCGACCTGATCTACAATGGTCTATGGTTTAGTGCCTTTCATCAGGATCTGTTCGCCTTTGTGGCTAGCAATCAACGCTTCGTCACTGGTCAAGTGCGTGTCAAACTCTTCAAGGGCAAAGCGACCGTCGTCGGCCGCAAGAGTGAGTACAGCCTCTACAACAAGCAGTTGGCCACTTACGAACAAGGCGACCAGTTCGATCACGAGGCGGCCAAGGGTTTCATTCGACTATGGGGGCTGGGCCAGCAAACGCAGGCGAACCTGCAATTGCTCAAAGGGGGCAAAGGGTTCGATCTACCGGGACTCAGCGGTCCCAAGGAGTGAGCCAGCACGGAGACGATGGCTCTGGAACCACTTGCCGCCCCACGAAACCAGCCTTCGTTTGGGGCAGGTTGGAAAGGCCAACGATCAACGTTATGAAAAGAACCTGATCTGTCTGCTTCGCGAATTCCTGAGGGTCACACATATGCGACTATTCCTATTGATTGGTCTGCTGGCTCTTTGGTGTGCGCCGTCCTTTGCGGCCGAACGAGGCCACAAACCGAACCTCATCCTGATCCTGGCCGACGATTTTGGCTACGAATGCGTGACGGCCAACGGGGGTCAATCGTATCAAACGCCGCACCTCGACAAGCTAGCAGCAAGTGGCGTGCGGTTTGAGCAGTGCCACGTTCAACCGCTCTGCACGCCGACACGGGTGGAGCTGATGACCGGCAAATACAACGTCCGTAACTATTTCCGCTTCGGCGTGTTGCCGAAGTCCGAGACGACCTTTGCCACTCTGTTGGCCAAGGCCGGCTATGCCACGGCGATTTGCGGCAAGTGGCAACTGGGCGTGCAAAAGGACTTGCCGCAGCATTTTGGCTTCAAGGAATCGTATCTGTGGCAACATACCCGCCGTCCGCCGCGTTATGCCAATCCCGGCCTAGAACACAACGGCAAAACGTTGGACTTCAAAGGGGGCGAGTACGGGCCGAAGCTCGTCAACGATTTCGCCCTGGACTTTGTCACACGCCATCGCGATGGCCCGTTCTTTCTCTACTACCCGATGATCCTGCCCCACGATCCCTACCAACCAACCCCCGACAGCCCTGATTGGGATCCCAAGGCGATCGGCGAGCAAGTCAATCGTCATCCCAAGCACTTTGCCGAGATGGTTGCCTACCTCGACAAAATGGTCGGTCGGCTGCTGGCTAAGCTCGACGAATTAAAGATTCGCGACAACACGCTGGTGATTTTCCTCGCCGACAACGGCACCGGTCGTAGCATCACCAGTCGCTTCCAGGGCCAAGCTTACCCTGGCGGCAAAGGAACCACCACCGCACGCGGCACCCGCGTACCCCTCATGGTGAGTTGGCCCGCAAAGATCAAGAAGCCCGCCGTCAACCGCGACCTCATTAGCAGTGTCGACTTCCTGCCAACCTTGTGCGAAGCGGCTGGGGTGGCCCCACCGGCCGATCTCGATGGCCGCAGCTTTCTGCCTCAGTTACTTGGGGAAAAAGGTCAACCGCGGGAGTGGCTCTACTGCTGGTATTCGCCCCGGCAGAAGGCCGACCTGAGCGTCCGCGAGTTTGCCTTTGACCACCACTACAAGCTGTACCGCACGGGCGAGTTCTATCACTTGGCGACCGATCCTTTTGAGCAGAAACCGCTTGATCCCAACGCTCAGCGTGGCGAAGCCGCTCAGGCGGTCAAGAAATTGCGACAGGTTCTCGATCAATACAAAGAGGCCCGGCCAGCCAAGCTCGACCGCGATTTTCAGCAGATGATGCAAAAAAAGGGGTAAACCTCTGCCGGCTCGGCGAGCCGGCCCATCCGGTCGAACCCGGCGAGCCGGGGACGTTTGACCCCGGATTCGGCCTCTCTTTTGAGATCAGTCGATTGGCTTGGGGTAGCCGCTTAGCCCGATGCGAAGATCGATCGGGCCATCATCTTCCTTCAGCTCCCATTGGCTGCCCTGGAGCATCAACCAGGCTTTCAAAACAGGCTCGGCTAAGCCTTCCAAGGCCAGGGCCTCTGGCTGCGGCCATTTCTACGTTGGACTGAGAAACGGAATGCTTCGGCCTGTGGCTAAAAATCCACGGAACGTAAACCTACCAAGATGGCAGAACCGGCCGAGGTGCAGTAAAGTATTTTCTCAAAACCATCTGTTTGTGTATCCGTTTCTCCAATCAAGAGTCTAGAGTCACCCAATCATGAGTGATCAACCTTTTGAAGAGTGGTTCACGGCACTGACTTGCCATGCCTCAGCTCACCCTTGGCAAAGCGACTTGGCAGCCGACCCAACCTGTCGCAATCGCCTGATCCGCATTCCCACGGGGCTGGGCAAGACGGAAGGGGTTCTAGCGGCGTGGAGCTACTATCGCTTGTGTCGCGGTGATGACAGTTGGCCACGCCGACTGGTCTGGTGCCTGCCGATGCGGGTGTTGGTGGAGTCAATAGATGTCAGATTGGCGACCTCGGCGCGACTGCAAGCGTATCGCGACTTCGTGAGTTTGAGAGGTTTGTAATGTCCACCTTGGAATTTGGAAAAACTTTCTGTGAGTTGACTGGGTTTTCGCCGTTCCCGTGGCAGCAAGCGCTCTACGATCGTTTCATCCATAACGACATCCCTGCTTCGTGCAACTTGCCAACGGGTCTTGGCAAGACGTCTGTCATCGCCGTCTGGCTGATCGCGTTGGCGAATGGGGCGAAGGTGCCTCGCCGCTTGGTGTACGTCGTCAACCGTCGCACCGTCGTGGACCAGACCACCGACGAAGTAGAGAGGTACAAGCGAGCCAAACCTGCTGGCATTCCGGACTTCGCCATCAGCACCTTGCGGGGCCAGTTCGCCGACAACCGCGAGTGGAGTGCCGACCCGTCGCGGCCGGCGGTCATCTGCGGCACGGTGGACATGATCGGCAGCCGGCTGCTGTTCAGCGGGTACGGCGTCGGCTGGAAGTCCAAGCCGCTGCACGCCAGCTTCCTTGGCCAGGACGCGCTGCTCGTTCACGACGAGGCCCATCTGGAACCGGCGTTTCAAAAGCTGATTGAATCCATCCAAGCGGAACAGTCTCGCGAGCCGGAAACCCCGTGGCCAAAGTTCCGCGTGATGGAACTGACCGCCACTTCGCGCGGTGATGGCGAAGCGTTCGGCCTCACCGACAACGACAAGGCGAACGTCATCGTTCAGCAACGGGTGAATGCGAAGAAGGCGATTCACCTGCACGAGCTGAAGGACAAAGCGAAACTCGCCGAGCAACTGGCGGAGTTGGCGTTGACGTTCAAGGACTCCGGTAAAACGATCCTGGTGTTCGCCCGCACGGTCGAGGACGTGTTGAAAATCCGCGACAAGTTGGCGGCGGCCAAGTTGCCGGTCGAAACGCTGACCGGGACGATGCGAGGCCTAGAGCGGGACGCGCTGGTCGAGAACAAGACCTTCGCCCGCTTCCTGCCCAAACCGCCCGAGGACGCCACACCGGGCACGGTCTACCTCGCCTGCACCAGTGCCGGCGAAGTCGGCGTGAACCTCTCGGCCGACCACCTGGTCTGCGACCTGTCCACATTCGAGAGCATGGCCCAGCGGTTCGGCCGGGTCAACCGGTTCGGCAAACGGCCCGACTCGGAGATCCACGTATTCCATCCGAAGGACGGTGACTTCGAGGACAAGCCCTACGAGCAAGCTCGCAAGAAGACCTTGGCCTTGCTGCGCGGCCTGAACGGCGATGCCAGCCCGGAGGCACTGGGCAAACTCGATCCAGCAGCGCGGCAAGAGGCGTTCACCCCGCCGCCAACCATCCTGCCGGCCACCGACATCCTGTTCGACGCCTGGGCGCTGACCACCATCACCGACAAACTGCCCGGCCGGCCGCCGGTGGAGCCGTACCTGCACGGTATCGCCGACTGGCAACTGCCGGAAACGTATGTCGCGTGGCGGGAGGAGGTCGGCGAGATCACCGGCGATTTGCTGAAGGATTACAAGCCGCAGGACTTGCTGGCGGAATACCCACTCCGGCCGCACGAGCTGCTGAAGGAACCGAGCTATCGAGCGTTCAAACACTTTGAGGCGATGGCGAAGCGCCTGGCCGATCTGGCCGTTCCCGTCTGGCTGATGGACGACGACGGTAAGGTGGAAGTGCTCACCCTGACCGAACTCGCCGACAAAAACAACAAGGACCGCATCGACGGCATGACGGTTCTTCTCCCGCCATTCGCCGGCGGGCTGAACGCTAGCGGCATGCTCGATGGCTCAGCACCCGCGCCAGAGTCTGGCTCGCTCGATGTGGCCGACACTGCCGAGCGCGTCCGCGTTTGGAGCGATGACGAGGATTACGATACCAAGACCGACGGCATGCACCGCGTTCTTAGCATCGCCTTTCCCACCGAAGACGAAGATGCCGAGGAGCGAACCTGGGAATGGTTCAAGGTGCCGAATGAAGGGGAGCCGTCCGCCAGCAAACCGGTGGCATGGCATGTCCACGTTGGCGATGTCGAGCGGGAGGCCAGGCGGATTCTCGATCGCCTTCACCTGCCGGACGACTTGCGAACGGCGGTGGCTATCGCCGCCAAGTTCCACGACCATGGCAAGCGGCGGCAGCAGTTCCAACGGGGGGTGCTGGGAAACACGAAGTACCCGGAACGATTGCTTGCCAAGTCCGGCAAGCGAGGCGGGCGGGTGAGCGAGACCTACCGCCACGAGTTCGGCTCGCTATTGGACGTGGCGAATGAATTAGCCGGCGAGCATCGCGACCTGATCCTCCACCTGATCGCGGCACACCACGGCCGGGCACGGCCGCATTTTCCACGAGAAGAAGCCTTCGATCCGGAGCGGTCGCAAGCCGACGC
>Ga0272446_1003553_pt1 | contig 19482 bp, 23 predicted proteins | sample YNPCB0061_FD_194587 | JGI IMG/M metagenome (GOLD analysis project Ga0272446, IMG submission 194587) | Hot spring microbial mat communities from Yellowstone National Park, WY, United States - YNP-CB-006-1 | ecosystem: Environmental > Aquatic > Thermal springs > Hot (42-90C) > Sediment | place...
GGCACCCAGTTCTTGGCTTTTCGAGCAGCCGCTAGCGTTTAACCAGCATCTAACCCTCAACTAGTGTTCTGTCAAACCCTAATTTTAAGGTGAACCCATTGGCTTGTAGTCGGCGCTTTAGCGCTGAAGCGCTGACTACAAACCCTAATTTCTAGAGTTGACGCTGCACTAGCATCTAACATAGGCTGCATCTCTTGGTTTCTATTTGGCGATCGCATGACTCGACCTCTGCAACCCTGGCGTCGGCTGAAGTTCCAACCCCTACTCTTGGGATTGCTGGTCAGCGTCTGCCTGTTCTTACCCATTGGCTACCAGCCGATATGGGCAAACGACAACCCAGCCGCCACATTTCCGGTCATTCGGCCCAATATTCCGGTCTATCAGCAAGGCGACATTGTCTATGCCGATGTCACTGGAAGGTGGAAGCTGAGTTTCGACACCGCTTAAAACTGGCTTTTGACCAACAGGATATCCACATGAGTTAGTTATTGCGAGGGAAGATCCCTCAATCACCGCGACAAAATGGCCTGGTAATGCATTTTAGTAAAGGACAGAGGAAAAGATGGGCTCTTCCCTTTCTGCCAGCTTCTCTCTGACCTGGCGGTTGTAGTCATGGATGAACATCCAGATCGCACCGATGTGATTGTCTAGCTTCTTCGAGAAGGACAGCGTCTTCCTCACCAGACGAGAAATCCGCTGCCTCAGCGTGTTGTTCAGTCTTTCGATGTAACTCGTCAAGCCGCTGTCTTTGCCGACAGCCCGATGTCGCTGGCTGGGGATGACGTCGACATAAGCCTCCCAGTAATCGGTGTAGACCTGGGCGCATTGTCTGTGCACCCCAGGGATGGACTGCCATAAGGCAATCGATGTCGTGAGACCCACACGTTGGACAGGTCATCTCGATCTTCATGTGCCCTACTCCCTTAAAACTGCAGCGACGATGTCTTGTTTTTCTTTATCCTTTACATTAATGCGCTACCAACACCGGATAGCCCATCCTTTGTGCCTGTCAGCGATCGCATTGCGGTCTTCGACAACGACGGCACGCTCTGGTGCGAGTATCCCCTCTACGTGCAGGCCTTCTTTGTCTTCGATCGCGTCCGTGACCTGGCCCCTCAGCACCCGGAGTGGCAAACCCAAGAGCCCTTTGCTTCTGTACTGCGGGGCGATCTCAAAACGGCTTTGAGTGGGGGAGAGCAGGCTCTAGTGAACCTGGTGATGGCTACCCATGCTGGCATGACCAGTGATGAGTTCACGGCGATCGTCAAGGACTGGCTAGCCACGGCGAAGCATCCTCAGACGCAACGGCTGTTCACCGAGATGGTGTATCAGCCCATGGTGGAGCTGCTGGCCTACCTGCGGGTCAATGGGTTCAAGACCTTTATCGTCTCCGTGGGTGGGGTCGAGTTCATGCGGGCCTGTACCGAGCAGATCTATGGGGTTCCGCCCGAGCAGGTAATTGGCAGCAGCGGTAAGACTCAGTATGAACTGCGCGATGGCCAACCGGTCATTCTGCGATTACCCGAACTCTATTTTTTCAACGATAAAGCGGGTAAACCGGCTGCTATCCAGCACTACATTGGCCGACGACCGATCGCGGCCTTTGGCAACTCCGATGGTGATCTGGAAATGCTACAGTGGACCAGTGCGGGGGCGGGAAAACGCCTGGGACTGATTGTGCACCACACCGATGGCGATCGCGAATTTGCCTACGAAAAAGGAGGGATGAGCAGTCTCCAACAGGCTCTGGCAGAGGCCCACCAGCAGGGTTGGGTGGTGGCGGATATGAAGACAGCCTGGCAGCGGATATTTAGCTTTGACTAATCATAGATTGAACTCCAGAGAGGTCCAGGCATGAATTCCCACAAGTCTCTGATCCAGGCTCGCCTGAGGGCTCCGAAAGCTGCTGCGATCGCCGGTATTGTGTTTTCAGTTTTGATGATCATCAGTCTAGGGCACATTTTGCTGGCGCTCCCCGATAATTTGAACGAAAGTAGGGTGTGGCTTTCCGCCTATGGTCAGAGGATTCTCCTGGCCCTCAATCTGTTACCCTTTGCGGGCATTGCCTTCCTCTGGTTCATGGGGGTCGTGCATGATCGAATGGGAGAGCGTCAAGATCGGTTCCTGGTTACCGTCTTTTTCGGTAGCGGACTGTTATTCCTTGGGTTGCTGTTTATCTTTGCAGCCATGTCAGGCAGTGTGATTTTGCTGTATCGCTCCCAAGAAAATCTGCAATTGGGTTCTGGCTTCTACGCCTTTGGCATCACGTTTGCCAGGAATATCATGAATATCTATGTGGTCAGAATGGCGGGAGTATTTATGATTTCTACCAGTTCCCTGTTCATTCGGACTCAGGCAATTCCCCGCTGGATAGCATTTCTGGGATTTGGCTTGGCTTTGCTGATGCTGTTGAGAATCGGCCACATCGGTCGGATTGGTTGGGTCATTCTATCGTTTCCACTGTGGATTTTACTGGTCAGCATCTATATCCTGATTGATAATTACCGACGTCAGTCGAAAATCGCAGCAACCTGATGCCGGACTGGCTCCAGGTTATAGCTTTGGTCAGAACGCTTAGGACAAGGTTGATTGGTCAAATGCTGAGCCTGGGTAGGCGTTCTGACTCGCCTCCGCAACGTTACCTGTCAACTGTGCTCCTTGTGATTCCCAGGCCCACTCCAGCACAACTCGTTTCCCTAGTGGCTAAGATTTATGCCCGCCCCTGATCATCCCCCTGACGCTAACACAGAACTCGCCAAGTCCCGGACCCGTTTTGCAGCCGATCGCACCCTGCTGGCCTGGATTCGTACTGCGCTTTCCCTGATTAGCTTTGGGTTTGGGATTCCCACCATTGTCAGAGCGATCTCGGAAAGTCGCCTTGGCAGTCAGGTCAACCCCCACCGCTTTTCGACGCTGGTTGGTTTAGCCTTCATTAGCGTCGGTGTGTTTGCCATGGCTGTCAGCCTGATCGAACACCGGCGCCTGTTGAAAAACATCCAGAGAGATCGATTGACCTATGAAACTTCCAATACATCTGAAATCGTTGCCATGGCGTTGATCTTGATTGGTGTTGTCAGCTTTATCGGTGTGCTGCTTCGCTCGATCAGTCTCTAACCGGACAGCGTGTTTGAGTCCAGCGTTGGATTTTAACGGTTGGGCTAATCCTGCTGGCTTAGTGCTCAGCCAGCTTGACACCAAATGACAAGAAAACAGGAGTGCTTTTGCTGATAATGAGAAACATTTCACTGACGGTCTAAGGGAAGTTCCGCATGTTTATTCGATGGCGATCCGCTCCTGTAACCTCCTGTAACCTTCCCAGATCTGGCCTGACATTCTTGCGATCGGTGCAGGCGGATGTGCAGCGCACGTCGTCCTGGTCACTGCTAGCCCACCTGCCTCAATGGTGCAGTCGGTTGCAGTGGGCTCCTTTCTGCTTGGGGGTGACATCGGCCTTACTGACTGCCATGCCAGGGCGAGCCGCAGAACAGATTGTCTTTCCCTATGGGCAACTGGAGTTTTACCTGCCAGTTGCTTCGCTGGAAACCTTTGCCAGAGACGGCAAGGTGGACAAGGATTTAGCCTACTATTTCCGACTGCTCAAGCCAGCCATGCAGGCCAAAGTTCGTCAGACCCTGCAAAAGACCCATAAACAACAACCCTGGCCAGTGTCGCAAGTGCTCTATTCGCCGATGGGGGAATCTGCCCTGCGCAATCTGGGTGATTTAATTCAAACTGGCCCCGATCAGAATGGCTTCTATGCCTTACGATCCGCGATTATCCAGGCGGCTGCCGATCCGCAAGGTCTTTCCTTGCTGGGGGTGATGAATCACTTTCCCAGCCACAATTTACGCATCAATGTGCCGCTAGCACTCCATCTGGCCAATCGGGTAGCTAAGTATTCCCAGCTCTCCGCCGAGGTGGTGCAGGCGATTCAGGACCGCTCCCAGGCAGCAGCGGCGGCGGAAGGCCCTCTTGATCTTGAAAAACTACCACCGCTAGCCAGTCCTGGTCCCTACCCGGTTACCAAACAGACCTTGATGCTGCAGGACAGTCGTCGCGATCGCCCAGTTCCGACAGACCTGTATGTGCCGGATTTTCAGGGGAATCTGCCTGCATCCATTCCGGTGGTGGTGTTTTCCCACGGCTTGGGGGAAACCCGCAAATTCTCTGCCCCCTTCATGGAAAACCTGGCGAGTAATGGTTTTGTGGTGGCAGCCCCGGAGCACATTGGCAGTGATAAGGGGCAGCAGGAACGTCTCCTGTCTGGAGCCGCTCGGGAGATTTTCCAGGTCAGCGAGTTTTACAATCGCCCCCTGGACGTTAGTTTTGTGCTGGACACCCTGGAACAGAAGAACCAGAGTGAATTTGGCGGTCGGCTCAATCTCAAAAATGTGGGAGCGTATGGTCACTCCTTTGGCGGCTATACAGTTCTGGTTTTGGCTGGGGCAACGGTTGACTTTCAGGGACTACGCCAAGCTTGCCAACAGGATGATCTACTGAAATCTTTAAATACCTCCCTATTGTTACAATGTCGGGCTCTGGAATTGGAAGCATCCCCCCAAGCCGTAGAGTGGTTAATCAACGGTCAGTTACGTGATCCCCGGATCAAATCTGTCATGGCGATTAGTCCAGTCACCAGTCCCATGTTGGGTCAAGCGGGGATCAGCCGGATTCAGGTGCCCGTTGCGCTGTTCGGCGGCGGTGACGACCCAGCCGCGCCACTGGTCCTCGAACAATTACAGGCCTTTAGCTGGCTGACGACGCCGGATAGATATCTAATTGTTTCGGATGCCGCCTCTCACACCCCTGAAATTACCGAACTGATCAATCGAGTTGTGTTGCCTGGGATGACTACAGATGAATTCAATCAAAAAATGGCGATCTTTCTGAAAAATCTACGGGGGGTGGGGTTGGCCTTCATGCAGGTGTATGTAGCGGGCAAACCTGAATACCAGCCCTATTTGCAGTCATCCTATGCCCAGACATTGAGTGATCCGCCCTTCAGTTTCAATTTAATTCGATCGTTTCCACTCGAACAATTGAATCAGTTTATGCGTAAGGCAGGCATACCGTGAAGTCGCGAGGCACCCTTCGTCTATTATCAATGGCAAGCCGGATATAGCAATCCTAAATGACTTGTGAACGACTGGATGGTGAAAGGGCTTTGTGAGAAGGATTTCCTGCGGAAACCTATCACAATCCTAATCGGATCGCGATAGTTCCAGCTCAGACCGCAACTATTTATTTAATTTAGGTGTGATGAGGAGAAGACGAATCATGATAGCTCGTTGTTGTAAGGCGATCCTGGCAACTCCTTCTATCCTGGGGATGACCGTCGCTGTTAGTCTTGTAGCCAATCTGGCTGAGGTCAGCACAGCGACTGAACCGCCAGTACAACCGACATCTGGGGCGGCGGCCCTGCTGGACACACAGCCAGTTGACAGTTCTGTTGTGGATTCGGTTGGGGTGATCGAGTCAGGTGAACCTGCATCCCATGCAAAAGCGACAGTCCCCATCTTTCGCTTGCCTGTCGCCTCCCCAGATGGGATGGCAGCCGTCTCTTCCTCGACTCTAGGAACTATCCCTCAGTTAGGCACGGTTGAAGTGGAACCGTCACTGGAAGCCAGTTTCGCAACAGTTCGCACAAACAAAACCTGGCCAACTCCGACTTTGGATGTGGCTCAAGCACCGGCTAGCTCCCCTGGGGAACTGGCCCCGCCCCCGCCCAGTGAGGCTGGTGACGCCGCGCCGAGTACGGCCTCCCCAACCGAATCCGCCAGTCCTGCTCCCGAGTCTCCCACTCCTACGGAATCCCCAGCTAACCAGGAGCCTGCGGCCAATGCTTCCCAGTCGAATCGCTGGCACTTTCTGTTGCAGCCCTATATGTATTTGCCCCTCAGTATCTATGGCAATGCAAATATTAGAGGCTTTGATGTCAATGTAAATGTGGGCCCCGATCAGGTTTTCAGTGCGGTTCGGAATGATCTGGAATTTGCCTTTTTTGGCCGTCTGGAGACGTGGAGCCCCAACTATCGCTGGGGTATTCTGCTGAATGGTGATTACCTGGCGGGAGGGAAAAACGGTGCCCGCACCCTGCCTAGTTTCGACCGGTTGGATGAGTTGATTCTGCTGGGAACGGCTAAGTTGATTCGACGGGAATTGGATGGCAGCATCCGCACCCAACTATCGGACCAAATTCAACAGGCCGTGAATCAGCGAATTAATGAACGGTTGGATGGACCGATCCGCGAGCGACTGGCAGAACTTCTGCGGCAACGCCTGGATGGTCGGCTCCGGGACCGGTTGGCGGAAGTGATCCGCGATCGTATTGAGGAAGTGATTCGCGATCGCTTGGATGGCAGCATCCGCGATCAGATCAAGGATCTGATTCAGGAGCGTCTGGACCAGATTATTCCGTCTGACTTGAAATCTGACGTAAAAATCCAAACCTGGTCTGCTGATTTAGCATTTGCCTATCGTTTCTTTAATGAGTCTCAAGCCAAGCCCAATGCGGCAACGGAGTTTGAGTTAGGGCCCTTTCTGTTTGATCTCATTGCAGGGGTGCGTTTCACCGGCAGTAATGGTGAGTTGGATACGGAAACCAACCTGGGCGTCCAACGGAGTGCCAGCCGTTCCGTGACACGAGTTCTGCCTCTGGCCGGTGCCCGTATACGCTACAATGCGGCCCATAACCTGGCCCTGGTGGTGGCGGGAACCGTAGCAGGATTTGACATTAGCTCCCTGGGGTTGCAGTGGGAAGCCCTGGCCGGAGTAGATTGGATGTTTTCAGGTAATACCTCTGTGGGGTTGGGTTATCGGTTTGCCGGCAATCAGTACAAAATTGGCAGTGGCCGTGATGCCTTTAGCTTTAACTTGAATAACAATGGTCCCTATCTGAGTCTGACATTCCGCTTCTAGCGATCGCTCGGACTCAGCATGATGCTCCTGGCGTTGCTGACTTAAACTATAGCGATCCGATCAGGATTGTGAAAGGTTTCCGCAGGAAATCCTTCTCACAAAGCCCTTTCACCCTTCAGTCGTTCACAAGTCACTTAGGATTGCTATATGTGGTGATGCTAAAAGTAATGGTCATGCTAAAAGTAACAGCGTGAGGCGAAACGTCTCTATCGATACGTCGCTTCCCTGGAGTCCGTCCAGCATGACACTACCGGATTCATGCCTTTTGGCAAGCAACGCCCAATTATCTTGATTTTCAGAGAACCAACCGGATAACCTACTGGTGAACCATGCAGTCAAATTTTTTAACGACGTTTGCCGCTACTCAGTTTGCTCTCTTGAACCCGTTGGGAGTTCTGCCTATCTTCATTAGTTACGTAGCAGGAGAACGTAGAAGTGTGCAGCGGTGGGTCGCGCTGTTTCTGTCTCTCACAGTTTTGGGATTGTTGCTCCTGTTCCTGGTTTCCGGATCAGCCCTGCTTAAGTTTTTTGGCATTGATTTAAATGCCTTCCGAGTAGCTGGCGGCATTTTGCTGCTGCTGATCGGCATTAATATCGTCCTGGGTGACCCAACCAAGTCGGCGGAAGATTTGGTTGCGGCTGATCAGGACAGCCCCCTGAAAGCCGCTCAGTCAATTTACAGCAAAGTTGTCATCCCACTGGCCATGCCACTTCTGGTTGGTCCGGGGGTGATTGCCAATGTGATTCTCTATGCCACGCTGGCAGAGGAGGCAAAAGACAACATGAAGTTGGTGGGTCTGGCGTTCGTTTGCCTGGGCATTTCCTTTTTGACCTTTCTCATCTTTTCCGCCGGACAGCGATTGCAGCATCTGGTGGGCAATGTGGGTCTGAATGTGGCCACCCGGATTTTGGGGCTGCTGGTGGCGTCTATGGGAGCACAGTTTATTTTGACGGGTCTCACCAATGTCATTGTGCAAACGATCGCACCCCAAATTTTGCATCGTCCCTGACTTTGGGCACGGCCCGCTGCTGCTGTCAATTTGCTGTTTCACGGCCATCCCAGGCAATTGGGAACAGTTTCCGGATTGGTTCCAGGTTGCAAAACCCGGAGCAACCCCACAGGACGGATTACCGCAACAATCAGTGTGATGAAATTAAGTGTGATGAAATTTAAGCTGCTCTGCCCAGACAAAAATTCTAAGATTGAGATGGGGAGAGGGTTGCAAGTTTGCGATCGCTCTACATGAAGAGGCTTACAGAGTAGGATGTGCGCCTGTCTAAGCCACAACTGCCCATAATGCTGCCTCCCCTGGCATTTGAGCTGCTATCTCAACTGGGCTGGCGCTGTCAAGGAGGGATGACTGATGTTGAAAGCTTCTGACCTGATGACTCGAGATGTGGCCACAATTCGGGGCTCTGCCACTGTTGCAGATACGATCCGGCTGATGCAAGGGCGAGGCTGGCGGGCATTGGTTGTGGACCGTCGGCATGAGCAAGATGCCTATGGCATGGTAACGGAAGCCGACATTGTTTACCAGGTGATGGCTCGCGGTCGCGACCCCAAAAAGGTCAGAGTTTACGAAATTATGACCAAACCCTGTATTGTGGTCAATCCCGACCTGGGTGTGGAGTATGTGGCCCGCCTATTTGCTGAAAATGGGCTGCTGCAAGCACCGGTCATCCAGGGCGATCTGTTAGGAATTATTTCCCTGTCTGACATTTTGAGTTGGTCCGAGCAGAGCGAAACCTCGTTAATTCAACGGTTAGAACAGGATTTGCAGATTGCGATCGGAGAAGCCCGCCAGGCTTGCTCAGTCGAGGGATCCACCTCTGATGCCTGCCTGTCAGCCTGGGACCGCGTCGATCGGCTGCAAGCTGAAATCGCTCATCACAAGCAGGAAAGTATTGAGAAAACAGCGTTTGAGGAGTTTTGTGAACAATATCCAGAAGTCATGGAAACCCAACTATTCGAAGCCTGGTGCAGTGGTTGAGTCATGCCACCGATGGACTAAAACAGTAAACCGCGCTGTTGCCAGAGCATGAACACACCACTAAAGGCGATGAAGGCAAAAGCTGCATGGCGAAACTGTTCGGCTGTCATACGAGCCAGAACCTGTTTGGCCAGCCAATTAGCTGGCAGGCTAGCGAATCCAATCAGCAAGCCATAGAGCAGGAAGGGTTTGCTGATTGCTCCCAAAGACAGGTAAGCGATCAATTTCACAATGTGTAAAACCACCTTGTGAAAGGACTTGGTGGCGATCATGTTTTCCTTCACCAGTCCGTAGTTCAAATACATCGGATTCATGATTGGACCCGTGCTGCCAATCAAAGCAGAACCAATGGCATTGAAAAAGGCGGCGGGTAAGAAATGCCATCTCCTAGTGGTGAACGTATATTCCTTCTTGCCAAACCAAAAGTTCAGCACCATCAGCAACAGAACCACCCCAATAATCAGTTGCAATCCTTCCCAATGAATTTGGGTAAACACATAGGCTCCTAGCACGGCTCCAGCGATCGCCCCTGGCAGATACCACAGGGTGACTTGCCAATCCACCTCTTGCCAGAATAGAAACGTCCGTTGCGCATTCCCCACCAGCATCCCCGTGGTGATGACCGGCGCTACCGCCTGCGACCCCAACAACAAATTGACCAGCGGAATCAGAACCAGCGGACTGCCGCCACCTGCCAGCATGCTGAAAAACCAGGCAACGAACGCTACCAGTCCCAAGGTTAAAGAAATCATCGACTAGCCGAGCCAGAAAAAGCTTATTTCGCCAATCTTAACTTAAGTTCATTCAGATTCACCAAAATCCAGATTTCTTCTCATCTTAGAAATGGAAAGGGATTCACCCGGTTGAGTCAGTCAACCAAACTTGGCTCACGGTCGGGTTGTGACTATTCGCATCGATCTTCTGCATCATCCGATCCCCAGAGCCTTTAAACTTTTTAGGTAACGGAACCATCCAGGATAGCTATGAGCCAACCCTTCTCCATCCGCGATCGCCAGCCCCTGCAATTAGGGCCCCTGGCCATGCCGCCCCGTCTACTGTTGGGACCGGGTCCCTCCAATGCCCATCCCACCGTGCTACAGGCCATGAGTAACGATCCAGTGGGGCATCTCGACCCGGCTTTCCTGGGCTTGATGGATGAGATTCAGGCCCTGCTGCGCTACGTCTGGCAAACCGATAACCCATTGACTATCGCCGTCAGCGGCACCGGATCCGCCGCCATGGAAGCCACCATTGCCAACTCAGTGGAACCAGGCGATGTGGTTCTGGTAGGAGTGATGGGTTATTTCGGCAACCGACTGGTGGACATGGCCGGTCGGTATGGCGGGGATGTGCGCACCATCAGCAAACCTTGGGGTCAGGTGTTTTCCCTGGAAGAGCTACGGGCTGCGATGGAAACCCACCGTCCAGCCATCCTGGCCTTGGTGCATGCGGAAACTTCCACGGGCGCCCGTCAACCGTTGGAAGGGGTAGGTGATTTGTGCCGGGAATATGATTGTCTGTTGCTGGTGGACTCGGTGACCAGTTTGGGCGGCGTGCCGCTGCTGTTGGATCAATGGGGCGTTGATCTGGCCTACAGTTGCAGCCAGAAGGGGCTGGGCTGTTCCCCTGGTGCTTCACCCTTCACGATGGGTCCACAGGCGCTGGAAAAGCTGCAACGGCGGTCCGGCAAAGTGCCCAACTGGTATCTGGACATGACCCTGCTGGGGAAATACTGGGGCAGCGATCGCGTCTATCACCACACTGCCCCCATCAACCTGTATTACGGTTTGCGGGAAGCTCTACGGTTGATTGCGGAGGAAGGACTAGAAGCCTGCTGGCAACGGCATCAACAAACCGCTGAATATTTCTGGAGCCGATTGGAAGCAGCCGGGTTAACGCCGCACGTCGAACGGGAATTCCGCCTGCCCACCCTCACCACTGTCCGTATCCCCGATGGAGTAGACGGCAAAGCCATCACCAGCAAATTATTGCAGGAATACCATATCGAAGTTGGTGGGGGCTTGGGTGAATTAGCGGGTAAAGTCTGGCGCGTCGGCCTGATGGGCTATAACAGTCGCATCGAAAACGTCGATCGCTTGATGACAGCTCTAGAGGAGGTCTTGCCTCAGTAGCCCAAATCCTACGCGTCTTTCGCCCCAAACTCTACCTTGTCACAATAAATGTAATAAATATCCGACAAGGTCAAGCCAGTGTTTCGGGACAGTAGCCCAGCCCCTGAACAAACTGTCTACGAAACTCTTCAATTTCTTCCCGGTCGGGATTCCCGTGGGAGACGATCGCAACCTGATAGCGTTGCATCACCTCGATCGGGGACTGACCATTTTCCAACTCCCACAGAGCCATCTGGACCCGAATGCTGGGCTCATAAGGAATGCCCAGTTCATTCATGAATGCCCGAAAATTCCCATGCTCATGCGGGTCGATGAATCGCTCCAGCTTAACTTTGATGATCCAACCGTCAATCTGATGAATGACGGTCATAGAACGGACCGGCAAAGAACATTGGTGCAGATATTCGACAACTCTGAGGCTAAGGCTAGCGTTTCCGAGATAGTAGAGGTATTCCATCGTTCCCCTCCAGGACAGCCGCATAAGGACTGATACTTCTATGGTTCATCAAATTTCTGGCGGCTAAAAGGGGAAAAGCCCCCTACCTGGCACGGGTTTTCCCCCAATTCTGGCTAGTTCAGCCGGTTGGCAGGGGCAATCAGCGATTTCAACAAATCACCTAGAGGCCAGATCCAGAAGCACCGAACGGGTGTAGGGTGTTGTTAATATCCGTTGGTCGCCTCTTCATTGATTGCCCGTGGAACCCGATCAATCGCTGTCCGCCTACGATTATGAGTTGCCGCCGGAGCAAATTGCTCAAAATCCAGCGGTTCCCCGTGACAGTTCTCGCCTGCTGGTAGTAAAAGATCGAACCCAACACGCCCACGTCATCTTTCGTGACCTGCCCAATCTTTTACAGCCGGGAGACTTGCTGATTCTCAATGACACGCGGGTGTTGCCTGCACGCTTGTATGGTCGCAAGAGCAGCGGGCTACCCGTAGAAGTGTTGCTCCTGGAACCGAGACCCCAGGAACAGGATGAACCCGGTCTGTCCTGTCCGCACTGGTTGGTTCTGGTGAAACCGGGACGACGGCTGAAACCGGGGGCTCGGATCTTTTTTGGCGAAACTTCTCCTGTGGCTCAGGCAGGAGAGCTAGCGGATGGCAATCCTGGAATGCTAACGGCCACCGTTGTGGAAACGGATCAGCCAACCGGCGGGCGAATTCTGCGCTTTGATGCGCCACCCGGCCAAGCGCTGGAAAGCTGGTTCTACCAATTGGGCCAGGTGCCATTGCCGCCCTATATAACCCAGTCGGAGACGAAGCCGGAGCAATATCAAACGGTTTATGCCCGAACGTCAGGGGCGGTGGCGGCCCCAACCGCAGGTCTTCACTTTACGCCTGAGTTATTGCAGCGATTAACGGATGTCGGCATTCAACTGGGGTGGATTACCCTGCATGTTGGGGTTGGCACCTTTCGGCCAGTGGAGTCAGAGGATATTACAGCACATCAGATGCATGCCGAATGGATTGAGGTCTCTCCCGCCGTGGTGGAGCAGATTCAGCAGACCAAAGCCAGGGGCGGCCGGGTGATTGCCGTCGGCACAACTGTGGTGCGATCGCTGGAAGGTGCGGCCCAAACTGGCTCCCTGCAACCGACTCAGGGAAAAACCAATCTCTACATCTATCCCGGTTACCAGTGGCAGGTGATTGATGGCATGATTACCAACTTTCATTTGCCCAAGTCCAGCCTGATGATGCTGGTCAGTGCTCTGATTGGTCGCCAGCGGTTGCTGGATCTATACCAGGTGGCGATCGCGGAAGGATATCGGTTTTATTCCTTTGGCGATGCCATGCTGATCCTGCCGGAAGCCCGAATTGCTTAGGGATGACAGGGTATCAACGTCAGCCGAGACATACTGATATGTAAGGGATTCAGGAGCCAGTCGTCAGAAGCTGGCCAAGTTACTAGTGCAGCGTCAACTCTAGAAATTAGAGTTTGTAGTCAGCGCTTCAGCGCTAAAGCGCCGACTACGAGCCAATGGGTTCACCTTAAAATTAGGGTTTGACAGAACACTAGATGCGGAATTCTAAATGCTGCTCCAACAAAATCTCCGGCTTGACACTGCTACCCGGATGCGAGTTTGGTAGGTGGCAACCTGACCTGCGGAAGCCCAGAGGACACCAAGGATTTGGATGGCCAAGTTTTAGTCGGGAACATTACCAGGACAGGGAGCGTCCCAAAAGGTGGACTGTTTAAGAGCGAATTCCACCCATGGACCACTCTATTCCTGTATCCTGGTCTACGGTTGAGGCTGCAGGCCCTAAAGTGCCAGTAAAAGTTGAACAACTCTCTAACTACGACTTGGTTTTGCAATGTCAGGCCGGACGTCAACCGGAACGGGCTGCCTTTGCAGAACTGTTGCGGCGCTATCAGCCCCATATTGAGAGGCTACTCTATCATCTGGCTCCCGATTGGCAAGACCGCTCCGATCTGGTGCAGGAAGTCTGGATCCGGGTTTACCGCAGCATTGGTCGTCTACAGGAGCCGGAAAAGTTTCGGGGTTGGCTGAGTCGGATTGCCACCAATTTGTTTTACGACGAGTTGCGGAAACGCAAGCGTAACGCCCCGCCCCTGTCGTTGGATGCTCCTCTCAATGTGGGAGATGGGGAAATTGACTGGGAAATTGCCGCCGATGATCCAGGCCCGGAGGAAAATTTGGCCACGGAGGAATTCTATGACCGCCTAAGAGTGGCGATCGCAGACCTGCCGGAAGCCTTTCGCACCACCATCGTATTGCGGGAAATTCAAGGCATGGCCTATGAAGAGATTGCCGAGATTACCGGAGTTTCTCTGGGGACAGTTAAATCCCGCATTGCCCGGGCCCGGTTGCGGCTTCAGTCCGAGTTACAGCCCTATTTAGATGCCTGATGGGAGCAGTGAGATATGTAAGCAACAACTTTTTTCCGACAAGTGCGACATAATTGGAAGTTAACTCTGAATTCTTACCGTCGCTTTCTTACCACCGCTGACCGCTGAATTAGACTGATTACCGGGTGCTGTCTGTTCCCTATCGAAGTGATGCTGCCATGACGCCTGAATTTGACGCTTACAACGACAACCACGACCCCGCTACTACAGGTCGGGAAGATTTGCCGGTTGGAACACGGCAAACGATCCAGCGAGATCGCTTTGAGCTGCTGAGTGCGTATCTGGATGGAGAAGTGACTGCGGCAGAACGTCGGCAGGTTGAGGAATGGCTGGCTAATGATCCAACCGTTCAGCGATTGCATGCCCGTCTGTTGAAGTTACGCCAGGGCTTTAGTAGTCTGCCCACTCCCACGCCGGAACACTCGGTTCAACAAACCGTGGATCAGGTCTTTGCCAAGGTGGAGCGCCGCTCTCATCTGCGCCTGGTTTGGGGCGGAGCGGCGATCGCAGCCCTCTTTACGGGTGCTCTGCTAACTGGGCTGCCCTTTGGCCAATCTCCCCTACCGCAGATGGCCCAGTCGCCTGAAGAACGGGCGACCACCAGCCAACCCAATCCTTCCTCGGAACCGCTATTGATTGCTCTGGATCAACCCCTGGTGCCGATTCCTAAAGCGCCGATTTCCGCCCCCACGTCAGCCAATCCGCGATCGGGCCTGCCCACTTCTTCCCATCAGGACATCCGGTAGGTCTGCTGGCTGCTCCATTTCCCCTCTGGCAGCCAGATTCCTCCCAGACTTTGAATCTGCTCTGGGGTCATCACATAGACCCAGGCCCGGTCAAAGGGCTGGGCAGTCAAGTCGTAGGTCTGTACCCATTGCCGGTCGTACTGCACCTGATCAATCTCAATCCCCGGCACTTCTCGCTCCAGCACTTCCGGGGCATGAGCTTCGTAGTCATCCAGCACATCCAGAATCGTTTCATCGGCAAAGCGCAGCAGAAAGCCCCAGGCCCACTGGTCACCTTCCAGAGTCAGCGCTGGATAGCCCAGAGGCAAATGGAACAACATCCCCCGCACCCGCACCGGATGGGCTTCCAAAACCTGCTGAGCGCAGAGGTGATAGCTGATCTCCCCTGGCTTCAGGGTGCCGTACACAAAAAGATCAATCGACACAGACGTATGGACTCAACTACGGTTACCCAGACTTAGTAGATCGAAACTGAACTTGCTTTTTGCGGTAAAACCCTGGTTAACTGACAAAACTCTTGAAACCCTGATTCTGCCGTAGGATCGGTATAGCCTTGCGGGCATGGGCTGTTGCCTAGGGCTTCGCTAGAGCTTTAGCGTAACCCATCGAAACCATTACTGTTGGTTGGGTTTTGCTTGGGTTTTGCGTTGCTCAACACTAGCCTACATCAGATCTTTTGTCAGTCAGTAAGAGTAAAACCTGTGTTCGCCCCCCTAAATCTCCGCGCTGCGCGCCGCTGACGCTAGAAACAAGGGGGACTTCAACCCATTTTCGGCTCGGTTCCTCCCGTTTTGAAGGGGGGCTAATGGTCTGTCAACTTTATTTTTATGAGCTTCTGGGACAATAGTTATCCACTACTTGATTGCTCCAGGAACAAACCATGCCCAAACGCTATATTGTCCACTTGAGTGCATAGGAATAGCAGTATCTCAAAAATTGAGTCTCAACTGGCAAGGTAGCCGCCTATAAAATCAAACACGCCAATATTCTGTTGAACATCGATGTCCATGGACATCGAGCCATGAGCTATCTTGATAAAAAGCTCTTTGCTTGGGTCAGTCCTTTATGTCGTTCATGGATTTACAAGCCGTTGTTTCTGGAACCCAAGAAAATCGGGTTGAGGCGTTGCGGCAGATCCTTGACTATCCCTTAAAGCAGCGTGACCCAAGCGGCTCTCGTTTTTGGTTCTTGCGACCGGGTGTGGATGCAGACGAAGCAGCAGATACTTGCCCGATCGCCGTGGGCTTCTACTCTGAACTGGCTGGCCAGACCCATGATGAGATCAAGCGGTTCTTAACAGCGGATCAGCAGCAGCGGGAGATTGGCGGTCACTATACCGGGCGCATTATACCCAATCAGCCGGTGATGTACCTGCTATTGCCTGAACCTCCCCTCACCCCCAACCCCAACCCCAGAGCGGGCGAGGGGGGCAGGATTGCCATGATTCTCCCTACGGATGGGAAGCTACGGCAACGGCAAATTCAAACTTTCTCCTGGTCAGATGAGGATTTACAGGCGCGACTGAACCGTCTCCGGCAAGATACCCTGGCGCGCACGCACCGGATGAAGGAGGCGGCGTTGTCTGTCATCCCGCTGGTGGAGTGGGCATTTTATCAGCCGATCACGACGGCAAAGGAACTGGCTGAGAAGTTGGCGGCGGTATCGCGCCGGATTGAGCAGGTGATTCCTGATGTTTACAGAGCCGAACCGAACGATGGTTATTTGCACAGGTTGTTGCGGAGTTTTCAGCAGGAGTTGCTGCCCACCCTAAAGCTGGAGCCTGAAAATGAGAAAGATTATAGCTTTGCGGATATTTATGCCCAAACGATCGCCTATGGGTTGTTTACCGCCAGAGTCTTCAGCTACACGCTCCACGAGCGCCGCAATGCCCTCACCCCCAGCTCCTCTCCCAGGGGGGGAGAGGGGAGCCTAGAGACTGACTTTAACCGAGAGGAGGCGTGGGAATGCCTACCGGAAACCAATCCATTTTTGAAACGGTTGTTTAGGGATGTGTCGCAACAACCGATCGCCCAACTGGGGGAGGAGTTGGCAGATGCGATCGCCGAGGTAGTCAGCATCCTGCGGGCAGCGAAGATGGATGCCATCTTGGAAGACTTTCGCGCCAAGATGAACCGCGAAGACATTGTGATCCGGTTTTATGAGGACTTTTTGGCCGCCTATAAGCCCCAAATGCGGGAGCGGCGGGGGGTTTACTATACGCCGGAGCCGGTGGTGTCTTACATGGTGCGCTCTGTCGATATCTTGCTGACAGAGAAGTTCAACAAGCCGTTGGGGTTGGCGGACCCAGAGGTGATGATTCTCGATCCCGCCTGCGGGACTGGAACCTTCTTGCTGTGGCTGTTTCAACTCATCCACCAACGGTTTCAGGAGAATCCAGAGGCGTTGACGGAGGGGCTAGAGGAGCGATCGTGGTCAGGCTATGTGAAGGAGCGGTTGTTGCCTCGGATTTTCGGGTTTGAATTGTTGATGGCTCCCTATGCCATTTGTCATCTCAAGCTAGGGTTATTTTTAGAAGAGACGGGCTACCGCTTTGATGGTGGCAAACGGCTGGGGGTGTATTTAACGAATACGTTAGATGAAGCCCTGCAAAAATCAGAGTCTTTATTTGAAGAGTTTATTGCCGCAGAATCGAATCAGGCGGCAGCGATTAAACGCGATAAGCCAATCATGATTGTGCTGGGCAATCCCCCCTATTCAGTCAACTCTGCTAATAAAAGTGAATGGGTGACTCGGCTAGTGCGAGATGCTTATTACCCAAAAGATGCAATGAAGGAGCAAAATCCTAAAATGCTTCTGGATGATTACGTCAAATTCATTCGTTTTGGTCAGTGGCGCATTGATCAAACCCAGCAAGGAATCCTAGCGTTTATTACCAATCATGGCTATCTGGATAATCCAACATTTCGGGGTATGCGCCGCAGTTTAGAGCAGAGTTTTGATGAAATTTATGTCATGGATTTACACGGCAATACCAAAAAGAAGGAAGTGGCTCCTGATGGCTCCAAGGATGAAAATGTGTTTGATATTCAGCAAGGTGTTTCAATTTGTATGCTCTTAAAAACAAAGGAGATAAGACAATGACCGTGATCGAACTACGGCAAAAGCTGATTGATCAAATTAATCGACTGAGTTTTCAAAAACTGCTTTTCTTGGAAAACCTGATCAAAAGTTTAGATCTCTTTTTCCCAGATAACTCAGGAAATAATTTTGGAGATTCTGCGCTGGAATCTTCAGTTTCAACCCATGTTGATTCAGAAGATGATCCAATTATTGGCATGTGTTCTGGGATAATTTCTAATCTTTCAGAACGGGCGGAAGAAATTTTAGAAGCAGGTATTCAACCTCGATCGGGATGGACATGGAAAGAATAATGTCTATAGCTGATACAGGATTTATTGTTGCACTGGTCGATCGTCAGGATTCCCATCATCAGGAAGTAAAAGCTATCTATCTTCAGCAGCAAAAAATTGCAGTTCCTCAGAGCGTATTAGCTGAGGTTGCTTATCTTTTGGGCTGCAATGCTGGTATATCTTCGGTTATCCAGTTTTTGCGATCGCTCAGGACAAGCCGATTTGAATTAATAGCCTTGACAGAAGAAGATATTTCAAGAGCAGTAGATATTTTAGAACAATATCAAAGCAGTCGGAATTGACTTTGTGGATGCCTCTGTGATGGCGATGGCGGAACATTTAAACCTCACTGTGATTTTGACCTTAGATCGCCGAGATTTTAGCCTCTATCGACCTCAAAACTGTGCTGCTTTCACGTTGCTGCCCTAGCCCAAAGTTGAGGAACTGAACCATGACCCAAATCTACCATGCTAATCTTTATGACAGCCGCGACAGCAAGTATGACTGGTTGCAAACCCATAATCTGCTGTCAACAAACTGGCAAGAAAGGTAACGCTGGGTTCAGAGCACCTCTCCCTCTCTGGGGGAGAGGGGTTGGGGTGAGGGCCTTCTGAGTTTTGTCAGTCAACCAAGAAGATTACAGAGTCCATGCCTGCTAATGTTCTCGGATTTCAGACCCACCAAGATCACTTTGCAATTGACTTTATTGCCGCGTAACCCCCTGAAAGGTTGCCTGGTTTTTACGCAAAAATAGGAGGTTGGCTTGGATGCTCAGTCGTCAAATTGTTATACAAACGTTAGTCAATCATCAAGAGCAGCTTAAAAGATTTGCAGTTCGCACACTGCTATTGTTTGGATCAGTGGCGCGGGATGAAGCCCATGCCGAAAGTGATGTTGATTTGCTTGTGGAGTTTGAAAAGCCTGTAGGCTTGTTTACCTTTATTGAGCTAAAAGAATATCTGGAAGAAATCTTAAACTGCCCGGTTGATTTAGGGACTCCCCAGTCGTTGCGTCCCCATCTCAGAGAGGTTGTCTTAAAGGAGGCTGTTCGTGCCTTCTAGGAGTTTCCAAGAACGTTTGCAAGATATTTTGGCTGAAATTGAAGAGATTCAACAAATGGTATCTGAGTTGAGTTTTGAAGAATTTTGTCAAGATCGGCGCACCATTAAGGCAACGCTCTATAGCTTGGCTGTGATTGGAGAAGCGGCTGCGAATTTGTTGCCAGAGGTGGCAGCACTGCATCCACAAATTCCCTGGAAACAAATGCGAGGAATGCGAAACATCACTGTACATGAATACTTTCAGGTGGATTTGACAATCATTTGGGAAACGATTCAGTCCGATTTACCTGCGCTATACAGTAGTTTGAAGGAATTGATCTAGGATGGCCAAAATCTACCATGCCCACCTCTATGGCAGCCGCGACAGCAAGTATGACTGGTTGCAAACCCACGA
>Ga0272446_1003554_pt1 | contig 19481 bp, 19 predicted proteins | sample YNPCB0061_FD_194587 | JGI IMG/M metagenome (GOLD analysis project Ga0272446, IMG submission 194587) | Hot spring microbial mat communities from Yellowstone National Park, WY, United States - YNP-CB-006-1 | ecosystem: Environmental > Aquatic > Thermal springs > Hot (42-90C) > Sediment | place...
TCTGCAACGAAGCGTTACAACTTCAACGCCTTTCGTCTTGTCGCCCGTGCGCGCATCGCGACAATGCGCGTTAGGAAGACAGATCGAAGATCCGAGCGGTTGGTTTTCCGCAGGAGAATCGCGATGAGAGTCCTGAAGATCCTGATGGCCGCGCTCGCGGCCACGTCGGCGTTGCTGGCCGCCGTCCAGCCCGCGCAAGCGCATGACCGCTGGCGCGGCGGCATCTTCCTGCACTTCGGTTATCCGGGCCCGTACTACTGGGTGCCGCGCTACTACTATCCACCACCCGTCTATTACTACCCGCCGCCACCGGTCATCGTCGCGCCGCCGCCCGCGCCGCCGACCTACGTCGAGCGCGATGACGAAGCCGCGCCGCCGCAGACGCAGTGGTGGTACTGGTGCCCGAGCGCAAAGGGCTACTACCCGTACGTGAAGGAATGTCCGGGCGGCTGGCAGCGGGTGCCGCCGCAGCCGACCAATTGACGACGACACGCGCGGAGCCCGCCATGCGAAACACTTTCAAGCTCCTGCCGCTGGCCGTCGCGCTCGGTCTGGGCGGCTGCGCGAGCGTTCCGACCGGACCGTCGCTGCAGGCGCTGCCCGGACGCGCCAAGTCGTTCGAAGCGTTCCAGTACGACGATGCGGTCTGCCGCGACTACGCGCTCGCGCAGATCGGCGGGCGGTCCGCCGGCGACCGAGCCAACGAGGCCGCAGCCGCCAGCGCCGTCGCGGGCACCCTGATCGGCGCGGCCGCCGGCGCAGCGATCGGCGGCAACAGCAGCGCAGCGGGTGTCGGCGCCGGGCTGGGGCTGGTCACCGGATCGATGATCGGCGCCGGCGAATCGCAGGGTTCGTACTACGCATCGCAGCAGCGCTACGACGCCGCGTATTACCAATGCATGTACGCGAAAGGGCACAAGGTCCCCGTGTACGGGCGTTACGGACAGGCGCCGCGCCGGCCGGTGCCGCCCCCGCCGCCGCCCTCGTACGCGCCGCCGGTGTACCCACCGGCGAACCTGCCGCCGTCGGCCTACCCGCCACCGAACGCGCCGCCGCCACGGTAGACGGGCTCGCGGCGGGCCGAGCGCCCGCGCCGCGCTCGTCTCGGCCTATCGAGCATCACCCGATCTCGTCGCACCGCCACCCCGCGTTTCGATTTCGCGGCTGCGCACGCCGGTTCTGTCATCCCGACCCCGGCCCTGAGCCGAGGCAGGGATCCGGGCGTTGCGGACGGCGGAGATTCCTCGCCTTCGGCTCGGAATGACGAGAGAGTGTGGGCTCGGAGTGACGAGAACGTGCGGGCTCGGAACGCTCGGAACGACGAGACAGCGTGGGCTCGGAATGACGATTCCTGTGGGCGACGAATGTCGACCACAGATGTCACGAAGATGGGTCATGCTCTACAGGCTCAGCGCACCATCACGCGCGCATCGGCCTGCGCGCAGGCGTCGACGACCGCGACCGCGGACATGTTGACGATGCGGCGTACCGTCGACGCCGGAGTCAAAATGTGCACGGGCTGCGCCGCACCGAGCAGGATCGCGCCGATCGTGATGCCGCCGCCGGCGGTCACGCGCAGCGCGTTGTACGTGATGTTGGCCGCGTCGACGTTCGGCATCACCAGCAGGTTCGCTTCTGCCGGCAGGCTCGAATCGGGCATCAGCGAGTCGAGCACGGACTTCGACAGTGCTGCGTCCGCCTGCATCTCGCCGTCGACCGCGAAGTCGGGTTCGCGCGCGAGCACGAGTTCGAGCGCCTCGCGCATCTTCTGCGCGCTCGGCGCCTCCGAGCTGCCGAAGCTCGAGTGCGACACCAGCGCGACCGTCGGCACCAGGCCGAAGCGGCGCACCGCTTCGGCGGCGAGCATCGTCATCTCGGCGATCTGTGCGGCGCTCGGATCGCCGTTGACGTGCGTGTCGCAGATGAAGACCTGACGGTTCGGCAGGATCAGCAGCTGCATCGCCGCGAACGTTTTGACGCCCGGTCGCATGCCGATCACGTTGCGCACGTACTTCAGGTGGTCGGCGTAGCCGCCGACGGTGCCGCACAGCATCGCGTCGGCGTCACCTCGACGCACCAGCATCGCGCCAATCAGCGTCGTTCGCGTGCGCACCTCCGCCTGCGCGAGCGCGCGGGTGACGCCTTTGCGCTTGGTCAACTGGTAGTACTCGCTCCAGGTGTCGCGATAGCGCGGATCGTCGAGCACGTTGACGACCTCGACGTCGCGATCGAGCCGCAGCCGCAGCCCGTAACGCTCGATCCGCATGCGGATCACGTCGGGCCGGCCGATCAGGATCGGCCGCGCGATGCCTTCGTCGACGACCACCTGCGCGGCGCGCAGAACGCGTTCTTCTTCGCCCTCGGCGTAGATCAGCCGCCTCGGCGACTTCTTGGCCGCCGCGAACACCGGCTCCATCGTGCTGCCGGACTGGTAGACGAAGCGGCGCAGCTTCGCGCGATACGCGTCCAGATCGGCGATCGGCCGCGTGGCGACACCGGTTTCCATCGCCGCCTTCGCCACCGCCGGCGCGATGCGCTCGATCAGCCGCGGATCGAAGGGCTTCGGGATCAGGTACTCGGGGCCGAAGCGCAGTCCGTCGGCGCCGTAGGCGCTCGCGACCTCGTCGGGAATCTCGGCATGCGTCAGATCGGCGAGCGCGCGCACGGTCGCGAGCTTCATCGCCTCGTTGATCGTCGTGGCACCCACGTCCAGCGCGCCGCGGAAGATGAACGGGAAGCACAGCACGTTGTTGACCTGGTTCGGGTAGTCGGAGCGCCCGGTGCCGATGATCGCGTCCGGCCGCACCGCCTTGGCGACCTCCGGCAGGATCTCCGGCATGGGATTGGCCATCGCCAGAATGATCGGTTGCGGCGCCATCGTCTTGACCATCTCCGGCGTCAGCACACCCGGCCCCGACAGCCCGAGGAAGATGTCCGCGCCCGGCATCGCGTCGGCGAGCGTGCGCGCGGCCGTTTCGCGCGCGTAGCGCGCCTTGCTCTCGTCCAGCCCCGGACGGCCGACGTAGAGAACGCCCTTGCTGTCGGCGACCAGCACGTTCTCGCGCCTCAGACCGAGGCTCGCGAGCAGGTCGAGGCAGGCGATCGCCGCCGCACCCGCGCCGGAGCAGACGAGCTTCGCCCGCGCGATGTCCTTGCCGACGAGCCGCAGCCCATTCAACACTGCCGCGGCCGCGACGATCGCGGTGCCGTGCTGGTCGTCGTGGAACACCGGGATCTTCATCCGCTCGCGCAGCTTGCGCTCGACGTAGAAGCACTCGGGGGCCTTGATGTCCTCGAGGTTGATGCCGCCGAACGTCGGCTCGAGCGCGGCGATCACTTCGACGAGCCGGTCCGGGTCGCGCTCGGCGATCTCGATGTCGAAGACGTCGATTCCGGCGAACTTCTTGAACAGGCACGCCTTGCCTTCCATCACCGGCTTGCCCGCGAGCGGGCCGATATTGCCGAGCCCGAGAACGGCGGTTCCGTTGGTCACGACCGCGACCAGGTTGCCGCGCGCGGTCAGCGTGTACGCCTCGCCTGGATCGCGCACGATCTCGTTGCAGGCCTCGGCCACACCGGGCGAGTATGCGAGTGCCAGATCGCGCTGCGTGACCATCGCCTTGGTCGGAACGACCGAGATCTTTCCCGGCGTAGGCTGGCGGTGATACTCAAGCGCCGCTTCGCGCAGGTTTTCCGACATGATTCCTCCTCGAATTCGACCAGCGCATGCAGGTGCACACGCGCCCGGTTCGTCGGTCGAGAGATTACGCCGAGCACGCGCCGCCACGTACGCCCGGAGCAGGAGCGGGTGTCGGCACGATGGTCGGACCGCGCGCCTCGGACCGCGCGGGCGCACGGTTTTCGCAGCATCTCCCGCCGGCGTTCGACGGGTGCCTTCCCGCCTGCGAGGGAGGCAGGCAAGCGATCGCTTCCTGCATCCGGGCTGTCTTCTCAGCCGCCGGCCTTCGTGCGAAGCACGCCTTCGCAGGTCGCGTGTTCGGGCGACTGCACCGGCAGCTTCGCGCAATGCTCGCCGAGCCGCTTGCGCAGCGCGGCGAGCACGACGTCCTGCCGGTTTGACTCCGCCCAGCCGACGATGCGGCCGCCCATGCGCTCGAGGGTGGCGCGATTGCGCTCGTGAAACGTCGCGGGCACCGGATCGAGCTCGCCGATCACGCTGCGCGCGGCCGCCTCGATGCGCGCCGCGTCGTCGGGCGCCAGCTCGATCAGCGCGCCGACGTAGGACGCGCCCCATTGCAGCCTCGTGGCCGGACCTTTCGACGCCGCGTACGCCTGTTCGTACCACCGAAGCGCGCCCGCCTTGTCGCCGCGCTTCTTCGCGTTGCTGGCCAGCCCCGACATGAAGTAGTAGGGCGAATGCGAGCGCGCCAGTTCGCGGTTGAGCATCGCGTCGGATTCGTCGAGCAGGCCCGCTTCGCGCAGCGCGACCGCGGCGGCGCTGATGACGGCCTGGCGCTCGTAGCGGTCCGTCGTCTCGCGGTCGGCGCGTTCGGCGGCGGCGCGCACGTCGGCGACGAGTCGCGCCGGCAGCGGCGCGTCCTTCGGTGCATCGAGCCGCGCGAGCGCCAGGCGCGCGAGCGCCGCCCCGACGCGGTCGGCTCGCGACAGATTCGCATCGTCGCCGAAGCGGACCAGCAGCCGGTCCCACTCGGCGATCAGCGTCCTTCGTTCGTCGCTGCCGGCAGCGGTGACGTAACCGGCGATATCGCCCGCTGCATCGGTCAGCACCGAGAAGTTCTCGCGCGCGAGCTTCGCGTCGGCGAGCACCGCCCGCACCTGTGGGTACGCGGCGGCGGGCGCGGCGCGCTTGTCCTGCGAGCTCGCTGCCGCCGCGATCGCCTTCAGCACGAGCCGCGCGCGCGCATCGGCGACCGCATGCGGGCAACGCTGCGCCAGCAGCGCGAGCGTCTCGGCGAGCTGCGACTTCGGGACCGCCGCCTCGTGGTCGGTTTCCCACGAGTAGTACGCCAGCAGACGCCAGTCGGCCGGCGTCAAGGCGGGGTTGTCGGACAACGCAGCGGCGAGCAGCGTCTTCACCGGACGCGTCGCGTTCATGGCGAGCGTGAGCACGCGCATGTACTGCTGCGCGTCGACCTCGCCGGGCAGCCGCGTGACTTCGGTGCCGTCCGGGCGGAACAGCACCATCGTCGGATAGCCGCTGACCTTGAAGCGGCTGGCGAGCATCTGCGCCGAAGGCGAATCGCCGTCGATGTACACCGGAACGAACACGCGCGAGCGCTCGATGAAGTCGCGCCGGTTGAAGATCGTCGCCTTGACCTGGTTGCACGGCGGGCACCATTCGGCGCCCCAGTACAGAAACAGCGGCCGCCGCTCGCGCCTGGCGCGCGCGAACGCCGAATCGACGTCGCCCGCGTGCCAGGCGATGTGCTGTCCGCTCGCCGCCGCGCCCTTGTCGGCGGTCGTGGCATCCGCCGCGGAAACGCCGAGCAGCAGAACCGTCAGTGCGACGCGCCACGACTTCATGCGATCCGGATCGATCCGACTCAACATGTACGCCCGACGATCGACGCAGTGGCGATCAGCTCCTCGAGCAGCGCCATCGCCGCACGACCCGACGCCGCGAACGGGTCGAGCACCGGCTTCTCCGAGTACTTCAGCAGCGTCGAAGGATTGACCTTCGCGAGGTTCACCTGCCCCATCGTCCAGCCGGCGAAGCGCCGCTCGGCGACTTCCTCGTAATGCAGCAGCACCACGTCGCGATGGCGTTTGTCGCGGACGATCTTGTTGTAGAGGCCGTTGACCGCGTCGCGCCCGCCTTCGAGCACCTGCATGTAGACGTCGCCGCCGTGGCACAGGATGCCGGTGATGCCCAGCTCCGGGTTGTGCTTGCGCGATTGCGCGAGGATCGCTTCGATGACTTCGTGCGTCACCGCTTCGGCGGTGCGGCTGGCGTACAGCAGGCGGACGAGCATGGCGGCGGCTTTCTGCAGTGGCGGTCGTGCGTGATCAGGTGCCTCGCTGAAGCAGCGCCAGGAATTCGCGGCGCAGGCTGACGTCCTTTAGGAAGACGCCGCGCATCACGCTGTTGACCATTTTGGAATCGGTGTCCTTGACGCCGCGCCACTGCATGCAGAAGTGATCGGCCTCCATCACAAGCGCAAGCCCGTCGGGCTGCATGCGCTCCTGCAGCAGATCCGCAAGCCGCGCAACAGCCTCCTCCTGGATCTGCGGGCGGCTCATCACCCAGTCCGCCAGCCGCGCGTATTTCGACAGCCCGATCAGGTTCGAATGCTCGTTGGGCATCACGCCGATCCACAGCTTGCCGATGATCGGGCACAGATGGTGCGAACAGGCGCTGCGCACGGTGATCGGCCCGACGATCATCAGCTCGTTCAGGTGCTCGACGTTCGGAAACTCGGTGATGGCCGGCTCGGGGACGTAGCGGCCGCGGAAGACCTCGTTGACGTACATCTTCGCGACGCGGCGCGCCGTGTCCTGCGTGTTGTGGTCGCTTTCGGTGTCGATCACCAGGCTGTCGAGCACGGCGAGCAGCTTGCGTTCGACTTCTTCGCGCAGCAGATCGAGCTCGCCCGGCTCGATGAAGCGCGCGATGTTGTCGTTGGCGTGGAAGCGCTCGCGCGCGCGCTGCAGGCGCTCGCGGATCTTCTGCGATACCGGCACGCCGAGGTCTCCGGCGGCGGCGCGCTTGCGGGTCGGGTCGTCCATGGCTCGATTGCCCGGAGGTCACAGGGACGGATCGTAGCCCGAACCGGCACCGGCGCGCAGCGGCGGCCCGCCTACCGGAAGCGGTACTGCAGCCGCAGCACGTGGAAGTTCAAGCCGGGGTTCGGGCGGCGGATGCCCGCGTTCGAAAAATGGATGAACCGATAGCTCAGTTCGAGTGCGTCGCCGTCGCCGAAGCCGCGCCCGAACGCGAGGTGATCGCTGAACTGAAAGCGCGTGCTGAAGCGCCGATCGCGCGTCTCGTACAGATCCGACAGCGCGTTGAGGCCGATGCCGAAATCGAAGAACCAGCGCCCGATCCGGGTGTCGCGCAGCCGCAGGTAGGGTGTGACGCCGACGACCGTGATGTGGCGCCTGCCGGCGGCATTGGGCTGCGGAAATCGCCAGTGCGCGGCTGCGATCTCGCCGAAGGCCGCCAGGCTCAGGGTCTCGCGCGACCACAGCGGCGCGGCCTGCTCCGCCGCGAGCGCCAGGCGCAGCATGTCGGTGTCGTCGCCGCGGCCGATCTCCGCCGCGACGGCGGGCCGCCAGCGTGCCGGCTCGGCCGCGGGCGCGGCGTGCGCAGCGGCAAGCGCTGCCGCCGCGCACGCGATTGCGGCTGCGCGGACGGTCCGGTCCGGCCATGTCCTCACCGCGCGGAACATACGCGGCCCGGCGCGGGCCGCGCAAGTCGGCCCTGTGCGTCGCGCCCCTCTGGCACACTTCGCGACGCATGAGAACCGCCCTTCGCATCGTCGTCGCACTGCTGTTGGCGTGTGTGGCGCGCGCCCACGCTGGCGCGTTTTCGTTCGCGCTGATCGGCGACGCGCCGTACAGCGCCGCGGAGAGCGCATTGTTCGATCGGGTGCTCGACGAAATCAACGCCGATGCGTCGATCCGCCTCGTGCTGCACACGGGCGACGTCAAAGGCGGGCGCGAGCCCTGCGACGACGAGCTGCTGCGCGCGCGGCGCGCGCAGTTGCAGCGACTGCGCGCGCCGCTCGTCATCACGCCCGGCGACAACGACTGGACCGATTGCCATCGCCCGGCCTCCGGTGCGTACCATCCGCTCGAGCGCCTCGCCGCGCTGCGCGCGATCTTCTTCGCCGATGCGCGCCGCGCCTGCTGCGGCGCGCCGCTCGCGGTCGAGCCGCAGAGCGAGATACCGGGCTTCGCGCAGTTCGTCGAGAACGTCCGCTTCGTGCACGAGGGCGTGGTCTTCGCCACGCTGCACGTGGTCGGCAGCAACAACGGGCTCGAACCCTGGCACGGCATCGATCCGCGCGACGGCCCGCGCACGCCGCGCGCCGACCGGCTTCAGGAATTCGAGCGCAGGCAGGCCGCCAACCTCGCGTGGCTCGACGCCGCGTTCGCGCACGCGCGGTCGATCGATGCCCCCGCGGTGGTTCTGCTGATGCAGGCGAACCCGCGCTTCGATCTTCCCACCGGCGACGCGAGGCGTGCGGGGTTCGAAGCGCTGATCGAGCGGCTCGCACTACGCTGCGCACAGTTCGGCCGGCCCGTGCTGCTCGCGCACGGCGACTTCCACCGCTTCCTCGTCGATCGGCCGCTCGATGTCGAAGGCGCCGCTGCGCGCGCACCGAACCTCGTTCGCGTTCAGGGCTTCGGCAGTCCGTGGCTGCGCTGGGTCAAGGTGACCGTCGACCCCGGTGCGCCGGTGCCATTCCGCTTCGAGACGCCCGAAGCCGACGGCGCGCCTGCGCGATGACGGGACGGTCGGTGCCCCGGCCAGCGCCCGGGGCTTGACGGGTTGCGTCGATCCCGCCGACGGCCCCGGGGTCCGCAGCCCGTCACCCGACCTTGGGAGGCGAACCGAAACGCGTGACGTGCTACCGTGGAAGTGCCGCTGCCGCCCATCGTCGTCGGTCTGCGACCCCTGAACTTGCCACCGCAGCAACGGTCGGATGGTTTCAGCGCGTTGCGCGACGCAAGGGACCGCAGCGGGCTGCGATCGGGGGCTTCTCGGAGTTGCACCAATGAAGAGAGCAGCGCTTTACAGCCGTTCGCGCAGCGCACTCGAGGCAGCGCCCCCGGACACTGCGCCGCAAGCACCCACCGCGCCCGCGCGCCCTTCGTTGCTGCGCCGCTTCGTCGCGGTGCGAAGCCACTTGCCGGCGCTTGCCGCCGGCGGTCTGATCGTTGCCCTGGTGTTCGTGGCGGCCTCGCCGTTCAAGACGGCGCCGCGTGCGATCACGCAGCGCGACATCGACCGTGCGGTGCTGCACACCCTGAATACCAAGCCCTTGCCCTCGGCGGCGGCCAAGGCGTACGAGGCGGTGCGCCGTTCCGTCGTGCTCGTGCGCGGCATCACGCCCGGCGCCAGCGGCGAGACCGACAACGACGAGGCCGCCGGCACCGGCGTGGTCATCGTCGAGTCCGGGATCATCCTGACCAATCTGCACGTCGTGCTGCAGGCCAAGGAACTGCGCGTCGTCTTCGCCGACGGCTCGGAGTCCGAAGCGACAGTCATCGGGCTGCGCCCCGAGCACGATCTGGCGGTGCTGCGCGCCAAGGTCGTTCCGGACGATCTGCAGCCCGCCACGCTCGGCTCGACGCACGGGCTCGCGCCGGGCGATCAGGTCATCGCCGTCGGTTTTCCGTTCGGCATCGGCCCGTCGGTATCGGCCGGCGTCATCTCCGGGTTGAAGCGGGAGTTCCGCTCGCCGGGCGGCAAGCGTGTGCTGACGAACCTGATCCAGTTCGACGCCGCCGCCAACCCGGGCAACTCGGGCGGTCCGCTGGTGACGATGAGCGGCGAAGTGGTCGGCATCGTCACCGCGATCCTCAACCCGTCCGACAGCCGCACCTTCATCGGCATCGGCTTCGCGGTGCCGATCGAAAACGCCGCCGCAGGCGTGGGCCTGCATCCGTTCTGACCGCGCTTCCAACCACCGACCGGCCGCCACGATGAACGATACGACGCCGAACAAGCACCACGTCGCTTCGACGATGGAGCGCATTCTGTACGAAGTGAAGAAGGTCGTCGTCGGGCAGGATCACTTCCTCGAATGCGTGCTGGTCGCCACGCTCGCGCAGGGGCATCTGCTCGTCGAGGGCGTCCCGGGGCTCGCCAAGACGCTGACCGTCAAGACGCTCGCGCAGACGATCCGCGGCACGTTCCGACGCATCCAGTTCACGCCGGATCTCGTGCCCGCGGATCTGGTCGGCACGCGCATCTACAACCAGAAGACCGGCGACTTCGCGACCGCGCTCGGGCCGGTGTTCACCAACCTGCTGCTCGCCGACGAGATCAACCGCGCGCCGGCCAAGGTGCAGAGCGCGCTGCTCGAGGTGATGCAGGAGCGGCAGGTCACGATCGCCGGCGAGACGCACCGTGTGCCGGAGCCCTTCGTCGTGATGGCCACGCAGAACCCGATCGAAACCGAAGGGACCTATCCGCTGCCCGAGGCGCAGGTCGACCGCTTCATGATGAAGGTGCTGGTCGACTATCCGAGCGAGGACGAGGAACGCGTGATCGTCGAGCGCGTGACCGGCGCCGCGGCCACGGTGGCGGCGGTGACGACGACCGATCAGCTCGCAGCGCTGCAACGCGAATGCCGCGCGGGCTACGTCGACCCGGCGCTCGTCGACTACGCGGTGCGGCTGGTCAGCGCGACCCGCGCGCCGCACAAGGCCGGGCTGGCGGATCTGGCGCGCTACATCACGTTCGGCGCCAGCCCGCGCGCGACGATCCACCTGATCGAGGCGGCGCGCGCGCTCGCGCTGCTGCGCGGGCGCGACTACGCGCTGCCGGAAGACGTGGTCGATCTCGCCGCCGACGTGCTGCGCCACCGCCTCGTGTTGTCCTACGAGGCGCTCGCCGACGGTCATACGCCCGACGCGCTGCTCGCGCAGATCATGCGCAAGGTGCCGGTGCCGGACAAGCCGCTGCAGACGCACGCCAACCATGCCCGCGCCACGCTCCAGTAGTCCAGAGCAGATCCTGCGCCGCCTCGAATGGACCGTGCTGCGGCGGCTCGACGGCCTGCTGCAGGGCGACTACCGCACGCTGTTCCGCGGCTTCGGCATGGATCTGGCGGACCTGCGCGAATACCAGTACCACGACGACGTGCGCCACATCGACTGGAACGTCACCGCACGGCTGCAGACGCCGTACGTGCGCGAGTATCGCGAGGATCGCGAACTGGCCGCGTGGTTCCTGCTCGACCTGTCGGGGTCGGTCGATTTCGGCTCGGGCGCGACGAAGAAGCAGGCGGTCGCCGTCGACTTCGTCGCGCTGCTCGCGCGCGTGCTCACGCGGCGCGGCAACCGGGTCGGCGCGCTGCTGTTCGACGGCAAGCGCATCGGCGCGATCGTGCCGCCCCGCAGCGGGCGGCGCCACGTGCTCGAACTGCTGCAGCGGATGCAGACGGGCGTCGGGCCTGGCGCGGGCGAGACCGATCTGGCCGAACTGCTCACGGCGGCGGCGAACCTCGTGCGCCGCCGCTCGCTGGTATTCGCGGTGTCGGACTTCCTCAGCGTTGCCGGCTGGGAGCAGCCGCTCGCGCGGCTCGCGCAGCGGCACGAGGTCATCGCGATCCGGCTGTTCGACGCGCTCGAAATGGCGCTGCCGGACCTCGGCCTCGTGCTGCTGCAGGACGCCGAAACCGGCGAGCAGATCGCGGTCGATACGCACGACCCGGCATTTCGCCGGCGCTTTGCCGCCGCCGCGCATGCGCGCGAGACGCGATTGCGGGAGGCGTTCGCCGCGGCCGGCGTCGACGCGCTGGAACTGGCCGCTGGCGGCGATCTGGTCGACGCCGTGCTGCGCTTCGCGGACCTGCGCAAGCGGCGCGGCTCGGGCGCGAGCGGCGCGGCCGCGCGCAGCCGGCTCGCCGCGCACCTGGAAAGCCGCGCGATCCCGGTCAGCGGCCGCGCGGCGGGAGCCGTCCGATGAAGTTCCTGTGGCCCGAACTGCTGTGGCTGCTGGCGGTGTTGCCGCTGCTCGCGGCCGCCTACGTGCTGCTCCTGCGCCGGAAGAAGAAGCTCGCGATCCGCTACGCGAGCCTTGCGATCGTCAAGGATGCGCTGGCCGCCGGCAGCCGCTGGCGGCGTCACGTTCCGCCGGCGCTTTTCCTCGCCGCGCTGGCACTGCTCGTCGTGGCGACCGCGCGGCCGACCGCGGTCGTGACATTGCCGTCGCAGCAGCAGACGATCATCCTGGCGATGGACGTCTCGGGCAGCATGCGCGCGAAGGACGTCGAGCCGAACCGGCTGGTCGCTTCGCAGAATGCCGCGCGCGCCTTTATCGCGGGCGCGCCGCGCCATACGCGGATCGGCATCGTCACCTTCGCCGGAACGGCCGCGCTCGTGCAGGCGCCGACGACCAACCGCGAAGACCTGCTCGCCGCGATCGACCGCTTCCAGCTCCAGCGCGCAACCGCCACCGGCAGCGGCATCATCGTCTCGCTCGCCACGCTGTTCCCGGACGGCGGCTTCGACGTGACCGAAGCGATCTACGGCCGCGAGTTCCAGCGCGGCATGTCGATCGACGCCGAGCCGAAGAAGGACAAGCCCGAGTTCAAGCCGGTGCCGCCCGGATCGAACGATTCGATGGCGATCATCCTGCTTTCCGACGGCCAGCGCACGACCGGCCCGGACCCGATCGAGGCCGCGCAGCGCGCGGCCGAGCGCGGTGTGCGCATCTACACCGTCGGCATCGGCACCGTCGAAGGCGACGTCGTCGGCTTCGAAGGCTGGTCGTTCCGCGCGCGGCTCGACGAGGAGACGCTGAAGGCCATCGCGGGCATCACGCGCGCCGAGTACTTCTACGCCGGCAACGCGGCCGACCTGCACAAGGTCTTCCAGACCCTCGGTTCGAAGATCGTCCTGCAGAGCAGGGAAACCGAGGTGACGGCGTTGTTCGCCGCCGCCGCCGCGGTGCTCGCACTGGCCGCCGGCGCGCTGTCGATGCTGTGGTTCAACCGGATCCTGTAGCGCCGCGCACTCGCAGCAGCGCGTCGATCGTCCGGTCCTTTTCCTCCCAAATCGCGTTCAACCACGCCTGCACGCGCGTGCGATGCTGCGCATCGGCGCGCGCGCTGTCGTCGACGAGGTCGGCCGGAATCGCGCGCCGCTGCACGCGCACGACGACTTCGCGCACGCGGCCCGCCAGCAGGTCCCAGAAGGTGGGCGTGCCCCGCGGATAGACGATCGTCACGTCCAGCGCGGCGTCGAACTGCCGGCCCATCGTCGCCAGCGCGATCGCCACACCGCCCGCCTTCGGCTTGAGCAGATGCGCGTACGGCGACGACTGCGCCGCGTGCTTGGCGGGCGCAAAGCGCGTGCCCTCGACGAAGCTGATCACCGACGTGGGGATCAGCCGGAAGCGCTCGCAGGCGCGTCGCGTCGCGGCCAGGTCGAGCTGCCCGGATGCGCCGCCGCGGCCGCGCCGCAGGAACGGAAAGTCGAGCGCCCACCATGCGAGGCCGATCACGGGCACCCAGATCAGCTCCTGTTTCAGAAAGAACTTCAGCATCGGGATTCGGCCGTTGAACACCTTCTGCAGCACCAGGATGTCGACCCAGCTTGCGTGATTGCTGACGACCAGGTACCAGCCGCGCCGGTTCAGTCCCTCGAGTCCCTGAACGTCCCAGCGCGTGTGGCCGACCGCGGCCATCCATGCGTTGTTCACGCGGATCCACGCGCCGGCCAGCGCGTTCAACACGCGATCGACGACGCGCCGCACCGCCGCCGCCGGCACGACGAGCTTGGCGAGCGCGAACGGCACCATCGCGGCGGTGAACACGAGCGTGTTCAGCACGAGCACCGCGCCAGCGGCGCAGCCCTTCAGCGTTGCGGCGATCCGTTCGAACATGGGCGCGAAGTATCGGCGTTGGCGCGCAGGCGCGCTTTGCGGTGTGGCAAGAATGCCGCGATCGACCGGCTGCGAAGCGCTTCCCGTCCCGGCGTAGATGGCGGCGAACGCGTCAAATGCCGGTGGCTTCGGCCATCAACGCGCGCCAGCGGCGATAGCGTTCGCGCAGCGCTGCGTCGGGCTGCGGCGCGAACACGTCTTCGCGCGCGCCGGCATTCCACCCGGCGGGCCGGCCCGCGGCGAGGTACGCGATGCCGCGCGCGCTCGCTTCCGGGTCGTCGCGACGATGCACCGGCACGCCGTTCAACGCCGCGAGCTTGCGGCACAGCCCGTCCAGCCGCGAGACGCCGCCGCTTGCGCGGATCCGCCGCGGCGCCGGAACGTACGCGGCCATGTGATCGATGTTCGCTTGCAGCAAAAAGACGATGCTCTCGATCAGTGCGACCGCCTTCTGCCAGGGCTCGGCCGCGCCGCCGACGAAGCGCGAATCGAAGGTCGCGCGCCAGAACGGCCCGCCGAGTCCCGCGATGCCGTTCAAGAAGAGCAGCTCGGGCGCGGGCCGATCGAGCCACTCGGGCAGGCGTGCGGGCAGATCGTCGATGGCGAGCTCGCGGGCGAGCCACTCCAGTCCCGCGCCCGCGCCGTTGACGTTGCCCTCGATCGTGTAGACGGTCGTGTCGCCGTCGGCCAGGACGATGCCGGTGAGCTGGCGCGGCACATGTCCCGGATCGTGCATCACCGCGCGCTGCACGAACGCGCTCGTGCCGATGTTGACGTACGCGGCGTCGGCCTCCGGCCAGCCGAACGCGAACACCGCCGCCGACTGATCGCCGTTTGTCGCCGCGAGCGGCACCTCGACGTCGCCCGAGACGAGCGTGCCCCAGCGATCGCAGGTCTGCGCCGACCGCGGCAGGAATCCCTCGGGCAGGCCGAACAGCGCGAGCAGCGCCGGGTCCCAGTCGCGTGTGTGCAAACTCCATAGCTGCGTGCGCGCCGCGCATTGCGGGTCGGCGGCGAACGTGCGCTCGCGGGTGAGCCGGAATACGAGGAAGCTCGCCAGCGGCCCCCACGCGAGCGTGCCTGCATCGCGCGCCGCGCGCACCGCCGGCAGATGGTCGAGCGCCCAGCGCAGCTTGCTCGCGCCGTAGTGCGGCGACAAAAAGAGCCCGGTCTTGCGATGCACCGCATCGGCGTGCGGCTGCAGTCCGTCGATCCAGGCGTGCATGCGCCGGTCCTGCCAACTGAACACCGGCGACAGCGCGGCGCCGCTTGCGCGGTCCCAGCACACGGCGCTTGCGCGCTGGCTCGACAGCCCCGCCGCGGCGAGATCGCGTACGCGCGGCGCGAGCGCCGCAGCCGCCTGCGCGACCGCGGCGTGGATCGAGGCGACGATCTCGTCGCCGTCCTGCTCAGCCCAATCCGGCTGCGGGCGCGTGAGCGAGATCGCCTTTTCGCCGGCGGCGACGATCTGCCCGCGCCGATCGAGCACCAGCGCGCGGCTCGCATGCGTGCCCTGGTCGATCGCCAGATAAAGCGCTTCGGTCGCCATGCCTTCCGATCGTCAGCGCGCCCCGCGCAACGCGCGGTCGAGCGCCTCGCCCACCAGGCTGGCGGCCTGCGCGAAGCCGCCGATCAGCCGCACCGACACCGGCCGGATGCGGAAGATCGAGAAATCCGGCAGCTCGAAATGATCGGCCGCCTGCGGAAAGCGCGCGAGATACGCCGCCCGCGCGCGCGCATGCTCGGGCGAGCCGGGGGTGAGCGGCGTCGCGTCGCCCTGTACCGTCGCGCGGGCGCGCGCCTGCGGCGGCACGCCGACCGCCTCGGGTGCGACGACGAGCAGGCTCACGCGCGGGTGTTCGAGCATGTCCTTGGTGTGCGGCGCGAGTGCGGAGACGTGGATCACGAGTTCGCCGTCGTCGAGCGCGAACGGCACCATCGACACGTACGGCTCGCCCCGGTGCAGCGTGCCGAGCGCGGCGATCGTCTGCGAATCGAGCAGGGCGCGCAGCGGATGCGAAGTCGTCATGCCGCGACGATAGCGCGCGCCCGCGAATCGGTGCACGGGCGAGGGTGCGGTTTCGCCGCCGCGCAGCGCCGGATCGCTCACGGCGCGCGCGGCGCGTTCCCCGGCCGCACCAGCGCGTCGAGCTGATCGAGCAGGGGGCGCTGCCCCGGCTGGATCTTCGCGCGCGCCTGCTCGAGCGTGAACCAGGCCGCGCGATCGACTTCTGGAAACTCGCGCAACTGTCCCGACTTCGGCGGCCATTGCATCGTGAAGGTGTTGCTGCGCAAGCGCGCGGGCTCGAAGTCCGCCCGCACGGCCCATGCGTGCACGATCTTGCCGCTCGGCAGCCGCACCGGCCGCAGTTCGGTGAAGTCGCCCTCGACCGTCGCGCCGGTTTCCTCGGCGAACTCGCGCCGCGCGGCTGCCAGCGGTTCCTCGTCGCCTTCGAATTCGCCTTTCGGAATCGACCAGGCGCCGTCGTCCTTGCGCGCCCAGAACGGGCCGCCGGGGTGAACGAGCAGCACTTCGAGCGCGCCGTGCGACTCGCGGTACAGCAGCAGGCCGGCGCTTCGCTTCCGCACGGTTCGATCGGCTGGCATCGCGCAACGCTACACCGGCTCGCGGCCCCGCGCGCGGCTCAGACGCTGTGAATCTTTCTACTGCGCGGCCCGCTCGTGACGAAATCTTCACAGCCTCTCACCCCTGCCAAACCGCGTAACCCTTCTCCTGCAACTCGTCGGCGAGCTCCATCTCCATCTGCCGCGCCGCCTCGTAGGGCATCGGGTTGAAGCACGCGTACAGCTCGGGCATCAGGCGCAGGCCGTACTTGCGCACGTACCGGTTGCTCTTGTAGCCCGCCTTGTGATTGGCGAAGCGCTCCTCGACCGCCAGCCCCGTCATGCCCACGTAAACGCACGGCATGCCGTCGACGTAGTTCGGATTGCGCGCGCGGAACCGCCGGTCGCGCAGCACCGCGCGGTCCAGTTCGACGACGTAGACGTGGTGGGCGAGGCGGGGCGCGCGATCGTCCGCGTTCATGCGAGCACCCGCGCGCCCACCCGACGCGCGCACCGGCTTTCGCCGACGGCGTCCGGTACGCCAAGCCCCGCCGACGGCCCTGCGGCCGCGACGCCGACGTGCGCATCGGCAATCCGATCGACGCCCGAGCCGGCGCGTCTGCACGCGCGCCGCGGGCTCGTGCACACTGCGTCCGCGTGACCGACCTGCTCGCCTCGATCCTCGCTCCGCGCGGCGCGGCGCCATCGGCGCGCGTGCTCGTCGCCGGGCGCGCGCTGCGCGCGTTCGTCGACGGCTGCGTCGCGGTGCTGCTGCCCGCGTATCTGCTGGCGCTCGGGCTCGACGCGTGGGCGGTCGGCGTGCTCGCCACCGCTACGCTGCTGGGCTCCGCGCTCGCCACGCTCGCGGTCGGCGCGTGGGGTCATCGATTCGCGCAGCGCGCGATGCTCGCCGGCGCCGCACTGCTGATGATCGCAACGGGGCTGGCGTTCGCGAGCCTTTCGCAGTTCTGGCCGCTGCTGCTGGTGGCGTTCGTCGGCACGCTGAACCCCAGCGCGGGCGACGTCAGCGTCTTTCTGCCGCTGGAACACGCGCAACTGGCCCATGCCGCCAGCGGCGATGCGCGCACCGCGCTGTTCGCCCGCTACAGCCTGCTCGCATCGCTCGCGGCTTCGTTCGGCGCGCTCGCGGCGGCGGCACCCGCCTGGCTCGCGCGAACCGCCGGCGTCGATCCGCTCGACTCGATGCGGTTGATGTTCGTCGCGTATGCCGCGGTCGGGCTCGCGATCCTGTCGCTGTACCGGCGGCTGCCCGAGCCGCACGCCGAAAGCGGAGCAGCCAAGTCGCCGCTCGGCGCCTCGCGCGGGATCGTCGTCAAGCTCGCGTTGCTGTTTTCGGTCGATGCGTTCGCCGGCGGGCTGATCGTCAACAGCCTGCTGTCGCTGTGGCTGATGCAGCGCTTCGATCTTTCGCTCGCCGGTGCGGGCGCGTTCTTCTTCTGGGCAGGGCTGCTGACGGCGGCCTCGCAACTGGCGGCACCATGGGTCGCGCGCCGCATCGGGCTGCTGAACACGATGGTGTTCACGCATCTGCCGGCGAACCTGTGCCTGATCGCCGCCGCGCTCGCGCCGACCCTGCCGCTCGCGCTGGCGCTGCTGTTCATGCGCAGCGCGCTGTCGCAGATGGACGTGCCGACGCGCACCGCGTACGTGATGAGCGTGGTCACGCCGCCCGAGCGCGCCGCCGCGGCGAGCGTGACCGCGGTGCCGCGCAGCCTCGCCTCCGCGCTCAGCCCCTCGATCGGCGGCGCGCTCCTCGCCGCCGGCTGGTTCGCCGCGCCGCTCGTCGCGTGCGGGCTGCTCAAGATCGCCTACGACCTTACGCTGTGGGCCGCGTGCCGCGGGCAGAAGCTCGATCCGCATTATTGAGCGTCACGCAAGCGCGTGACACCGCGACCCCGCAAGTTCGCGTCGCCCGTGGGGACACCGGTTCCATTATCCCGAGCAACGCGAGGGATCCCGGCGCTGCAAGGGGCGGGAATCCCCGCCTTGGGCTTGGAATGACTCCCCATGGTCATCCCGAGCGGACGCGAGGGATCCCGGCGTTGCGAGCGGCGAAGATTCCTCGCCTTCGGCTCGGAATGACAAGAGCGGCGTTGCGGCTCGGAATGACGAAGGGCGACGGATGCGAGCGCCAGCCCGTCTGTCGGGTCACGAAGATTCGTAATGCTCGATAGTCGCGGCTTGCGTGCGACCGCCGTCCGGCGATGCGGACGGACGCGCCGCAGATGCCGACCTCGATCGCGCCGCGCGCCCGCTTCGGCGGCTCGTTCACGGAACACGGACGGACCAGCGCGCTGAACGCTGTGCGCCACCCGTCACGTCCCGCCTACGTACGGATTGCTACGCCGTTCGCGGCCGAAGGTGCTTTCCGGGCCGTGGCCAGGGATGAAGACGGTGTCGTCGCCCATCGGCCACAGCCGCTGCGTGATGCTGGCGATCAGCGTGTCGTAGTCGCCGCCCGGGAAGTCCGTACGGCCGATGCTGCCGGCGAACAGCACGTCGCCGACGAACGCGCGCCGGCTCTCGGGGTCGTGGAACACCACGTGCCCGGGCGTGTGCCCGGGCGTGTGGCGCACCGCGAGCGTCACGTCGCCGACCTGCACGGTGTCGCCGTCGGCGAGCCAGCGCGTCGGGGTAAACGGCTCCGCGTGCGGAAAGCCGAACATGCGCGCCTGCTGCGGCAGGCCGTCGATCCAGAACTGGTCGCCCGGATGCGGGCCGACGATCGGAACGCCGAGCATGCGCGCCAGCGCGCCGGTGCCGCCCGCGTGATCGATATGCGCGTGCGTGAGCAGGATCTGCGCGATCCGCACACCGTGCCGTCGCGCGGCCGCCGTGATGCGCTCGAGTTCGCCGCCCGGGTCGATCACCGCGGCCTCGCCCGTGCGGTCGCACCAGACGAGCGAGCAGTTCTGCGCAAAGGGCGTGACGGGAATCGTTTCGTAGCGGAGCATGGACATCCTGCGGCGTGAAGCTCACCCGCAGGATAAGGCCATCGCGCCGCCCGCTCCGCGCGCCCTCTGGCGTCCGGCTCGATCTCCAAGACGAGGAAGACACGTCGATGCAAATGGGGTACCGAGCCTGTCGAATGTCGCGAGTCGTCGTGACACCTGCCGACCGACCGACATGCCTGGCCCCCATGTCGCGTCATTCCGCGCAACGCGAGCGATCCCGGCCTCTGCAACGGCTGAGATTCCTCGCCCTCGGCTCGGAATGACAAGACGTTTGGCCGGGACTGACGGCGCAGTGCGGGCGCGGGACCCTGCGACAGTGTCATCCCGAGCAAGCGCGAGCGATCCCGGCCTCGGCAACGGCTGAGATTCCTCGCCCTCGGCTCGGAATAATGAGATGG
>Ga0272446_1003556_pt1 | contig 19474 bp, 16 predicted proteins | sample YNPCB0061_FD_194587 | JGI IMG/M metagenome (GOLD analysis project Ga0272446, IMG submission 194587) | Hot spring microbial mat communities from Yellowstone National Park, WY, United States - YNP-CB-006-1 | ecosystem: Environmental > Aquatic > Thermal springs > Hot (42-90C) > Sediment | place...
ATGATGTTGGTGAAGTAATAGGTTGAAGGTTGTAGGTGAGAGGTTATAGGGGCAGGTTCACAACCTGCCCTTTTGTTTTTAGAAGCGCGTGCCGTATCTTTGCACGCTTTTTAGCACACCATTATGTATGGACACGGTGCTAAATGCTGTTGCCTGTGGCGGCAGATAGAAAAGATTTCCGTGTCCAAAATAAGTTCGACAGTAGCCTTTTCTATTTGCGGAAAAGGCTTTTTTATTTTCATCAACGCATTTTTATCAACGCTTCAATCAGCAATCAAAATCACGGCTCTTAAAAAATGGCAAGATACCTTTTCACATCGGAATCAGTTTCCGAGGGACACCCCGACAAAGTCGCAGACCAAATTTCTGACGCTATCCTTGATGCAATTATCTCAGAAGACAAGAACGCGCGCGTGGCTTGCGAAACGTTTGTAACGACGGGGCAGGTGGTCGTTGGCGGAGAAGTTACGACCAAAAAATATGTTGAAGTGCCTGACCTTGTTCGCAGTGTCGTTAGAGATATTGGCTACACGAAGGGCGAGTATATGTTTGAAGCCAACTCCTGTGGGATTCTTTCGGCAATTCATTCGCAATCGCCCGACATCAATCGCGGTGTCGATAAGAAAACGCCGGTCAAAGACCGGTTTGATTCAGTGGGGGCGGGCGATCAAGGCATGATGTTTGGCTATGCATGCAAAGAAACGCCCGAGCTCATGCCCGCCGCCATCACCTTTGCACATCAAATCGTGAAGAAGCTTGCCGACATTCGCAAAGAGGGAAAAATTATGACCTACCTTCGCCCTGACGCGAAAAGCCAAGTCACGCTTGAATACGACGGCAACACGGTTGCTCGCGTCGATACCGTTGTGGTTTCAACGCAACACGACCCTGAACCGAAAGGCATGAGCGAAAAGGAATTTCAAAATAAAATTCGCGAAGATGTGATTGCAAATGTGATTAACAAGGTCATTCCGAAGCAGTTGCTCGATAAGGACACGAAGTATTTTGTCAATCCCACCGGAAGGTTTGAAATCGGCGGTCCGCACGGTGATACGGGCTTGACCGGCAGAAAAATTATTGTCGACACCTACGGCGGCGCAGCACCGCACGGCGGCGGGGCATTTTCAGGTAAAGACCCGACAAAAGTTGACCGCTCTGCCGCCTACGCCGCTCGACACATCGCGAAAAATGTGGTTGGTGCGGGATTAGCAGAAAAATGCACCGTGCAAGTCTCATATGCGATTGGTATTGCGCGCCCCGTCTCCATTCTCGTCAACACACACGGCACAAACACCAACGGCATTAGCGATGCTGAACTGCAAGAAAAGGTCGAGAAACTCTTCGACCTCCGTCCGCTCGCCATCATTGAGCGATTCAGTCTCAACAAACCGAAAGGGTGGAAGTATCGCGATACAGCCGCCTATGGACACTTCGGTCGTCCACAGTTCCCTTGGGAAAAATTGGACAAGGTCAATGACCTTCGCCGTGCATTTAAGTAACTCATTCTTTTCGATAACTAAACCACAGACAAGACAATGGCAACCGTAGACACTCAAAGACTGCCTTACAAGGTCAAAGACATCGCCCTCGCTGATTGGGGACGCAAAGAAATCAGACTTGCCGAAGCCGAAATGCCCGGCTTGATGGCTCTGCGTGCAGAGTTCGGACAATCCAAGCCGCTCAAAGGCGCACGCATTGCAGGCTGTTTGCACATGACCATTCAAACTGCCGTCTTGATTGAAACCCTCGTTGAACTCGGCGCAGAAGTCAGTTGGTCAAGTTGCAACATCTTTTCAACCCAAGACCACGCCGCCGCCGCCATCGCCAAAGCCGGCATTCCCGTCTATGCGTGGAAAGGTATGACCGCCGAAGAATTTGACTGGTGCATTGAGCAAACGCTCTTCGCCTTCAAAGATGGACAGCCACTCAACATGATTTTGGACGACGGCGGCGACCTGACCAATATGGTGCTTGATAAGTATCCCGAATTAGTGCCGGGCATTCGCGGCTTGTCAGAAGAAACTACCACAGGCGTGCATCGCCTTTATGAGCGCGTCAAGAATGGCAAACTTCCACTTCCCGCTATCAATGTCAATGACAGCGTAACGAAATCGAAATTCGACAACAAATATGGTTGCCGTGAGTCGCTCGTCGATGCACTGCGTCGCGGAACGGATTTAATGCTTTCGGGCAAAGTTGCCGTTGTAGCAGGCTACGGCGATGTTGGCAAAGGCTCGGCAGAATCGCTCAAAAACAACCACGTGCGAGTGATTGTAACTGAAATCGACCCGATTTGCGCACTGCAAGCCGCAATGGAAGGCTACGAAGTCAAAAAAATGGATAATGCCATTAAAGAAGCCGACATCGTGGTTACCGCAACTGGCAACGAAAAAATTATCACCGAGCGTCATTTCAGAATGATGAAGGATAAAACCGTTGTGTGCAACATCGGACACTTCGACACCGAAATCGATATGGCTTGGCTCAACAAACACTACGGACACACCAAAGTTGAAATCAAACCGCAAGTCGACCTCTACAACATCGATGGCAAAGAAATCATCGTGCTTGCCGAAGGTCGTTTGGTCAATCTCGGCGTAGCCACAGGACACCCATCATTTGTGATGTCGATGTCATTCACCAATCAAGTTTTGGCACAACTCGAGCTCTGGCAAAACTACAAGAACTACGAGAACAAGGTTTATGTTTTGCCGAAGCATCTTGATGAAAAAGTCGCGCGCTTGCACCTTGCCAAACTCGGCGTTGAACTCGACGAACTGACTGAATCGCAAGCGAAGTATATTGGCGTTCCGCAACATGGTCCGTTCAAGTCGGAGCATTATCGCTATTAAGCCTTGCTGTCATTGATTCAGTGCGGCAGAATCAAAAAGAAAGGCGGTTTCACAAAAGAAATCGCCTTTTTTTATTAATGAGTAACGAATAATGAGTAACAATAAAGCCTTTCATTTCTCATTCTTCATTACTCATTCTTCACTCTGAATGACTATTTTTGTGTTCAATTTAATTTTTCACTGCGCTATCCGTTATGCAACTTGCCGTCAATGTCGACCACATCGCTACCCTTCGCAACGCCCGAAAAGAACAAGAACCTGACCCAACGACCGCCGCACATTTAGCCGAACTTGCGGGGGCTGTGGGCATTGTTTGTCATTTGCGCGAAGACCGCCGACACATTCGCGACCACGATTTACTTCTGCTCCGCGAAACCGTCAAAACGAAACTCGACCTCGAAATGGCGGCAACCGAAGAAATGCTCCGCATCGCCATTCAAACCAAGCCCGACCTCGTAACGCTCGTGCCTGAACGCCGCGAAGAACTCACCACCGAAGGCGGATTGGACATCAAAACCATGCGCGCCGCACTTGCACCGTTCATCGAAGAACTCGCTCGTCACGAGATTCCCACCAGTTTGTTCATTGAAGCCGATAAAGACCTTGTGCGCCTTTCCGCCGAACTCGGTGCCGCCTACATCGAACTTCACACTGGCACATACTCACGACTTCGCAAGCCCGATGAAATTCAGTTCGAACTCCTTCGACTTCGCGAAGCGGCGACACTCGGACGCGAGTTGGGATTGCGCGTCGTTGCCGGACATGGACTGAATTACATCAACATCATTCCCTTCAAATCACTTTCTGATGTAATTGAAGAAGTCAGCATTGGGCATGCGATTATTGCACGCGCCGCTCTTGTCGGCATGGAGAGAGCCGTGCGCGATATGATTCAACTGTTGAGATAAAATGCTTGAATTGCTTTCAGGGTGGATAGGCATGGCGTGCATCGTTCTCTGTTGGATTCCACAAACCATTGAGACTGTGCGCAATCGTCACTGCACGGTCAATCATGGCTTTCTCTTGCTTACAACGATTGGCGCACTTTCGCTCACGATTCATTCTGTTTTCTTGCAAGACTTGCCGTTTATCATTCTTAACAGCGTCGCTACCGTTGGAAGCGGTATCAACCTGTTCTACGCTTTCTATCCGAATCACTCTTAAACTTCAATGTTTCTCCTATATTCGTTTTCCGCTGTTCAATCTGAATAATCATTTCAATGAGAAACATTTTCGTCATTGGTTTTTTGCTTGCAACGCACTCTCTATTTGCACAAGGCGCATTCTACAACCTCTCGCTGTATGCGGAACGCGACTATCCCGGAAATGCAGGCGCAGGCATTTGGGGCTACTCCGATACGATGATAGTGAATGGACAGCCAAGAATCCGAGAACTCGCGCTGATGTGCACCTTTCGCGGACTTTCAATCATTGACATTTCATCGCCTCAACTGCGTGAATTGGCATTCATTCCAAGTTCCGCAAGCAATCCCAACGACTTCAATAATAATTGGCGTGAAGTGAGAACTTCAGGACGCTACGCCTACATCACAACCGAAGCGGCAGGCGCGGGCGTGCAAATCGTCAATCTCCGTCCTGATGAAAACAATCCCGATAGCATTCGCTATGTTGGCACATTCAACACGGGCGGGAACAACAATCAGCACAACATCGGCACAGATGGCATGGGCTACTCGTGGCAAGTGAGCCCATACATTTATGTTTGTGGCGGAACGGTTACGCAAGGCTTTGGCAATTCAGGCGGCGTAGCGATTTACGATGTGAGCAATCCTGAATCGCCCGTGCTGGTGGGGCGTTACGGCGCACGCTATGTTCATGATGTTTATGTGCGCAACGATACGATGTATTGCTCCAACATCAATAACAATCAAGGCGTGGATATTGTGAGTGTTGCCAATAAATCCGCGCCGGTGCGTCTCAAAGCCTTCACCTATCCGAACGCAGGCACGCACAACATTTGGCTTTCCGACGACAGCAAGTTCATTTTCACGACTGATGAAATCTCGCCGCCGGGTCAGAACATTTTTCGCGCTCACGATGCACGCAACTTCAATACCATCATTGTCAATGCAGGCACTTACAAATCGCCGACAGGCGGGAGCAATCCTGTGGTGCATAATGCCTACATCAAATCACATTGGGCGATTATGGCACACTACACCGAAGGCGTGAAAATCGTTGATGTAACCGAGCCGTATGACCTTGTAGAAGTTGGAGCGTTTGATACCTTCACGGGTTCAGGGGGAAGTGCGCCGAATTACAACGGGTGCTGGGGCGTTTATCCGTATTATCCATCTGGGAAAATTGTCGCAAGCAACATTCCGATTGTCTTCGATAACTCTCCCACAAACAACGGCAAGTTGATGGTTTTTACTTTCAACCATGCACGTGCAGGCACTGTCTATGGCACGATTCGCGATGCGCAAACCCAAGCTCCGATTACCAATGCCGAAGTCAAAGCGTTGGATTACTACAACAAATCGCGCCGCTCAAATGCAGACGGGACCTATCGAATTCGAACCGTGCAAGGCACAAACAAACGGTTTGTCTTTTCGGCAACAGGCTATCGCGCCGACACGCTCACGCTCTCGGTGCCTGAAAACGGCGATTCCATTCAGGTTGATGTCGCACTTCTTAACGCAACAAGTAGCGTTCCTTCATCAAACGCTCCGTCAGAGTTCCGACTCAATCAAAATTATCCGAACCCCTTTAATCCAACAACAACTCTCACGTATCAGCTACCAAAGGCAAGCGATGTGCGCTTGGAAGTCTTTGATGTTGTGGGCAGAAAAGTTGCGACATTAGTCAGCGCGAAGCAGGGTGCAGGCACACATTCGGTTTCGTTCAATGCGTCTGAATTTTCGCTCACGTCGGGCGTGTATTTTTATCGGCTCTCTGCGGGCGGTCGGACGGAAACCAAGCGCATGACACTTTTGAAGTGAGATGTGTTGAGATCGTGTTCGTTACGGCTTGTTGAACTTCGATTCAAGCGTTCTTCTCTTCACGATGCCATACATCCGCCGCATGAAGTGTTTTTTGATTCTTCAAGTATTCCATCAATGCGTTTGGTGGCAACTCTTTGATTTCATGATTGATTTTGTCGCGCACTTGACGAAGTTGCTGAACGACGGTCAAATCTTTCTTGTGATTTTCTACTTTACTCTTCATACTCTAAAATTTCTCTTGGTGTCCTGATTTCTAATGTCTTGTGTCCATATTTTTGATTTACTGAATTATAGCCACGAATACGATTCAGATTTACAATGTGCTTAAAGTTCCAACTCACCAACATATCAGCATTGTTCAGCGTTGCTATTGCGATATGAATGCAGTCGGCACGACTTGTTTTTCCAACTATATTTTCATTCAAATACTGCTCTGCAAGTTTGATTGCTTCTTCTGAAATGTCAACGAACTCTATTTGAGATTTCGGCAAAGTATCCACAAACTCACGCACTTTTTCTGGCGCAGATGCTAATTCAATATCTATCAAGCGAGAATACAGAATTTTGTATTCACCTGCTATGATTTTGTCAAACAGGATTTTAGTCCAAACTTCAAACTCTGCATCGAAATAACCTCCGAAAACAGACGTGTCTAAATAAATTTTTTCCATATCTGAACCCAAGACATATCACACCCATCCTTGAAGGCTTTAGATATTGATGGCTTCGCCGTAAGCATCTGCCGCCGCTTCTTTGACGGCTTCCGAGAAAGTGGGGTGCGCGTGAATGGTTTTGTGAATCCAATCGGCAGTGGCTTCCATTTTTTTGGCAACGCAAAGTTCGGCAATCATTTCGGTGGCTTCGTGTCCGACAATGTGCGCACCGAGAAGTTCGCCGTATTTGGCATCAAAGATGAGTTTGACCATGCCTGCCGTTTCGCCTGCCGCTGTGGCTTTGCCCGACGCTTTGAACGGAAAGCGTCCGACTTTCACCTCGTAGCCTTGTGCTTTGGCGGCTTTTTCAGTCAAACCGACGTGCGCAACTGATGGCTGACAATAGGTGCAAGCCGGAATTTCAAGCGGGTTAATCGGTTGCGTGGGCAATCCTGCAATCGTTTCAATGCAGTTGATGCCTTCAACCGAAGCCTTGTGCGCAAGAAGCATTCCGCCTGCCACATCGCCAATCGCATAAATGCCTTCGACAGTCGTGCGACCAAATCCATCAACTTTGATAAAGCCTTTTTCAGTTTGCACGCCGACTTTTTCCAAGCCAAGATTTTCGATGTTGCCCGTCAAACCCACAGCCACAAGGCAGTAATCTGAAAGGAGTTCTTTCTTATTGCCGTTTGAATCGGTAACAATCGTTTTCACTTGTTCGCCTTCCACCGATGCCGATTCCACTTTCGCGCCTGTCATCACTTCAATACCTTGCTTTTTGTATTCGCGCGCAAGCCAAGTAGAAATTTCCTCGTCTTCGTTTGGCAGAATTTGCGGCATATACTCGACCAGCGTAACCTTCGTGCCGACTGCGTTATAGAAGTAAGCAAATTCAACGCCGATTGCGCCTGCGCCAATAATGGTGAGCGTTTTCGGCTTTTCAGGCAGAATCATGGCTTCGTAACTCGTGATGATGCGCTTTCTATCAACAGGCACGTTCGGAAGCGATTTGGCTTTTGTGCCTGTGGCTAAAATGGTGTGGAGCGATGAAATTTTCTCGACCTTGCCATCAGATTCAATTTCAATCTCATGCGCCGATGCCAATTTGCCGTAGCCTTTCTTGACCGTGATTTTATTTTTCTTCATGAGGTAATCGACGCCCTTTGCCATTTGTCCTGCTACGCCACGACTGCGTTGAATGATAGCGGGGAAATCGATTTCAATGTTGGAGACTTTAATGCCGAACTCTTTGGCGTGATTCAAGGTGTGAATGACTTCGGCGTTTTTAAGAAGCGACTTTGTCGGAATGCACCCCCAGTTCAGGCAGACGCCGCCAAGCGTAGGCTCTTTTTCAATGATGCATACTTTGTAGCCCAGTTGCGAGGCGCGAATCGCCGTCTCGTAGCCGCCTGGTCCTGAACCGATGATGGTTACATCAAAATCGTAGGTGTGGGTGAATTTTTTGCCTGTTTGTTTGGACATACTTCAAGTGAGATTTGAATTGAATGGAAAAGTTTTGCGTGAGGCAAATATACGCAATTCACGCGACGCGCTCTTTAACACTTATCGGCTCTGCGTCAGCGCGTTGTTTCTCTTTAAGCACCGCGAGATAGACAAAACTTGACAGCGCGTAGAAGCCAATCGTAACAACGAAGAGCGGCTTGTAGCCGAAATGCTCAATCACCACGCCCGCGATTGCAGGTGTAATTGCCCAACTTAAATTCCAAAAGAAAATATCGAGGCTGGCGGTGAACTCGCGCTCGTCTTCGCGCACATTTTCCATGTTGTATTGCTCCACAAACGGACCCGACATATTCATCAGCACATTGCGCAAGAGAAAGGCAATGGTAACAATCACAAGGCTTCCACTGAACCCCATGATTGCCATAAATGGAAGCGATGCCAGTTGCACGATGATAATGCTTTTGAGCACGCCGAATCGGCGCGAAATCATGGGCGAAAGCAAATAGCCAACCACCACTGCCGATTGCACAAGGCTCATCGTGCTCCCGATGTCCGCCGAACTTGCGCCGAAGGTTTGATGCAAGTAGAGCGGAATAAACGGAATCACCGCACCTGCACCAATGCCGACAATTAAATGCGGCGTAATCACTTTGAAAATATGTGCAATCCGTTCACGCGAGGGAATCTGCGATAAGAATTCTTCCACCAGCGATTGCGATGAAGAGAACAGCGTTTCAGGAGCCGATAACTTTGCGTAGAAAACAACCGACACTGCCATCACGACTGACCCCACACACAAACTGGCTTGATAGGCATCATCAAGCGAAAGGGTTATGCTAAACAAGGAAGCAAGTAGCGTGATCACATGTGGCAAATGTCCACCCAAATAATTTCCAAGCATAATGCCGAACATCGAGAGTGCCGCATTGAATCCAAAGACAAATGCACGCTCTTCGGGACGAGAAAAGCGCATGAGAAGCACGGCGGGAATCACACGCGCCGCGCTCACGGCAAGTCCCAACACGAGATTGAAGAACGGCACCAAAAATTCATTCGGAAACAGTGCTCGCAAAAATTGAAACAGAGCAACAAGCGAAATGCTCACAAGAAGCAATGTCCGATGCGAATACTTACGCGCTAAAAATGCGGCGGGAATGCACAGCACCAGCACACCAAGCGAGTGCAGGCTAATCATTCCGCCAATGAAGGAATCCGAATAGCCGAGCGAATTGAGGTAAAGGTTGTAGAGCAGTTCATTTGCCGATGCGCCAATGTTGAATAGGAACGCACCTGCAAGGTATCGGCGAATATCGATGTGAAATGAAGAGAAGTTTGAAAAGTATCGCTGTATCATTTGAAAGTTGGCGAGTGAATCAGTCGCCATTGCGCAAAGATACGCAAGTTGCTCGAATGCGTTTCAACCATTGAAATGTAGCGTTGAGAGTTGATGGTTGACTTGACCTGTTCGCTTCCCAGTTTTAACTATCAACTTCACGACTTACAGCGGAATGTTTCCGTGCTTTTTGCGAGGATTGGTATCGACCTTGTATTGAATCGTTCTGAACGCGCGAATGAGCCGCTCGCGGGTTTCGTGCGGGAAAATCACTTCATCGATGTAGCCTTTTTCGGCGGCGAGATAGGGGTTGGCGAAGAGTCTTTCAAATTCAGCCGTTTTCTTTTTGAGCTCGGCTTCTTTATCGGGTGCAGAATCGATTTCTTTTTTGAAGATAATTTCCGCCGCGCCCTGCGCACCCATGACAGCAATTTCAGCAGTAGGCCACGCAAAGTTGAAGTCGCCGCGAATGTGTTTGGAGTTCATCACGTCGTAGGCACCGCCGTAGGCTTTGCGAGTGATGACGGTGATTTTCGGGACGGTGGCTTCGGCGAAAGCGTAAAGCAGTTTCGCGCCGTGAATAATGATACCGTTCCACTCTTGGTCGGTGCCGGGCAAGAAGCCGGGTACATCAACCAGCGTGAGTAGTGGAATGTTGAAGCAGTCGCAGAAACGAACAAAGCGCGCCGCCTTGCGCGCTGATTTAATGCCCAACACGCCTGCCAATCCGCTTGGTTCGTTTGCTACAACGCCAATGCTCATGCCGCCGAGTCGCGCGAAGCCAACGACGATGCTTTCCGCAAAATCTTTATGCACTTCCAAAAAGTCGCCGCCGTCGACGATGTTTGCGATGACTTCGCGCATGGAGTATGGCTTATTGGGCGAATCAGGAATGATGTTGTCGAGCGTTTGTCCTGCGTCTTGTAATGGTGGCACTTCGGGAATGTCGGCGGGACGGTCTTCGCAGTTTTGTGGCATATACGAAAGCAGTTTCTTGATGGTCTCAAAGACTTCCAACTCGTTTTCACAAGCAAAGTGTGCTACGCCGGATTTGCTCGCGTGCGTTTCCGCGCCGCCGAGTTCTTCAAAGGTTACTTCTTCGTGCGTTACGGTTTTCACGACATTCGGTCCTGTAACGAACATATAACTTGTATTTTTCGCCATCAAGATGAAGTCAGTAATTGCAGGCGAGTAGACCGCGCCGCCCGCACACGGACCGAGAATGGCAGAAATTTGCGGCACTACGCCGGACGCGAGCGTATTGCGTAAGAAAATATCCGCATAACCGCCGAGCGAATCCACACCTTCTTGAATCCGCGCGCCGCCTGAATCATTCAAACCGATGATTGGACACCCGTTCTTCATTGCCAAATCCATGATTTTGCAAATCTTTTCCGCATTCGCGCCTGAAAGCGAGCCGCCGAACACCGTGAAATCTTGTGAGAAAACATAGACCGTTCTGCCGTTAATCGTGCCGAAGCCTGTAATCACCCCATCTCCCAGATAGCGTTGTTCACCTAATCCAAAATTCGTGCTTTGATGTTTGACAAACATGCCAATTTCTTGGAACGAGCCTTTATCTAAAAGCAAATCAATGCGTTCTCGTGCCGTGAGTTTGCCCTTTTTATGTTGTGCGGCAATGCGCGAGTCGCCGCCGAGTTTTTGCGCCTCATCACGAAGATGTTGAAGATGTTCGAATTTGGTATTAGGCATTGCTGGAAATGTTTGAAATGAATCGGAAGATAATGTTTGTATTGATTCAGATATGGAAATGAATTTACAAAAAACAAGATAGCTTTTGATGCAAGGATTTTTTCGGGAAGTTGTTGACACAGTAAAAAAAATTCTCTATCTTTGCCGTCCTTTTAGAAAAAATATCATTTTGAAACGATATGCCGTCAGGAAAAAAGCGTAAGCGTCATAAAATGGCGACGCACAAGCGCAAGAAACGCCGTCGTAAGAATCGCCACAAGAAGCGTCTGCGTTATCGCAACAACTAATTCGAGTATTTTGAACGAAACGTTTTCGCCTGATAGCGAAGTTCTTTTCGTCGAGTTCTTTCAGATGAGATTTAGCGTTTGCGTATTGTCAAGCGCGGTCGAGCATATAGCTCAGCAGGTAGAGCATCTCACTTTTAATGAGAGGGTCGATGGTTCGAGTCCATCTATGCTCACGATAATCATAACATGTTTGAGGTTGCCCAGGTGGCGGAATTGGTAGACGCACTACTTTGAGGTGGTAGCGCCGCGAGGCGTAGGAGTTCGAGTCTCCTCTTGGGCACAGTGAGCCGCGACATCTTACGCGGCTTTTTACTTTCGATTCAATTCGATTCAAGCGATGCATCATCAACACAAGGCACTTCATGACACGGCTCTTCGTCCAAAATCGCCTCGCCAGAAATCGCTCAATCGCTTGCTCTCGCAACGCGGCTACTGCTCGCGCCAAGAGGCTGAATCGCTGATTCGTGACGGCAAGGTTCGTGTGAACGCCCAAACCATTCGCAATCCGTTTCAACCTGTGCCGATAGACGCGCACATTGAAATCATAGGCAAGCCAACATCTCACGAAAAGACGCTCTACTACGCCGCCATGAACAAGCGACGCGGCACGCTCACCACCACGAGCGATGAACACGCGCGAAAAACGGTCTATGACGATTTGCGTCCGTTCCTATCGCAAGTCGGCATTTCAGAACGGCTCTTTGCGGTCGGACGCTTGGATAAAGATACCGACGGCTTACTCATCTTCACCAACGACACTCACTTCGCTGACTTTCTCACCAATCCCGAACATCACATTCCGAAAACTTATCGCGCCAAACTTGCTCGTCCGATTTCTGATTCCGACCTTCAAACCTTGCGACAAGGCGTGAAGATTGAAGCGCGTGGGAAATCCTATCTTGCAAAGCCCTTTTGGCTTGAACGCCTTACGCCGAGAGTCGTTGAACTTGTGCTCACCGAAGGAAAAAATCGTGAAGTGCGCCGCTTGTTTGATGCGATTGGCAATAAAGTGGAACGCCTCACACGCTTGAAAGTGGGCAACCTTTCACTTGACGCGCTCAACTTGCAAGCTGGCGAAACACGCCTCGTTCAAAAACATGAGATTTGGGACGATAGTTGGAACCATCAGAACCGTTGAACTTTGGCTGGATTATACTTTCACATACCGTTTTGTCGCCGCCGATGCACTTATTGCGACTTTTATTTCGTAACAAACGGCGCGCTCATTGAGCGATTTCTCAACGCCCTTGCCGAAGAACTTGCAACACGCGCCGAGTTGTTTTCAGATGAACTCGTCTCTACGATTTACTTCGGCGGCGGCACGCCTTCTATGCTTTCCGCCTCACAACTTGCGCACATTCTTTCCCTTGTTCAAAAAAAATTCCGCCTTGATTCCGACCTTGAAATTACCCTTGAAGCCAATCCCGAAGATTTGACCGATGAACTCTTACAAGATTACTCACGCATTGGAATTAACCGATTGAGCCTTGGCACACAAGCCTTTAACGATAAGAAATTGAACGTGCTTTCACGCGAACACACCGCGGCAGAAAGCCTTGCCGTTGTTGAACGCGCTCGGCGTTGGTTCAAGAACATCAGTCTTGATTTGATTTTCGGAACAGAAGGCGAAACGCTTTCGGATTGGGAACGCGAGCTTGAAACTGCCGTCTCGCTTTCACCTGAACATATTTCTGCCTACTCGCTCACGGTTGAGCCTTTTACGCCACTTGCCAAGTTGATTGCTCGCGGCAAATGTGCGCGTCCGATTGAGTCGCTTCAAACGGAGATGTTTCTTTTGGCAATGGACTTTTTAGAAGCGAGTGGCTTTGAGCATTACGAAGTTTCCAATTATGCGCGTCCGAATTTCCGTTCACGGCACAATTCATCGTATTGGGAGCGCGTGCCGTATTTGGGCTTCGGTCCGTCGGCACATTCGTTTTTCCGACAAGACGGCAAAGAGATTCGCTGTGGGAATTTGCCGCGATTGTCAAAGTATTTGGAAACACCGCTCGCCGTTGAAGATTTCCGCGAGACGCTTTCCGACATTGACCGATTCAACGAAACGGTGCTTCTCTCGCTTCGGCGACGCGAAGGCTTATCGTTAGAACTATTGCGAAAAAATTTTAACTTTGCCGCCTTGCATTTTGAAACGCTCAATCAAACCATTGCCACCTTTGAACGTGACGGCTTGATTATGAAAGAAAACCAAACCATTAAACTCACGCGCAAAGGATTTACACTTGCCGATACGATTGCATCTGAATTTTTTATCACTAACCATCAACCTTTCAGCGAGGCTTTTCACGCTCGCTCAGAAAATACATCTCGCCAATTCAATTCGTAACGGATAACCTTAATTCAATGCTCACAGAGAACCGCCTTACTCACAATCGCTTGAACGCTTATCTCGCCTTAGCAGTCTTTCTCATTTCTGAACTCGTGTATGTTTTGACGATGGCACCGACTTTCTCGTTTTGGGATTGCGGAGAGTTCGTTGCCGTTGCCTATACGCTCGGCGTGCCGCACCCGCCGGGAACACCGATTTTCACGGTATTGGGTCGGCTGTTCACGATGATTCCGATTGGCGACATTGGTGCGCGCGTCAATCTCATCAGCACGCTTTGTAGTGCGCTCACGGTGATGTTCACCTACCTTATCACGATTCGCTTCATTCGCATTTATCGGGGCACAAACCCTGACGAGTGGTCGCTTCCTGAAAAAATTTCTGCCTATTCGGCAGGCGTGATTGGTGCGTTTGCGTTAGCGTTTTCGGATAGTTTCTGGTTCAATGCTGTGGAGGCGGAAGTATATGCGATGTCGATGCTCTTCAACTCATCGGTCGTGTGGCTGATTTTGAAGTGGTATGAAGTCGCCGATGAAGAAGGCAACGAGAAGTGGCTCTTGCTGATTGCATATGCTTTTGGGCTTGCGCTTGGCGTTCACTTGCAAGCACTTTTGGCGTTCTTTGCGATTGCAATGGTGTATTACTACAAGCGATATGAAATTTCGGTTGGCAGTTTTGCCGTGCTGGTTGTAGTTTCATCGGCAATTTTCTTTGTGATTTATCCCGGCATTGTCAAAGGCTTACCGGCACTGATGCGCGATGTTGGCATTTGGTTTATTTTTGTGTTGGTCATTGGGCTGATTTACGCCATCTATTACACGCACCAAAACAAGTTGCGCTTGTGGAATCTGGCGGCGTTCTCGCTTCTTTTGATTGTGATTGGATACAGTTCTTTCACGGTGATTTATTTGCGCTCGCAAACGAATCCGCCCATTAACGAAAACGCTCCGAATACCCTTGAAAAACTTTATTCCTATCTCAACCGCGAGCAATACGGCGACTATCCGCTTTTCAAACGTCGATGGTCCCAAGACCCGCAACATCAGCAGAATTATCAAAAGTATTCCAGCGATATGGATTTCTTCTTGAAGTATCAAGTAGGGCATTTGTATTTGCGATATTTTGGGTGGCAGTTTATCGGTCGCTACGGCGATGTTCAAGATGATGGGATTGACTTCTCGAAGTTTTGGGGGATTCCATTTGGTGTCGGCTTATTTGGAATGTTCTATCATTTCAGGCGGCAGTGGAACATGGCGTTGGTGATTCTCGCGCTCCTGCTTCTGACGGGCGTATTCATCAACATCTACGCCAATCCACCAGAGCCACAACCGCGCGAGCGCGATTATGTGTATGTTGGCAGTTTCTTTGCCTTCGCAATTTGGATAGGCATTGGCATTGACGCACTCTTTGAGACGATTCGCGAAAGTTTGAAAGAAGAGAAAAAACTTGTGCCTGCAACGGTGGGACTTTGTTTGTTCGGATTGCTTTTCGTCAATGGCAGAATGTTGCAAGTTAATTATCACTCGCACGACCGTAGCGGCAACTACGCGCCGTGGGATTATGCCTACAACTTGCTCAACAGTTGCGCCAAAGATGGCATTCTATTCACGAATGGCGATAACGACACCTTCCCGCTTTGGTATTTGCAAGAAGTCGCAGGCGTGCGCCAAGATGTGCGCGTCGTTAATCTTTCATTGGCTAATACGGATTGGTATGTGCGGCAACTGATGTATGAATCGCCGCGTGGCGCAAAACCCGTTAAGATGAACATTTCGGAACGAGAACTCAAAAACTTCGGCTACGAGCAATGGACTGCACGAACGATTGCACTTCCCGTTCCCGCATCGGCGAAAGAAGAAATCATGCAGTATGATGACGGCAAAAAAATCCGATTAAATCTCGATTCCACTGCAACTGCCACCACAAATATCGTTGATACGGTTCGTTGGACGTTTGAGCCTTACATCAAATTGCAAAGCGGACAGGGCTACATTCGCGCCCAAGACCGCGTCGTTTATGAAACCCTCGTCAACAACCTATGGGAACGCCCCGTCTATTTCGCCGTAACCGTTGCCGATAACAACCGCATCGGCGTTGATAATTATCTGCGAATGGACGGCTTCGCCTATCGTGTCGTGCCGGTTAAAACCGACAACTACGGCTATTTTGAGCCCGAAATCATGTGGGATAAATTGATGAATGTCTATCGCTATGAACGCTTGGACGACCCGACCGTTTATTACGATGAAAACACGCGTCGCATGGTGAGCAACTACCGCACGATTATGCTTCAACTTGCACAACACTACGCACAAAATCCAAACGGAATTTCCACGATTCGCGATAAAGAAGGAAACCTGAAACAAGTCTCAAACAAAGAACTTGCCACGCAACTTTTGGACAAATCGCTCTCCATTTTGCCCAGCGCGTTGAAGGAAATGGATTACCGGATTTTGCAAGCCGTTATTCAACTTTACTCCAAAGTTGGCGGCACGGCGCAAATTGCTCGTTTGCTTCCCGACTTGGAAGAATCCGTCGACCGACGCATTCAAGCCAATCCACAAGACCTTTCGCCGCGCTATGTGCTTGCAACGGCGTATCGCTCCGTTGGCGAATACGACAAAGCGATTACCATTTTGCAGTCCCTTGCACAGCAATACAGCCAAGATTCGTTCTTGAAAAAAGAACTCGAAGACACAAAAGCACAAGCGCAAAAGCGTCGCCTGAACACCGACACGACCAAATAAGTTGAGTTGTTATGAGCATTGACATTCACCCAACGGCGATAGTAAGCCCAAAAGCCAACCTCTCTGACGGCGTCTCTATCGGTGCATACAGCATCATTGAAGACGATGTTGAGATTGGAGAAGGCACAATCGTTCAGCCAAGAGCGTATATCGGCAATGGCGCGCGCATTGGCAAAGAGTGCCGAATCTTCGTCGGTGCGGTAGTTTCAATGATTCCGCAAGATTTGAAGTTCAAGGGCGAAACGTCTTTCGTTATCATCGGCGACCGTACCACGATTCGCGAGTATGCAACCGTTCACAGAGGCACAGGCGAACATGGGAAAACGGTCGTCGGCTCAGATTGCCTGATTATGGCGTATGTTCATTTGGCGCATGATGTAACGGTTGGAAATCACGTCATTATTTCAAACACGACACAAGTTGCGGGGCATTGCGAAATTGGCGACTATGCCACGATTGGCGGCGTGTGCGGGATTCATCAATTCACGCGAATTGGTCGACATACGATGGTTGCCAGTTCCTCGCGCGTGGTCTATGATGTGCCGCCGTTTGTGATGGCAGGTAGAGAGCCCTTCCGCTATGAAGGGTTGAACTTGGTTGGATTGAAACGGCGCGGCTTTCCGCCTCAGACGCTTGCATCTTTGCGCAACCTCTATCGCCTTGTGTTTCAAACCGGGTTGCTCATTCCGAATGCGCTTGAACGTGTGAAAGCCGAAATTCCGCCTTCTCCTGAACGCGATGAAGTGATTGCTTTCTTTGAGTCGGGCAAGCATCGCAAGTTTATTCGCTCACCGCTTCATTTTGAATAGCCTTGCAATTCTCGAAACCTTTTCTAAATTCCCAAAATCTTTTAACACTTAAACTTTTCCCACTATGGCAGGAAGTTTGAATAAAGTGATGTTGATTGGGCGACTGGGGGCTGACCCTGAATTTCGCGTTACGCCAAATGGTTCAAGCGTTGTGAACTTTAATCTTGCTACCGATGAAAGTTACAAGGACAAGAATGGTCAAAAAATCGAACGCACAGAATGGCATCGCATTGTGGCTTGGGATAAATTAGCCGAAATCTGTAAGCAGTATCTAACCAAAGGCAAGTTGATTTATGTTGAGGGCAAACTGACAACGCGCAGTTGGGACGACAAAGAAACAGGCAAAAAAAACTACATCACAGAAATTGTGGCTACTGATATGACCATGCTGGAAAGCAAAGGCGAGCGCAGTGCTTCAAGTCCACCGACTGCAAGTATGCCAACGGAACATGTTTCCGAGATGGCTCCACCGAAGGCATCTGCACCACGCCCAAAGCCAACGCCTGATATGCCACCACCAGAGGCAAAAAATGATGATTTACCCTTCTGATGTTTTAATCAACACGATTGATGCCGCTTCTTCGCAAGCGGCTTTTTCTTTTCTATGCGTCATTTTACTTGTCTTGCCTTAATGTTCGTGGCGTTCCAAATTGCTTATGCGCAATCGCCATCGGACAGTGAGCGCGTGGTTATTTTAGACCGTGCGAATGAGATTTCGAGCGGCACTTTTACAACGCCGAAAACCCACACCTCGCCTGCCTTTACCGAGCCAATTCGAATTGCCAGCGGCAATGTGCGCTTCATTGAATCGACCACGACCGTCGACTGCGATACCGCCGTGCAATTTCTTCAATCGCGAAAAATTCGCTTGGTTGGCAACATCGTGATTGTGCGCGACACGGTTACCATTCGGGGCGAAGAAGGCTTTTATTTTCCTGATGAACGCAAATCCGTTCTTGAAACGAATGTGAGCCTTACTGACCAGCAGGTTTTGCTGAAAAGCCAAAAAGGGCTGTATCTCTCCGATGTGAAGACTGCATATTTCAGCGAAAAAGTCTCTTTGAAAGATACCGCCAACCTCATTTTCTCCGACAGCCTTGTTTATTTTCGTAACGACGCGCGCGCCATCGTGTTGGGCAATGTGGTTGTAACCAACCCGACCGACAACATCGTCATCACGGGCGGTTACGGCGAACATTTCACAAACGAAAGGCGCAGTTTTATCACCGAAAACGCTGTTCTGACTAAAATCGACACGGCTTCGTCAGGAGTTATTGATACGCTTGTCATTCGCGCCAAACGCATGGACGCGTTCCGCAGTGAATCAGATACCTTGCCGCGCATTGACATCACCGACAGTGTCCGTATTCGGCGCGGCGCACTTCGCTCTCGCTCCAACAAAGCCCGATACCTGCTTCAAAAAAAGATGATTTTGCTTTATGACAATCCTATCGTTTGGTATGAAAACAATCAACTAACGGGCGACTCGATTGTCGTTGAACTCCGCGAGGAAGGCAAGCGGAATCGGATTGATAAAATGTTCATTTATCGGCGTGCCTTTCTTGCCTCAAAAGATTCGCTCGATAAATCAGGCAAGAAATTCAATCAAATTTCTGGCGACAATATGGTGATTGCTTTCAATGACCGCTCCGAAATTGAACGTGCCGATGTCTTTAAGCAGTCGCGAAGTCTCTACTATACCTTTGACGACGGGAAGCCGAAAGGTGCAAACCTCACCAGTGGCGACGAAATCACCGTCTATTTTCAGAACAATCAAATTCAATCCATCACATTTCGTGGCGCGATTGAAGGCACACAATACCCTGAACGGCTCATTGAGCGCGTTCAGAATCTCCCAAACTTTCAGTGGCGCGACTCTGAAAAACCGCTTGAATGAAAACGTCCGCACTGCTTAGGTCGGTCATCAAAATTAAAATTGAGCGCATAGTCATTCTGAACGGCGCGTAGAGAGTGGATAGTTAAAAGTTAAGAGTTGATGATACGAATCGTTGTACAACTTTTCATTATTCACTTTTAACTCTTAACTGTTTTGGATTCCTCGCGTCGCTCGGAATGACCACGATGTAATGACAAACAAGATGCCGAACGTCCTGCAACATCGTTACATTCGTTTGTCAACTTGACCTATTGAATCATCTTCATCGAGGAACATTCATCGAATAAAAAAGGGCGGAATTAACCCGCCCTCTTCATCAAATCCCTTTTCAGAAATTACTTCTTTTTGCCTTTTGCTTTTGGTGCTTTCGGCTTTTCGCCTTTTGCTTTTGGTGCTTTTGGCTCAA
>Ga0272446_1003557_pt1 | contig 19472 bp, 11 predicted proteins | sample YNPCB0061_FD_194587 | JGI IMG/M metagenome (GOLD analysis project Ga0272446, IMG submission 194587) | Hot spring microbial mat communities from Yellowstone National Park, WY, United States - YNP-CB-006-1 | ecosystem: Environmental > Aquatic > Thermal springs > Hot (42-90C) > Sediment | place...
CGATATACTTGTCTTTCATTTCGGCAAGCGAGTAGGTCTTTAATTCTTTGGTTGCCATATGATTACTTTTTTTGTTTGTTGTTATACTCAAAAATAAGTGGTTTTACACTTTTCTGTACGTTTCGGCTCATTTCGGCTCATTTCGGCTTCGCTCAATGAACACGCTCAATGAACACGCTCAACGTACAGAAAAGCAAGTTTTCTCAAAACTTTTTACAAAAACCACTTTTGAATGAGTATATCTTAGGGTCAAGCTGTGAAATAAACTCGTCCGCTTCTTCTAAAAATTTCGTCTCGAAAAATCTCATTCAGTGCTTATTAAACGCCACAAAGATAATGAAAGTTTCCAAAAATAGAAACAATATTTTTCGTGATTTTCTCGGGTGTCGGTTTTTTAAGCTGACGCACAACGTTTCGCGGCTTTGCGTAGTGGCGGATTTTTAGCACAAAAGTTCAATCGAAGAACTGCACTTGAACCTACCACAAAACTGTCATACGAAGCACTGCACCCGCCATTACGCCAAATCGAAGATTCAACGTAGTTAAACCGCTGTTAGCTGCTGCCCTTCTGTCTTTCGTCCTGATTGTCTGTCGGTTGTGCGGTGGGACAGACACACGCTGCCACCAAGTTTGGGTCTGTGCGTGGGCTTGTGCGACTTGGCAAATGCAAAGCATTCACGAACACCAATGAAAACAAACAAATAGTGAGTAATTGTGTGGCTGTGAAGCGTTGGCATTTTGTTCATTTGCTATTTTTTACTGCTGTTATTTTTATCCATACTCTTCAACATACTCTTCAAATGTCGAATAATTCTTATGATTTACACCTTTTACTTTTGCAAGTTTTGTTTTGTCAATTCTATGCTGTATGTAAGTGTATAATTCTTCAAATCTTTCAATTGGTACGTGATAAATAGTACGAGTAGGACCTATCTTAAATTCTTTTTTTAACGTAGCTCCAAAAACTCCATATTTTACATTTCCTTTTCCTACTTCGTATTCCTTGTACTCATTGTAGCGTTTTATAAGGTGTCCGATATAATTTGCTTTTACTGTGTCGAAGCCTATACAGCCTTCTGGATATTTTTGCTTTACGGTTTTCTTTTGTTGGTTTATTGAAATTTTATTGTTATCTCCAACTACGGCATTTCCAACTTTGGAGTTGAAATTTATTGTCTTATCCGATTTGGGCTTTGGTATAATTGGTTCTTTTAAAAGTTCTATCTTCTTTTTATAAACTTCCATTTGAGATAAGTCGCCCTTTGTAATTTTAGAATGACAAATTCGGCAGAGTAAAAGTAAATTCCCAACATCATTATGTGATGGGTTCTCATCAATATGATGAATTTCAAAATGCCCTACATCTGTATTTTCGCAAAAGGGACAAGTTGAGCCAATTTCTTTTTGAAGTTCAGCCCTAATTTTATTTTCCTTTGGGATTCTCATCCTTTTCTTTTGTTCAGCCATAATTTTTTCAATTTTGAAGTTTATTAATTTGTTTTTTCAATGTTTTCAATTTCTTCTTCCGTCAAACCGTAAAGCTGATAAACCAATTGGTCTATTTGGTTTTCTAAATCGGTGGTGTCGGCTGATGGGTTTTGTTTTTTAGTAACCAAAATTTCATTTACTAAATTTTCTATTTCTTTGAACAATACTGTATTTATTTTAGGCAACATCATATTTTTGATATTTTCTATCAAAATTCTTGGAAACTGCTGTTTTTCGGCAAAAATGCTTTTATATACAAAATCAATTAGCTTTGAATTAAGTATAGCCAAAATCAATTTGTTACTGTAATTCTTGTTGATTGAGTGAATACAATAAACAGATTGCGTAGTAATTTCTTTATCGACTGAAAACGCAGCATTGATGGAATTTCCCAACTGACGAATTACGATTTTTGGTAATTCGTAATTTGACAATTCTTTGAGAACATCTTTTTGGGGAATAAACTTTGCTGTTTTTTTAATAAAGTAACGTCCTATATCCTCCCCTGAAATAATTGGAATTACATCAGCAGAAAGCTGATGTTCAAGTATTAGACTACTTTTTTTACCAATTTCTTCTCCTCGCCAAATATAAATAGAATTTACAAAAGGTTCATTATCAAATAATTTAACTAATAAAGCCAATTCTTTGCTATCAATAAATAACAAGCGAAAAGAATTAATTTTTTCATCTGTAAGATATTGAGTTTTTTTAACCTGAACTTGATTATTTACAAAGTCTTTTACACTCGAAGTCTTGATATAATCAATCGCATTTGACTTATCGGGTAATTCTTTTGTGAAAAAAAATACGCAAGAACTAACATTTGCCTCGTCAAAAACGTCATCAATGTGGACTATTTTTCTAAGAAACACATTACGGAACAAGTATTCTCGGATAATTTTAAAACTACTTCGTGCCAAAAAAGAGTCTGGAACTATTAAACCACTTATTCCCTTTGGTCTTAATAGACTTACAGTTTTTTCTATGAAAAGGGAAAATAAATCGTACTGAAATTTCGCTGATTGATAGGTAGCAGAATAAATAGTTTTTTCTTCTGCTTTAATTTCTTTGCTCGATATATACGGCGGATTTCCAATAACAACATCAAAGCCAACAAAATCCCCATCATCATTCAGCACTTCGGGAAATTCAAAACGCCATTCAAAAGCATTTTCAAAAATCTTGTTGGCTTTTATTTCTTCAATTTCGGTTTGAAGTTTTTGTATTTCTTCGGAGAGCTTTTCGGCTTTTTTCTGTTTTTCTTGTTTTTCTTTTTCCGATGCTTCAAACACGTTGGTTTGGTTCATCAGATTAAAGAGTTCGCCTTCGAGTTTGTATTTTCGTAGGAGTTTGGGGTCGTTTTTGGCTATTTCGGTTCTAAAATCCGACTTTATGTCAGCTATCAGGCGTTCCATTTCTCTTTTTTGTTCCTTGCTTTGGGCGTTTCGGTAAGTGTCAACGGCTATTCGATAGCTGTCAATTGTCCATTTGCTTTTTTTTAAGGCTCGTTTCAAGTCGGCATCAATGGCGAAACGGCTCACCAAAGAGTTTCCGCATTTTATATTGATGTCAATATTGGGGAGGGTTTCGAGCGTTGGATGAGACAGGGCATGCCCTGTCTGTACATAATAGGCATTTTTCAAAAGCTCAATCCACAAACGCAAACGGCAAATTTTAACGGAGTTGGGGTTGATGTCCACCCCGAAAAGGCAATTTTCAATAATGGTTTGCTTTTCGTGGAATAGTGTTTCCTGTATGCGTTGGCTTTCTTTGTTACTTGGATTGTATTCAAAAAGTTCTCCTTCTTCGTCTGTTACAATCAATTCATCATTCACCACTTCAACCTGATATTCTTTCAAGCGTTTTCCGTCACGGTCTTGCAGAATTTTCAAGTCGTTTTTAACGGCAATCATTTCATTGAGTGCCGAAACGAGAAAGTGTCCTGAACCAACGGCAGGGTCGCAAATTTTGATGCTGTTTACAATCTTGTTGGCTTCTTTTCGGTCTTCAATTTTGTCGTAAAGTTCTTCAATGCTTGTGCAATTCCATTTTTTTGTTTCGTTGAATTTCTGCACAACGGCTTTGCGTATGGTTTCACGGCACATATACATGGTGATGAAACCAGGAGTAAAGAAAGAACCATCTTTGTAGCCGTTTATTTTCTCGAAAATCAATCCGAGAACCGAAGCATTAATGAGTGTTTTGTTGTCTTCCTGAATTTCTTCTCCGCCTTCTGCCCCAAAGTCGTAAGCGTCTAAAAACTCAAACAAATATTGAAGCGTGGAAATATTGCCCGTCCGTTTCTTGCCTTGCTGGTCTTTCAGCACGGTTTGCGAAAAAATCGGAATGGTTTTATTGTCTTTCAGGTTGCTAATAAAAATAGTGGCGTGTTCTAAGTCTGTCGGCTCAAAAAGCGAAGAATTGAGATACGGAACTTTCTCAAAAATCTTTCTTACATCTTCGTTTCGCTGGTCATACTTGCGAGCCAACACCTGAAAAAACAAGCTGTTTAGGTCGTCATAGTTCTTGATTTTGTCCAGGTTGAGAAACGAATACGATTTGTCGCCTTTGTGATAGGTGATGAGTTGAGCTTCCAACAACTTCAAAAACAAAATTCTGTTTATCCAAGTAATCGAAAGTTCAAGGGCAACACTAAAAAGTCTTTCCTGTTGTGTATTTCCGAATTGGCTTGGTTTTTCAAGTCGGCTGAGTTTATCTAAGCTATCAAGTTGAATGATGGCATCTTCAAGGATTGTTCCTGTGTGGCGTTCTCCTGCTTTGTTTCGTTCAATGAGTTTTTTGCTTCCTTCTTTGGTTTCAGTCAAGCCGATAATATGCAACAACTCGCTGTAAAAGCGTTTATCAAGGCTGTTGCTGTCATTGGTGAATGGAAGTTTTAAAAGATGCTCTGGCGACAACAATTTGAATAAAGCAATCAGAGAATTATCATCTGCCTTGTCAGTATTGCGTAACGGTTTCTGAAAGTCCTGAATGTTGAAGTAAGTAAATTCAATTTCAGAAGTGATGCTGTCAATAAATGGTTCGGCAATTTGTTTGTAGAAAAAATCGGTTTTCGTGTCTGCCAAACGTCCCGCTTCAAAGTCGTTGAATTGTTTTACGAGATTTTTGTTTTGGGCAAAAAGTCTGTCAAATAGGGTAGCATCAAAAATGAACCATTCGTAGATGTTGGTGGCTATTAAATGTTTGATTTCAAGGTTTTTGTGAGTAATTCTTTCACGGAGATAATACAAAACCAATTCTTGAAAGGCTTTTTTATTGAGATTTTCAGTAGTTATCATTTCTGCTTTGTTAGTCGGTTTTTTAGCTTCAATGATTACGCCAACTGTCGAATTTGCATTTTGTCCGTTATGAATAACAAGGTCGTTTCGACCTTTGGTATTTATAAAATGGTTTGGGTCGTAATAGGTTTTCTTTAAAAAGTCCGATACCAAGTTTTTATGAAACTCTTCGCTTTCCGTGTCATTTGTCCTGTCGAGTAAAGTAATGAGATTGGTTTTGAAACCTTCAATTTCAGTTCTGTTCGGTTTTACTTTTAAATAGGCTTTGTTGAGTGCCTTTCTTGGTTTCAATTCTTTTAAATTGTTCACGGTCTCAATTATATTTTTATTGGTGTTCACGAATCCGCAAGCGGATTTCATCTACAAATTATATTTTCTATTTCAGTCGGTTAAGATAAGTTTTTCGGTCGGAACGGTGTCAGAGCGTTGGCAAAAAAATGGCTCTTTTGGTTTTTTACTCACAAAATGTTGTTTTTAATGGTGTTCGTGAATACTTCGTATTTGAGCGTTGGCTTGTGTGTCGGAAAAAACCAAATGTGCCATTTTGCGGGTGGGCTTTTTTGTCGTCTGTCTGTTGGTTAATTTTTGCACTGTCGTCTGTTCTTTAGGGTTGCAGCTAACGTTTTGGGCTTTGCGTTCGGGCGGGGTTTTGAAAGCACTGCACTTCACACAAGCACAAAATTACTAAAAAGCACCAAAATCCAAAGTTAGCACTTTAGCCCCTTTTTCATAAATACAATGTTGGGCAATGCTTATTTTGTTCGTTATCAAATAGTTGCGTAGTTTTTTGCTACGAAATCAGGTAAATTTAGTTTCAACGCAGAACAGTATTTTACTATTGCTCCGATGCTTATTTCATATTCCTTATTTTCAATTTTAGAAATAGTTTCTTCATCTAAACCTGTCAAAACAAGTTTATCTTGGAGCGAAATTTCAGTTTTTTTACCATTTATTTTTGGTATCTCAACTTTTGGTGTTTTTTGCAAGTCTTGTAATGCTAAGTTTACACTACTAAAAATATCTTGCGAAACAACTTGTGGCTTAGTTTTTAGGCTCATTGCGAACTGAAAACAAGTTTTTACCGTTTCTTTGCCAATACCTTTTGCTTTATCAAGTTGAATAAGGCTATTTAAATCTTGGTTTTCTAAAACGTCTTTGAGTTTTGTTAAGGTATTTTTCTTTAAACCTGTTAATTTTTCAAGTTCTTTTATGTTGCTATACACAAAAGCATTTCTAAACTTATCAATCAAGTCATCAGAAGCATATCCATCATATTCATAAATCTCTATCGGAATATCGCAAACTTCTAAATATTGGTACATAAGGTCAAGAACTTTATCTGGGTCTAAACCACCATTTAATGCACCAAGCATAGGAAAAGCAATAGAAGTTATCCCTTTTTCTTTATAGGTTTCCACAAATTTTTTTAGTCCTTTTTCCAAATATTCGTACTTACTTGGATATTTCCAATGTTGTTTTGTTGGAAAGTTCAGCACTTTCTGATTGGCGTTTGGAACTTCATAAACCCACAATTTACCTACCTGAATAAGTTTATCTTCGCAATATTTTGCGTATTTTTCAAACATTTCAGGATAACGATATTTGAACTCTAAGGCAATACCTGCACCCATAATACCGACACAATTAACAGTATTAACAAGTGTTTGGCAATTAGATGTAAAGATATTGCCTTTTGTATATTTTATTCCGTTATTCATAACGACAAAGATTTTTCAAGTTCAAGAAATTTTACTTCAAAGTTAGTAGAAAATTTTAGTCTATTATTTGCCTTATCAAAAACTTTACTGCTGTTTTGATAGACAAATAAGTGTTCTAAATAAGCCAAGCCACCTGCGTCTGCTGTATAACTTGCAATGTCGCATTGATAATAAATGGTTATTAACCTAAAAAACGCTAAAACACTCAAATTTGTTCTGTTTGCTAAGGCAATAATATGTTTTTTAGCCGTTTCAAGGTTAATTTGTCCTTGCAAATATATTCCTAATGTGTCCGTACTAACCAAAGAAATACACAAATCTACTTCCAAGTTGGTAAAAGGTAGCGAAATTCGCAAACCGTTTATTATCTCAATAGTGTGTGCATATTGGTTATTTTTGTTTCCTTCTAAAAAGGCTTTTGGTTTTCCGATGTCGTGCAAGGCTAACATTAAACGAAATAGGTTTTTGTTTGTTGGCAAATCTATTTGCGAAAAATGTCTTTCAAATTCATTCATTACAAGTAAAGTATGACGTTCTAATGTGTAGTGTCTTACTTTTTGTTGATAGACTTCGCCTAAATTATTCATTGATTTTAAGCAATTTATCAACTCTTGTGGATTGAAAACAGACTTTTGAAGTATATCAATCATATTTTAGAAAAAATACCCTGCTTGCTGTTCTACTATAATATGCGAAACTTTACTCCCTAACTTCGTTTTGAGATTAGTAACATAATCGTACATTGTCTGATTAGGGCAAATTATTTTTTGAATGTCCGCAACCGAAACAGAAGGATAAACTAAGACTTCTGAACACATTTTCCGAACATTCTCTTTTTTGATTTCGGGGTCTTCGTTATTCCAAGAACCGCTAAAAATTAACTCCAAATCCACATTTATAAGTTTGTCTTTTCCAATGAAAAACTTTGTAGCATTACTTCCTGCATTTCCGTCTGAAAAAATAGCAAATTTACTATCGGTATGTTTACTATCAATAATATCTGCACTTATCAAAACTATTACTAATTCGGGCTGAATATTCCTTCTACGATAAAGCATAGGGTTCTTTGAGTTGAAGTAGAACGAAACTAAGTCGTGTATCCCAACTTGAAAGTCGTCAATGCGTAATACTCGTTTTTGTCGTCTTTCTTGCACTTCACTCATAGAAATATCTTCTTTGATAAGTCCACGTTTATAGGCTTCATTGTGAGAAAGTAATCCGTTGGTTAAAACACTTTCTAAATTGTTGTGATGAAGCATATGCTCCACGTAGGTAAGATTTATGTCTTTACCGTTTTTGTTTACTGTTATCATACTGCCTTAGTTTTTTTGGTTCTTTTTTAATTGGCGGTATTTCATTAAGTATCGCACAACTCAATAATAAACGCAATATAATCTTTTTTATCAAAAAAAACAAAAAAATATAAAAAATTATTATTTTGATTATCAGGCACTTACAATAAAAACAATAAAAAATGCGAAGTTGGTATTTTTTGCTAAACAGATAGGTGCATAAGTTAAGTAGTCGTCCCTTAAAAAGTCATTTTGATTTTTTTTGTAAAGAAAAAGTATCCTGCCAAGCGATAAAAAGTGTGAAAAACTCTCTGAAAAAAGAGCCAAAAAAATATCTTGTATCGGTTCATCATTCTTTTGAAGTTATACTCAAAAATAAGTGGTTTTACACTTTTCTGTACGTTGAGCGTGTTCATTGAGCGTGTTCATTGAGCGAAGCCGAAATGAGCCGAAATGAGCCGAAACGTACAGAAAAGCAAGTTTTCTCAAAACTTTTTACAAAAACCACTTTTGAATGAGTATAACTGACGGAAAACATAAAAACCCCTCTATTTTTCAATAGAAGGGGTTTTTGTCGGAGTGACTGGATTCGAACCAGCGACCTCTCGCACCCTAAACGAGTGCACTAGCCTGACTGTGCTACACTCCGATTTGGAGTGCAAATGTAAAAAAAAGTTTTTTATCTGCAAACTTTTTTCACTTAATTATTCCCACTCCACCGAAATATTTATTTCACTACTTCGCCCTTTGTCGTCAATGCAAGTGATTTTTGTTTTTCCTGCGGTAGGCTTTACGAACACTTGTTCTTTCGTGCTTGCTTCTTTGTAAAGTTTATCATCAACATACCAAAACACCTTTTTCACGTCATTATGTAGGTGGGCTTTTAGCAACAATTCTGGTTGGCTTTTTTCAGGAACAATATAAGTTTTGCCTTCTATTGGCGAAATGATTTTTGGCTTATATTGCTGATTGCCAACTATTTCACCTTCACATTCGGGGGCATAAGGTGGTGCTTGTTCAAAAGGAATTTTCTCTGTCTCATAGTAAGTCTTTAAATCTGGGGATAAATTTGGAAAAACTTTTTTCTTGTAACCATTCGCAGGCAAGCAATCTGGCAAATAACTATACCTTTCATCTGCCGAAACATACACTTCTTTGAGATGCTGACAAGTCTGCGTAGGCGAAACCAATGGAATGTAGTAATCTGTAACTTGATTTTTACAAAAATCGCTTGGCGGCAAACCACTTTCACTGCACACCAAACGAAACTCAACTTTTTTAGGAACAGACAATAAAGCCCCACTCGGATTGCCCACTACACCAAAAATTTCAAACAACAGAGGCGTTGCAATTTCGCCGCCTGTAAGTTCGGGTACGCCCTTGCCGTCAAAATTTCCAACCCAAACGCCTACCGTGTAGTCCTGATTGAAGCCTATGCTCCACGCATCACGCCTGCCATACGAAGTGCCTGTTTTCCAAGCAATTTGAGGTTTGTTTTGAACATTTTGATAGGCTCTGGGTAGGTCTGGTCTTTGAGCGAGCGTAAGCACTTGTGCCATACTATAAGCCGAAGTTTCGGAAAAAATCGTATCCACAACCGACTTGCCTTCATCTTGCAGATAATTTAGCGGTGCATACAATCCCAAATTGGCAAAAGTAACATAGAGAGTAGTTAGTTCTTCCAAACTTACTCCACAGCCACCTAAAATCATTGAAAGACCAAGATTTTTACCTTGCTTTCTGATAGTCTGAAAACCTATTTGGCTTAATTTTTTTACAAAAAACGAAACCGAGATTTGATGCAGCACTTCAACAGCAGGAATATTGAGCGATTGCGAAAGAGCCTCTTCAATGCTGATTTTTCCTCTGAATTGCTTATCAAAGTTGTCGGGGGCATAGCCTTGCCAGTTGGTAGGTATGTCGTTGATAGTTGTTTTGGGCGTAATCTTTCCCAAATCCATTGCTAAGGCATATACCAAAGGCTTCAAGGTACTACCCGGTGAGCGTATGGCTACCACGCCATCAACCTGACTTTCAGCAAAATCTTGCGAACCTAGATAAGCCACTACCCTACGAGTTTTATTTTCTACCACCAAAACAGCTACATTTTCTATTTGCAAATTTTTTAGCCTTTTGGCATAATTTTTAGCCAAATCTTTTACCTTGCTCTGAAAAGCAATTTTTAGGCTGGATTTTATGTTGTCCTTATCGGGGTACATTTTTGATATTCTTAAAGCAAAATGAGGGGCAAATTGTGGTATGGGTTGCCTATGCACCTCACAAGGCTCTGAAAGAGCGGTTTGTATTCCTTTTGCATCAAATAATTTTTCTTTGGCGAGGCGTTTGAGCCATTTATTGCGTTCTTGGATAAGCTTTTGTTCATCTTTGCCGAGTTGCAGGCTACTGGGGCGGTTTGGAATAATGGCTAAGGTGGTGATTTGGGCTATACTCAAATTTTGAGGTAATTTACCAAAAAACAAAACAGAAGCCGATTTTACTCCTTCTATGTTTCCCCCATAAGGAACTAAGTTAAAATACATTTGTAAGATTTCTTTCTTGGAATAATGCAATTCCAATTGTAAAGCCCTAAAAATCTCTACCATTTTGTTCCAATAGGTTCTTTTTTTGGGTTCTAATAGCCTTGCTACTTGCATAGTGATAGTAGAAGCCCCCGATAGGCGTTTCCCGTACCAAATATTTTGAAAAAATGCTCTTAGCAAAGAAACAGGATTTACGCCAAAGTGATAGAAAAAGTATTTATCTTCTTTCTCCAAAAAGGCTTTTTGTAAATCTTCACTGATCTCGGTGAGTTCGGTTTTCATTCGCCACTTATCGTCTTGGCTCAAAAAAGCTCCCATAACTTTGCCATCGGCATCTAATACTAATTTGGAATAATAAATCTTGAAGCGAAAAGGGAAAAAAAGGTCTAAAATAAAAAATACTGCTATTATTCCCAGCAAGCCTAAACCTGCTCGCCTGAAATTTTTTTTATTCAAACCTGACCTAAAAATTCGCATTGTCGGCTACAAGAAAAAGAAGACTATTCGCAAAATTCGTGCAGAAACTTTATGGTATTACTATTGAAATATATAAACCAAAACCTTTGGGCAAAGTTAGATATTGCCAGTCGCCTTCAAATATCTTTACTCGTGTTTCTATGTTCCTCAAACCTAAGCCTTTTTTCTTTTCCATCTGACTTTTCTCTATGCCTATGCCATCATCTTTGTATAAAAGATGCAACATATTACCTTGCTCTATAATCTCGATGTACAAATTACTTGCTTGTGCGTATTTGATAGTATTCTGACAAAGTTCTAGAACCATTCTGTACAAAGCTAATGTTTTTTCTTGCGACAAGTTTTGCTGTACCTGATAGACAAAATGGGTTTTGAGTGGCAAATTATCCAAGAAATTTTGTAGGCTTTTTTCCAAACCCAAATCCATCAGAAAAGCGGGAGAGAGGGTGTGTGAAATAGTACGAATTTGATTGAGGGAAATTTCAAGTAGGTTTTTGGTTTCGGTAATAGCCTTTTCGCTTGCCTGCTTATCGGCTAAGATTTGGGGCAAAAAGGCAATTTGCATTTTGGCGGCTGCCAGCAAAGCATTTACCTCATCGTGTAGCTTTTGGGCTATGCGTTCGCTTTCTTTTTCTTGCGACTGAACAGAGGCAAGCATCAACTCCTTTTGCAAACGAATTTCTCCTTTCAAGAGTTTTCTTTGAAAACTGAATAATAGCCAAGTGATAGCTACTCCCAAAGAAAAAATCAGGAAAACCCCCGCGACAAGTATAAAGTAGAACCACTTTTTTTCGGTATCCTCCATATCCCTATGCCAATAAGTATGTAATATACCCAAAGAAACACAATATGCAAAATCCAAACAAACCTTGCAAAGTCTTTATCAGCATAAGCATAGATGAAATTCATTAGGGAAAGGATAAAAAAGTCGCCTATGAAGTACAAAAAGATACCCGCAACCATATAGAAAATATGATTGTTTTCCTGAAATTCTTTGATGTTTTCTACTTTTTGCATTCCTCTGAGGAAGTAAAAGCCTGATAAAGCAATCATTACAATACCTTCGATAAAAGAAGCGTAGGTGTTAAATTTCTTCCAATCTTGTAGGAACAAACTATTGTAGATAGAGAAACCTAAAAAAGCCCCAATAGCTATGTAGAAAAAATATTTTGGAATATTTTTTTGCAATATATCCTTGAAAAACAAGGATAAAAATACAAATTCAATATTGGTGAAGATATGAAAGGTGTATAAATTATTGGTTTTCTGAAAAAAATGGTAGGATTGAATAATTGTAACTACAAAGCCCGATACAAAAGTGTAAAAAATCCATTTTACAGCTTTATTGTTATAAACTTTTCTCACAAGAAAGCTAATGACACAGAGTAACAAAAGCAAATCGGCAGAAAAACTTACCCAAAATGTCCAAGGTATGTTCATAATTTTTTGTCTTAAAATGTTATATTCCTTGCTTTCAGAAAGCATCTATACCTGAACAAAAGTGGTTTTTCAAAAATTTCTTTAAAAAAGCCTATTTTTCTTGTGCGTTGAGCGGAGCCGAAACGCACAGATAAGTACAAAACCATTTATTTTTGAGTGTAACAATGTTAATCCATAATAAAAGGGTAATTAGGCTCTACGTAAATATCAGTGTAAGCCTCTTTGGGGTCGGGATAAGGGGAGTTTTCTGCAAATTCTACCGATGCTTCTACTTCAGCTACTATTCTGGCTTCTATGGCTTCCAAATCAGCTTCGGTGGCAAATTTTTTACTTAGAATGGTTTTTCTTACTTGCTCTATGGGGTCAAGAGCTTTGTAGGCTTCTAATTCTTCTTTGGTACGATACTTTGCGGGGTCAGACATAGAGTGTCCGCGATAACGATAGGTTCTAAACTCCAAAAGTGTAGGTCCTTCTCCTTTTCTGGCTCTTTCGGCGGCACGCTCTACGGCTAAATGCACTTCCTCTACACTCATTGCATCTACAGGCTCCGAGGGCATATCATAACTTTCGCCGAGTTGGTAAAGTTCCGTAACATTAGAGGTACGCCCAACAGAAGTTCCCATAGCATAGCCGTTGTTTTCAATTACAAAAATAACAGGCAGTTTCCAGAGCATTGCCATATTGAAGGTTTCGTGTAAAGCCCCTTGGCGAGTAGCCCCGTCGCCCATATAGCAGATGCACAAATTTTTGGTTTTATTGTATTTTTCTGCAAAGGCAATACCTGCTCCCAAAGGAATTTGTCCGCCTACGATACCGTGTCCGCCTGCAAAATTGACTGATTTATCAAAGATGTGCATAGAACCTCCTTTGCCTTTGGAGCAACCTGTGGCTTTGGCAAAAAGCTCTGCCATTACAGCGTTGGCAGATGTACCGAGAGCGAGTGGGTGTCCGTGGTCGCGATAGGCTGTAATCCATTTATCATCTTTGGTGAGAGCCGTTACTGCCCCAACAGCACAAGCCTCTTGCCCAATATAAAGATGACAAAATCCTTTTATTTTTTGCCTTCCATACAACTGCCCTGCCTTTTCCTCAAAACGGCGAATAAGAAGCATCTTCTCGAACCAGAAAAGATATGTTTCTTTGGAAAACTCTCTTTTTGTTTCTTTTTTAGCAGTTTTGTCAGTAGCGGTAGTTTTTGTTGTAGCCATAAAATATAAACAGTTTGCGTCTTGCAATATAAAGAAAAGATTTTTGCTCAACACAAAATTTTTAGAAAAAATCTCTAAAAATTTTCTTGTGCCTTCGGACTTATCTGCATCAGTTTTTTCCAATTCAAAAAACCTATGTATGCCAAAAATAAAAACAAAGCATACAACAGAGCATAAAGCAAAGCGTTTTTGTGCAAATAAATTATCACATATATTACATCTGCTACTATCCAAAGCAACCAGTTTTCCGTGTATTTGCGTGCCGCCAGCCAAGTAGCCACAATGCTTATGGTAGTTGTGAGCGTATCCCAAAACAGAAAATCGCCTTTTAGAAATTTCAGACACGCATAAACTATCCAAAATAAAATAGCAAAAGCTAAGAGCAAAAGCAAATAATAATTCTTCGGTAGATAGCTAATTGGCATTTTTTGTCCTTTTTGTTCCTCTGATGCTTTGCTACCAAATCGCCATTGATACCAGCCATAGACAGCCGTAGCTATGAAAAAAAATTGTAAATTCATATCGCCAAACAAGCGAATTTGGTAAAAAAACACTGCCGAAATTCCTGACGAAACTATCGCCCAAAACCAAGACCAAATGTTAGCTCGGCTACTTAGCCACACACAAATCAGACTGCTCACAAAGCCCAAAAACTCAACGTAATTGTTCAAAAACCAAAGAAGCATAACATTTCAAGATATAATAAGACGCAAGAAGTGAAAGTTTAAGGAAGTTTTTGCGTTTGCCAAACACAAAAATAGAAATTTTGAAAATTGAAAATTTTTTATTTTTTTGCAAATATGCTATCTGTTGCTATGCTCTCAAAAGTTGTAGGACGCTTTTCGCTGTATCATTTACCTTTTTTGTGGGGGGGCTTGATAGCTTTTCTGTTGGGACAAACTGCCTTCTGGATACATCAAAACCAAAAATTGGTAAATTCAGATACGAAGTATCGTAGCTTGGTACAAAATAAAATTTTACAAGAAATCAAGACCTTAGCCGCCGAAAGCCACGAAGTTACACTTTTATTTCAGGAAAGCCACGTAATTAGCCTAATAGAACTCAAAAAAAAACATAAATATCCCTGCCTTATTTTCAAGAATGAGAATCTTATCTTCTGGTCTGACTATCATTTTATCCCCGACTACAACCTAATAGCGGGCAATTATCAAGTAAAATTTTTTGACCTCAAAAATGGAATGTTTTTGGCTTATAGGGAGTTTTTTAAGACAGGCGAAGGCAACAATATAGAAATTTATACTTTTTTACCCTTGTATAATCGTTACAACATCGAGAACACCTATCTGCAATCTTCTTACAATGCCGATGTATTTTCCCATAAAGTAAGCATCAGCAATGAACCTACTCTTTATACTATTTTTTCGGACAATGGCGAAGTTTTATTTTCGCTCAAATATAGCTCTGAGCAGGAAACCCCCAATCTGTTTTGGTTTATAGTGGCTCTTACAGGCTTTGTGATAGCTTTTGTCTATCTATTTGTATTTATATGGCGGTGGCAACATTTTTTCTTCAAGAAAAAAATATATGATTTATTTTGCATACTGATAGCCTTATATTTTGTTTTTTTGCGTTGGTTGATGCTAAAAAACCAAATTCCTTTTGCATTTTTGGAATGGGACTTGTTCAATCCGCAGTTGTATGCTTCTTCGTTTTGGTCGCCTTCGCTTGGGGACTTGGCTCTGAATTTAATGATTACATTATGGATTTTATTCCATTTGCAAAAGAATTTTCCTCGCACTTATCTATTCCAGCAATTACTTCGGTTAAGTCCTACATCACAATGCTTAGCGGCTCTTTTGATTATTGTGGCAAGTTATGCAGTGTTTTATCAGATTTTTTTTATATTTAGTACCATTTTCACCGACTCGCAACTCGTATTAGATATTTCCAAGAACATCAATTTTTCTACACCACATCTTACGGCTTTTGTTATTTTTATTCTTTTATCTGCTATTTACTTCTTCTCTTTGCATTTGCTTGTTAGGCTCTTGATACGCCTGCTCGAACAAAAATACACAATTTTTATAGTTATTTTTGCATTAGCAACCCTTCTACATACTTCTTGGGTTTATGGGAATGCCCAGTTGTACTTTTTACTAAGTTTTATCAATGGTGTGTATATTTTGCTTTTGTTTTACTTTCATTTTCCGAAATATCTGTATCGGTTTAAGTATTTTTCTACCTTGTACTTGTTTATAGCCAGCTTATTTTGTGCCGTTGCGGGGGTATATGCCTTCGTATATTTTGGAGGCAAAACTCAGGACGTACAAATGAGGAAATACGCCGAAAATTTACTCGAAGAGCGTGATTTTTCGGCAGAGTACAGCTTAGACAACCTTTCGGAAGATATTCGTTTAGATGCAGGTATCAAGGAGTTCTTTAGCAGTCCTTTTATAGACAAAAGAATCATCAAGCAGAAAATCAAGAAAGTTCATCTCAAAAATGAGTTTCCAGATTACCAAGTATCTGTGCATACTTTTGATGCTATGGGCTATCCTATTCATACGAGTAGTCGTAGCTATCAGGAATGGGTGCTTTTGTACCAAAAACCAGAATTTAGAACAGACCGTACCGAGCGTTTTTTCATCAACGAAACCCAAGCCATTGAGCAAAAAATAGATGTAAATCTACTGCGAATGTACGTAGATTTCATTGAAATAAAACGCGATACCAATACCTTGGGATACATCATTATTGAACTAAAAAAGAAAAAAAATGAGCCTTTTCGCGTGTATCCCGAACTTCTACGAAGCGAACGCTTCAAAGAACCTCGCGAGTTTCGCGATTTTTCTTATGCCATCTTCAAAAATGAAAATTTGATATATGCTTATGGCAATTTCAACTATGCCAAAAAATTCAAAAAAAGCCTTCTCAGAATAAGCAAACTCTATGAAGAAGGCTATCTATACCAAGATTTTAGACATTGGGCGGTAAAAGGAGAAAAAGGACGAGCTGTGGTCGTTTCTGTACCAAGATATGAGTTTAAAAACATATTTGCAAATTTTTCATTGCTTTTCTTGTTACTAATTTTAGTTACTACGCAGGTTTTGCTTTTTTACGGCTTGAATAGTTACTTAAAAAAAACACAACTGACCTTTACCACTCGTATTCAATTATTCTTGAATGCCGCCTTCTTTTTACCTCTGATGATTGTGAGCATTTCTACGCTTAGTATCATCAGTTCTTCGTTTGACCAGGACCTTAATAATTCTTTCATAGAAAAAGCACAGAACGCCGCCCGGAGCCTTGTCAATAGTGTTCAGCAATATCGCAATGAACTCATTGAAAAAGATGAACTTCACAAAGACCTTTCAGCAGTGGCAGGCTATACACAATCAGACATCAACTTGTTTGATGTCTCGGGCAAATTACTCGTTGCCAGCCAGACAGCTATCTACGACAATCAACTGCTTTCCCGTTATATCAACTCCGAAGTGCTGTGGAAAATTGTAGAGCAAAAAGAACAAAGTGTGATGTTTTCAGAGGCAGTTGGTAAATTAGGTTACAAATCTGTTTATTGGGCTATTCGCTCTTATGAAAACAACCAACTTTTAGCCATTTTGAGCATCCCTTTTTTTGATGCCGAAGACGAAAGACAAAAAAAATTGATAGATGTCATTACGACTATTATCAACATTTTCACGATTGTGTTCATTATATTTGTGGCTATCTCTTACTTTGCCTCACATATTCTCACCGAACCGCTCTCGCTCATTACCCAAAAAATCCGAAAAACTACTCTTTACGCCTATAATGAACCTATCCAGTGGGACTCTGACGACGAAATTGGGTTAATGGTAAATGAATACAACAAAATGCTTGTAAAATTGGAGGAAAGCAAGCAAGCCCTCGCCCAAACCGAGAAGGAATCGGCTTGGCGTGAAATGGCTAAACAAGTAGCTCACGAAATCAAAAACCCACTTACCCCTATGAAACTTACCTTGCAACATTTACAAATGCGTATCCGTACCGAAAACCCCGAATTAGAAAAACTCACTGCCCGCCCTTTTGAAACTTTGCTCACACAAATTGACCTGCTTAGCGATATAGCTACTTCGTTTTCAGCTTTTGCCCGTATGACTATCCCCAAAAATGAATTGTTTGACCTCTCGGAGGTACTTAAACAAACCTTGCAACTATATGAAAGTAACCAAGAAATTCATCTAATTAGAATGATTGAAAAAGGTAAATTTCAGGTGCGAGGTGATAAGCAACTGATGAGTCAGATTTTTACCAATGTTATTCTCAATGCCATACAAGCCGTTCCGAGCGACAGGAAGCCCGAAATTTGTATAAGCCTTTACTGCCAAAATAATATGGCTCATATTGAAATACGCGACAACGGTTCAGGTATTCCCGAAGAAATTCGGCATAAAGTATTCTTACCTAATTTTAGCACTAAATTTACAGGTTCAGGCATTGGTTTGGCTCTTGCCAAAAGAGGCATCGAACACGCAGGCGGTAAAATTTGGTTTGAAACGCAAACAAACATCGGAACTTGTTTTTTTATAGAGTTACCCTTATTCTTGTAAAACCTTTCGGTATGTAGGCTTGTTTTTGAAATAAAAATTTTCTTTCTTTGATAGATTTCGTAATTTTTCTACATTTGTAATACAAATCAGCTACAACCATGGAACAGCCCACGCTTTTGAAAGTAACCATAGATAACATCACGATAGAAGTAGAACCGGGAACTACTATTTTGCAAGCGGCACGCAAAATCGGTGGCGAAGTAGTACCCCCTGCTATGTGTTATTATACCAAATTGAAAGGTTCGGGAGGCAAGTGCCGTACTTGTATCGTGAAAGTTACGCAAGGTTCTGCCAAGGACCCTCGTCCTATGCCCAAATTAGTGCCTTCTTGCATCACTGCCGTACAAGACGGAATGGTTGTAGAAAATTCTATCAATCAGGAAGTACAGCAGGCTCGCGATGGAGTTGTAGAGTTTTTGCTTATCAATCACCCTTTGGATTGCCCTATCTGCGACCAAGCAGGCGAGTGTCATCTGCAAGATTTGGGCTATCAGCACGGCAAGCAAGCTACTCGCTACGAATTTGAAAGACGCACTTTTGAAAAAATTGATATTGGCGACAAGATACAACTTCATATGACTCGTTGTATTTTGTGTTATCGTTGTGTTTTCACAGCCGACCAAATCACCGACCGACGCGTACACGGCGTACTGAACAGAGGCGATGCCGCCGAAATAAGCACTTATATCGCTAATGTAATTGATAATGATTTTTCGGGCAATGTAATTGATGTCTGCCCTGTGGGTGCTCTTACTGATAAAACTTTCCGTTTCAAAAGCAGAGTTTGGTTCACAAAGCCTGTATATGCCCACAGAGATTGCGAAAAATGCTCGGGTAAAGTTACGCTTTGGTATCAAGGAAATGAAGTTTTGAGAGTTACGGGCAGAAAAGACAAATACGGAGAAGTAGAAGATTTCATTTGTAATACTTGCCGTTTTGAGAAAAAACAAACCTCCGATTGGGTTATAGAAGGGGTAGCCAATTTGGGCAGGCACTCGGTAATAATGCAAAATAAGCGTGTAAAGACCGTTATACCTGATTTTGGTTTCAAACAAGCCGCCAAAGAATATAAACAAATTAACGACAAGAGGGAAAAATCGGCACTTACTTACGAAGAATCGCGTCTCAAAAATAAGCTCACCACAAGCAAATTTTTGCTTCAAGATAAAAAGCAAGATTGATTTTCTCTAAAAGAGAGGTAGTATCAGACTTGTCAGGTTCGCTGAACTTTGGCAGGTCTGATAATTTATGAGGCAGAGATAAGTAGTTCCACAAAATTAAACGTATATTTACATTTTGGTAGTGCATAACAAGTAATGCTAAGGTGAAAAAATCAACGTCATTACGAGGTTTGCGGTAGCAAACCGAAGTAATCTGTTGGTGAATGAACACAAGGATTGCTTCGCCTGCGGCTCGCTGGTGACGAGAAAACCAATTTTTACAGAAACATAAAT
>Ga0272446_1003558_pt1 | contig 19470 bp, 16 predicted proteins | sample YNPCB0061_FD_194587 | JGI IMG/M metagenome (GOLD analysis project Ga0272446, IMG submission 194587) | Hot spring microbial mat communities from Yellowstone National Park, WY, United States - YNP-CB-006-1 | ecosystem: Environmental > Aquatic > Thermal springs > Hot (42-90C) > Sediment | place...
CGCCGCCGAGCTGCTCATTGGCGGCGGTCAGGCCGGCGACATCGGCGCGCACCGCCTGCGCCACCGCGAAGGCCGCGCCGTCATCCTTGGCGTCGTTGACGCGGAAGCCGGTGGAGATGCGCTTCTGGGTGACGTTGAGCGCCTCGTTGGTGCGGTTCAGCGACTGCAGCGCCACCATGGCGCCGATGTTGGTGTTGACGGAATTGAGCGACATCGGGGTCTTCCCCTGGTTCCGGTGGCCCCCGCCGTCTGACCGTGGCAGGGGCCGGGTTGCGCGCCGCCTCTTGCGGTGTCGGGGACAGAATGGCGCGACCTCCGTTAACCGAGGCTGAATCGCGGCCGCGCGATCAGAGGAAGCGCGTCAGCGTCAGCGAGGAGGCGAGCGAGATCGCCCGGTAGGAGGCCTCGAGCCGCGCCTGGGTGCCCTGCAGGCGGCTGATCGTCTCGGCCATGTCCACCTCCTCGATGCCGGCGAGCTGGCCGGCGAGAGCGACCGAGATCTCGGCATGGCGCCGCGCCATCGCCTCCAGCCGCTGCTCGGTCGCGCCCAGCGCGCCGCGCTCCTGCCCGAGCGCCTCCACCGCGCTGCGCAGCCCGTCGCGCACCACCGCCACGAGGTCGGTGAAGTCCGCCCCGAGCGCCGCCTGCGCCGGGTCGAGCGCGGCCAGCGTGGCGAGCCCGCGCAGGATGTCGCGCGCCCAGGAGCCGGTGGTCGCGCCCTGGCTGACGGCGGCGGCGTTGCGGTTGGCGAAGAGGCCGTAGGCGACGCGCTCCCCCTCCTCGGCCGGCACGCTGCGGCGCGGCTCCGCGAGGCCGCGCGCGGGGTCGGAGAGGAAGGCGGAGAAGGGCGTGATCCCCGGCGCGTCCGACTGCGCGAGCGCCAGCGTCGCCGCCGCCACCGCCCCCGCCGTGCCGGGCGCGAGCCCCGCCACCGCCGCCGCGATGCCGGCCGCGAGCCCGCCGGTCGCGATGCCCTCGGGGTCGGGGATGGGCGGGTTGGCGCTGTCGCTGCCGCCGAAGAGGTATTCCCCGGCGTGGCGCTCGTTCAGGAGCGCCGCGACCTCCCCCAGCGCCGCGCGCGCCTGCGTCGCCACCGCCGCGATGCGCGCCCCGGAGGTGCCATCCAGGCGGATCGCCTCCTGGTAGAAGCGCGTCGCGATGTCCGCGAGCCGCCCGAGCGCCGTCTGCGCCACCTCGGTGCGCGCAAGCGCGCGGGAGATGGTCCCCTGCCACGCCTCGCGCCGCGCCATCTCGGCGCGCAGGTCGATGGCGCGCCGCGCCTCGGGCGCGATGTCGCCATAGCCCGGGCCCTTGCGCCCGTCCGCCACCTGGCGCGTGAGAACCTCGAGCCGCCCGCGCAGCATCGCCGCGCCCGCATCGAGCCGCGCGATGGGTCCGATGCTCATCGCCTCACCCCCTCTCACCTCACCGCGCCGAGCAGCGCGTCCCACATGGACTGCACGGTCGAGAGCACGCGCGCATTCGCCGCATAGGCGTTCTGCAGCGCGACCATCGCCGCCATCTCGGCATCCACGTCCACGCCCGAACGCTCGGCGAAGCGCGCCTCGAGCCCTTCCGCGAGGCCCCGCGCCCCGGCCAGCGCCTCGCTCGCCGCCGCGCGGTCGGCCGTGTGGACGGCGGTCAGCAGCGCGGCATGCGCCTCGAGCGTCGGCGGCGCGCCGAAGGGGGAGGAGAGCGTGCCGTCTGGCCCGAGGCCGGAGGTCGCGAAGGGCGACCAGGCCACGCCGGGCTGCGCCTGCCCCCCGAAGGTGAAGTCGAGGATGCGGTCGAGCAGGGTGGTGAAGCCGGCAGGCCCGCCGGGCGGGTTGGGCGTGAAGGCGGAAGGGCCGGTCGGGCTGCCGGCCACCGCATGGGTGCCGTCGCGCAGCAGGGCCGGATTGGCCGCCACCGCCGGATTGACCCGGATCAGGCCGGCGAAGCCGAGCTGCGCGCTGCCGGGATAGGGCAGCAGCGGGTCGGGCACCGCGCCGGCGGCGTCGGTGAAGAGCCTGAGGCCCTGCCCCTCGAAGCGGGCGGCGAGGTTCACCGCGGCGATGTCGGCCTCGGCCTGGTAGCGCGGCAGGGTCTGGTCGCGCAGCGCCACGCATTCGGCGAGCCGCCCGCCCGCGAGGCTCCGCGTGACATCCACCCCGCCGAGCAGGATGCCGGGGATGGTCCCGCCCGGCCCGTGGAAGGCCGAGGGGCCGAGCGTGGCGTCGGCGGTCGTGAAGGCGTCCGCCCTCTCGTCGAGGGGCAGCACCATCCCCCCGCGCGCGACCAGCACGAGGCCGCCATCCTCGCGCTTCAGCGCCCGCACCTCGAGCGATTCGGACAGGCGCGCGATCGCCGCATCGCGCTGGTCCTCGAGGGCCGCGGCCTCGCCGCTCCGGGCGATCTGGTCGCGGATCTCCCGCGTCAGCGCCGCGATCTCGCGCAGGCTCGCATTGATGCGCGCGACCTCGGCCACCACCCCGTCCTGCGCCTCCTGGCGGGCCTTGCCGATCGCGGCCGAGATCTCGTTCAGGCGGCGGGCGAGCGCCGTGGCGCGCAGGAGAAGGCCGGCCTGCCGGCCGGGTTCGGCGGGGTCGGCGCGCAGGTCCTCGAAGCCTGTGCGCAGCGCCGCCATCAGGTCGCCGAGCCCGTCGGCGGCCGCGCTCGTGCCGTGCGCGGCCTCGATCCCCTGCAGCAGCCGGAGGCGGAGCTCGGCGGCGGCGGCGGCGGCGCGGCTGCGGTCGCGCTCGGCCACCAGCGCCGCGTCCACGTCGCGCCTGGGGGCGAGGCTGCGCACGCCGATGCCCCAGCCCTCCACCTGCACCGCGCGGCCCGCGACCGTCTTGTCGGTATGGCCGGCAGTGTCGGCATTGGCGATGTCGTCGGCCGCGGCGGCGAGCGCGCGCTGGGTGTGGAGAAGGCCCGTGCGGGCGATGAGCAGGGCGGCGTCGAGGCTCATGGCGGCCTACCCTCGGGCGGCGCCTCAGCGGCGCATGTTGATCGTGTCCTGCAGCATCTCGTCCGAGGCGGTGACGATGCGGGTGTTCGCGGTATAGGCGCGCTGGGCGACGATCAGCTTCGAGAACTCCGAGGCGATGTCGACGTTGGAGCGCTCGATGGAGCCGATGGCCAGACGCCCCGCCCCGTTCGAGGCCGGGTCGCTGGTCCGCGCCTCCCCGCTTTCCAGGGTGCGCATGAAGGCCTGGCCGTCGAGGCGCTGGAGCATGTCGGGGGCGTTGAAGGTGGTGATCGGCACCCGCGCGATCACCCGCGACTGGCCGTTGTCGTAGTTGATGGCGACATCGCCGTTCTCGCGGATGGCGGTGGAGGAATAGGCCCCGAGCGGCACGCCATCCTGGGCGAGGTTGCGCACCACATACTCGTCGCCGGCGTATTGCGTGACGCCGCGCGCCGCGCCGAAGGCGCCGAGGTTGAGCACGATGGTCTGCGGACCCTGGCCGAAATTGGCGGTGAAGGAGACCAGCGCCGGATCCCCCGGCACCGCCGCCGCGCCGGAGAGCGTGCCGGTGGCGCCCGCGAAGCCGCCGATGGTCCCGTCGGGTGCGGGGGGCGTCGCCGCCTGCCCGAACTGCACATCGATGGTGCCGAGCGGCCCGCCCGCCCCCGGCGCGCTGATGCCGAGGGTCCAGGTATTGGCGCCGGCCGGCGTCCAGGTCAGCGTCATCGGCTGCAGCGCGCCGAGGCTGTCATAGACGTTGAGCTGGGTGGAAACCGGCGTGGTGCCGCCGGCGGGCAGGTTGGCCGAGAGTTCGATGCTGCCGGTGGCGATCGGGTTGAACACCAGTTCGCTGACGCGGATCGGCTGGATGCGCGTGCGGTCCGGGTTGCCGGCGGCGTCGGCGAGCCAGCCCTGCAGGAAATACCCCGCGCCGTTCACGAGGTAGCCGTTGCGGTCCATCTGGAAATCCCCGGCGCGGGTGAAGAACTGCCTCTCGTCGAAGGTGACCTGGCCGTTCGCCATGCCGGTCGGCAGCGCCACCGAGAAGAAGCCCTGGCCCGCGATGGCGAGGGCGAGCGGGTTCTCGGACTGCTCGATGATGCCCTGCACGGTGTTGGTGTAGTCCGGCCGCGCCACCACCGAGCCCGGCCGGTGCACCGAGAGCGTGCTGTCGGTCAGGAAGGAGACGAAGTTGGTGTCGGTGCGCTTGAAGCCCACCGTCTGGCTGTTCGCGACATTGTCCGAGACGTGGCCGAGCGCGCGCGCCTGGGCGTTGAGGCCGCTGATGGCGGTGGTCATGGAGCCGAACAGGGACATCGGGTTCTCCGGCGGAATGCGGGCGGGCCGAGTTTGGCAAGGCGCGTGCCAGCATCGCGGGCGCGGCGCGGGCGGCCGGCGGCGCAGCCTCTGCCGCCCCCCGGCAGAATCCGCCGCCCCTCGGCACGCCGTGCCGCGGCGGCGGCGCGGGGGGGCTGGCCCGCGGCTTGCCACGCCGGGGCCGGACAGCCCGGATGCCCCTCATGGAATGCCCGACCTGCGCCGCCCTGCCCGCCCCGCCCGCGCCGGCCACCGCGCCGGCCCGGGGCGGCGGCTTCGCCGCATGGCTGGCCGAGGCCGCGGCGCCGGCGGCGCCCGCGGGGGGGAGTGCCGCCGCCGCCCCGCAGGCGGACCCACCCGCCGCGGCACCCGTCCCCGCGGCGGCCAGCCCCGGCCTGCCCGGCCCCGCGCCGGCCCGCCCGGCGTCGCCCGGCATCGCCCCGCCCGTCGAGGCGGCGGAGGCAGCCCCTGCCCCGTCCGCCGGCCCTGACGCCGCGCCGCCCCTGATCCCCGTGCCCGCCCCCTGCCCCGCGCCACCCTCGCCTTCGGCCACGGCGGCCGAGGGCGCGCCGGCCAAGGCGGCGCCGGAGGAGCCGGAGCGGCCGGCGGGAGAGGATCCGGTCCCGCCCGGCCTGATGGCCTGCCCGCCGCCCTCGGCGGCGCCGCCCCCCGCCGCTCCCGGGGCCGCGGCCGCGGCGGCGGGGCGGGAGGCGCGGGCGGAGGCTCCCGCCCTGCCCCCGGCCGGGGCCGAGGCGGCCCGGACCGAGGTCACTGCCTACCTTCCGCCGCGCGCGCCGGGGCCGGAGGGCGCGCCCGCGCGCCTCGCCCGCCCGCCGCGCCCGGCGCCGGACGGCCTGCTCGCCGCAAGGCGCGAGGCCCTCGGCCCCGCCACCCCGCCTCCCGGCGCGCCGCGCGCGGCGGCGACGGAGGGCGCGCCCGGCCCGGCCGGCCCGCCCGCAGCCGGCCCGCCCGCGCCGCCGCCCGAGAGCCCCGGCGCGCGCCAGCCGGCGGCCTCCGCCGCCCCCGCCGCGCCGGCCGCGCCGGCCGAAGCCGCCATGCCGCCAGCCGCCGCGCCCCTCTCCGGCGGGTCTTCCACCCCCCCCGCGCGGGAGGCCGCGCCTCCGCCCCCCGCCGCGACGCCGCCGCCCCTCCTGCCCCCGGCACGGCAGGTCGCGCCCGCGGTCGTGGCCGTCGCCCTCGCCGGCGGCGTCGCGCGGCTGTCGGTGACGCTGGAGCCGGCGGAGCTCGGCCGCGTCGAGATCAGCCTCGAGCGGCGGGGCGAGACGGCCGAGCTGCGCATCCTCGCCGAACGGCCCGAGACGCTCGCCCTGCTGCAGCGCGAGCAGCGCGAACTCGACCGCGCGCTCAACCAGGCGGGGCTGGCGCCCGAGGCGCGCGCTCTCAGCTTCGCCCTGGCCGGTTCGGGCTCCGGCGGCTCCGGCCCGCGCAGGGAGGGCCGGGGCGGAGGGGAGCGGCCGCCGCCGCTCGCGGCGCAGGGCGCCGGGCGTGCCGAAGCCGCCGCCGCGCCGCCGCCGCGCCGCCTGCTCTCGCTTCTCGACCTCGCCGTCTGACGCCGAAGGGAGTCCCGCCCATGTCCGGTTCCGTCACCACCGCCAGCGCCACCGCCGCCGCCACCACCACCGCCACCGGCGGCGGCACGCGCCTCGCAAGCGACTTCAGCACCTTCCTCAGGCTGCTGACGACGCAGCTGCAGAACCAGAGCCCGACCGATCCGCTCGACACCAACCAGATGACGAACCAGCTCGTGCAGTTCGCCTCGGTCGAGCAGCAGATCGCGATGAACCAGAACCTCTCGCGCCTGATCGCGCTGCAGCAGGCGGCGCAGCTGACCGCCGCCGCGCCGCTGATCGGCCGGCGCGTCGAGGTGGAGTCCGACCAGGTCGCGCTGCAGGGCGGGCGCGCCGAGATCCGCCTGCCCGCCGCGGGCACGGCGCGGCGGGCGGAGGTGGCGGTGCTCGATTCCGCCGGGCGGGTGCTGCGCCAGGAGGCCATCACCCTCGGCGCGGAGGCCACCGGCTGGGTCTGGGACGGGCGCGACGCCGCCGGCCGCCCCCTGCCGGACGGCGCCTATCGCGTGCAGGTGACCGGCCGCGGCGGCAACGGGGAGGTGGTCTCCCTCCCCTTCGCGACGCGCGGCACGCTGACCGGCGCCGAGCGCACAGGCGGCACCCTTTCGCTCCGCATGGGGGCGCTCGCCCTCTCCTTCGACCGGCTGCGCAGCATCCTGCCGGAAGGCTGAGCCGCGCCCCGGGTTAACGGGCGGGCAACCACCGCCCGGCAAAGTCTGCCGCAGGCGGCAGGAGGCGGCCTTCGGATGCGGCAGGGGATGGCGGATCATCGGCGCGCGGCGCGCCGCGCGGGGCGGGCATGGATGTGGGCGCGCTGATCGCGCAGCTGCGCGGTTTCGGGCCGCTGCGGCTGGCGGCGCTGGCCGGCGCGGCGCTGGCGGTGCTCGGCCTGCTCGCCTGGTTCGTGCTGCGCGCGGGCCAGCCGCCGCTGGCGCTGCTCTATGCCGACCTCGACCCGCGCGATGCGGCGCAGGTGGTCGCCGCGCTCGAACGCGCGCGCGTGCCCCACCGCATCGAGGGGGGCGGCAGCCGCATCCTCGCCCCCGAGGGCGAGATTCCGCGCCTGCGCCTCAGCCTTGCGCGCGAGGGCCTGCCGCGCGGCGGCTCGGTCGGCTACGAGATCTTCGACCGCGGCGAGAGCCTGACCACCACTCCCTTCCAGCAGGATGTGAACCGCCTGCGCGCGCTCGAGGGCGAGCTCGCGCGTTCCATCGCGAGCCTTGCCGGGGTGCGCGCGGCGCGGGTGCATCTGGTGCTGCCGCGGCGCGAGGCCTTCTCCCGCGAGAGGGGGGAGGCGCAGGCCTCGGTCGTGGTGACGATGCAGGGGGCGCAGCGGCTCGACCGCGAGGGCGTGCAGGCGGTGCTGCACCTCGTCGCCACCGCCGTGCCGGGCCTCAGGCCGCAGAACGTCTCCATCGTGGACAGCCGGGGCGCGCTGCTCGCGCGCGGGGGCCAGGCGCTGGCCGGGCCGGCCATCGCCCAGTCGCAGGAGGAGATCCGCCGCGGCCACGAGCTGCGCATCGCCCGCGCGGTCGAGGAGATGCTCGAACGCATCCTGGGCCCGGGGCGGGTGCGCGCCGAGGCGACGGTCGAGATGGACTTCGACCGCGTGCAGACGACCGAGGAGCGCTTCGACCCCGAGAACCAGGTGCCGCGCAGCCAGCAAAGCGTGCAGGAGAGCAGCCGCGGCGCCGAGGGCGGCCCGACGACCGTGCAGAACAACATCCCCGGGGCGGATCCGGCCAATGGCGCCTCCCTCTCCCAGGAGAGCCGACAGGAGGAGACGACGAACTACGAGATCGGCCGCACCACCCGCAGCACGGTGCGCGAGCACCCGGTCATCCGCCGCCAGTCGGTCGCGGTCCTGGTGGACGGGGTGTGGGAGCCCGCCGCCGGCGGCGGCGCGCCCGCCTTCCGCGAAAGGACGGCCGAGGAGCTGCAGCGCATCACCGCGCTGGTGCGCGGGGCGATCGGGTTCGACGAGCGCCGCGGGGACACGGTCGAGGTCGTCTCGCTGCGCTTCGCCGAGCCGCCGTCGGCCGAGGCCCCCGCCCGTGGCATGTTCGACCTCTCCTTCAGCAGCACCACCCTCGCCCGGCTGGTCGAGAGCGCGCTCTTCGCCCTCGTCGCGCTGGTCGCGATCCTGCTGGTCGGCCGCCCGGCGGTGGGGCGGCTGGTGACGGCGGCGACGCGGCCGCAGGTCGCCCTCGCCGGGGCGGGAGGGGCGGCGGCGATCGCGGGCGGCGCCCCCGGCGCCCAGGCCATGTCGGGGGAGGCCGGCAAGGCGGCGCTGCCGCCGGCGGCCGAGGGCGAGGCCATGGTCTCGATCGCGATGGTGGAGGGGCAGATGCGCGCCTCCTCCATCTCGCGCATGCAGGAACTGGTGGAGCGCCATCCGGAGGAGGCGCTGAGCGTGGTGCGCCGCTGGATGTCGCCGGAGGGGGCGTGAGACGATGGCGCAGGCGCTGACCGGCACGCAGAAGGCCGCGACCTTCATGCTGGCGATCGGGGAGGAGCACGCCGCGCGCCTCTTCGCCAAGATGCACGAGGACGAGATCCGCGACATCTCGCAGGCGATGGCGAGCCTCGGCACCGTGCCGGCGGCCACCGTCGAGGAGCTGTGCCGCGAATTCGCCGAGAATCTCGGCCAGACCGGCAACCTCGTCGGCACCTGGGAGACGACGGAGCGGATGCTCCTCAAGACCCTGCCGCGCGAGCGGGTGGCCCAGATCATGGAGGAGATCCGCGGCCCGGCGGGCCGCACCATGTGGGACAAGCTCGGCAACGTGAACGAGGCGGTGCTCGCGAACTACCTCAAGAACGAGTACCCGCAGACCGTCGCGGTGGTGCTGACCAAGGTGAAGCCGGACCACGCGGCGCGCGTGCTCTCCCTGCTGCCGGAGGGTTTCGCGATGGAGGTCGTGATGCGCATGCTGCGCATGGAGACAGTCCAGAAGGAGGCGCTCGACGGCGTCGAGAAGACGCTCAAGGCCGAGTTCATGTCGAACCTCGCGCGCGCGCAGCGGCGCGACGCGCACGAGATGATGGCCGAGATCTTCAACAACCTCGACCGCCAGTCCGAGGCGCGCATCCTCGCCGCGCTCGAGGAGCGCAACCGCGACGCGGCCGAGCGCATCCGGGCCCTGATGTTCACCTTCGACGACCTCACCCGCCTCGACGGGGCGGGGATCCAGGTGCTGATCCGCGCGGTGCCGAAGGAGCAGCTCGTCCTTGCCCTCAAGGGCGCCTCGGAGCAGCTGCGCGACCTCTTCCTGCGCAACATGAGCGAGCGGGCGGCCAAGATGCTCAAGGAGGATCTCGCCAATCTCGGCCCGGTGAAGCTGCGCGACGTCGATGAGGCGCAGTCGGCGATCGTGCTGATGGCCAAGGATCTCGCCGCACAGGGCCAGATCCAGATGCAGGACGGCCGCGATGACGAGATGGTGTACTGAGATGGGCGACGCCTTCGCCCCCCTCGCCCCGCCGCGCCCCGGCCAAGGCTTCGCGCCGACGCTGCTCATCGCCGCCCTCGACGCCGCCCGGCGCGAGGCGGCGGCCGAGGCCGCGCCCGAACCCGAAGCCGGCCCCGATCCGATGGAGGCGCTGCTCGCCGAGGCGCGGCAGAGCGCCTGGGAGGATGGCCGCGCCGCCGGCCTTGCCGAGGCGGAGGCCGCCTCCGCCGCGGTCGCGGCGCGGGCGGCCGAGCACGCCCTCGCCGCCCTGCGCGAGGGTGCGGCCGCCGCCCGGAAGGCCGCGGCGGAGGCCGCCGCCGACCTCGCGCGCGTGGCGCTGGCCATGCTCGATGCCGCGCTCCCCGGCCTCGCCGCGGACAATGCCGCCGCCCTCGCCGCCGCCTTCGCGCGCCGCCTCGCCCCCGCGCTCGAGGTCCTGCCCGAGGCGCGTCTGCTGGTTCCGCCCGCCCTCGCCGAGGCGACGCGCGCGCTGCTCGGGCCGGTGGGCATCGCCGTGGAGGAGGACCCCGCCCTGCCCGCGGGCGATGCGCGGGCGGAATGGCGCGGCGGGGGCGCAGCACTCGACCTTGCCGCACGCCGGGCGGAGATCCGCCGCGTGCTCGAATCAGCCGGCCTCGGGCCGAAGGAGTAGCCGATGTCCGCCAGCACCGGATTCGAACCCGTCTCGGCCGCCTCGGAGGAGGCGCGCCAGGCCGCGAGCGGCCCGGTCAAGGAGCTCGAGGCGGTCTATGACATTCCCGTCCAGATCAGCGCCGTGCTCGGGCGGGCGACGATGCAGGTCTCCCAGCTCCTCAAGCTCGGCCGCGGCGCGGTGGTCGAGCTCGACCGCAAGCTCGGGGAGGCGGTGGACATCTACGTCAACAACCGCCTGGTCGCGCGCGGCGAGGTGGTGATGGTCGACGACAACCGCCTCGGCGTGACCATGACCGAGATCGTGAAGTCGGACCGGGCCGGCTGAGATGGCGCGCGTCCTCATCATCGGCTCGCTCGAGGCCGAACTGGGCGCCGCGGCGCGCATCGCCGCCGCGCGCGGCGCCCGCCTCATCACCGCCGAGGGCGCGGCGGCGGGCCTTGCGCGCCTGCGCGCCGAGGGGGCGGACCTCGTCCTCTGCGACGTGACGCATGATGTCGCCTGGCTGATCGGCCAGCTCGCGGCCGAGCGCATCGCCTGCCCCGTCGTCGCCTGCGGCCGGCCCGACGATGCCGAGGGCGCGGTCCGCGCCATCCGCGCCGGGGCGAAGGACTACCTGCCGCTGCCCCCCGATGCGGACCTCATCGCCGCGATGCTGCAGGCGGTGGCCGGGGATCCCGAGCGGCCGGTGGTGCGCGATGCGGGCATGGCCGCACTGCTCGCGCGCGCCGAGCAGGTCGCGCGCGCCGACGCCTCGGTGCTGATCACGGGCGAGAGCGGCACCGGCAAGGAGGTGCTGGCGCGGCACATCCACGCCGCCTCCCGCCGCGCCCGCGGCCCCTTCGTCGCGCTGAACTGCGCCGCCCTGCCCGAGACCCTCCTCGAATCCGAGCTCTTCGGCCATGAGAAGGGCGCCTTCTCGGGCGCGGTGGCGGCCCGCAAGGGCAAGTTCGAGCAGGCCGAGGGCGGCACGCTGCTGCTCGACGAGATCGGGGAGATGGACCCCCGCCTGCAGGCCAAGATCCTGCGCGCCATCCAGGAGCGTGAGATCGACCGCCTGGGCGGGGGCGCGCCGGTCAAGGTGGATGTGCGCATCCTCGCCGCGACGCATCGCGACCTCGCGGCCGAGGTCGCGCGCGGCCGCTTCCGCGAGGACCTCTATTTCCGCCTCGCCGTGGTGCGGCTGCGCATCCCCCCCTTGCGCGAGCGGCGCGAGGACATCCTGCCGCTGGCGCGCCACTTCGCCGCCCGCTATGCGCGCGCCAACGGGCTGCCCGAGCGCGGCCTCTCCCCCGCCGCCGAGGCGCTGCTGCTGCGCCATGCCTGGCCCGGGAATGTGCGCGAGCTCGAGAACACGCTCCATCGCGCCGTGCTGCTGGCGGAAGGTCCGGTGATCGGGCCGGAGGCGATCGACCTTCTCGAGCCTCTCCCGGGGCCCGCCCCGGACGCGCCGTCGGCCGCGCCCGCCGCCCCGCAGGCGGCGGCAGCGGCGCCCGAGGCGCCGCGGCCCGTCTCGGCCCTGGTCGGGCGCCGCGTCGAGGAGGTCGAGCGCGAGCTCATCCTCGAGACGCTCTCGCACTGTCTCGGCAACCGCACCCGGGCGGCGGAGATGCTCGGCATCTCCATCCGCACCCTGCGCAACAAGCTGCACGAGTACCGCGCGGCCGGCCTGCCCGTGCCGCCGGTCCCCGGGCAGCCGGCCCTGGCCGCGACGGCGGGGTAGCGCGTGGCGGCGATCGCCCTTCCCGGCTGGCTGCGGCGGGCGCAGCCCGGCAATGACGTCGCGCTCGCGCTCGGCATCGTCGCGCTGCTCACGGTGCTCGTGGTGCCGCTGCCGGTGGTGCTGCTCGACCTCGGACTTGCGGTCTCGGTCACCGTCTCGGTGCTGGTGCTGATGGTCGCGCTGTTCCTGAACCGGCCGCTCGACTTCACCTCCTTCCCCACGCTGCTGCTGCTGACGACGCTGCTCCGGCTCGCCCTCAATGTGGCGACGACGCGCACCATCCTGACCAGCGGGCATGAGGGCGGGCAGGCCGCGGGACAGGTCATCTCGGCCTTCGGCGGCTTCCTGATGGGCGGGGATGTCGTCGTCGGGCTGATCGTCTTCGCGATCCTCCTGGTGGTGAACTTCATGGTCATCACCAAGGGTTCGGGCCGCATCGCAGAGGTCGCGGCGCGCTTCAGCCTCGATGCGCTGCCGGGCAAGCAGATGGCGATCGACGCCGACCTCTCCGCGGGCCTGATCGACGAGGCGGAAGCCCGCCGCCGGCGCAAGGAACTCGAGGAGGAGACCGGCTTCTACGGCGCGATGGACGGCGCGGCGAAGTTCGTCCGCGGGGATGCCATCGCGGGGCTGATCATCACCGGCATCAACCTCCTCGGCGGCATGGCGATCGGCGTCGCCCGCCACGGCATGGGCTTCGCCGACGCGGCGCAGGCCTTCTCGATCCTGACCGTCGGCGACGGGCTCGTGAGCCAGATCCCGGCCCTGCTCGTCTCGGTCGCGGCCGGCATCGTCGTCACCAAGGGCAATACCGAGGGCCGCACCGACGAGGTGATGCTCGGCCAGCTCGGCGGCGGGGCGAAGCCGCTTGCCATCGCCGCCGGTGTCGCGGGGGTGATGGGGCTCTTGCCGGGCATGCCGCTGCTGCCCTTCCTCGCGCTTGCCGGGGCGGCGGGGGCGGCGGCCTGGGCGCGCCACCGCCAGGGCGAGGCGCCGCCCGCCGCGGCCGAGGCGCCGGCCGCGGCCGCCGAGCCGCCGATCGCCGAGACGCTGCGGATGGACCTGCTGCGCCTCGAACTCGGCTATGGCCTGCTCTCCCTCGCCGCCGGGGAGGCGCCGCGCCTGACCGAGCAGATCAAGGGCCTGCGCCGGGCCATCGCGCAGGAGATGGGCTTCGTCCTGCCCGCCGTGCGCATCCAGGACAATCTCTCCCTCCCCCCCGACACCTACGCCATCCGCGTCAAGGAGATCGAGGCCGGGCGCGGGCAGCTCCGCCCGCCGCTGCTGCTCGCCATCGACCCCGCGGGCGGCGTGCCCGACCTGCCCGGGGAGCGCTGCCAGGAGCCGACCTTCGGCCTGCCCGCCCTCTGGATCGAGGAGGCGCGGCGGGAGGAGGCGCTGGCGCGCGGCTGCACGGTGGTGGACGCGGCCGGCGTCATCGCCACGCATCTGACCGAGCTCGTGCGCGAGAACATGGCCGAGCTCCTTTCCTTCGCCGAGACGCAGAAGCTGCTCGACGAGCTGCCGGCCGAGCAGCGCAAGCTCGTGCAGGACCTCGTTCCGGCGCAGATCGGGGTGGGCGGCATCCAGCGCGTGCTGCAGGCCCTGCTCGCCGAGCGCGTCTCGATCCGCGACCTCCCCACCATCCTCGAGGGCATCCAGGAGGCCTGCGCCGCCGGGGCGCGCAGCGTGCCCGCCATCCTCGCCATCGTGCGGGTGCGCCTCGCCCGCCAGCTCTCGGACGCCGCGCGCGGGCCGCAGGGCCATGTGCCGATGGTGACGCTCTCGGCCGAGTGGGAGGCGGCCTTCACCGAGGCGCTGGTCGGCCCGCCCGAGGAGCGCCAGCTCGCCATCGCGCCCTCGCGCCTTGCGGAGTTCATGGAGCGCCTGCGCAGCGTCTTCGACGCCGCGAATGCGGCGGGGGAGCAGCCGGTGCTCGTCTGCTCGGCGCCGATCCGGCCGCATGTGCGCGCCATCGTCGAGCGCTTCCGCCCGGCGACGATGGTGCTCGCGCATACCGAGATCCATCCGCGGGTGCGGATCCGCACCGTGGGGACGCTGTGAGATGCGGCTGAAGGTCTTCCGCGCCGCCCGCATGGCCGAGGCGATGGCGCTGGTGCGCGCGGAGCTGGGGGCGGAGGCCGTGATCCTCGGCACCCGGCGGCTGGCCCAGGGGGTCGAGGTCACGGCGGCGCTCGAGGTGGAGGAGCCGCTGCTCATTCCCCCCGCCGCCGTCCCGGCCGCGGCCGCCCCGCCCGGCCCGCTCGCCTTCCACAACGCGCCGCCCGGCCTCGCCGCGGCGCTCGGGCAGGGCCCGCTCGAGGCCAGCCTCGCCGCGGCGCTGCCCTTCGCGCCCCTGCCCGAGGGCCGGGAGCGGCCCCTGATGCTGGTCGGCCCGCCGGGCGCGGGCAAGACGCTCACCTGCGCCAAGCTCGCCGCGCGGCTGGTCATGGCCGGCACGCCGCCGGTCGTCGTCACCACCGATGGCCAGCGCGCGGGGGCGAGCGCGCAGCTCGCCGCCTTCACCGGCGTGCTCGGCCTCACCCTCGCCCTCGCGCCCTCGCCCTCGGCGCTCGGCAAGGCGCTGGCGCGGCGGGCGGAGGGGCAGCCCGCCCTCGTGGACAGCGCCGGCTGCGACCCCTTCGACAGTGCGCAGGCGATCCTCCTGCACGCGCTCGCGCGCGCGGCGCAAGCGGATCTGGTGCTGGTCCTGCCCGCCGGGCTCGATGCCGCGGAAGCGGCCGACCTCGCCCGCGCCTTCGCCGCCCTCGGCGCGCGCCACCTGCTCCCCACCCGGCTGGATGCCGCCCGCCGCCTGGGCGGCGTGCTCGCCGCCGCCCAGGCCGGGCCGCTCAGCCTCACGGAAGCCGGCACGGGGACGGATGTGGCCGGCGGGCTCGAACCCCTCACGCCCGCGCGCCTCGCCGCGCGCCTTGCCGCCGCGCCGCGCCGCGGCCTCGGCCCAACCCCGCAGGAAGCCGCATGACGCACGCCGCCGCCGTTCCGCACGCCGCCGCCGGGCGCATCCTCGCCGTCGCTTCGGGCAAGGGCGGCGTGGGCAAGACCTGGTTCGCCATCACCCTCGCCCAGGCGCTGGCCCGACAGGGACGCTCGGTGCTGCTGTTCGATGCCGATCTCGGCCTCGCCAATGTGGATGTGCAGCTCGGCTTCCAGCCGGCGCGCGACCTGGCCGCCGTCATCACCGGCGCGGCGACGGTCGAGGAGGCGGCGATCCGCCATCCGGCGGGCTTCGACATCCTCGCCGGGCGCTCGGGCTCGGGCGCGCTCGCCGCCCTCGACGGTCCGGCGCTGGAGGCGGTGCTCGCCACCCTGCCGCGCGCGGCGGCGCGATGGGAGCGGGTGGTGGTCGATCTCGGCGCGGGGCTCGAGGCGCCGCAGCGGCGCATCGCCGCCGCGGCCGACACGCTTCTCGTGCTCGCCACCGAGGAACCGACCAGCCTCACCGACGCCTATGCCGTGCTCAAGCTGCACGGGCGGGACCGCCCGGGGGGGGATGCGCGCATCGTCGTCAACCTCGCCGCGGATGCGGCCGCCGGCTTGCGCACCCATGCCGCCCTCGCCCGCGCCGCCGCCACCTTCCTCAAGCGGGAGGTGCCGCTCGCCGGCGTGATCCGGCGCGATCCGAGGGTGCGGGACGCGATCCGCCACCAGACGCCGCTGCTCACGCGCCATCCGGGAAGCCCGGCGGCGGCGGATGTGGAGGCCATCGCCCGCGCGCTGGGCTGAGGGTGGGCAGCCGCGGCCGGGGGAGCGGCTCCGTCGCGGGGCCTGCGGCGCGAAGGGCGGCCATGGCGCTTGCGGCAGGCGCGGGGGCGGGCATTATCGCCGCGCATGCGCGAACTCATCCGCCTCGACCGGGATCTGCGCGTGGACTTCGTCCGCGGCTTCGCGCTGTGGGCGATCTTCGTCAACCACATGCCGGGCAACTGGCTGGCCCGCATCACCCCCCGCAACTACACCCTGTCGGACGCGACCGAGGCCTTCGTGCTGCTCGCGGGCTATGCCGCGGGCCTCTCCTATGGCGCGCTGATGGACAGGCAGGGCTGGTTCTTCGCCGCCTCGCGCGTCATGGGGCGGGTCTTCACCCTCTATGTCGCGCACATCTTCCTGCTGGTGGTCTTCACCGCTCAGGTCGGGTTCTCGGCCGCCCGGCTCGATGCGGCGGTCTATCTCGACGAGCTGCACCTCGACCCCTTCGCCGAGGATCCGTACCGCGCGCTGCTCGAGGCGCTGCTGCTGCGCTACCAGCCCTCCTTCCTCAACATCCTCCCGCTCTACATCGTCATCCTGGCCATCTTCGCCGCCGCCATGCCGCTGATGCGCCGGCCCCGGCTGATGCTGGCGCTGTCGGCGGCGCTCTGGCTCGCGGTGCGCAGCCTTGACGTGACGCTGCCGTCCTGGCGGGGGGAGGACTGGTTCTTCAACCCGCTCGCCTGGCAGCTCCTGTTCTTCATCGGCTGCGCGCTCGGCTACCGCCCGCCGGGGGGCGCGCCGGTGACGGTGCCGTGGCGCCGCTGGGCCGGCCTCCTGTGCGGGGCGCTGCTCGCGGCCGGGGCGGCGATGACGGCGCTGATCCATTTCCACTGGGAGTTCACCGAGGCCCGCCTGCCGGCCTTCGCCCCCTTCCTCGCCGCCATCGACAAGGCGTCGCTGCATCCCTTGCGCCTCGCCACCATGCTGGCGCTCACCTACCTCATCGCCCACCTGCTGCGGCCGGAGGCGCCCTGGCTGCGGAGCCGGCCGGCGCTCGTGCTCGTTCTGCTGGGCCAGCAGGCGCTGCCGGTGTTCTGCGCCGGGATCGCGCTCTCCTTCCTCGGCCGCGTCGCGCTCGAGATGGGCTCGGGATGGTGGATGCAGGTGGCGACCAATCTCGGCGGCATCGCGGCCCTGACCGGGCTCGCGCTGCTCACCGCCTGGTACGGGGCCGAGAAGCGGGCGCCGCGCCGCGCCGGCGCCGCCCCCGCCCTGTCCGGACCGGGAGGCACTGCATGAAAGCAGGCCGTGCCACCCCCGCCCCCGGCGCGGAACCCGTTCAGGGCCGCGGCCGCTGCGGCCGGATGGCCGGGAGAGGGAGGCCCGCCATGCTCCGCCTGTTCGCCGTTCTGGTCACACTGCTCCCGCCCGGGCCGGCGCTTGCCGCCGAAGGGCCGGGCTGCGGGGCGCCGGAGGCCCTGCTGCGGGCTCCGGCCCTGCCGGCCACCGCGACCGGCATCCTCACCGGGCGGCTCAATGTGCTCGCCGTGGGCTCGGCCTCGGTCACCGGCGCGGGCGTGTCGAGCCCCGCCGCCGCCTGGCCCGCGCGGCTCGAGGCGCTGCTGCGCGAGCGCCGGCCGGACATCGCCCTCCGCTTCGAGGTGCGCGGCGCGCGCGGCAGCACCGCCGCCGACCAGTGGCGCGTGATCGAGCAGGCCTTGCGCGAGGGCCAGCCCGACCTCGTGCTCTGGCAGGCCGGCATGACCGAGACGGTGCGCGGCCTGCCCATCGAGGACATGGCCGAGGTCATCGCCGAGGGGATCGCGCGCCTGTCCGCGCGCGGCGTGGATGTCGTGCTCATGGACATCCAGTTCAGCCGCTTCCTGCGGGCGAATGCCGAGGTGGCCCCCTACCGCGACACCCTCCGCCTGCTCGCCGCCACGGGCGATGCCGCCTTCTTCCCGCGCTACGACATCATGGCCGCCTGGGCCGAGGCCGGCACGGTGGATGTCGAGCGCGCCCCGCGCGCGCGACGCACGGCCGAGATCGACCGGCTGAACGACTGCCTCGCGCGCGCGCTCGCCGTCTTCCTGCGCAACGGCGTCGCGCAGGCGCGCCAATAGGCGGGCCGGCGCGGCAGGCGGCTAGAACAGCCCCTCGATCCGCCCCGCCGCATCCAGGCGGATGCCCTCCGCCGCCGGCACGCGCGGCAGGCCCGGCATGGTCATGATGTCCCCGCAGATCGCGACCACGAAGCCCGCCCCGGCGGACAGGCGCACCTCCCGCACCGGCAGCACGTGGCCTTCCGGGGCGCCGAGCCTCGTCGGATCGGCGCTGAAGGAATACTGCGTCTTGGCGATGCAGACCGGCAGGTCGCGGAAGCCCTCCTCCTCGAAGCGCCTGAGCCGCGCCGCGACCGGGGCGGGAATGGACACCGAGGCGGCGCGGTAGATCTCCCGCGCGATGGTCTCGATCTTGCCCGCGAGCGAGACATGATCGGTGTAGAGCGGCGCGAAATCCGCCCGCCCGCCCGCGATCATCGCCTTCACCGCATGGGCGAGGTCCACCGCCCCCCGCGCCCCGTCCGCCCAATGGGTGCAGAGGATCGCCTCGGTGCCGAGGGCGCGCATCGCCTCCTCGACCGCCTCGATCTCGGCCTCGGTGTCCGAGGTGAAGCGGTTGAGGCCGACCACCACGGGGATGCCGAACTTGCCCATGTTCTCGACATGGCGCGCGAGGTTCGCGACGCCGCGCTTGACCGCCGCCGCATCCTCCCGCCCGAGATCCGCCCGGGCGACGCCCCCATGCATCTTGAGCGCGCGCACGGTCGCGACCACCACGCAGGCGGCGGGCCTGAGCCCGGCCTGGCGGCACTTGATGTCGAGGAACTTCTCGGCGCCGAGATCCGCGCCGAAGCCCGCCTCGGTGACCACGACATCGGCCAGTTTCAGGGCGAGCCGGGTGGCGATGACCGAGTTGCAGCCATGGGCGATGTTGGCGAAGGGCCCGCCATGCACGAGCGCGGGCGTGCCCGCGATGGACTGCACGAGGTTCGGCGCGAAGGCGTCGCGCAGCAGCACCGCCATGGCGCCATCGGCCTTGAGGTCGGCGGCAGTGACGGACCGCCCCTCCCGCGTCTGGCCGACGATCATGCGCCCGAGCCGCGCCTGCAGGTCCGCGAGGTCGCGCGCGAGGCAGAACACGGCCATCACCTCGGAGGCGACGGTGATGTCGAAGCCGTCCTCCCGCGGGAAGCCGTTGGCGACACCGCCGAGGGAGGAGACGACGGAGCGCAGCGCGCGGTCGTTCATGTCGAGGGCGCGGCGCCAGGAGATGCGCCGCGCGTCGAGGCCGAGCGCATTGCCCCAGTAGATGTGGTTGTCGAGCATCGCCGCGAGCAGGTTGTTGGCGCTCGTGATGGCGTGGAAATCGCCGGTGAAGTGGAGGTTGATGTCCTCCATCGGCAGCAGCTGCGCATGGCCGCCCCCCGTGGCCCCCCCCTTCACGCCGAAGCAGGGGCCGAGCGAGGGCTCCCGCAGCGCGATCATCGCCCTGGTCCCGATGGCGTTGAGCGCATCGGCAAGGCCGATCGTGGTCGTCGTCTTGCCCTCGCCGGCCGGGGTGGGGTTGATGCCGGTGACCAGCACCAGCGCCCCGTCCGGCCGGTCGCTGAGGGAGGCGATGAAGTCGAGGCCGACCTTGGCCTTGTACCTGCCATAGGGCGCGAGCGCCTCCTCCGGGATGCCGGCGCGCTCGGCGATCTCGCGGATCGGCTTGAGCGTCGCGGCGCGCGCGATCTCGAGGTCGGTCGGCATGGCGCGGCGTCTCCTCCCTGGGCACGGCGTGCCTGCGCGCTTATCGGCCCAGGCCCGAAAGGTAAAGCCGTCCCCGCCTCCCCACGGCCCGCGATGCGCCGCGGCCATGCCGCGCCGCCACCGGCCGGATCACCCTCACCTCCCTCCTCGCGCGGAGACCTTGCGCTGAACCTCGTCGCCGCGACGACGCAGCTCGACCTCGAGGCGCGCGACACGGCGATCGGCTCGGTCGAGCTCGGCGATGTCCGGGTGCTGCCG
>Ga0272446_1003560_pt1 | contig 19455 bp, 22 predicted proteins | sample YNPCB0061_FD_194587 | JGI IMG/M metagenome (GOLD analysis project Ga0272446, IMG submission 194587) | Hot spring microbial mat communities from Yellowstone National Park, WY, United States - YNP-CB-006-1 | ecosystem: Environmental > Aquatic > Thermal springs > Hot (42-90C) > Sediment | place...
AGCTACTGTTACAAGGATTTCTATGAGGGTGAAAGACTGGCGGGAGGGAACTACTAACTTATAGCTTCTAACTACTAACTTATAACTTCTAACTAACAACTGTTGGTGGTTGTTTGTTGTTGATTGATTGTTGACTCTGCTGTTTGTTGTTATTTGTTGGTTGTTGGTGGTTGGCTCCGTCGCCATATTATTATTATAATATTTTAAAAAAATAAAACAAGGTAAAGATGAATTTTGAATTTTGAGTTTTGAGTTTTGAATTTTTATAAGCGTTTCTAATTTTAGTCATTTAAAATTTATTCAAAATTCAGAATTAAAAATTCTCCTCCGAATGAGCCTGCCTACCTGCCTACCGCCTGCCTGCTATGTCTGCCGACAAACATGGCAGGCAGATTTTGAATTTTAAATAAAATTCTAATTTTTTAATTTTAAAACTTTTATAATTTAAGTCATTCAAAATTTATTCAAAATTCGTATTTCAAAATTCAGAATTCATTTTTGGGATTAATTCCTCCTCCCGACGCCTCGGGAGCACTCGCAATGACATGACGGAAAGATGGGGATTGCTTCGTCTCCCGATGCTTCGGGATAACTCGCAATGACTACTAATAATTAAAGTTTTGAATTTTTCCTCCGAAGGAGGATCCCTGCCTGCCGGCAGGCAGGCGCCTTCGGCGGAGACTTGTACTTTTGACTTTTGTCCCGCCCTTTTGTTAATGATTACATTAAAAAACAAATTAAATTTTTAATTGCATAAAAATGTTTTTAATAAATTCAAGGTGTATTTTAACAAAAGGGCGGGATGACTTTTGAGCTTTTATTCATCTCCCTATCCTCCATGTTTTACAATTACAATATCTCCGTCTTCTACTATATAATCTTTACCTTGAATTTTAATTTTTCCTTTTTGGCGCGAACCTGCCCAACCTCCGCATTCTACAAAATCATTAAATTTTACAACTTCCATTCTAATAAAATTTTTTTGAAAATCTGAATGAATTACTCCTGCGGCTTCCGGCGCTTTTGCACCTCTTTTAATTGTCCAAGCGCGCGTTTCTTTTTCTCCTGTTGTAAAAAAAGTAATTAAATCTAAAATTTTATAAGCTGAAACAATTAATTCTGGCAAAGAATCTGCATCTTTTAAATTAGAAGCAATATAATCTGCTCCTAAACTTTTAATTTTTAAAATTAATTCTTCTGGTACTTCTTCTTTTTTGCCGTTTAATAAATAAATTTGTTTTTTTGCTGTTAATAAATTTAATTCTAAAACAATTGGCTCATTGCTAAATTCAAAAATAAATTCTCCTTTGTTTAATTTTTCATAAATTTTTTTAAGTATTTCCAAATTTTTTTGGGCTTTCTTATCTCCTGCTTTTGCTTCTTTTTCTAAACGCTCTATTCTTTTTAAAACTGTTTCTAAATCTTTTAAAATAAGTTCGGAGTTAATAATTTCTAAATCGCGCAAAGGATTAACAGTTTCTTCAACGTGAATAATTTGATTATCAGAAAAAGCCCTTAAAACAATAACAATTGCCTGCGTTTCTTTAATATGACCCAAAAATTGATTGCCAAGACCTTCGCCTTTATAAGCTCCACGCACAAGTCCAGCAATATCATAAAATTCAACAATCGCGGGAATAACTTTAGCTGAATTATTTATTTTTGCTAATATTTGCAGACGCGCATCAGGAACTTCAACAATTCCAACATTTGGATCAATTGTTGCAAATGGATAATTTGCAATATTTACATTTTGCTTTGTTAAAATTTTAAATAAAGTTGATTTTCCAACATTTGGCAAACCAACAATTCCAATAGATAAATTCATAAAAAAATAATAAAAGATAAAAAGAAAAATTACAATGGAAAGGCCGGCGCAACGGCCGGCCACAAGAATTTATTCCTTCTGAATTTTCTTGCCCCTATAAAAAACGAGCTTATGTCCTTTGTGACGCACCAAAACAATTATCAAAAAGATCCCTCCCTTTTTTACTAAAAAAGAGGATGGACTAACAACAGGAGCATTTTTCTTCTGCATAGGAAACCTCCTAAAAAACAATTAGCACATCTTCATATTAAAAGTCAATAAAAAACTGTGGATAACTTATTTTTCAATTTTAGATATAATTTTTCTTTTTTCAAAAGAATCTAATTTAGATTTTGAAACAGCTTTTTTTAAAATTAAAATTGATTCATCGTAAGTTTTTTTATCAACTGGATACGGTGTCGCGTCTTTACCTCCAAAAGCAAAACTATAACGCGCAGGATCTTTATAAGAAGGACTTGCTCCATAAATAACTTCAGAAACTAATGATAAAGCTCTAATTGTTTTTGGACCAACACCTTGAGTTTCTAAAAGCTTTTCATAATTTTCTGGTTTTTCATAAAAAAGCTTATCTAAAATTTTAAATAAATATTTATTTTTTAAAAAATTTTCTTTTAAAACAGGGTGTGTATGAAATTCTTTATCTTCTAAATTTAAAAAAGTAAAAAGTTCCCCTTGTTTATTTTTAAAACTAATTGTTTGCGAAATTTTAGAAAAATGTTTATTTAAAATTTCTAAATCTTTTAATAATTCATCGCGCGTTCCTTTTTGAATAAGTTCTAAGCTTATATTTCTATTTTTTTCACTTATTTTAGAAGTTAAATCCAATGTTTTAGTTTTAATATCAGAAACAATTCCTGTATGCGGCTCGCAAATTAATTCTTTAATATCAGCTGAATGCCAATGATAACGCCTTGCGCTTCCTAAAGAAGTATTCATTCCTTGTTGAACAACTGCCCATGCTCCTGATTTTGAAAAGAAAAAACTGTGGTGATATATTTGAAATCCATCTTGAATTAAAGAAGAATCAACTTTTGCTGCCATACGCGAATTATAAGTTAAATTTGAAACAACTCCGCCTGGTAAAGATAAACGTTCTCCCCAATTTTTAATTTCTTCAGGAGTTTTACGCGAAGTTTTTCCTTTTCCTCCGCAAATAAAAATTCCTAATTCTTTTTCTCTTCCACGAACAGCTTCTTTTAAAGCTGCTGTTAAAACAGTTGTAAGTCCAGAAGCATTCCAATCAAAAGCCAAAACAGTTCCCAATGTTTGAAACCATACTGGATTTGATATTCTTTTTATAAATTCATCAGGTCCGTATTCATAAATTAAAACCGAAACAATTTCTCTGCCTAATTTTACCATGCGTTCAAAAAGCCAGCGCGGACATTTTCCTTCATCTAAAGTAAATGTGGCAACTCCCCTATGCATTTAAATTTTGGATTTTATAAGACCAATTAAAGCTAATGAAACAAGAGCCATTGCTAAATCATAAAACCCGAAACTAAAACCAGAATTAATCATTTTATAAACTGCAAGTAAAGCAAAAGTTATAAAAGTTAAATAAGAACACCAAATAATTTTTTTACCCCAAAACAACCAAGCAGCTAAAACTATAAAATAAAAATCTATGAGTTTAGGAAGATTGCCAAAATATCCTGTTTTTAAATCTAAAATTGCGCTGTAAAACAAAACAAAAGCCAATGTCCATCTTAATAAAATTTTTGAAAAATGATTATTCATTTTCTTTGATATAAACCAATTAATTCCGCTTTATCCAAAATATGACCTTCTATTGCTTTTTCTAAATCTTTGCGCTCCGCGCCTTGTTTTAAATCAAGCAAAGTATCTAAGGCAAATAATTTAAAAAAATATCTATGCGCATTTCCTTTTGGAGGACAGGGACCTCCCCATCCTGGACGACCAAAATCAGTTTTGCCTTCAAATGCTCCTTGCGGAACTTCACCGCTTTTAATAACTTTTGTATCTGGAGAAATATTCCACAAAGTCCAATGCGTCCAAGTTCCCATTGGCGCATCAGGGTCATCAACAATTAAAACCAAACTTTTGGCTTCTTTAGGAACATCTTCAATATAAAGTTCAGGATTAATATCTTTTCCTTCGCAGCTAAATTCAGAAGGTATAAATTCATTATTTGAAAAATTTGAAGAACTAATTTTCATTTTTAAAGCTAAATTTTGCGACCTTTGAATATTTAAAACTTGTGTTTCATTTTTATCTTTATAAAACCAAAATATCCCTAAAAAAACTAAACCTAATATTATTATAATAATCAAGATTTTAGGCATTAATTATATTATACCACGATTTTATTTTTCTGTCTTTACAAAAAAATTATTATTTTTAAAAGAAATTACAATATTTCCGGCTAAATCTGTACGAAAAAATGGAATATTTAAATTATTTAAACCATTAATAAATTCTTTTGAAGGCTGATTATAACTATTTTTAACGCCAACACCAATTAAAGCTAAATTAGGACTGACCGCTTTTAAAAAATTTTCTGAAAAAGAATATTTTGAGCCATGATGCGGTGTTTTTAAAATATTGCTTTTTAAATCAAATTTTTCAGATAAATAATTTAAAAGATTATTTCCGCTATCTCCGGTAAAAAGAATGCTAAAATTTGGATTTTTTGCGCGAAAAACCAAAGAAGTATCATTTAATTCAGCACTTTGAATCCAATTTTTATCAGGAGAAATTATTTCTATTAAATTATTTTTATATTTAATTTTATCATTTGCGTTTAAGGTTATTACTGGAATTTTTCTTTCTTCAAGTTTTGAAATTAATTTATTATAAATTTCGCGCGTTTTATCATCGGCTTCTCTGCCGTTAATTATAAAAGCTCCAAAATCATATTTATTTAAAAGATCTAAAAATCCTCCAAAATGATCAAGTTGCGGATGACTTATAAAAGCTAAATCAATATAATTAACTTTTTTAGGAAAAACCCGACTTAAACTTTGTAAAACCTTTTTATCCGGACCTGCATCAACTAAAAATAAAATGTTGTCTAAATAAACTAAAGAACTATCTCCTTGACCAACATCTAAAAAATAAACTTTTGGCTCGTTTTTAAAAAATAAAATTTGCGACCACAAAAACAAATCAAAGCCAACCAAAACCAAAAAAATAACTAAAATTATATTTTTATCTTTATACATTTAATTTAAATGCTTTTTTATGATAAAACCATAAAAACAAAACAATATAAATTAAAATTAAAACAAACCATGAAAATCCTCCAAAATTTAAAAAACTAAATTTAGAAAAAAATTTCATTACGCTTATCTCATATTTTAAAATAAACAAACTTACAAGTCCAAACAAAAACCCAAAGGGATACCAAAAACCAAAAATTCCTAAAACAAATCCTAAAAACATTGTTAAAGGAATAAAAGTTAAAATAAAAATATTAGCTAAAAAAGACAAAATTGGCGCTTGGCCAAAATTTAAAATTAAAAGCGGAATAACTGCAAATTGGGCGCCTAAAGTTGTTGTTAAATTATCACGCCATAATAAAAATCCTTGATTTTCGGGGTTAAAATTAAAAACATTATCAAATGCTGGTTTTAAATAAACAACGCCAAGCAAACTTAAAAATGATAATTGAAATCCTAAATCAAAAAATAAAATTTTAGGAGAAATTAAAACCATTAAAACAGCAGAAAACAAAAGCGAATGTGGCAAACTATAAATTCTTCCTATGTGTTCCCCAAAAAGCAAAATTAAAGCCATAATTCCAGCGCGCAAAACTGAGGCCTCTGCTCCTGTCATTAAAACAAATCCTAAAACAACAAATAAACTTATTAAAAATACTTTTCTTCTTCCAAATAAATAAGCAATAATTTTAGAAACCACCAAAACCAAAATTCCAACATTATATCCTGATAAAGCAACAATATGCGTTGTTCCTGAATTATTCATTGCTTGTTTTAAGCTTTCGCTAAATTCCGCTCTTTCTCCTAATAAAATTCCTGACATTAAAGCTCCTTCATCATAAGGCAAATATTTTTTAAATTGAGACAGAAAATAATTTTTTATTTTTAATAAAAAATTAAAAATTTTAGAGTCTGGACTATAACTAATAATTTTTATTTCAGGATAAAAAACAGTTGGTTTTTCATTAATATTTCTTTGTTTTTTAATTTTGCCATTAATTTCTAAAACATCGCCGTATTTATAATCAAACAAATTAGAAGCTAAAACTTTAACTTTACCCCTAAAAGGCGGATAAACTTTTAAATCAAATTCTTTAAATTTTTCTTTTTGACTAACATTGCTTATTATTTTGCCGTAAAATTTTATGTTTTTATCATAAATTAAATTTAAATTTTTATTTTCCAAAAAAATTCTAAAGTAAAAATAAAAATATCCAAAAAATAAAATTAAAAGTAAAACAAAAATATGTTTATATTTAAAATTAAAAACAAGCTTTAAAAATAAAAAAATTGAAAAACTAATTAAAAATAACAAATAAAATTTTACCCCTAAACTTGCTAAAAAAACTCCTATTAAAAAACCAATAAATAAAAATAAAACAAATTTTTGCAAAAGCATTCAAAATTTATTTTAAAAATAATTTAAAATTTTTAAAATTTTATTGAATATCTTTACCGCGTCTTTTTCTTTTGATAAATTCTTCAATTATGCTTTTTATATAATCATCTTCCGTCTCTCCGTAATCTTTTTTATTTTCAGTTTCTTTTGATTTATTTTTTTCTGTTTCAAAAGCTAAAACAGCTCCAGCCATTGCATCTATCCAAAAATTATTTGGTTTTGATTTTTCCATATATTCTAAAAATCCTTTTATTGTTTTATTTTTAATAAAATATTCGTTCATTTCGTTTATAAATTCTTCATAAGCAGGCTTTATACTTTCAGCAAATTTTGAATTTTTTTGCATCAATTCTCCAAATATCCTCATATTGGCATCTAAAAATAAATGGTAAAAAGCTTCTTCAAATTCTTCTTCTGTATATTCTTTTTCATTTTCGCCTTCCCCGTTATTAAATTTTTCAAAATTTTTACTCATATTTTTTTAAATATTTTTTGCGCCATTCTTCTATTTTTTTATGATTGCCGGATAATAAAATATCTGGTACTTTCCATTTTACATTTTTTTTAGGAGAAAATACAGCTGGCCTTGTATAAGCTGGCCAAGATCCGCGAGCATATTCCAAAGATTCATATTTCCCTAAAAAACCAGGAATTAATCTAGATAAAGCTTCAATTAAAACTAAAGCGGGTAATTCGCCTCCGGATAAAATATAATTGCCAATCGAAATTTCTTCATCAGCAATATACTTTGAAACTCTTTCATCAATCCCTTCATATCTTCCACAAATTAAAATTAATTCATCATATTTTAACAATCTTTTTAAAACTTTTAAATTTAATTCTTTACCGCGTGGAGAAAATAAAATCACTCTTTTCTTTTTGCTTTTATTTTTATTTTTAATAAAATTAACAGCCTGATAAATTGGCTGGACTTTTAAAACCATTCCTGGACCTCCGCCAAAAGGCTTATCATCAACTGTTTTTCTTTTATCTTTACTAAAATCTCTTAAATTCCAAATTTTAATATCAATAATTTTATTTTTTTGAGCTTTTAAAATTAAAGACTCTTTTAAATAAGAATCAAAAATTTTTGGAAATATTGTAATGATATTAAACCTCATCATTATTATTTTTTAAATTTTCATCAAGAGATTTATAAATAGATGCTTTTAATTCTTCTATATTTATATTTTCTTTTTCAAATTTTTTAGGTTTTAAATCTTCTGATGGCAAATCTTTTAAAGAAATTGTTTCTTCTTTATTTTTTAAAGCCTTATTTTTTTCTTCTTTTTTAATTTCTTTTGGCGTAAATTCTATTCCTAAATTAGCAAGCTCAGGAACATAAACTTCTTTTTTCTTTTTTTGTTTCTCATCTTTTTCTCCTAATTTAATTTCAATATTTATTGGTCCAGAACTGCTTGTAAATTGTTTAATTTCTTCTTCAACAAGATATTTTGGTTTAGCATATTTTTTGCGTGAATTTTCAATTATTTTTTCAGAAACAACAGCTGAAGAAGAAATACGAAATGGCGGAAGAGTTGTTGCTGAAAAAGGTCTATAAGAAACTCCATCAATAACCATTTTTAAATAAATATGATAATTAGGTAAATTAACCATATCTTCAGGACTAAATTCAGGCGCAAATTCTTTTTCTAAAAATTGAGCATCTTGCGCTCCAATTCTAAAAACAATCATTGTGCCAACATTTCCAAAAATAGCATCTCTAACTTTTGTTGAAACATCAGTAATTAATTGTCCAACGTATTGATGCGCTAAAATTAAATTTAATCTATATTTTCTCGCTTCAGACAAAATACCAGCAAAAGATTCTGTTACAAAGTTTTGAAATTCATCAACATAAAGATAAAAATCAAGACGTTCATCTTCAGGAATACGCACGCGCTCCATCGCAGCCATTTGAATTTTTGTAATAAACATTGCGCCAAGCAATGCTGAATTATCTTCTCCAATTCTTCCTTTAGAAGCATTAATTAAAAGAATTTTTCCCTGATTCATTATATCAAAAATATTAATAGTGCTTTTAGTTTGACAAACAACATTACGCACAATATCAGTTGATAAAAATTGACCAACTTTATTTAAAATTGGAGCAATTGCTTCGTTTCTAAATTGATTGCTCCATTCCTCATATTCATTTATCCAAAAAGATTTCACAACCGGATCTTTTATGTTTTCAATTATTTTTTGGCGATAATCTTTATCTGTTAAAATTCTATTTATTCCCATTAATGTAGAATTTGGAGTATCAAGTAATGCTAAAATTGCATTATTTAAAATATATTCCATTCTTGCTGACCAAACATTAGACCAAATTTTTGTAAAAATTCCCATAAGACCTGAAGCAATTAAATGTTTATATTTTGGATCTGGGATTTCTAAAACATTAAAACCAATAGGATATTCTGTATCAGCCGGATTAAAATAAATAACGTCATCAATGCGTTCTTCAGGAATTTTTTCAATAATAGCTTCAACAAGTTCGCCATGAGGATCAATAACACAAAGACCTTCACCATTTGCAATGTCTTGAACAATTAAATTATGAAGCAAGGCGCTTTTACCAGTTCCGGTTTTACCAATAATATACATATGCTGCCTGCGATCAACTCTTTTAATACCAAAAAGTTTATTTGAACCGCGAAAATTCGTTCTTCCAAAATAAACTACATCTTGACTATTGTTTTGTTTCATTGAAATCATTATAGCAACAAAAAATAAGTAATTCAAAGGGGAAAGATATATGAATTGCAGATCAAGAATCATGAATTATGAATGAATGAATTTTTCCGCTTTCAATCAATTTCTAATTTTTCCGCCAGAGGCGCCTACCTACCATGCCTACCGGCAGGCAGGTTCAAAATTAAAAATTCTTTACTTTTAAGTTTTAAGTTACAGTTTTGAGCTTTGAACTTTGAGCTTTGAGTTTGTATTCGTATTATTCGCAAATTCGGATAAATTCGTATAATTCGGATTATAGTTTTTTTGCATTTTAAATTTTGAATTTTTATTTTTTACATCCCTATCCTAAATCTTTCAATCACTTCGTATTCTGCTCCTGTTTTTAAAAGATGCGAATGAAATAAAACAACTTCTTTAATTTCATCTTCCCAATAAACAGATTCATTAATTTCAGGCAATTTTATTTTTGGATTAAAATTAAAACGCGCCAAAGTTAAATGCAATTTAAAATCTCTTTGTTCTGGTTTTTGATTTAAAATATTAAATAAGTTTTGACGTAAAATTAAAAGTTCCTTTGGCGTATCTCCAACTGCCCAAATCAAACGAGGAAATTTTTTAGATGGACCATATTCAACTTTATAAAAACTTATTTTAAAACTTTTACCTAAATCAAAAAACTTTAATTTTTCTTTTATTCTTTCTATATCATTTTCATACCAAGGCGGCACAAGAGTTATATGTAAATTATGAGGCAAAATCCAACGCACTAGCAAATTTTTAAATTTTTTTTCAAATTTTAAAATCTTATCTTGCAAATTTTCTCCAATAGGAAGCCCAATAAAAATTCTAAAATTTTGATTTTCCATTTAAATATCAAAAACAATTATTGTTGACCACTCGCCTTTTTCGTCTTTTACTAAATTTGCTTCATGATAAGTAATGGCTTTAATATCTTTTAAAAAGCTTTCAACTTCTCCTCCTAAAATTTCTGCTTCTAAAAATAATTCTCCAGTATCGTTTTCTTCAGGGAAAAAATTAAATTTAACTCCAGTATAAATTTCTTTATGAATTTGAGCCGATGCTAAAACTTCATTTAAAAAATCAATTAAAAGACTTGTTTTATCAAGCGCAGAAATATTAATTAGTCTTTTAACTTGGCCATTTAATTTTGGATTTTCTCCCCCTAAATAATGCATAACACCCAAAAAAGCACTTTCAAAAACTTCTTTTAAACTTTGGGCTTTAACTTCCATCCTTATATCAGCAGTATGTTCTAAAAATTTATAAGGCATATTTTTATTATAGGATTTAAAAAATAAATATCAAAAAAATTCAAAATGTAAAATGTAAAATGATTGTAGTTCAGCAAATATTTCTTTTAGAAATTTTTGCTGAACTTCCTAAATTTTGACTTTTGAGTTTTGAGTTTTTATATTCATCTCCCTCCTTGCAAAATTTCTAAAAATATGGATAATATAACTATTATGAAAAAAGATATTCATCCAAAATATTATAAAAATGCGAAAGTGGAATGCGCTTGCGGAAATGTTTTTGAAATAGGTTCAACACGCGAAAGTTTAAGTGTTGAAATTTGCTATAAATGTCATCCTTTTTATACAGGAGAAGAAAAATTAATTGATACAGCAGGACGCGTTGAAAAATTTAAAGAAAGACAAACTAAAGTTAAAAAAACTGTATCTAAAAAAGGCAAAAAAATTAGAAAATAAACTAATATTATTTTGATAATTTTATGACTAATAAAATTATATTAGAAATTAGAGCTGGAGCTGGCGGAGAAGAAGCTGCTTTATTTGCTCGTGACCTTGCAAGAATGTATCAAAGATATAGTGCTTCAAAAGGATGGAGTTTTTCTGTTTTAGATACAAGCGAGTCAGATTTAGGCGGTTATAAAACTTTTATTGCTGAAATAGTATCTCATCAATCTCAAAATAACGAAAAAGAACCCGAGCCTTATTCATCATTAAAATATGAATCAGGAGTTCATAGAGTTCAGCGCGTTCCTAAAACTGAAAAATCAGGAAGAGTTCATACATCAACTGTCTCAGTTGCTATTTTGCCAATAGTAGAACCAAAAGATGTTCAAATTAAAGAATCTGATTTAGAAATCACTTTTTCCAGAGCAGGAGGTCCTGGAGGGCAAAATGTTAATAAAGTTGAAACAGCAGTAAGAATACTCCATAAACCAACTGGAATTGTTGTTTCATCAAGATCTGAAAGGCATCAACATAAAAACAGAGAAAAAGCTTTAGAAATTTTAAGAGCAAAATTATACGAAATTCAAAAAGAGCAAGCAGTAGGTTCTATTGAAGAAATTCGCCGCGAACAAATTGGAAGAGCTGAAAGAGCTGAAAAAATAAGAACATATAATTTCCCCGAAGATAGAATAACTGATCACAGAATAGGCAAAAAATGGAGAAATATAGAAGATATTTTAGACGGCAATTTAGATATTATTGTTCGCGAATTTAAAAAAGCAGAATCTCAAAAAAATCAAAATTAATTATTCTAAAATTCCATCTAAATTTACATCATATAAAATTCTTTCAGCAATTAATCTGTATTTTAAAACTTCTTCTGGTTTAAACCAAATACTAATTTCTTTTTCTGCTTCTTCTTTTGATCCAGAAGCATGAATAATATTGCGCACCGCCCTATCTGTTGTATCAGCAACTTCATAAGAATCAATTGTAAAATCTCCTCTAATTGTGCCAACATCAGAAGTTAATGGCTCTGTTCCACCTGTTATTTTTCTTACAATTCCAACAGCATTAATTCCTTCCCAAACCATTAAAACAACAGGACCACTTGTTAAATATTTTTTTAAATTATGCAAAACTTTTTTCCCAATATCTTCAGGATTATTTGATGGAGGCTCAAGTCCTTTCTTTTTATAAGATTCAATTGCTTTTAAACCAACTTTTACAATCCATTCCGGATCAGCTAAATAATGACTTTCAGCTGTTTTTTCATCTGGAATAACCATTTTTAAAGCTGAAAGTTTTAAGCCAGATCTTTCATAACGACGAATAACTTCTCCAATCAAACCTCTTTGCACTCCATCCGGCTTTATAATAACTAATGTTTTTTCATATTTTGGATGATTACGCATAAAATTATTTTTGCACAAAAAATAAAATTTCGCAAATTTTGCTAATTAAATTTTGAACAAAAAATTTTTTTATTTATTTAAATTTACAACTCAAATTCCGCAGGTAAATTATTTAAAATAAATTCTTCAGGATATTTATTAAAACTCTTAATTTATAAGCATAAGAAAAAGCGCTATATTACGATTGTGGTCATTTATAGGAATATTTGAAAAAGCCCCGCCAAAGGCGGGGCTTTTTCAAATACAGCTAATTTTTCAAGAGTTGTATTAATAAATCTTACTGATAAATATTAATAACGCCAGTGACATCACCATTGGTCAATGTATCTTTTTTGACTTCTCCCTTTGAACCATAACCATACATTGTATTATCAACATAATCGCTTGTGTATTCATCATTTAACCCCATCCAGTGGCCCAACTCATGAGTCAAAATATCTTGCGCATCGTAAGAATTAGCATCAGCACAATTTTGTGAAACTGATTGATTTGTCCAGCTCCAAGGAAACTTTTGATTTATAATCGTATCAGTCTCGGCTACCACGCCCGTATTTTGATCATACCAAGTATATGTTATTGCTAAAGCAGAGCCCGAGGTTCTTCCCCAAGTAATAATATTTTGTCCGTCATACTTGGCACGGTTAACAGTTGTTGTTGGTCCAAGGGCAAAGGTTACTTTATTATTGACTGCATTTTGCCAAACGCTAAAAGCTAATTGTGCAAGGGTACTAAAATTACTTGAGCCGACGGATGAAGGAACGCTGGCAGTATTTAATCTATAGACCCATTGTCCACTGGGTAAATGCCAGCCGGCCGAATCAACGACTGCGCTTGAATCTGGATCGGTCAAGCTGCAAACAAGAGAAGGAGATACTGATGATTCCGGCTTAACTTTAGGCTCGTGAACAAAAACCTTCAGCTTAAGATTTGGATGCCCAGGAACGTCATAAGTGCCGCTAACTTGCGGGAGGTCGCTATCAATATCTTTATCTATCTTGGCTTGTACCAATGTGATGCTTAAAAAGGATGTAACGACCAATAAAATTGTGATAATAAGTGTTTTTCTCATAAATAAAAGGGATATTTTTACTATTTTATCGACCTTTGTAGTTTAATTTTATAGATAATTTACCAAACCGTCAATTACACTCAGTGACTAAAAAGACGTTAATGCGCCTCTTTGATTTTAAACAATAAGGAAGAGTTTTATACTTAAAATCTAAAGTTTCTACAAAGTCTACTTTAAAGCTGAAAGTTTTAAGCCAGATCTTTCATAACGACGAATAACTTCTCCAATCAAACCTCTTTGCACTCCATCCGGCTTTATAATAACTAATGTTTTTTCATATTTTGGATGATTATGCATATTTTTATTTAAAATTAAACGACTTTTTATTTTTCTTTTTTATCTACTTTTATATGTAATTCTTTTAATTGTTCTTCGGAAGCTTCTGATGGAGAATCCATTAATGGATCGTAGCCTTCGCCTGTTTTTGGAAAAACAATAACTTCGCGAATATTGGGTTCGTTTTGTAAAATTGCCAAAACTCTATCTAATCCAGAAGCAATTCCTCCATGCGGAGGCACGCCATAACGAAAAGCCTCTAAAATTTGATTAAATTTTACTTTAATTTCTTCTGGATCATTGCCCATTGCTTTAAAAATCGCTTGAAGCAATTCCGGATCTGTTGCTCTAATTGAACCTCCTCCAACTTCATAGCCATTTAAAACTAAATCATATTGATGCGCTAACATTTTTGAAGGATCAGTATTAAATTGATTCCAAAAATCTTCGGTGTCGCGCACTTGTGGTTTTGTAAATGGATGGTGAACAGCATCCCATCTTTTTTCAGTTTCTTTCCATTCAAACATTGGGAAATTTACTACAAAAGCAAAAGCTAATTCATCTGGATTATTTTTATCTTCTCTTAAATCAGGCTTATCAGAATTATATTTTTCCATTACTTCATGATAATTTAATCTTGGAAAAGGAATTTTTTGGATTTTTTTATTTGGATAAAAGGTTTTAACCAACTCAATATATAATTCTTCAATTAAATTTAAAACATCATCTTCAGAGACAAAACTCATTTCAATATCAAGCTGCGTAAATTCAGGCTGTCTATCCCCTCGCGTATCTTCATCGCGAAAACATTTTGCAATTTGAAAATATTTTTCAATACCAGCAACCATAAGCAATTGTTTATATTGTTGAGGCGATTGCGGCAAAGCATAAAAATTTCCAGGAAAAATTCTTGAAGGAACTAAATAATCTCTTGCGCCTTCTGGAGTTGATTTTGATAAAACAGGAGTTTCAACTTCAACAAAATCACGGCTGTGCATAAAATCGCGAATAAACTTAATTATTTTTGAACGCATTAAAACATTTTGTGTCATACGACTGCGCCTTAAATCCAAATAGCGATATTTCATTCTTGTTTCTTCATTAATTTCATATCCAGAAGTATCCAAAGGAATTGGCAATTCATCAGATTTACTAATTATTTCTAAATTTTTAGCTTCAATTTCTAATTCTCCTGTTTTAATTTTTGGATTTACCAAATTTGCCGGTCTTTTTTTAACTAAACCATTTAATTTAACCAAATATTCAAGTCTTAAATTTTTTGCTTCTAAAATTTCAGGACCAAAAACAACCTGGACTATTCCTGTTCTGTCTCTTAAATCAATAAAAACAAGTTTGCCATGATCTCTTCGCGAATCAACCCAACCAATTAATTCCAATTCTTCGCCTTCCTTATTTAAAACATCTATAACATTGTATTTTTTCATATTTAAGTTATAATAAAAATATAAACCAATGATTGATTTTTGGCAAATGTTTTCAAGATTTTTAATTGCTCTAGTTTTGGGAGCTTTAATTGGATTAGAACGCGAAAAAATTGGCAAAGAAGCAGGAATAAGAACTTTAATGATAATTTCAGCCGGAGCAACGCTTTTTACTTTAGCAGGATTATCTTTCCCTTATATTATTTCTGGTGGCAACACTTCTGAAATATTGGCTCGCAATAGCGGATTTATTGCTATTATAGCAAACATTGTTGTTGGTATAGGATTTTTAGGCGGAGGAATAATTATAAAAAATGAAGAACATATTCGTGGAATGACAACTGCTTCTATTATTTGGTTTACTGCTGCTATTGGAATTCTTGTTGGAATCGGACTTATTAAATTAGCTGTTTTTAGTTCATTAACAATAACAGTAATTTTATATTTAACTCGCAAATTAGGAGTTATTGAAAAAATAAAACAAGAAAAATAAAACTATCTTACTTCTTTCCATTTTTTATATACTGATTTTTTAAAAAATAAAACACTAAAAAAATTTAATAACCAATGATATAAAACTTTTAACCATCCTTCTTGATGAAATCTTCTGCCTGTATGATAAGCTGTTAGCTTCCAAATAGTTTTTACTTTTCCAATTTTAGATAATCTTAAAAATAATTCAGCATCTTCGGCAACTGCTAAATTTTCATTATACCCTCCAATTTTTAAAAAAATATCTTTTTTAATCATTTGAAATTCTCCTGAAGCATTTCCAAAATTTAAAATATTAGAACCAAACCAATGAATAAAATTAATAATAAAATGAAAAAATTTATCCCAAAAAGTTTCAAATTCAGGTAAAACTTTTAACTTTACGGTTAAAGCAACAAGTTTTTTATCTTTTTTAAATTCTAAAAGAGCTTGCTGAAAAAAATCATTTGGATTTTTTATAAAAACATCTGCATCTAAAAAAACTAAATATTCTCCTTTTGCTATTTTTGCTCCTTGATTTCTTGCAAAAGCAATTGTATGTTTTTCTTTTGTAATTAAAATATTTTTAGTGTATTTTTTTGCAATTTCAACTGTTTTATCCTTGCTTTCTCCGTCAGATACAATAAGCTCAAAATTTAAAGTATTTAAATCTTTAAATTGACTTAAAGTTTTTTCAATAACTTTTTCTTCATTTAATGTTGGAATAATAATTGATATCATATTTTTGATTTGCTTTGCATATATTTATTAAAACCATACATTAAAAACATTACAAATAAAACCATAAAAATAATAAATCCTATTTTTAATCCTTTATCAATAATTAAATAAATAGAGCCAAAAAAGTATCCTAAAAACATTAAAAGCAATGTCCAAATAATTTGTCCAAAAAAATTAATAGTAATATATTTTTTAAATGGAACCTTACTTATGCCAGCAGCAATTAAAACAACCAAAGCAAATCCAAAGCCCATTGTAATTTTAGACAAAAACAAAATTTTCGTTTGATGATTATGAAAACTATTTTTAAATTTTAAAACTTTTTCTTCAGAAATATTAAAAAATTTTCCGTATTTTTCAATAAATTTTATGCCTCCAAAATAACCAAAACTATACCATAAAGTATCAGCTGTTAAATCTCCTGCCATTAAAGCTAAATACAAAGGTAAAAAATTAAAATATTCGTTTCTCCATAAAAAACCGCAAAATGTCATAACAACCGGACCTTCTATAATAGAAAACAAAAAAACTAAAAAATATTTATAATAAGAAATCTGATCCAAAATCAGACTTAAATTTAGCATAATTCAAATTATAAAAAAATGATAAGAAAAAGACAATACGCTAAAAAAATTCAAAATGCACCCCGCCCTTTTGTTAAAATACACTTTTAATTTATTAAAAACAAATTTTTATGCAATTAAAAATTTAATTTGCTATTTAATTTAATCATTAACAAAAGGGCGGGACAAAATTCAAAATGATTGTAGCTCAGCAAAAATTTCTTTCAGAAATTTTTGCTGAGCATCCTAAATTTTGAATTATTTATTATCCATAATTCATAATTCATTCAAAGAAATTGCTTCGTCCCGATGCTCCGGGATAAATTGCAATGACAGGTGTTTGAATTTTATTAATTTTTAATTTTAAATTGTAATTTTGAATTTTGATTTTTGCATTTTGAATTTTATTTTTATTCGTATAATTCGGATTATAGTTTATTTTGCATTTTGAGTTTTACATTTTGCCGCGAACCACATAAGGGTTTGAAGCAATCCCGCACCGAGCTACGCTCTGGTACAGGGTTGAATTTTACATTATAATAATTTTATGTCTATTTTTAAAAAACATTCTGGCTTTTGGACAGAGGAAAATAAAAAATCCTTAATTTTGGGATTAATTTTAATTCTTTTAGCAATTGTAATTCAGGTTGGGTTAGGTAGAAGATCAATGCATCAATCTATTTCCGCAAATCCGGCAAAAGATTTATTTTTAGATAATTTACCTGTAATAAACACTCAATTTGTTGTTGTTCAAATCGCGCTTTTATTTTGGATTTGCGCTTGGATATTTATAATTTTAAACCCGAAATATTTATTATTTAGTTTAAAAGCTGCGGCTTTGTTTATTATTATTCGCGCTTTTTTTATGAACTTAACGCCATTAGGAGCTTATCCGCATTATATTCCATTTGAACCAAAATATACTGGATTTCATTTTTATAATGCTTTAACTTTTGAAGGCAATTTCTTCTTTTCAGGACATGTTGGCTTTCCTGTTTTATTAGCTTTAATTTTTTGGGATAATAAATTTTTAAGAAAATTTTTTATTTTTTCAGCTATTTTTTTCGGAGCAAGCGTTCTTTTAGCTCATAGTCATTATTCTATTGATGTTTTTTCTTCTCCTTTTATTACTTATGGAATTTTTAAAATAGCGACGCGTCTTTTTAAAAATGATTATTTAATTTTAAAACAAAATAAATTATAAAAATTTTTTAAGATGAGATTTTTGTCTCATTTCTTCTACTAATTTTTTAACATCTTGAGCATAATTTTTATGACAAATTAAAACGCCATCATTTACATAAACAATTAAAATATCTTTAATTCCAATTGTTGTTAGCAATTTATCCGTATAATTATAAAGCAAGCAATTTTTTGTTTTTATAAAATGATGCAAGCCAAAAACAACATTTTCATTTCCTTTTTTAGCTTGAATTTCTTTTATAGAAGCCCAATGCCCAATATCAGCCCACTGAAAATCAACAGGCAAGACAAAAACATTATCTTTTAATTTTTCAATAATAGAATATTCAATTGGCTCTTTTGTTATAAATTTAAAATATTTTAATTTGCCGGAAATAAATTCTGAAAAAGCTTTATGCGTCTCCGGAATATAATTTTTAAATAAATTCACCATAATATCTACTCTAAAAGCAAAATAAGAACCATTCCAAAAAAAATTAGATGAATTATAAATTTTTTTCGCCAAATTTAATTTCGGCTTTTCAATAAATCTTTTGACTTTAAAAAATGAAATATTTTTTAATTGAAGTTTTTTTGTTTTTTCTATATAGCCGTATCCTGTTTCCGGATAAGTTGATTTTATTCCAAAAAGGCAAATTGAGTTTGGATAATTTTTTATAATTGTATTTAATTTTTTTAAAGCTTTAATAAATTTAAATTGGTCTTCAATATAATGATCCGAAGCCATTGTAACTATTATTTCTTTTGGATTATTTTTATAAATATTATAAACAGCCAAACCAATAGCCGCTGTTGTTCCGCGTGATTCGGGCTCAACAATAAAATTTTTTAAAGATAATTCTGGAAGTTGTCTTTGAGCTTCTTTTAAAAATTTTTTATTTAAAACAACAAAAATATCTTTTTTATCAAAGCCGTTTAAAACTCTTTGAACCGCAATTTGAATTAAGCTTTTGTTTCCGATAATAGGAACAAATTGTTTTGGTTTTTTCTCGCGCGAAAGAGGCCAAAGCCTTTTACCTAATCCTCCTGCTAAAATAACTATTTTCATAAAATTTTAAAAATTTGAATTAATATGTTATAAATTAATTATAATAAAATGATAAAAAAAATAAAATCTTTTCTTTTTGAAAATAAAACAATAAGTCAAACAGTTGCTAAAAACACTTTTTGGCTTTCAGTTTCAAGTATTTTAGGAAAAATTTTACGCGCAATAATAATAATTTATGTCGCGCGCCTTTTAGGAGCAGAAAGCTGGGGTATTTTTTCTTATGCATTAACAATCGCGTCAACCCTTACTCTTATTATGGACTTTGGAACAAACCCGATAGTTTTAAGAGAATTAAGTAAAGAAAAAAATGAAGAAACTCAAAAAAAACTTTTAAACACTGCTTTTGTCTTAAAATTAATTCTTTTAATTTTAGGGATTTTAACAATTATTTTTGTTGTGCCAA
>Ga0272446_1003561_pt1 | contig 19453 bp, 27 predicted proteins | sample YNPCB0061_FD_194587 | JGI IMG/M metagenome (GOLD analysis project Ga0272446, IMG submission 194587) | Hot spring microbial mat communities from Yellowstone National Park, WY, United States - YNP-CB-006-1 | ecosystem: Environmental > Aquatic > Thermal springs > Hot (42-90C) > Sediment | place...
GCCAACTGGGGTTACACTTATCAGCCTAGTCCTGAGCCGCAGAAGGTAATTGATGGCAACCAGATTACTTTGCCTCAAAACCAAGATAATCGTTTGAATAGGCTCGATCAAAGGTAAAAAGTTCTCGTTGATAAGAGAATTACAATCTTATAGGGCAAGAGGATAGATAATTTCTATTGCTCTTGTCATTGATTATTTCAGGAAATTAAGAGCAGTTGAAAAATCTCCTCAGCCCTAATTTGCCACTCCTCCGCTACATCCACCAGCACGGGCAGTAAGTCCTGACCCTGTTTCATCTCAGGAATGTCATCGCCCGTGTAAACCAGAATTACGCGCCTGTGGGGGATAATCAGCCAGCCAAGCTCTACGCCGCAGGTGATAGCAGTTCCCATTTTATTCATCACAGCGAGGGTGGATTGACTGGGGGACACAATCTCAATCGCCCAATTAGGGACAGCATTAAACTCATCAGCCACACTGCCATCAGCTTGGAAGGGGATATTTTGCCAGCGCAGTACCACAATGTCGGGCACGATCGACATTCCCGAAAACGAGCAACGCAGTTCAGGAAAGGCATAGGCAGATTTGGCAGGCTTAGTAATTTGGTTGATCAAAGTTACTATTTCTGACTGTAAAGTGCTGTGGGGCAGTTTGGGCATGGGTTTCTGGATAATTTGACCATCGATAAATTCACTGGCGGGCTTGGTCTCAGGAAGCGCAAGAAATTCCTGCAAGGTAGTTTCTTTTGATACTGCGGTGGCGATCGCCATAAATTTTCCCCATTGATTTACTGATTTCAATTATAGTTTTTGCCTTGCGATCGCCCCTTTATTTGTTGTTGTAATCAAACCTATGCAAGAAATACATTTCAGGTTGCCAAAAGTAGCAATATTTACGAACTGCAACAATTTTTAAGTCAAGAATCTTTTCCTAGATAAATTTAGTTCTCACCCACGACACTGATGAGGACTTTATCTGAGCGATCGCATTGTGCTGATGACCAATGGTTCCTCAGCCAAGATTGGGGAAGTGCTTACCCTGCCTTTCAGTCTTCCTCGAGATCACACCCGCCTCCAAGACGATCCCCGCTACTACAATATGAGGAACTACATTTGGGAATTGCTCTATGAACGCTTTGCCCATCATGAATAGGGTAGAATTAGCACAGCAACATTTGAGGAGGGTTTATGACCACAGCACTCAAATCCGAGCCAATTATCTATCCCGAAAGTGATGGTCAGCCAATGGCAGAGAATACTAAGCAATTCCGTTGGATTGTGCTGATCAAAGAGAATTTGGAATACCTATTCTTGAGGGATCAGAATGTCTTCGTAGCGGGGGATTTGTTCTGGTATCCTGTGGAAGGTCGCCCCGACATCAGGATTGCCCCCGATGTAATGGTAGTCTTTGGCAGACCCAAGGGCGATCGGGGTTCCTATCTGCAGTGGCAGGAAGATCATATCCCTCCCCAAGTGGTATTTGAGGTGCTATCCCCCAGCAATACTCTGGCTGAAATGAACCGCAAATTACTGTTTTATGCTCGCTATGGAGTAGAGGAATACTACATCTATGATCCCGATAAGAATGAATTGACAGGATGCCATCGTCAAGCAGAAGGATTGACTACCATTGAGTGCATGGATGGCTGGGTCAGCCCCTGTCTGGGCATTCGCTTTGCACTCACTCCAGAGACACTGAACATCTATGATTCCCAAGGTAACCTGTTTTTAACCCCAGTGGAAATGCAAGCCAGAGCCGAGCGAGAGTCCCAAAGAGCAGAACAGGAAAAGGCAAGAGCCGATCGCCTAGCCAGCAAACTGCGAGAATTAGGCATAGACCCAGAGGCAGTGTAAGCAATTCTGAATTATGTTACAGCGCCAGATACCAACGCTAGAATTTCTTAGAGAGAAGCGCACTGAGATTCTTGCCATCTGCGCCAAACATGGTGCAAAAAATGTGCGGATTTTCGGCTCTACAGCCAGAGGTGAGGCGGACGAACAGAGTGATGTTGATTTCTTAGTAGATTTGGAGTCAGGCAGAACCTTGCTGGATTTAGGAGGTCTGCAATATGACCTAGAACACTATTTGCTAATTCCTGTGGATGTAGCTACAGAATCAATGCTGAAGGATAGAATCAAAGTGCGTGTTTTCAGGGAAGCTACACAATTATGAGAGATGCCAAGGAACGGTTAAGAGACATCCTCGATTGTATAGATAAGATTGAACGTTATCAAAGTCTATCGCAGGCAGAGTTAGAGGATAGTGAACTAGTGCAAGTATGGTTTCTCAGGCATTTACAAATTATTGGAGAGGCTTCCAGAGCTTTATCCATAGGCTTGAGAGAATCCGCCTCGGAAATTCCTTGGTCAAAAATAATTGGCATGAGAAATATCCTAGTTCATGACTATTTCAAAATTGATCTGCATACCCTATGGGATACTGTGCAAGTAGATATACCCAAATTGAAACCAAAGATTATTATCCTTCTCAAACAGTTAGAGGAAGCAGATTGTGAAAGAACTTAACCAAATTGACTTTTATTCATTATGATTTCTCTGCCCAGTTGTCAACATGGATAATATGACAACAATCACCAAAACTCTCTGCCCTTACTGCGGTGTAGGCTGTGGCTTAGAAGTAGTGGCTGAAAATAAAGTTAGGGGCGATCGCTCCCATGCTTCTTCTTTTGCGATGGTTTGCGTGAAGGGAGCAACGATTATGGAAGCTATGGACAAAGACCCTTTGTTGTATCCTTTCTATCGCCAAAGTTTAGATGATTCTTGGGAACGAATCAGTTGGGATACAGCCCTTGATCTAATAGCAGAGCGCATCCAGCACATTCTCGATACAGTAGGTTCTGATGCTATTTCTCCCTACGGGGTCCAGACAGTGGCAAACGGAAGATTACTATGTGGCACAAAAGTTAATCACTAATAATTTTGATACCAATTCTCGCCTGTGTATGTCCAGTGCTGTTTCCGCATACATGGCAAGTTTTGGTAGTGATGATCCTGCGGTGCGTATATTTAGCAAGTGGCTAGGAAAATTTATTTTGTTGGTAGTAGCGATCGCATATTTCCCTAAAATAGATAAGAACCTTAGAGAGATGACTATGGACTTGCACAAAATTCCACCCCAACCCAAAGAGGGCGTGCTGAATGTGTTGATTGAAATCCCCGCAGGGAGCAAAAACAAGTATGAATTTGACAAGGAACTGGGTGCTTTTGTCCTGGATCGGGTGCTTTATTCCGCTGTGCAGTACCCCTACGACTATGGCTTTATTCCCAATACCCTAGCGGATGACGGCGATCCCTTAGATGGCTTGGTGATGATGGATCAGCCCACTTTTTCTGGGTGCATTATCCCTGCCCGCCCCTTGGGGATGCTGTTGATGATTGACGGTGGCGATCGCGATGAAAAATTGCTGTGTGTCCCCGCCAAAGACCCCCGCTATGCCAACTACAAATCCCTCGCCGATGTTCCCCAGCATCGCCTCGATGAGATTGCCGAGTTTTTCCGCACCTACAAAAACTTAGAAAAAAAGGTAACGGAAATTCAGGGTTGGGAGGGGCTAGAGGCGGTCAATGCCTTGGTGGCGCGTTGCATCCAGTCTGCCCTTGCTAAATCTTAGTCCCTCTCAACAGAGCATCCTTGAGTACATTCAGGCTATCTGCGCAAGGCGAGGGTATCGCCTCTACGCCGTAGGTGGCATTGTGCGCGATTGGCTCTTGGGCAAGACAGACCCACCCACGGACATCGATCTAGTGGTAGAGGGGGAGACTAATTGCGCCATCTTTATCGCCCGAGAACTGCGCACCCAATACCAGACCCGCTATGTGGAATATCCCAAATTCCAGACGGCGGAACTGCGCTGGTCTGATTTTACCCTCGATCTCACCACCGCCCGCCAAGAGTCCTATCCCTCTGCGGGGGCTAATCCCATAGTTAGGGCTTCCACGCTAGCAGATGACCTGTGGCGCAGGGACTTCACCATCAATGCCCTTGCGGTGGCAATTTTGCCCCACGGACAGACAGGAGCAGTGATTGACCTATTTGGCGGTTTGCGGGATTTAGCTGAGGGAGTGGTGCGCCCCATCCGTGCCGATAGCTTCCATGAAGACCCGAGAAGGATATTTCGGGCGGTGCGCTTTGCCGTTAGGCTAGGATTTAGTTTGCCCCCAGCGGTACGGACAGAAATTGTCCAACTGTGCCACAGCGGGGTGCATGATGGCATTGGCGGCAGTCGGCTATTAGCAGAGTTGCAATACATCTTGGCAGAGGGCAGTCCCCAACGGGTGCAAACCATTTGCCAGCAATTGTGGGAGTTGGGGGCGTGGCGCTGTGTCGCTGGGCAGTTTCAACCCAGTGCTGGCTTAAGTATGGAGTTAAGGCGATTGGCGAAATGGCGCAGATGGTTTGGTGATACCCCAGACCCCCTAGCGCTGTGCCTTTTGCTCTATCCCGCCCCACGGGAAGCTCTACAACAACTCAACCTCGCCCCCAGTGCCATCACCCAAATACAGCGAGCTAGACAACTGCATACTGATCTAGCACAACTGCCCAAGGAGAGCAGTCCCAGTGAGATTTGCGATCGCCTAGAGCAAGAACAGATAGGCACTCTGCTATTGGCGGGAGCCATTCACCCCCACCGCTGGCTGTGGCGTTATCTTACCCAGTGGCGGCACATCCCTCCCTTACTATCGGGCAAAGAGTTGCGATCGCTGGGATACCCCCCCAGTAGAGAGTTGGGAGAATTACTCAAAACCCTGCACCGTGCCACCCTAGATGGCAAGATCACTGACAAACAACAAGCCATTGACCTCGCCGATGATTACTGGGGCACAAAATTGGGTAAGATCATGCCAAACCAGTAGGGTAAATTCCATGTCAATTTTTCGCCGTTTCTGCCCAATTCTCTGGGGCTGTTTCCTGTTTTGTTTGGCTTGCCTTTGGGGATACACTGCACCCGCCAGTGCCAATCTGGAAAATGATGCCAAATTTCAAGGGATTCCCTTGCACTGCTATGTCTCTGCCTCCCAGCTAATTCCAGACACTAACGGTCAGGTTTTTTCTTTGCTGGAAATTGCCAATAAATACATCTCTGCCCCAGACAATGAACGGGCAATGACTGTACTCGACCAAGCCCTTGACCAAATCAAAGCCAGCCCCGACAGTTCCGCCAAAGCATTTTTGCTAGTGGAACTGGCAGAACGCTACGCTCAAGCTAATCAGAAGCAAAAAGCAGGAACTGTCCTCAACCAAGCATTTACCCTAGTCAAGGGATTTCCCAATAAAACAGATCGCGTGTTTGCTGGCGTAAAAATTGCCCGTGCCTATGCCAAACTAGACCAGAAAGACAAAGCAGACCGTCTGCTGAAGCAGGCTCTGCCCATCTCCGCCGACATAGTGGATGTCTATGCCAAGTCCCGTGCCTATGAGGCGATCGCCAGCGCCCTGATTAGCATCGATGACATAGAGACCGCCAATACAGCGCTTGCCAAAGGACAGGAGTATGCAGGCATGGCACTAGAAGCCAGCACCCGCTCCCGCAGTCTGATTGAACTGGCGGGTACCTATGCTGAACTCAAGGATCACAAAAAAGCTATCAAATTCCTGCAAGATGCCTTTGATGAGGTAAGTGAAGAAATTCCCCCCGCATACAAACAAGACTTTTCCGCCCGCGCCTTTGCTTTGGTAGTAGAGCGCTATCTGGGAACACAGCAATTTGACCAAGCTCGCCAAGTATTGGAGAACATTCCTGATACTTCTATCGAAAAGGCGATCGGACTGTTGAACCTTGCCAATGGCTATCGCAAATCTGGGCAGACTGACTTAGCCCTGTCCACCCTTGAAGAGAGCCTCAGCAAAGCCAAGCTCTTGCCCGATTCCCTTGATAAAGCCGCCCTGCTCACCGAAATTGCCCAAGGCTATCGCCAGCTAAACAAGCCAGAGCAGGCAAAAGAGTTGATGGAGCAGAGCCAGCAGATCGCTCAAAAATTGACCAACCCCGCCGAGAAAATCTATGCCTTGAGCTCCCTTGCCAGCCAGTACGCCGACTTGGGGCAGATGGAAACCGCTGAGCAACTGCTGGATCAGAGTCTAGCTGTAGTTGAGGAAACTGATCAGACCAAAAAACTGGGCAATCGCGATCGCGCCGTTTCCGACATTGCGGGACTGTATTGGCAAGTAGGTGAGACTGCCAAAGCGCAAACCCTAGCGGATTCCCTCAGCGACTCCCCCGAAAAACAACAACTGCAAGCGCTATTTACCTGTGCCAAAGGCTGAGGCGTGGTGCAGGGCTAACTGGTAATAGTGTTCGGCGTGCTGGAGCAGATTTTCCTGCTCCTCAAGGGACAAGGGGCGGATCACCTTAGCGGGCACTCCCGCCGCCACTACCCCATCTGGCACATCTTTGGTGACCACCGCCCCCGCTCCCACAATACTGCCCTTACCAACCCGCACCCCCTCCAGCAAAATAGCGCCCATACCGATCAGGCTTCCTCTGCCGATGTATAAGCCGTGAATAACAGCCCGATGTCCAACGGTGACCCAGCCCTCAATCACCAGCGGTTGATCGGGATCGCCGTGCAGAATTGCGCCATCTTGAATGTTGGTACACTCGCCAATCTGCATAGGATTGAGGTCAGCCCTAATCACCACGCCGTACCACACACTAGAGCGGGGTGCAAAGGTTACATCGCCCAAAGCGATCGCATTGTTGGCAATGAAAGCTAAAGCTGATAAGTCAGGAATTTTTGGGGGTATGATATTCATTGGGGAAAAATTACATACACGCTTACCCAATTTACTTTATGTCAGAAAATGGGCATATCACCTCCCAGCGACCTTGGGGTACATTTACCGTTTTGGAAGAAGGTCAGGGCTATAAAATTAAGCGCATTCAGGTCAACCCTGGACATCGCCTCAGTTTGCAGATGCACTACCACCGCAGTGAACATTGGGTGGTAGTCTCAGGCACAGCTAGGGTAATTTGTGGCGACCAAGTAATTATGCTCAACTCCAACCAATCCACTTATGTTCCCCCTTGCACCAAGCATCGCCTAGAAAACCCTGGGGTAATTCCGCTAATTTTGATCGAGGTACAAAATGGGCAATATCTCGGGGAAGACGACATTGTGCGCTTTGATGATGACTACAACCGTGAAGAAAAGCGGGACGAAAAAAAGTATGATGTTTTAGTAAATCATAGAGTCTAAGTTAGTTTCAGCAGATGGCGATCGCGGTTGGAATGGTGGAAGTGTTGGGGCATCCCCCTGCTCTTGCTGTAGCAGATGTGATGACCAAAGCCGCCCGTGTTACCCTTGTAGGCTATGAGGTGGTTAGCGGCGCAAGGATTACGGTAATTGTGCGTGGCGATGTAGCAGAAGTGCAAAGGGCAGTGGAACGGGGCGTGGAAGCCGCCAAAAGCGTAGAGAAATTGAGTGCCAAAGACAAATCCCTATTTTTGTCTTCTAATGTGATCCCCCGCCCTCACGAAAATGTGGAAGTGGTAATTCGCAAAATGCGTTTTACCCCCGCAGTGGAGCGTTTCCGCTAGGGTATGATATATCTTTAAGGTTAGAAGGTTTCACTGGCAAAATGCTATTTTTCAAAGCGGTTTGGATAGTGTCGGCGGTATCCCTGATACTACTTATATTGTTACACAGTCCTAAAGGCGATGGCTTAGGCGGCTTTGGTGGTCAGGGGCAGATGTTTGCCAGTACCCGCAGTGCCGAAACTGCCCTCAATCGCTTTACATGGGCTTTGGTATTCCTGTTTCTGAGTTTTACGGTTCTGCTCAGTGGTGGTTGGCTAGACAAGATTTTCAGTGCCTCCAGTGCCCCTAGCCCTGCGGTGGAAGTAGTTCCCTCTGCACCGACGGTGAACCCTGTACCTGAGTCTTTGCCTGCTGAGCCTGTAACACCACCAGCAGTTCCCCCAGCCAATTCCCCGCAGTAATGACTGCCTTACCCCTACCCTTGGCGATCGCTTTGTTAGGGTTAACTGTGCCTGTTTATGCTAATGCGGTGGATCATCGCCTAGCGGGTTTAGCTCTGAGGGCAGAGGAGCGTTTCCCTGAGGCGATCGCTGAATTTGAGCAAGCCGTTGCCCTTGAGCCAAAGCAGAGTAGTAATTATGTTCTCTTGGGCTGGACGCAACACCTCTACGGGCAATCTGAGTCAGCGGCAAATTCCTTGTGGCAGGCGATCTATCTTCAGCCCAGATCGGTTGAAGCCTATAATGCCCTAGGAATTGTCTATCTGGTGCGTGGGGAATTGAACCATGCCGTAGTCCTGCACAGTTGGTCTGCCCTTCTCAAACCAGACAATGAGATTGCCTACTTTAACCTCAGCCTTGCCTATCATCGCCAGCAAATGTACAACCTAGCCCTGCACTATGCCCGTAGTGCCAGCAGTCTAGAACCCGATAACCCTCACCCCCTGATCGCTCAAGCTCTGGCGCATTGGGATCAGCAGGAGCGGGACAGTGCTCTTAGTGCTTTGCGTCAAGGAATTAACCTGCAACCCCTATATGGCAGTCCGCAAAATCTTGACCAACTAAAAAAAGCAGGTTTCCACGATACGCAAATTGCCACAGTCAGTAATATGCTGGAAAGCATGAGCAAGTAGCAAAGAATACAAAATGTCTGTGCCGCCCATTGATCCTCAGCACTTTTCTGCCACCACTGGTGATGACTTGGACTTTGCCGCAGAGTTACTCGCAGTGTTTATTGAAGATACTGAGGAGCGGCTAGAACATATGCAACAAGCGATCAGCATTGGGGATTTATCACAAATTAAAAGAGCGGCACACCACTTACGAGGATCATCTGCTAATCTCGGCTGTTTTGCCATGCAGGGGATCGCCAAAGAGATGGAACTCAATAATTACACCATTGAGGAACTGCAAGCCATGACTGCCCAACTGCGGGAAATACTAAAGCAGGTCAAAGCATATGCTGAGTCACTAACTGCCACAGGTAGTTAAGCGTAGGGCTATCTCCCAAACTGTGATCGCTGTCCACAAGGTGCAAATGCACATGGGGTCGGGCTTGGGCAAAGTTTTCACTGACCTGCACAGGCACTACCTCATCCCGCCTACCATGCAAGATCACTGTAGGCACAACGCGATCAAACTGCTGAGCCGCATAGGATTGGGCATCTCTAAGAAACTCGTAGCTCAGCGGAACTGGTCGTTGTGCCTCATAGTGCCAAAACTCGCGGTAGCCTAACTCTTGCCACTGCTGGATCGCCTCAGCCCCTAACCACTCAGCGATCGCCTTTGGAAAAGTAATCGCCGGAGCTAATAAGAGCAGTTTCTCTACAACTGGGCTGTGCTGTGCCCACAATAACCCGATAAAGCCGCCCAAACTGGAACCAATCACCGCAGAAGGCTCGTTATATGTGCTTTGCAAATGAGCCAGCACCCCCGATATGGTCATCTGACTAAAATTGCCCAGATTGAGATCGGGGACATCCAGTTGTAAACCTAGCTCCTGAAATTTGCCAGCTAAGTATTTGGCTTTACCAGACTTGGGACTAGAGGCAAAGCCATGCAAATAGACATAATGCATTGCTCATTCATTTCTATTGTTGAGCTTTACCATTTCCTCATGGATCTTGAATGACACAATCACAAATTCATATAGAAAACGAATTCCAAATAATATCAATAGGGATGTAAGAATTTTATCAGACAAACTAGCTAATGGTGTATTGAACAAGAAAATGATTGATAATATTGCATGGATGATCCAAACAACGGGAACAATTGAAGGCAAAAGAAACGATCTAAAGGTGAATAAGTCTAACCAATAATTGTTACTTCTTTGCATGAGACAATACTCCTAATTATTTACAAACACATTGTAATACAAGTGGCTTGTAGTCCTATAATTTCGGCGACTATATTCAATCTCCGAATCTATAACAAATATAACTTAAAGTGCTCATTCTCCCGAATTGACTCATCTTTAGTGAGAGATTGGAGAAAAAAAGACTCTAATGGTCTTTAAGAAGTTACCTTAAAGTAGTAGTTAGTATCTGTCATAGAGACATATAAGAAATTGTCAAAATAACCTTACCACCCGTATTAGGCTTATTTAGGAGAAATAACAATTTCTTAGGATGTGACTTAGTTCCGCCCTGCTAGTTGAGGCTGACTAGGGTATCCTTAGCCAAGAAGTGAGCGATGTGATAAGCCCTCTCTTCGGTTTTCAGCAGGATTTGTTCATAGAGATAGCGAGTGGCGCGATCGCCCAAACTTTCAGCCTGTGCCGCCAACCTGCGTAATAATCCCAAAATCGCCTGCTCAGCGCTGAGGTCATTCTGCAACATAGTGCGGCAGTCATAGGCTCCATCCCCCTCAGGGGTAAAACAAGTCAACTCTGCTAATTTACTAAAACTGGCTACAGGCACTCCACCCAAACCATTGAGCCGTTCGCCCAAGGCGTGCACATGGTCTGCTACCGCTTCATAGCTCTCTTGGAACAACTGGTGCAACATATAAAATTCCGCACCCTCAACCACAAAGTGATGCTTCTGATATTGCAGATATAGGGTTTGGAAACTAGCCAACAGGCTATTCATCCCCTCACACACTGGCTCGGTTACTGAGGCATCCAAACCAATCACATTGGGAGCCACTGTACCCAGTGCATGCACTAATCCCTGTACAACCGCCATTGCTTCCTCCTAGGAAATTCTCAATAATAAAATCAATATAGCATTTACAAAATCATTGTATAGTCTGGATTAGCGAGCTATTGCGAATAATTGCAACAAAGCTTATTGAGAATAACGCCATTCCATAGCAATAAACCTATTTTCATTAACCTAGTGCTTCTTGCAAAAGAATCAGGTTTAATTATCTGGGGGGATAGGGAGATAAGTAACTCTAACAAGCGCTGTGAGATAAATTCTCAATTATTTTTTCTAGTATTTGTATGAAATATCTCACTTTGGATATAGGCGTTTGCTATCTTTGACAGCTTGAGGCTAGTTTTGGCAACCAACCCTGAATTTGCTATTTGCCAGACTCAGATATAATTGGGTGTGCCAAGCTTTTCTCTTAAATTACGCAAACTTATGGCAAGACGCAGTCGTAGTATAGATACTTCAGACATTCTCAACCGCATGGAAACCCTGATCAGTGGCACTGACAATCGCTATAAAATCACCGTGGAGGTTGCCAAAAGAGCTAAACTGAACCGCAAGCACGCTAAGGACAACGATCTCGATGACATGGACTCCATGCCTAAGCCTGTTCTGCGGGCGATTATTGAACTTTCTGACAAAATGATGCAACCCCAAGTGCTGGCAGATTGAGATACTGGCAAACGGGCAAGGGCTGGCGACTGGGTTGGGATGGGGATAAGGGACTCATTGGGGCTGATAATTGGGCGGTGGAGGTCTCTGCTGGTGAATTTAGGGATTTCTGTCGCCTGGCTACGCAGTTGAGTCAAGTAATGCAGGAAATGGCATCTGAGCTTGCTGATCAGGAGTCTGTGGAGTGCGATCTTAGCAGTAATCTGCTGTATCTTAGAGCGGCTGGTTTCCCTACGAGTTATGAGCTATATTTACAGATTTTGCGCGATCGCCCTATGGAAGGCATTTGGGCTGTGGAAGCAGTGCCTGAGCTACTATGGGCTATAGCTGAAGTGCAACCCCTGCTGTGTCCATCAGTAGATTAAATCCCAAGCTGGGGGCGATCGCCCTGCAAATAGTTGTCTTGCTTTTGGTAATTCTCCTCTTTTGGGGGGCTGGTTCTAACCTGCGCCAAAACCTGAGCCAGCTTGGTCTGCGCTTAGATTTTGACTTTCTGGGACAACAGGCAAGTTTTAATATCCGTGAAGCGCCCATTCCCTATCAGCCCAGCGATCCCTACCGTCAGGCAATCTTGGTGGGTCTGCTGAATACTCTGCGGGCGGCGATCGCCTGTATTGCCATATCCACTGTTTTAGGCACGGTGATTGGCATAGCCCGCCTCGCCAATAACTGGCTGATCAGGCAGTTGGCTACGCTGTATATTGAGGTGCTACGCAACACCCCTTTGCTTTCCCAATTAGTATTTTGGTACACAGCCGTATTCCTGTCATTGCCCTCCCAGCCCCATGAGACTCTGTGGGGCATGGCGCTTATTTCCCAGTCAGGTATTATTATTCCTGCCCTCAATGCCAATCTGTCAGCCGAGTTCTGCGCTTTGGTAATCGGTCTGAGTCTGTTTTCTGCGACTTTTATTGCTGAAATTTGGCGCGGGTCAATCCTCTCGGTCAATCGGGGGCAGATCGAGGCGGGGCAGGCATTGGGTTTATCTAGCTGGCAAAATCTGACATTGATCATCTTGCCCCAAGCACTGCGGGCTATGCTTCCCCCCCTCACCAGCCAGTATCTCAATATCCTAAAAAATTCTAGCTTAGCGATCGCCACTGGGTTTGAAGACCTGTACGCTATCTCTTCAGAAATTCTCAACCAAACAGGTCGCCCCGTCAATGTGATTTTATTGGTGATGCTGATCTATCTTGGCTTGGATTTGGCGATCGCTCTGGGCATGAACTGGCTTAACCATCGCCTAAGAATAGTCCAGCGATAAGCTGTAGTAACATAGAGAAGACTGAGGACATCCCCATGAATCTTGAGCATACAGCAGTTGAGGAACTACTCCAGCACCTCCAAGACGAACAACCAGAAATCAGAGAACTAGCAACAGCGGAATTGTGGCGCAGGTGGTTCTTGCAGATGGGTGTGGCAGGCTATATGCAGTTGCAACACAGCCAATCTCTCCTCGATGATGGTTTGGTGGCAAAGGCTGAAGCAGTTTTAACCAACTTGCTGACGGACCTACCCAATTTTGCCGAAGCATGGAATCGGCGGGCAGTGCTCTACTACAGTCAGGGCAACTATCAAAAATCCTTACAGGACTGCGAACAGGTAGTAAAACTAGTGCCTTATCACTTTGGCGCATGGCATGGTATGGGGTTGTGCTACATCGCTTTGGGAAGCTATCGTGCCGCCATTAGAGCCTTTCGCAAAGCACTGGAAATTCAGCCCTATGCCCTTGCTAATCAAAGATTGATTTTGGAATGTTCCGCTATGCTTTAGCAAAGCTATCACCAAACCTGCTTCTATCCTTAAATTTTCCAAAATTGTCAAAATATGATCCGCTCTGTATAACGCTTTCCCAGTTTACTCCCTTCCCAGTGTAGGAATAGACAAAACGGTTACACTGGACTGACTTCCCTCGCCCAAAGGGCGAAGGGCTGGGGGTGAGGGGAAACCGCCAATTTGAGAGTGGGAAAGGAGTAGGCTTGACAAAATAAATAAAAGAGGCAAATGGGCTAAGCTAATTTTTTAGCAAAAAACCGCCTGAACTAAATCAAGCGGCGATGATGAAAACTTCAAGAGAGGTGAATAATGCCCTCTTTTCTGAACATTGCCGTTTTTTGCTTACTTATTTTGCACAGAGACAAAGCACTCACTGAAGAGGTAGGGCTTGCAAAAAAACACTTTCAACTGTTTCTGAGGAACTGCGCTTAGAAGATACCTTCGGCGGCTTGGACTTTTTCTACTTGTTTTTTCTTGAGTACCAGCATCACCTGCATCAAGATTACAGAAGCAAAGAAAGCCAGCAACCATTGAATGCGGCGCGGGTCTTGCAGGACAATTTCACCATCCATCTGACCAAAGCCGCCCACATTGGGGTTTGCCGTCAGAGGAGTTCCTGCCGATACCGTATCCCCCACTTTGACAATTAGCTCTGGACCAAGGGGAATGGTTTTGGATACCGTTTCTCCCGACTCAGTCTCGATGGCTACAGCGTATCCGCCATAAAAGTTCTCATCTTCGTTGGCGGGCAATTCGGTAATAGCAGTGATTTTACCCGCTGTGCTGGCAGTGTATTGGTTGTTGTTGCTCTTTTCGCCATTGGGATAGACCTGTCCTCTACCGCGATTGCCGCCTGCATGAACCGCATACTTCAGGAACTTGACGCTTTTGTCTTTGTTGGGATCGGGAGACAGCACAGGAAAGACAATTTCGGGATATTCATCGCCAGACACAGGACCTACCAGAACTATGTTTTCTTGGGTGTCGCTGTAGGGCTGATAATAGATGTCCTTGACTTTCTCCTTGAGTTCTGCGGGAATGCGCTCTTCAGGCGCAATCTTAAAACCTTCGGGAAGCATCAGTACCGCGCCGACATTGAGACCGCCTTTAGAGCCATCGGATAGTACCTGTTCTTGGGTGTGGTCGTAGGGGAGTTTTACCACCGCTTCAAAGACTGTGTCGGGAAGTACGGCTTGAGGTAGTTCTAGCTGGATTGGCTTTTGGGCAAGATGGCAGTTGGCACAGACAATTCTGCCAGTGGCTTCACGGGGAGAGGTGTAGGCTTCTTGAGCGTAGTAGGGGAAGGCATGTACGGGGGCGGGGGTGTAAAAGTACACGCCTACGAGTAGTAACAAAATGGAGAGAAAGCGCAACATAGACATAAAGTTTGGGTATGGATTTAAGAGTTAGGAGAGGGACGGCTCAAGCCCACCAAGGAGCTTCATTGGTGCGAAAGTCGGTTTCTTGCCATGGCATAAACTGCACAATGTCATCGTTGACAGTAGTGTGTACCAAAGCTAGAGATAGGGGGGCGGGTCCACGCACTACTTTGCCAGTGGTGTCGTATTGCGAACCGTGACAGGGGCAAATGAACTTGTTTTCGGCTACATTCCAAGGCACGACACAGCCTAAGTGAGTACAGACTGCGTTGAGACCGTAGCTGGCGATTTCTTTGTTGTCGGTAACCACAATGTAGGTGGGATCGCCTTTGAGTCCTTGAGCGAGAACGCGATCGCCTGCTTGGTGAGTAGCCAAAAATTCTGAGGCTTTGATGTCATTACCCAAAGAGTCTTTGGCACTGACCCCTCCGCCACTGCCACCTTTTTTGGGGGGGATGAAATAATTAACTATAGGATACAGTGCTCCTAAGACTACTACTCCTGCTGAGCCTGCGGTGAGCAAACTCATAAATTGACGGCGACCCATGCTGGGTACTTCGTTGGGTATTGCGGCTTGACTCATAATTAAATTGATGTAGAAACAGTGATGAGAAATTGGATTAATTCTAAGTTGGGTAATGTAGTTTATTACATTTTGTATATCCCCAATCGATCATAACGATAATCCCTCAGTTTCAGGGATGATTTAGTGCAACAAAATATTAAGTTGATTGCAAATTTGTAACATTATCTAATCAGCGTACGGTGTAGTGCATAGAAATTTCTATTATTCTTAAGATTTGGGTATAAAAATATATGCTGCGATCGCAACTGCCAAAGATTAAGGGCTATCATCTGCTGGGCGTGGCAGGGCGGGGTCAGTTTGGGCGGGTGCTGTGCGCCTATCACATAGCATCTCGTAGCTTAGTGGCACTGAAGGAGTTGGATAAATACCGCTTTCCCACCCATAAACTTCTGCGGGAGTTGCGGTTTTTGATTGGGTTAGACCACCCCAACATAGCCAAATGCTTCACCCTGCTCCACACTGATTTCAATCGCTACTTGGTCTTGGAATACTGCGAGGCAGGCACTCTGCGCGACTTGATGCAGTGCAGTGATTGGCTGACTGGGCGACAGCGTATTCAGTTGGTGATTGATTTGCTCAAAGGTTTGGCATACGCCCATAAACTGCAAATTGTGCATTGTGATGTCAAGCCCGAAAATGTGCTACTGCAACTGGGTGCTGACGGCTGGGTAGTTAAGGTGTCTGATTTTGGCATTGCCCACCTGCAAGCGGAGACGGAACAGCATTCTGGCAGTCGCACGGGTTCTCCAGCTTACATGGCTCCTGAGCGATTTTATGGCAAGTTTTCCCTTAGTTCTGATCTCTATGCGGTGGGTATCATTCTCTATGAGCTGTTTACCCAAGAGCGCCCGTTTCAGGGGTCAGTGGAGGAATTGATGACAGCGCACCTCAATCAGCGACTGCCCAATATAGATAAACTGCCTGCACCTTTGCAAGGTATTGTGCTTAAGGCATTGGCTAAACTGCCCGCCCAGAGGTACGACTCAGCAGAGGCGATGATATTAGCCCTAGAAAAGGCGATCGCCGATTTGCCTAATTTAGACACCCCCTGCGCTCCTGCAACAATTCCTGCGCCTGCTCCCATCTGGCAGTTGCCTGCTCCGATCAATGCTATGACGGCAGTTCCTGAGCAGCGACTGCTGGTGGCGATCGCCAATCAACTGCAGATTATTGATCTAGCTAATCTAGCTGATAAATCGCAGTGGATCAGCCAAAAACTCCTAGTTACGCCGCACTTAATACAGAGCATAGTTCGTGTGGCAGACTACCTATTTGTGCAAACTGGGCAGGCTTTGCTGAGATGCTCGCTCAGTAATCCTAGTGATGCTTTGTCGCTCTATCAGACAAGTCAGGAAAATCGAGAATATACAGTGGTGATCGCTCCTAATGGCTCTTGGTTTGCCATCGCCAGTGGATCGACTCTGGAAATTCGCTCCCTCAGACATCGCAAATCCTGTCAGCTAATTTTGCCTGAACGGGAAATTACTGCCGTGCAAGCCCTTGACAATCATTACTTGATCTGTGCGATCCGCAAACTGAGTGATTCAGCCAATCGCTTGGTATTTCTGACGCGGCGGGGTCATGTCTTGGGCAAATTAGCCCTGCCGCAACCTGCCAAGCAAATTGTCAAGAGCTATACCCCTTACCGTGTGGTGGTGCTACTGGCAACAGCCGTACCTGCGCTTCTGCTGGTGGACTTGCTCCCCTATCGCGCTTTGCGGATTCCGCTTCCTTTCGCACCACGATTTGGCATCGCTACGGTCTGGGGCTATGCGATCGCCAGTGATCTGGTGCTGATGCTCTTAGATTTAATGGGGCAGAGCATTGGGAATATAGAATTTCCTGAGCCAATTGTGGCGGTGGCGGCGATCGGATTGCGTGAACTGGCAGTGGCTGAAGGAGACAAACTATATGTATTTAACATCACAGAGCTGGGGGTTGATTTAATCTTCTAAAACATTGGATTATCATAGAACATAGTTCAGCCTGCTAACGCCAATTTGCTATGGAAGTTACTGCGATCAGTCATGTGCATTTCTATTTAGAAGAAACCGCAAGTTGGCAGAAATGGTTTGAGCAAGTATGGCAATTTCGCACTATAGATGAATATGCTAATCAAACGGAACAAACTGTGGTATTAGCGCAAGGCAAAATTTTACTCTACCTGTCCATGCCATTAACAATTAGTAGCCCAGTAGCCAAATATCTGGATCAACATCCCCCCGGACTAGCAGAAGTGGGATTTATTAGCACCAATCCCATACCGCCCCTGATGATCAATAATGTGAAGCATTTGTTTTATAGCCAGCCCAACTATGTAATTCCTAACTCGCATACTCACCACTTAGTGCATAGCATTGATCATTTAGTGGTTAATGTTCCCTGTGGAGAAATGCTCACAACTGCCCAATGGTATGAAGATAATTTAGGCTTGAAGTGTGGCGATCGCTTTGATATTGCTAGTGCTAATTCTGGTCTGCAAAGTATCGTTTTGCACAATGCCAATCGCCAAGTACAAATCCCCATCAATCAGCCAGTTGATCCCCAATCACAGATTCAAGAGTTTCTGGATAAAAATGGTGGGGCAGGAGTGCAACACCTCGCTTTAGCCACCCAAGATATTCATAGCGCAGTGCAGAAATTAGAAAAATCGGGGGTGAAATTCCTTGCTACTAAACCCAAAATTTTAGTAGAACAACAGTCAAATTCCGCTCTCTTGCAAATATTTACGGAGCCAATTTTTACCCAGCCTACTTTTTTCCTAGAAATTATCGAGCGGCAAGGCGGTGCAGTTGGCTTTGGGGAACGCAATTTCAAGGCATTGTTTGACGCTGTAGAAACGGCGCAGATGGCGAGGCAAAGTTGAAATTAAGTAAGCGGGGGCAGTATGCGCTCAAGGCAGTTCTAGATATTGCCATTCATGGCGATCGCCCTGTATCAGTGAGCCAGATCGCCCAGAGACAAACCATACCTGCACCCTTTCTGGAAAAGATTTTACTTGACCTCAAACAAGCAGGTATCCTCTCAGCAGTCAGGGGTGCGAAAGGGGGCTATGTACTCCAAAAGAATATCAAACAAATCTACTTGGGAGATGTGCTAAACGCTGTAGGCGAGCAGTTAGAAACTAGCGCGCAGGATCATGGAGACTGGTTAGATCAAATACTGCACAAACAACTGCATGCTAAACTGCAAACGCTGATTGGCAGTATCCCCTTGAGTGAAATTTACTATGACTTTTTGAGTTGGCAAGCCCGTCAAAAGCAAGATATAGGTTTTACAATCTAAATTTTGGGCTATTCTATTACAGGTTTTGGCAGTAGTTGTAAATGCAAACAGTTGGGATCATTTTTGGTGGGCAGTCTGGAGAACACGAAGTTTCTATCTCTTCAGCCAAATCAGTCTGTCAGGCGCTGGGGCAGGACTTGGCGCATAAGTATCGTGTCCAGCCGTTTTACATTGCCAAAAATGGGGCTTGGGCAGATCGGCAGACCACCGCTCTGGCTTTGGATTCGGGGCGATCGCAGACAGTAGAGCAATCCCATGTGGTTGAGGTTTTAGCAGAATTATTGACGGTGGATGTGGTCTTTCCCGTTCTGCACGGTCCCTATGGCGAGGACGGCAAAGTGCAGGGCTTGCTGGAAATGCTGGGTATTAAATATGTGGGCAATGGGGTGTTGGCATCGGCGGTGGGCATGGACAAAATCACCATGAAATCCCTATTTGCCCAAGCGGGACTGGCGCAGGTCAAGTATCTGCCCCTACTTGCCAACCAATGGCAGAGAGAACCAGACAGCTGGTGCGAACAGATCGAGATTGAGCTGGGCTATCCCGCCTTTGTCAAACCATCTAACCTCGGTTCATCGGTGGGAATTTCCAAAGTGCGCGATCGCCAACAATTAATTACCGCCATTGATCTGGCTCTGCAATTTGACCAGCGCATCATCATCGAGCAGGGGCAGACCGTGCGGGAGATCGAGTGCGCTGTTTTGGGCAATGATCGCAGTCTGCACACCTCTTGTGTAGGGGAAGTTACCTATCAGAGCGACTTTTATGACTACGCAACCAAATACACCGCAGGTATGGCACAGTACATTGTCCCCGCCCTAATCCCGCCCGCCGTAGAGCAAGCGGTCAAAAATATGTCCGTCAAAGCCTTTCAAGCGATCGCTGGTCGGGGATTAGCACGAGTAGATTTCTTTTACATCGAGTCCAGTGCCACCGTACTGATCAATGAGATCAATACCATGCCTGGGTTTACAGCCACTAGCGGCTATCCTAAGTTTTGGCAGAAATCGGGGATCAATTTTCCAGACCTGTGCGATCGCTTGGTGTGCCTAGCGCTGGAGGGATAAGCCAGATAGCTCGCCCCTAGGCTTCAGCACCAA
>Ga0272446_1003563_pt1 | contig 19450 bp, 16 predicted proteins | sample YNPCB0061_FD_194587 | JGI IMG/M metagenome (GOLD analysis project Ga0272446, IMG submission 194587) | Hot spring microbial mat communities from Yellowstone National Park, WY, United States - YNP-CB-006-1 | ecosystem: Environmental > Aquatic > Thermal springs > Hot (42-90C) > Sediment | place...
ACGGGGCGAGCCAATGCTTCCCTGCTGGATCGGGTGCAGGTGGAATACTATGGCGCACCTACTCCTCTGAAGTCTCTGGCAAATATTTCTACGCCTGATGGCTCCACAATCCTGATCCAGCCTTTTGATCGCTCAGTGATGGCGGCGATCGAGCGGGCAATATCGGAATCGGATTTAGGACTAACTCCCAACAATGACGGGGGGGCAATTCGTCTGAACATTCCGCCTCTGACCACCGAGCGGCGCAAGGAGTTGGCAAAAACGGTGGCGAAACTGGCGGAAGAGGGCAAGGTGAGTGTGCGCAATATCCGCAGAGATGCGATCGACAGCATTCGCAAGCTGGAAAAGAGCAAGGAACTATCGGAAGATGAATCCAAAAAGCAACAGGAACAGGTAGACAAGTTGGCGGAGAAGTACATCAAAAAAGTTGAGCAAATCTCTGCCGACAAAGAAAAAGAGATCATGTCTCTCTGAGATGCACAGGGTTATCCTTCTCTAGTAGCGCCAGCCAAAATATGGAGTTATATTAGATCAATAAGTTTTATCTGAGTGAACTATGAATCCAATTCTACAAACCAAAATTGAAGGACAGATCAAGAGCGATCGCATCGTTTTGTATATGAAAGGTACGCCCCAACAGCCGCAGTGTGGTTTTTCGGCGGCAACGGTGCAAGTTTTGCAATCCCTTGGGCATAAATTTACCAGCTTTGACATTTTGCAAGACCCAGAACTGCGCCAAGGAATGAAGGAATTTTCCAACTGGCCCACCTTTCCGCAAGTGTATATTGATGGGGAGTTTGTTGGCGGTTGTGATATTGTGCTGGAACTGCACCAGCGGGGTGAACTTGCCCAAATGCTCGCTAGTTAGAGTTCGCCAAAGCCTTTCTTCTTCTTTTTCTTTTTGCCATAGAGATTTGCGCCCGCAGGCGGTTGGTTGCCTTGGGGAGGCATCAAGGGCATCCGCCCTTGCCCCATCTGTTGCATCATAGACCGCATTTTTTGGAAGTCGGCTACTAGCTTAGTGACATCTTGGGTTTGGTAGCCAGAACCTCTGGCGATGCGCTGTTTGCGGCTAGGACTGCGTGCCACTAATTCAGGGTCTTGGCGTTCTTGCTTGGTCATGGAGTTGATCATCGCCTCCACCCGCTTTAATTGTTTCTCTGCCTCTTGCAGTTGGCTGTCGGTGACTTTCATGCCTGGGATCATTTTCAACAGACCGCCAAAAGAACCCATACTTTTCATCATGCGGGTATTTTTCAGGAAGTCATCGAAGTCAAATTTGGCTGACAGGATTTTTTCTTGGAGCTTTGCCGCATCAGCCAGATCGATCTCCTCCTGTGCTTTTTCCACTAGGGTAAGCACATCCCCCATACCCAAAATGCGGGAAGCCATACGCTCGGGATAGAAGGGTTGCAGAGCCTCGACTTTTTCCCCTACGCCAATAAACTTGATCGGTTGCCCCGAAATATGGCGTACTGACAGCGCCGCCCCACCCCTTGTGTCGCCGTCTAACTTAGTGAGGATTGCCCCAGTGATGCCAATTTCTGCGTGGAAGGTGCGGGTGAGGTTTGCCGCCTCCTGCCCAGTCATAGCATCGACTACTAACAGGACATCGTGGGGGTTAATCGCTTGCTTGATGCGCGCTAGTTCTGCCATCATGTCCGCGTCGATCTGGAGCCGCCCCGCCGTGTCCACAATCACGGTGTCAATGCCTGTACTGCGGGCGTGCTCTACTCCCTGCTGGGCGATCGCCACAGGATCGGCATCTGTACCGAGGCTAAATACGGGGACATCAATTTGTTTGCCCAAAGTAATTAACTGATTGATTGCCGCAGGACGATAGACATCAGCCGCCACCAACAAACTAGAACGATTCTGCTTGCGCAGGTGCAAAGCTAATTTAGCCGTAGCTGTGGTTTTCCCAGTTCCCTGCAAGCCTGCCATCAGCACCACAGTGGGCGGGTTCTCAGCCTCTGCGAGGGGCACATTGGCTGAACCCATAAGCTGGACTAGCTCGTCATAGACGATTTTGATGAACTGCTGATCGGGACGGATTTTGGCAATGACCTCAGCCCCCAGTGCTTTTTGGGTGATGTTGGCAACCACTTCTTTGACCACTTGCAGATTGACATCTGCCTCCAGCAAAGCACGGCGTACCTCCCTGACAGCGGACTGGATGTTACTTTCGCTGATCTTGTCCTGCCCCCGCATTTTTTTCCATGCGGCTTCAAACTTCTCGGCAATTTCATCAAACATGAGCGTTCCCAGTTCAGAGTATTTCTGATTCTATCAGGCATTACCCATAGCGATCCCCGCCACCAACATTCCTAGTACTAAGAATGGCTGGGCGCTGGCTTGGTACTTGACATCATTTTTTAGGGGATCGCGCAGGAAATACATATCTTGAAAGGTAATTTGCGGGATCACCAATAGCACCACCAAACTCGCCAACAGATTCTGCCCCAAGCTCACTAAGTACAGGGCAATGCCAATCTGAAACACATCGATCATCACCGCGGCAATCAGTGCCGCTTTGGCAGGACCAAACATCACGGGCAGAGATTTTAAGCCAAAGGCGCGATCGCCCTCGATGCTCTTAAAATCATTGACCACAGCGATCCCCAACCCCGCCAAGCTATAGAACATAGTCACAGCCACAACTTGCCAAGTCAATTCGCCAAACAGAGCATGTCCTGCACACCACGGCAGGGCGATGTAGCTTGCGCCCAAGGCGTAGTTGCCCAGCCAGCCATTTTGCTTCAGTTTCAGGGGTGGGGCGGAATAGATATAGGCAATCAATGCCCCAAAAACAGCGATCGCCGTAATGCTAAAAAACTTATGCCCTACAGCTATATCCAGAGCCAGCGCCAGCGCCAAACCCGCCAGCAACAGAATGATGATTTGGGCAATCACCTGAGGCAAGGGGATCGCTCCTGAGGGAATGGGGCGGTAGGGTTCATTGATAGCATCGATGTCGCGATCAAAATACTCATTCAGAGTTTGGGTGTAGCCTGCCATCAGCGGTCCCGACAACAGCATACAGGCGGCGGCGGTCATTACATTCTGCCATGTCCAAGTGTAATTGCCCGAAGAAGCCGCCCCGCAGACTACGCCCCAAATCAGGGGAATCCAAGTGATCGGCTTCATTAACTGCAAGCGGATTTTCCAGATGGCAGTTTCTTTGACATCTGCTCCTTTCATGCCCAAGAGCTGGCGGGTGCGGGCTGAGTTCAGGGCGGATTCAGCGTTGGGTTCAGACATGGATGCTGTGCTTAGTTAGGCTAGATGGTAATTCTGCTCCAATCATAGCCTAAACCTCAGTCGGCGCATCACAGGTAACGGGCGATCGCCGCACGCAGTTCACTTTTTTGTTTCATGCCCCGCAGTTCCTCCAGCTTGTCTTTGTTTTTGAAAAACTGAATAGTGGGTGTACCAATCACCCCCGCTGACTGGGCAATTTCAGGGTCAACTGTGATGTCGATATTGACTACGCAAATTTTGCCCACAAACTCATCGGTGACTTTTTTCAAGATCGGCTTCAACACATGGCAGGGACCGCAGGTGGGAGCAGAGTAGAACACCATAATCAGCTTGTCGGTGCTGTGGTACAGCTTGCGTAGCGCAATACTACCTGCGTAGTAGGTTTGGTCATCGGTAATTTCGCCGACCTCCTGAGTTGGGGTAGGGGCGGGTGGCTCTGCCTTAGCCTCTGCCACTTTCGGTGCACTGGCGACCACTTCTCCTAAACCTTGGGCAGATAGCCAGCGCTCTGCCTCCAATGCCGCCATACAGCCACTGCCTGCCGCTGTAACCGCTTGGCGATATTCATGGTCTTGCACATCGCCGCAGGCAAACACTCCCGCCACGCTGGTGCGGGTGGACTTCCCGCGAGTGACAATGTAGCCTGTCTCATCTAACTCTAGCTGTCCCACAAACAAGTCGGTGTTGGGCTTGTGCCCGATGGCATAAAACAGTCCACCGATAGGCAGTTCGTACTCGGCTTTGGTAACTGTATTTTGCAGTTTGACCGCTGTTAGCTTGCCATTGCCCAGCACATCTACAGGGGCAGTCTGCCAATGCACTTGAATTTTGGGATGGGACAACACCCGATCTTGCATCACCTTGCTGGCGCGCATCTGATCCCGCCTCACTAGCAAGTGTACCTTACTGCCATACTTCGTCAAAAAGATGGCTTCCTCGGCGGCGGTATCGCCACCGCCCACCACCGCTAGTTCTACCCCCCTAAACATGGGAGCCGCTCCATCACAAATAGCACAGGCGGAAATGCCCCGATTCCAAAAATCCGCCTCGTGGGGCAGGTTGAGCCGCTTGGCTGTCGCCCCCGTAGCAATGATCAGGGCGTGTGCCTGCAGTTCCACATTGGGCGATCGCACCACAAATGGACGCTGACTCAAGTCCACCGCCATCACATCTTCGGTAATCAGTTCTGCGCCGCAGTGTTCCGCCTGCTGTTTCATGCGCCCCATCAACTCGGGTCCCATAATGCCTGTAGGAAAACCAGGGAAGTTTTCCACTTCCGTAGTGGTCATCAACTGCCCCCCAGGGATACCCCCCGCCTGAAACCCCTCAAATACGATGGGCTGTAAGTTTGCCCGTCCCGCATAAATTGCCGCTGTGTAGCCCGCAGGACCTGAGCCAATGATGACGACATTTGCTATTTTCATGAAGTTTATCCATACTCATACTGACTTCAGTTTACTTTATCAGGAAATGTAGCAAAATTAAGTAAGTCTGCAGATAGAAAAAGAAAAACTGCAACAATCAGCAATTTATGATATTTTGGTAGATGGCGCAGACACACCTCTAGGTTTCAGCAGGTTGGGCGTCAGCGTCTTACAAACAAATTTTGTTAATTTCTAGAGGTTGTAAATCCCCATGTCTGTGCGTCTCTATGTTGGTAACTTACCCCCCGAGCTAGATCGTCAAGCTCTGGAAAAAATCTTTCATGAGTCTGGTGAGTCTGTCTCGCTGAAGGTGATTACTGATCGCAAGACGGGCAAATGTCGTGGTTTTGGATTTGTGACCGTGGAGACCTCTGATGTGGCTAACGCTGTCATCGAGAAGTTCAACGGCTTTGACTTTAATGGAGCGGTGCTTAAACTGGAGGTTGCCTTACCCCGCAATGGTAAATCTGAGGGGTCAGAGCAGACTGAGGCGACTGAAGCTACGCCTGCTCCAGTGCGTAATGTACCCAAACCATCTCTGCGCTCTGCGCGTTTTGACATTCAGACCGATGTGGCGGTGAATACGGAAGAGCGCCCTGCTCGCAAGGAAAATGCTAAGCGCAGTGAGCGGCGCAATAAGTCCCGCAAGCAAAATAGCCAGCGCCCTGCTACTACTTTGAGCTATGCTGACACTCCTGATGCGCACCAGCCCGATCCCCGTTGGGCACAGGAACTCGCGCAGCTGCGTCAAAGACTACTGGATGCTCAAGCTGTGAAATAAGCCGTGAATTAAAGGATCAACCCTATCATTATCGATAAAGGTGCACTGGTTGAATTTCGGGATAACGGCGATCGCTGTTTGGGGGTAGTAGATCGTCCTGAGGGTAAAAAATTTTGGCAGGTAATCGACCAGCGGGGCAGTAGCCATCAGGTGAAACTAGGAGACATCAGCTTTGTCGTGCCAGCAATTAACCTCAACAGCTATCTAAAAATTGGTGATTTTTGGCGGGAAGTCGAACCCCTACTCGATCCCAGCGGTATGGAGTTGGCTTGGGAACTTTTTGCGAGCGAAGCCCATGCCATCACTGTCCACGAATTGGCAGAATTTCTCTTTTCCCAAACCTCTGCCCCTGCGCTCTATGCGGCACATTATTTGTTGAGTCAAGATAAGCTGTACTTCAAATGCAAGGGCGATCGCTATGAACCCCGTTCCGCCAGTCAAGTTGAGTCTTTGCGCCATCAACAGCAGTTAGAGCAAGAAAAAGCCCAACAACAGCGATTATTTTGGCAGAAACTTAGGGAACGCCTACAAGGACAGGAAATCACTTGGAACGACAGCGATCAGCAGAGGCTTCAGCCTTTGATTAACTATGCTCTGCACGGCGAAGCATCCCCACACAAAAGCTTAGCTCAAGAACTACTGGCACAGCTCCACCGCCCCAAGCATGAGCAAGCCGCCTTTGAGCTGTTGGTGGATTTGGGTATTTGGTCGATTCATGAAAATCTGGCATTATTGCGCAGTAATGTCCCCTGTGCCTTCAGTGGGCAATTGCTTGCCTACGCAGAAACCCTGCTCCAGTCTGCCCCAGTTGATAGTGTGGAGCGGTGGGACTTGACCCACCTGCAAGTCTATACCATTGATGATGCCACCACCCGTGAGATTGACGATGGTCTGAGTTGGGATGGGGTTAAACTGTGGATTCACATCGCCGATCCCACCCGCTGGATTACCCCCAACGATCCCCTAGAGCGCGAAGCACGGCAGAGGACGACAAGCATTTATCTGCCTACAGGGACAATTTGTATGTTCCCCCCCTTGTTGGCTGAGGGGCTGATGAGCTTAGTGCAGGGGCAGAAGTGCCATGCCCTGTCCTTTGGGGTGGAATTGGATGCAGAAGGGGCGATCGCCAACTACGAAATTTGCCCTAGCTACATTGTGCCCACCTATCGCCTCACCTACGAGGATGTCAATCAGCTATTGGAATTGGGAGTAGAGCAGGACTTAACGGCGATCGCCGAATTAGCCCGCCGCCGCAGTCAGTGGCGCAGTGCCCAAGGAGCCATCAACATCAACCTGCCCGAAACCCAAATCAAGGTCATTGATCAGGGGGCGGAGATCGCCTTAGAAATGCAACAAAACACCTTTGCTAGGCAGTTGGTGGCTGAGATGATGATCCTTGCTGGCGAAGTCGCCGCCACCTATGCCCATGCTCAGCAAATTCCCATTCCCTACCGCACCCAAAGCGCTCCCGATCTGCCTTCCCAAGAGAAACTAGCACAACTGCCCCCCGGGGTAGTGCGGGATTTTGCCATCTGTCGCTGTATGACCAAAGGAGAGATGAGTATTTACCCTGCGCCCCACGCTGGTTTGGGGCTGTCGCTCTACACCCAAGCCACTTCGCCCATCCGCCGCTACACCGATCTCCTAGTGCACTGGCAGATCAAGGCACACCTGTCGCAACAAACCCTGCCCTTTAGTGCTGAACAGGTGGATATGCTACTCAAAGGACTGGAACCAGCGATCGCCACCGCTACTCAACTGGAACGCCAAACCCAGCGGTATTGGACATTGGAATACCTGCGCCGTCAGCAGGGGCAAGTGTGGCAAGTGGTGTTATTGGACTGGTTGCGGGAGCAGGACAAACTAGGGCTAATTTTCTTCCAAGACCTCGGGCTAAAACTACCGATGCGCTTCAACCGCAGTGTTGCCATTGGTGAAGTATTGCGGGTGCAGGTCAGCGAAGTAAATCCCCGCCAAGATATAATTACCTTCGCTGAAGTATCCAGTGAATAGCCCAAGACCGATGTACTCAAGAAGCAGTAGCAGTTTACACTAGAAGTAGTGCTTGAACAAAACAGACAGTGGCTTTAAGTGTCGGCATTCTTGGTCTGGGAACAGTGGGGAGCGGTGTGGTGCAAATCCTGCTCACCCCAGAAGGACGCAGTCCCCTACTGCAGGGGGTAAGAATTGCTAGGGTGGGGGTGCGCGATCGCCAAAAAACTCGCCCCGTAGCCCTGCCCCCTGAAATCTACACCGATGACTTAGAGAGCATTGTCAGCGATCCCAGCATTGATGTGGTAATCGAGGTGATGGGGGGATTAGAACCTGCGAGAAGCCTCATCCTCAAGGCGATCGCCCACAAAAAGTCCGTAATCACCGCCAACAAAGCAGCCCTCTCTCGGTTTGGTGACGAGATATTCACCTCTGCCAAGGAACACGGCGTATATGTGATGCTAGAAGCCGCCGTAGCAGGGGGTATCCCCGTAATCCAAACTCTCAAGCAGAGCCTAGGCGCTAACCGCCTCAGCGAAGTGATGGGGATCATCAACGGCACGACCAACTACATCCTGACTCAGATGCAACAGCGGGGGGAAAGTTTTGACCAAGCCCTAGCTACCGCCCAAGCCCTTGGCTATGCCGAAGCCGACCCCACCGCCGACATCGATGGACTGGATGCCGCCGACAAAATTGCCATCCTCGCCAGTCTTGCCTTTGGCGATCGCCTGAGACTAGAAGACATCTACTGCGAAGGCATCCGCCACATCACCACACCCGACATGCAGTATGCCCAAGAGCTGGGCTACACCATCAAATTGCTGGGCATTGCCAAAAGTACCGAAATCGGCATTGATGTCAGGGTACACCCCGCCTTGATCCCCAGCCATTCCAGCCTCGCTAACATTCACGGCGTTACCAATGCCATTAGAATTGTCGGCGATCCCCTCGGCGAAATTGTGCTTTCGGGACCTGGCGCAGGCTCAGGGGCGACCGCTAGCGCTGTTGTGGCAGATTTACTTAATTTAATAGCCACCAAAGGTGGAGTCTTCAACCCCCTGATGGGTTGCTTGCATGATGGCTATGCCAAAATTAGCCCCATTGCCAATTTACAGACGCAATACTACCTCAGGGCGATCGCCCGTGATGTGCCCGGAGTAATTGGCGAAATCGGCGGTGTTCTGGGCAGACAGGGCGTCAGCATCCGCACCATTCTGCAAAAGGACATTCACTCTAACCTAGCGGACATTGTGATTATGACGCAAACCGTCAGAGAAGGGCAATTTCAGGAAGTAGTGGATGAAATGCGCCACCTGCCTGAGATCGAGTCCGTACCTACCGTGATCAGAGTGGTGTCTTAGAATTTTGTCCCTCACCCGACTCGGCAGAGGGCAGTTTAGATGCGTTAGGGAAACTAACGCCCATCGCCTCAAAGGCATTAGTTAAGCGTGGCAAAGGAGGAAACTTACTTAGGTGGTCGGCGGCGTTGCAAAAAGTCGGGAATATCTAAACTAGGCTTGCCCAGCTTGATCTCAGTAGTGGGTGGAGGCGAGGATAAAGTAGGGCTGGCAGAGGGAGACGGGCTAAAAGAAGAGAGTGGCTTTTTCATCTGCGGCGGCAAGTTAGCTTCACTAGAGGATTTGGAGGCAAAGCCAGTGGCAATCACCGTAATTCGCACCTCTCCTGACAGTTTTTCATCAATCACCGCCCCAAAAATAATATTGGCATCCTCATCTACCACCTCATAGATGGCGTTTGCCGCCTCATTCACCTCATACAAGGATAGATCGCTACCGCCCGTAATGCTGAATACCACCCCGCTGGCTCCGTCAATGGAGCCCTCCAGCAAGGGCGAAGAAATTGCCGTAATCGCCGCCTCCCTTGCCCGCGACTTGCCCGTGCCAATGCCGATCCCCATCATCGCAGAACCCGCATCCGCCATAATGGAGCGGATGTCCGCGAAGTCCACATTGATCAAGCCCGGGATGGTAATAATGTCGGAAATACCCTGCACCCCCTGCCGCAGGACATCATCAGCTAAACGGAACGCCTCTTGCATAGGGGTTTCCTGCCCTGCGACAGCCAGCACCTTTTCGTTGGGGATCACGATCAGGGTATCCACCCGCTGCGCCAATGAAGCGATCCCCTCCTCTGCCTGTTTACTGCGCCGCCTGCCCTCAAAGGGGAAGGGTTTGGTGACCACACCTACGGTCAATGCTCCCGCCTCTTTAGCGATTTCTGCCACGATCGGTGCCGCTCCAGTGCCTGTGCCGCCACCCATGCCAGCGGTGATAAACACTAAGTCTGCCCCCTCGATCGCATGGCTGAGTTCATCACGGGACTCCTCGGCGGCTTTTTGTCCGATAGATGGGTTGCCACCTGCACCCAAACCCCGTGTCACCTTTTGCCCCAGTTGGAAGCGTTTGCTGGCGGCTGATTGTAGTAGAGCCTGAGCATCAGTATTGACCGACCAGAACTCCACACCACTGATGCCACTGGCAATCATCCGGTTGACCGCATTACTACCACCGCCGCCCACGCCGATTACTTTGATTTTGGCAACGCTACCCAACATAATGTTATCTCTAGCTTCTACTCCAAGCGGCTGCTTATTCATACCATTGTCAACACTGTGGGAGTAACTTGAGGGAATGGCAGAATAATTGTTCGCTTCTGTTATGTTCTCATTGATCTGCACTACAGTATCCTCGCTCTTTGACTTTTTTAGGTTACTCGTTCCCGCTAATTCAGTTATTGCAGTTGCCTCAGCTGTTGATGACTTTTAATAGATAACACTATTTTCGTTTATTTAGCTTAAAATATTCGATAAATTAGTCTAAGTTTGTCTCTTTGGCAACTAAAAAAATTTAGCGGAAAACCGCTCAAAATGGCATTAGTTTCAATAATCCTAAGTAATTCTTAAGAATAGGCAAGAGCAAATCCGCCATTTGGCTTAGTTAAAACAGCCTAGCGATTCGGCTTGATGGTTTGGGCGATGGGAGCAGAAGGGTCTCTCAGGTCAAAAAAACTAATGCTTTTGCGGTCGATGGTGGCTGGCAGTTGTCTGAGATTGGCGATCGCCTGTAGTTGTACAGCAAATAACTCAGGGCGATAGCTTCCACAGTGCATCATGCCCAATTCGGTGATCAGAATCAGATTTTGCGGATTGCGGGCATCCACCTGTTGAATGGGTACGGGACTGGTCAGCAGTTGCTGATACAACTCTGTCCACTGCGCTATGGGGCGATCGCTCGGTTCCAAAACCGTCAGCGACGGTCTGGGTATATTGCTAGGGTAACTGGTTTGCGGGAGCCAAACGCCGTACTTATCTAAGTATCCCACCTGCCCTTGCCTGCTGGATACTGCCACAGGGAGCCGCTCCTTGACCTCGATGGTCAGCCGCGCAGGAAGCACACTGCGGGACACCACGACTTGCTCTAGGGGGGCGAAAGTTTGCAACTGAGTGGCGATCGCTTGGGGATCGATCTGGAAGATGGATTGGGGATAGCGGACAGGGACAATAGCTTGTAGTTCTGGGGTAGGGATATAGCGATTGCCGATCACTACAATTTGCTCTGGGCTACGCAGATGCCATTCCTGCCCCTGAGAGACCCACAGTGTTAAGGCAGTTACTGCACTCACAGCCAAAAACTGCCACAGCTTTTGCAATAACTGTAGCTGTTTTTGTTGACGGATGTGGCGGCGGCGTTGGCTAAAGTCTGGCATAGCTTAAGTGTATAGGAAGCTACACCAGCCCAGTTTAGGGATCAACTGAGGGGCTACTGTGAAACTGCCGCTCTAGCATATCAATAATTTCAGCGCGTTTCTTGGCATCGCCGACCTGTTCTGAAAGCGGCAAAGTGCGATCAATGGTAGAACTAGCAGAGCTTTGGTGCTGTTTGTATCCTGCCAGTAGGCGCAGTGCTTTGGCAAAAAATAGCACCGCCCCAGCAATTAGCAGGGCAGACACTGCAATATAGATGAGGACGGCAATAATCATAATTTGACCTTGTGCTAACCAGTATGGGTTGAATACACAATAAATGACCCACTGGGAATTTTCAATCTCTACATTCCTAAGAAAGTCTTACAATCAGCTAGCGTTTATTTATGATAATAAGTGTAAGAATTAGCCATTGACACCGAGCAACTATGTACGAACAGGGTAATATCAGTATCCACACCGATAATATCTTCCCGATCATCAAAAAAGCGTTGTACTCAGAACGGGATATTTTTCTGCGGGAACTGATCTCCAACAGTGTTGATGCCATTAGTAAACTGAAAATGCTAGTTTCGGCGGGGGAAGTGCAGTCTGCCCCCGAGCCTCAGATCAGCGTGATCGTGGACAAAGAAGCCAAAACTATTGCGGTGAGCGATACTGGGTTGGGCATGACCGCTGACGAAGTTAAGAAATATATCAATCAGGTGGCATTTTCTAGCGCTGAAGAGTTTATTCAGAAATACTCAGCCAGTGCGGGAGAGCAGGGCATCATCGGACATTTTGGCTTGGGTTTCTATTCCGCCTTTATGGTGGCAAGCAAGGTGGAAATTCAGAGTTTGTCCTGTCGCGAAGGAGCGCAGGCAGTGCATTGGCAGTGTGATGGCACGACTACTTTTACCCTAGATGATGGCGATCGCACCACAGTAGGTACAACGGTCATCCTGCATATCCAAGACGATGCGGTGGAATTCCTAGATGAAGCCGAGATCAAGCGCATTGTCAAAAAATACTGCGATTTTATGCCTGTTCCCATCAAGTTAAAGGGGGAAACCATCAATAAGCAGGTGTCCCTCTGGGATAAATCGCCCAATGCTATTACCAAAGATGAATACTTAGAATTCTATCGCTACCTCTATCCCTTTCAAGAAGACCCCCTATTCTGGATTCATCTGAATACGGATTATCCCTTTGTGCTCAAAGGAATTCTTTATTTTCCTAAAATTAAGCAGGACATAGACCCCAACAAGCCGCAGATCAAGCTCTACAGCAATCATGTGTTTGTTAGCGACAACTGTGAGGAAGTAATTCCCAAATTCCTTCTGCCCTTGCGCGGGGTGATTGATAGCACTGATATTCCGCTGAATGTTTCTCGGAGCTTTCTGCAAGGCGATCGCCGTGTCAGGCAAATTCAGGATTACATTGCCCGCAAAGTGGCGGATCATCTAAGCAAGATGTATCGTGATCAGCGGACAGAATTCATCAAGTGCTGGGCAGACATCAGTATTTTTATGAAGTTCGGCTCTATGAACAATGACAAATTCTACCAGCAGGTCAAAGATATTATGATCTATCCCACCACCTATAAACAGGAGGGAGAAGATAGTGGTTTCACCACCTTGCAGGACTATCTGGAGCGTACTAAAGAGAAGCAGAATAATAAAGTCTTTTATACTTCTGATGCCTCAGCCCAAGCCACCTATGTGGATTTATACAAATCGCAAGGATTTGAGGTGCTGACCTTTGATTCTTTCATCGACAATCACTTCATTCACTTTTTGGAAGACCAATACAAAGATGTGAAATTCGCTCGAGTAGATGCGGACATTGATGAGAAGCTGATTGATAAAGAAAAGAACACAGAGATCATTGATCCTAAAACTAATCAAACCCCGAGCGATCGCCTGCAAAATATCTTTCGTAATGCCCTCAACCAACCTCACCTCAAGATTCGCACTGAATCTCTCAAAGGCAGTGATTCTGCACCCCCTGCGGTGATTTTGCTATCTGAATTGCAAAGGCGCATTCTGGAGATGTCCGCCCTCATGCAACAAAAAGAAGTAGTGTTCCCCGATGACCACACCCTACTGGTGAATACCTCCCATCCACTGGTGCAGAACCTATTGAAGTTGGAGCAAGGGCAGATTATTACCAGTGCCTCTGGCACCAAGTCCAACGATACCATACAACTACTGTGCCAGCACATTTACGATCTGGCGCTCATGGCACACAAGCGATTTGAGGGAGAGGAAATTAAACAATTTCTGGATCGCTCACAAAAAGTTCTCACCTTACTCACGGCACGCTGATGTTAGATACAGTCCCGCCCAATGATGTAAATGCTGATGTCAATCCTGAAGACATTGCTCCTGATGATGTGGAGATGTCCCTCTTTGATCACCTAGAGGAACTGCGCCAGCGCATTTTCTATAGCCTTCTGGCAGTGCTGGCAGGGGTGATTGGCTGTTTTGTGATTGTCAACAAAATCGTGGCGCTGTTGGAAGTGCCTGCGAAAGGAGCTAAGTTTCTGCAACTTGCCCCAGGGGAATACTTTTTTGTGTCGCTGAAAGTAGCTGGCTACAGTGGCTTACTGCTGGCAAGTCCCGTAATTCTCTATCACCTTGTGCGCTTTGTCCTGCCTGGGCTGACGCGCCGCGAACAGAAGTTAGTGGCTCCCATCGTTTTCGGTTCTACCATTCTCTTTGGTGCGGGGTTGGTCTTTGCCTATGTACTGCTCATTCCTGCGGCGCTCAACTTCTTTATTAGCTACGGCGGCGATGTGGTGGAACAGTTGTGGTCGATTGACCGCTATTTTGAATTTGTGTTGTTACTGCTGTTCAGCACAGGTTTAGCCTTCCAAATCCCCGTAGTGCAGGCACTGCTGGCGGCGGTGGGAATTATTTCCTCTGAGAAAATGCTGGCGGGCTGGCGTTATGTGGTACTAGGAGCAGTAGTATTAGGAGCAGTACTCACTCCCTCCACCGATCCTGTTACCCAGTCTTTGCTGGCGGGGGCGGTGGGCTTGCTCTATTTTGGTGGCATTTTACTGGTAAAACTGATGGGGAAATAGATGGGCAAGTCAATCATTCTCTATGATACGACTCTGCGTGATGGCACTCAGCGGGAGGGCTTATCCGTTTCGGTGGAGGACAAACTGCAAATCGCGCGCCTGCTGGACAGTTTGGGCATTCAATTCATTGAGGGCGGCTGGCCTGGAGCCAACCCCAAGGATATCGAGTTTTTTGAACTATTGCGGCAGCACCCCCTACAACAGGCGGAATTGGTGGCTTTTTGCATGACGCGCCGTGTGGGAATCAAGGCTAGGCAAGATAAGGCATTTGCCCCGATCCTTGCCGCGCAAACTAAGTGGATTACGGTGGTGGGCAAGTCATGGGATTTGCATGTCACCGAGGGCTTGCGCACGGAATTGGCAGAAAATCTTGCCATGATTGCCGATACGATTGCTTACTTAAAGAGTTGCGATCGCCAGATTCTCTATGATGCCGAGCATTGGTTTGATGGCTATCGTGCCAACCCCGACTATGCTCTGGCAACCCTGCAAACCGCTTACCAAGCTGGGGCGGACTGGTTGGTGTTGTGTGATACCAATGGTGGGGTATTGCCCGATGAAATTGCTCAAGTGGTAGCAAGAGTGAAACAGGAGTTTCCCCATGCCAAACTGGGCATTCACACCCACAACGATTCTGGGGTGGCGATCGCCAATGCCATCGCCGCTGTGCAGGCTGGGGCAGAAATGGTGCAGGGAACGATCAACGGCTATGGGGAGCGGTGCGGCAATGCCAACCTCTGCGCCGTAATTCCCAATTTGCAGTTGAAGCTAAACTACCATTGCATCAGCCCTGAGCAGTTACGGCAGTTGACCCATATTTCCCGCCAAGTTAGCGAAATCGTCAATCTTGCCCCTGATGATCATGCGCCGTTTGTGGGGCTATCCGCCTTTGCCCATAAGGGCGGAATGCATGTCAGTGCGGTGCAACGCAATCCCATTACCTACGAACACATCGATCCGCAAGCGATCGGCAATGTGCGGCGCATTGTGGTATCGGAGCAGGGGGGAGCGAGTAATATCCTCTCCAAAGCCGCCAACTTTGGCATTCAGTTGGCTAAACACGACTCCGCCTGTCGCCATATTGTTGAAAAAATTAAGGAACTGGAGAAAGTTGGCTACCAGTTTGAAGCCGCCGAAGCTAGTTTTGAACTGTTGATGCGAGAGGCTGTGGGACAGCGATCGCATTTTTTTCAGGTGATTACCTTCCAAGTGCACTACACCCACGGCGAAAGCAGTTCCCTAGCCACGGTCAAGGTGGCAGTAAAAGACCAGATCAAGCTCACCTGCGCCGAAGGAAATGGACCCGTGTCCGCGCTTGATTCTGCTCTGCGTCAGGCGTTAGTGGAATTCTATCCTGCGATCGCCCAATTCCATCTCACCGATTACAAAGTGCGGATTCTCAACAGTAATTCTGGCACTAATGCCACTACAAGAGTGTTAATTGAATTTTCCAATGGCGATCGCCGCTGGACTACGGTAGGAGTTTCTACCAATATCATTGCCGCTTCCTGTGAGGCATTGATTGAAGGATTGGAATACGGTTTGTTACTCACTAACTAGGTTGTATTCTCTGAGAAACTTAGCGCTGTCTTCGGGCAGAGCGGTGTTGATATACATCCCACTACCTAGCTCAAACCCCGCAATGCGGCTGACATGGGGCACGATCGCCAAATACCAATGGAAGTATTCCGTATCTCGTTCGCCTGTGGGACTGGAGCGGATAGTAAAGTTATAGTCGGGATTGCCGAGGGCAAAATAGAGCTTGGCGAGAACGATTTTGAGAATTTTCGCAAAATCCGCCATCTCAGCGTCAGTGATGTCCTCAAAAGAGGAAGTGTGCCGCAGGGGAAATATCCAAGTATGGAAGGGAGACAGGGCGGCATAGGGAATGAATGCGGTAAAAAATTCTGTCGTAGCAATAATGCGATCGCCAGTGTGCAGTTCATCAGCGATGGTATCGCAAAACAGACAACTGCCGTGATCATCAAAATAGCGAATCGCTTCATCCACCCGCATTCTGAACTGAAACGGCACAATGGGCAGTCCTGCCAGTTGGGAATGGGGATGTTCTAAAGAAGTGCCAGCCCTGACACCGTGATTTTTGAAGATGACGATCGCTTCAATGCGATTATCTTGGCGAATTTGACGATAGCGACAGCGAAAGGCGCTGATCAATCGCTCTATTTGCGCAAATTCCATCAGGGCAAGGGTTTGATTGTGGAGCGGATGCTCGATAATCACCTCATGATAGCCCACTCCTGTGATGGAGCGGTGTAAGCCGTCCGTATGGCGAATCCGTTTGCCTGTCCGCGAGAGAGCGGGATATTTGTTGGTGGTTACTCGCACCTGCCAGCCATGTTCATCAGCAATGCGTAAAGTTTCTAAAGTTCCATCATTCTCATTGCCTACACAAAAAGGACAGTTAGGTTTGTATGCAGGCAAGTCAACCGTTTGATGCACCTCAGCGAACTCGTGGGGGCGCTTGCCTCGGTCGGTGGCAAATATCACCCAATCTTTGGTAATCAGATTTTGCCTGATCTCTCGCATATTTTCTTGGACTAGGAACTAAAGATGTATTCTGAGATGCATTATCACCACTGCCTAGGCAAATTGGCTTCTTTGTCGCAGAACTTCATACATAACAAGAGAACCCGCGATCGCCACATTTAGAGACTCCACCCCCTCAGCCACAGGTACACAGACCACTGCATTGGCGAGATTTATCAATTCCTGAGTTAAGCCATTTCCCTCATTGCCCAACAGGAGGATAGTAGGCTGTATGAAATTCCACTGCCAAAAGGAATGCTGAGCCTGAGCGCAGGTAGCCACAACCTGCCAGCCCTGATTTTGATAGTGTTTGAGGTTCTCCTGTAAACTGTCCACACTCTGCATCGCACAGCGAAACCACTGCCCCGCCGAAGCTCGCAGAACTTTAGGATTGCTAATATCTACCGTTCCTTCACTAATAATTATTCCATCTATACCCACAGCCACAGCACTGCGAATTAGCGTTCCCATATTGCCGGGGTCTTGAATTTGCCAGAGGGCTAGACCAAAGCTGTGGAGCGTTATCTCCGTTGTCCGCCTTACAGCCACTGCCACTACGCCATCGGGATTGACTGCGGTGGCGATCGCCTCTATTACAGCCTGGCTCAAGGTAATCAAGGGCAGTTCTTGTTGCAGAATTTCTTGCTGTAACTGCGAGTGCTTCCTTTGCCACAGTGCCGTTGCCCCCACCATCTTTAAGGGATAGCCGCATTGCAGGGCTTCAGCGAGGGCATGAGTTCCTTCCACCAAAAATGTATCGCTTAATCGGCGCTCTTTGGCACTTCTGCCCAATAGCCTTAATTGTTTGACTAGGGGATTGCGTAAGCTGGTAATTTCCATTGCCCACTAGGACAGACTGATGTTGGAGATAGCAACCTTGCCGCTTAAACATTCAGCTACATCGGTATTTGGCGATCGCTGACGCAGTTCATATTTGCCAGTGTAATAATAGGTTCCATCCACAGCCATAAATTCATTGGGCAGAGGATCGATAGACACAGCACAGAAGGCTAATGGAGGTTCCGCTGTGCCGCCCAGATGGGGCAGATTGACATTCCAATAGCTGTGCTGAGGAAAACCCCTTGTCAATAGCTCAGGCAAAACCCGCCGTACCACACCGCTCGCCCATTGCCAATCCATCGCTTTATCTTTCAGTTTGTAATGGGAGAAGGCAATGCCAGCAACTCCATGAAATACTGCTTCTCGCACCGCCGCCACCGTCCCTGAAGTGTAAATGTCCACCCCCATATTGCCGCCATCGTTGATTCCCGAAACTAGCAAATCCACCTCAGGAAACAGACAGCCAATCGCCAGTCGGGCACAATCGGCAGGCGTACCGTCAATGGCATAGATATTTTCTGCCCTCTGCTCTACCCGAATGGGGCGGGTGGTAGTAGTCTGATGCCCACAGCCCGAATACTGGCTCAGGGGAGCGGCGATCGCCCAATTTGTGTAACCCAAACCTACAACGGCATCCCGCAATGCCCACAGCCCTGCTCCCTCAATGCCGTCATCGTTGGTAATTACGATTACACCCATGCTGATAGGGTAGCACAGATACTGGTTTGCCAAAACCCTTGACAAGTGTAATAAATACACTAAAATAAAAAGTGTAAAAACTACAACTTTATTGCTATGACTGCACTTACTACCACTGAGCTACCTCTGCCCAGTTTCTACAGGAGCGATCGGGTTGGGGAAGTCTGGCGAGTCCCTTACCAAGAGCGGGCGGAACAGGCGGAGGCATGGGCAAAAAAGTATGCTATCCCCCCTGCTGGCAAAGATCGCACCAAAATCTGTCTGATGGTGATCGATGCGCAAAACACCTTCTGCATACCCGAGTTTGAGTTATTTGTCGGCGGTCGGTCTGGTACAGGGGCGATCGACGACAACCGCCGCCTCTGTGAATTTATCTATCGCAATTTGGCATGGATTACGGAAATTGCCCCCACGATGGATACGCATACAGCGATGCAAATTTTCCATCCCATTTTTTGGATTAACGATCAAGGGGAACACCCCATACCCAATGCCACCATGATCACCCTAGATGATGTGCAGTCGGGCAAATGGAAGGTCAATCCAGCGATCGCCTATAGTTTGGCAAAGGGCAACTATGTGGGCTTGCAAAACCATGCTCTGCACTATGTCAAAAAACTCAGTGAGGATGGCAAATATCCCCTCACGATTTGGGCGTATCACTCCATGTTGGGCGGCATCGGTCATGCGTTGGTGTCCGCTGTAGAGGAAGCCTTATTTTTCCATAACATCGCCCGCCACAGCCAGACTAATTTTGAGATCAAAGGCGGCAACCCGCTCACCGAGAATTACTCGGTACTGCGCCCCGAAGTGATGGAATCGGCAGATGGCAGAGCGATCGCCCAAAAGAATACCCGTTTTCTGAAGCGACTATTGGAGTTCGATGCTGTGATTATTGCTGGGCAAGCCAAGAGTCACTGCGTTGCTTGGACAATCGCCGATCTGCTCACCGAAATCCGCACCATTGATCCCAAGTTAGCTGAGAAAGTGTATCTATTGGAGGATTGCACTTCCCCTGTGGTCGTACCCCATGTCATTGACTTCACAGACCAAGCCGATCAAGCATTCCACAGATTTGCGCAAGCGGGTATGCACATCGTGCAATCCACCAC
>Ga0272446_1003564_pt1 | contig 19445 bp, 12 predicted proteins | sample YNPCB0061_FD_194587 | JGI IMG/M metagenome (GOLD analysis project Ga0272446, IMG submission 194587) | Hot spring microbial mat communities from Yellowstone National Park, WY, United States - YNP-CB-006-1 | ecosystem: Environmental > Aquatic > Thermal springs > Hot (42-90C) > Sediment | place...
CCGCTTTGCGCGAGCTCCAACAATTCTTCCCGGTTGTAGGCGACGCCGCCGCCGGTGCCGCCGAGCGTGAAGGAAGGCCGCACAATGATCGGGAAGCCGATGTCCCGCGCTATGTTTTCAGCTTCCTGCAAAGACCGAGCGATGCCGCTGGCAGGGACCTTGAGCCCGATACGTTCCATGGCTTCCTTGAACAGTTCGCGATCTTCCGCCTTTTTGATGACATCGACCCGCGCGCCGATCATCTCGACGCCGTATTGATCCAACACGCCCATCTCGGCCACGCGCACCGCCACATTCAACGCCGTCTGGCCACCGAGGGTCGGCAGCAGCGCATCCGGGCGGTCCCTTTTGATCACTTTGGCCACCGCTTCCGGGGTAATGGGCTCGATGTAGGTGCGGTGGGCCGTTTCGGGGTCGGTCATGATAGTGGCGGGATTGCTGTTGATGAGGATGATCTCATAGCCTTCTTCGCGAAGGGCTTTACACGCCTGGGTCCCGGAATAGTCGAATTCGCAGGCCTGACTGATGATGATCGGACCGGATCCGATGATCAGGATTTTCCGGATGTCACTTCGTTTTGGCATGTACTCGTGGTCCTTTCGCTGGTTTGGGTGCGGGCATAGGCCAAGGCCGGCCTGCTGCTCAATGCGGCTTGGCTGCGCTCAACTTCAGGGCTAGCGGGCCCGATGTTTTTTCATCAGTTGGACGAAACGTTCAAACAGGTAGGAAGCATCATGAGGGCCGGGTGACGCCTCCGGGTGGTATTGCACGCAGAAAGCCGGAATATCCAGGTGTTCCATCCCCTCCAGAGTATTGTCGTTGAGGTTGATGTGAGTCAGCCGCAGCGGCTTGTCAGCCAGGGAATTCGGGTCCACACAAAAACCGTGGTTTTGGGAGGTGATCTCGACTTTGCCGGTGGTGAGGTCCTTAACCGGTTGGTTGGCCCCTCGGTGGCCGAACTTCAACTTGAAGGTGCGGCCGCCGAGGGCCAGTCCCATGAGCTGATGGCCGAGACAGATGCCAAACACCGGCTGGTGGCCGAGAAGGTCGCGAACGGCGTCGATCACGTAGTGCACTGCCGCCGGGTCGCCCGGTCCGTTGGAGAGAAAGACGCCGTCCGGGCTCATGGCCAGGATGTCGGCCGGGGGAGTGTGGGCGGGGTAAACAATGACCTGGCAGCCGGCCTGCTCGAGTTTTCGTAAGATATTGTATTTGATGCCGCAATCGATGGCGGCGACTTTGAAGTCGGGGTTTGCCTCATCCCAGCTTGGCGGCTCGGCATCGAACAGCGGTCCCCCCCGCCAGCGATACGGCTGCTGACAGGTGACGTGCTGGACCAGGTCGATGCCGTTGAGACCCGGATAGGCGTGCACCTGGTCCAGAAGCAGGGCGAGGTCGTCCGTGTCGGTAGCGATGATGCCGCGCATGGCGCCGGCCAGTCGGATATGCCGGGTGAGCGCGCGGGTGTCGATGCCTTCGATGCCGATCTTGCCGTGCTCGTTCAGGAAATCGGCGAGGGTCCGGTTGCTCCGCCAGTTGCTGGTGAAATCCTGATATTCTTTGACGATGAAAGCCTCGACCTGAATGGCGGCGGATTCCATGTCCTCATCGTTGATGCCATAAGTTCCCGTCAACGGGTACGTCATGGCGACGATTTGCCTCTTGTAGGAAGGGTCGGTGAGGACTTCCTGGTATCCGGTCATGCTGGTGTTGAACACCACCTCGCCCAGAGCTCGCCCCTCTCCGGCAAACACATAGCCGGGAAAGGCCGTCCCGTCTTCCAGCAGCAATACCGCCTTGTTCTTTTTCCACGGTGATGGCATCAAACTTCCTTATAAAACAATGAGTTGAGGCCCATTTGAGGGGCCTTGTCGAAGGCCGGCAGGGCCGTCTGCCGATTTTTTCCGCAAAACCGGATTATTGTAACGACAAATTCAATCGTGGGAAAGTGTTAAGCTGCCGGCCTGACAGCTTTGAAGTGATAGCGTTGCGGAAGGCCCACCGAATGACCGTTGCTGAAAAATCTTTCCGCCCTGCGGAAGGGCCAGGCTGGGCTGTTCCGCGGCAACGGCCTCTGTCAGCCGGTGGCCGAGAAGCCCGGGTGAAAAACCACGGTCCCGTGGGGGACCTCGTCGGTGAATGGCAAAGCCAGGAAGACCTCCTGCGGAATGCCTTCATGGACCAGGCTCGGGATATTCTTGAAACCCAAACGTTCGTAGTAGTAAGGGTCACCCACCAGAACGCACCCCTTGCCGCCCATGGCCTGCAGCAGCGACAATCCCTGCCGAATCAGGGATTGTCCGATGCCTCGGCGCTGAACTTTAGGCATTACCGAGACCGGGCCCAGCCCATACCAGTCCTGGCTGCCGTCGGAGATGGTCACCGGCGAAAAAGCGACGTGCCCGACCACCTGTCCATCCATCTCGGCAACCAGCGAAATGGTCAAGGCATGGGCTTCCCGCAACGCGTTCACGATGAATTGTTCGGTGTGTTGGCTGATTGGATGGTCCCGGAAGGCCGCTTCGGTCACTGCCGCTATTGCTGCAAAATCTGAGACCTTCTCCTCTCTTATGATCATCATTAGACTCCAATGTTATTGTTGCTACTGACTGTCGCCCCCTGAATTCTCGCCCAGGAGCGCCTGCAAGTCCTCGGGGGTGTCGATGCCGCGGGTGTCGGTGGCGGAGATGGCCACCTGGATGGCGAAGCCGTGCTCCAGGGCGCGCAGTTGCTCCAGTTTTTCCGCCAACTCGAGGGGGCTTTGCGGCAGCCGGGTGAAGGTGTGCAGAAAATCCCTGCGATAGGCGTAGAACCCGAGATGCTTAAAAAAACATAACGCCTTGGGCAGTCCGTCCCGGTAATAAGGCAGAGGGGATCGTGAGAAATAGAGCGCCTTGCCGCGATGGTCCAGCACCACCTTGACCACGTTTGGGTCCGCGTATTGGCGCTGGTTGCTGCTGGCAAAGGCCAGGGTCGCCATCGGACAGTCGGGAAAATCCTTCAGCGTGTCGATCAACTGCCCGATCATGGTCGGTTCCAGCAGCGGTTCGTCACCCTGGACGTTGACGATGATCCCCTCCGGCTCGATTTTCAAAATGTCGGCGGCTTCCGCGATCCGGTCCGTGCCGCTCTCATGATCATCCCTTGTGAGCAGGGCTTCACCGCCAAAAGACGCAATGCTTTGGGCAATCCGCAAGTCATCGGTGGCGACCACCACCTGGTTCAGTTCACGGCACAGGCGGGTGCGCTCGTACACATGCTGGATCATCGGCTTACCGTTGATGTCGGCAAGTGGCTTTCCGGGAAAACGGCTCGATTGATACCGGGCGGGAATGATTGCTAGGACCTGCATGGGCATTTCCTGTATTATTGAGAGTGCACCCTAAAATACCGCCGTGAAGGACCGGCGGCCACGCGTGCAGCCGGGTTTCGCGCGCTTCTCGGCACGCGCCCTCAAGGTTTGTGCGCGACATCCTCAGCGGGGAGGTCAGCCGGTGTCGCGAGTGCAACCATACAATAGAGGAAATTGGGGGTGCAAGACCGTTGGATGGGGCATCGGTTCAATAACCGCGTGCGTGCTATCTCAAATTCCCGTTCTGCTAAACTCTCTAGCATAGTCGATGTAATGCTTGAGCAGCCAGATTTTCTCCAGGAATTCCGACCAGCCGCACTCCGGTTTGAACCCTCTGTCAGCTTCCGGCAGCACCAGATAGGCGTCGGTCACCGTACCCTGAAATTCTTTCCAGATTTCGGTCCAGGCATCCAGTGCGTCATCGAGCACGGCCTCGGTTACGTTCTGAAAATGGCGAATTTTTTCTTCCGACGTCAAAACCCGCAAAGTCCTTTCGGCTTGTCCGCCGCCGGAGATTACCTTAAATTCTCTCGACATGGCGTGATCCTCCTGTGCTGGCGATAATCAGCCTGGCAGTGTATCAGGCATGAGTTGTTACGCCGTTTGCCGCTGCACCGAGCGCATCGACTCGGCAGGGTGCGCTCGGCACCAACTTGGGCGCGCAACGCGCTCAAGCAACGGATGTTTTCTAAACCCTGTAGAGTGTTGTAAGCTGTAAGGCGTTTGTTTGAAACGTTAGACGTTGTTATTTGTGCGGACCGTTTTCAGTATACAAAGAAATGGTGTCTGCGTCCAATGAATTGTTTTGGAAAACCTTGGGCAAAGCAACAGGCGTATGCCATCCGCCTAGACGCAAGCCTACAACGCCGGGAGTGTTTGAGAGCCTGTCATGAATGAAATCGCCCATATTTGCGAATCCTCGCAATACCTGGCCACCCTGTTGCGCCATCCCGAGCTGCTGGACTGGCTGTGGGACCAAAAGAACCTGTATCGCCGCTACCCACTGACGGAGCTGTTCGAGGACCTGCAGCAAGCGATCCGCGGGGCCGAGCGCTTCAAAGATTTGCAGGTGGCGCTGCGTCAATTCAAACAGCGCCATTTTCTGCGCATTGCCGGCCGAGACCTGCTTGGTCTGGCGAACCTGGCGGAGACAACCGGGCAGTTGAGCGACATCGCCGCCGTCTCTCTCCAGGTGGGACTGAACACCCTGGGTGAAAATCCAGAGAAATCTTTCCCCGACATCGACCGCAACGCCTGGCGCCAGATGAGGGAGAATCACGATCTAGTGGTCATGGGGTTGGGCAAACTGGGCGGTCAAGAACTGAATTATGTATCCGATGTGGACATCCTCTTTCTGCACCGCAAAAGGGACGGGGCGGAAGCCGGTGCACCAGATTGCTTCCATTCTTTGAATCGCCTTTGTCAGGCCGTTTCAAAGCTGCTGGCGGAGCGCGTCGACGGCGACCGTGTCTTCGAGGTGGACCATCGGCTGCGGCCACTGGGCAAGGATGGTCCGCTGGTGCCCTCGCTTGGGGCTGCCGTGGACCACTACCTGCATCACGGTCAGCCGTGGGAGCGGCAGATGCTGCTCAAGGCGCGGCCCATCGCCGGCGACCGTCAGCTCGGCATGACCTTCGTACAGGAGGTCCGGCCCTTTGTTTTCCGGCGGTTTTTGGATTATCAGGCGCTGGACGAATTGCGCCAGATGCGCGACCGAATTTTGGCCGAGGCGGCTCGCCTGGGGCCGGGCTGGCAGCAATTCGACGTCAAACTGGGGATCGGCGGCATTCGTGAAATCGAGTTTCTGGTTCAGTCGATGCAGCTCATTTACGGAGGCAGGCATCCAGAACTGGACGAACCGAACACCCTCCATTGCCTGGACAAGCTCGAGGGCCTGCGGTTGCTGCCGAGCTCAACGGTCCAGCAGTTGAAAGATTCTTATGTTTTCCTGCGGCGCGTGGAACACTGGGTGCAACTCGATCAGAACCGGCAGACGCAGAAGCTCCCTCAATCTGAAGAGGCCCGCTTGAGACTGGCTGTTGCTATGGGATTTGACGGCAACGCCCAAGCATTTCTGCAACGGTTGGAGGAATGCTGCGCCGTCGTGCATGGGCACTTTCTGCAATTGTTCCAGGCTCGCGAGCCGGCCGGAAGCAACGGAGCGTCCGATTCAACACCGCGAGACTTGATGGAGCTCGAGGCCCTCGAGGTCTATCCACCCGAGCTGGCCACCAGCATCCGCCGGCATTTGAATGCGTTTCCTCCATTCTTTCAACAGGCCGTCCATCAGGTGCTCAAATCACTTGCGTCGATCGAGCGGCGCGACATTACGGATAAAGCGGCCCTGCGGCTGGACCGTTACCTGGCTCAGGTGCGCAAACGTCCGGGGTTGATCAAATTCTTTGCTGCATCGTCGGCATGGATCGAGACTTTTTTGCGAGGCCTCACGCAAAGCGAGCTGCTGGCATCGCTGCTGGCTCACCACCCGAGCCTGGTCGAAGGCGTGGCATCCTCCTTTGAAGCGGGCCTCGATTTTGAGTCCTGGCAGGGGGCGAGCTCGCTTTTGTTGGACAGCCAGGTGGATTATGAGGAGGGGCTGGAGTGGATTCGCCGTTTGAAAAACGAGCGGGTGCTGCAACTGGCACTGGCCGATTTGTCGGGGCAAATCAGCCACCCGGAGCTGGAAAGAGAGCTCGCCCATCTGGCCGATTTCGTGATCCGTAACACCTACCAGCGGGTCCTGCGTAAAAGAGAAATCCCGGAAGACGCGCCTCTTGCCGTTCTGGCGTTCGGCAAGCTGGGCAGCCGCGAAATGAGTTATCTCTCAGATCTTGACCTGGCTTTCGTCTACGCACCGAGGGAAACGGAGCGGGAAGACCAAATCCCCACTGAAATCGTTCACTTCATCCAACGCTTCATGCGCATGTTGAGCACGCCTCTGCACGAAGGGCCCGGTTACGCGGTGGATGCCCGGTTGAGACCGACCGGCAACTACGGACCGTTGATCGTCACCCGCCGGGCCTGGCAGGAATACTACGAGAAGCAGGCGGACATCTGGGAAATTCAGGCCCTGCTGCGGATGCGCCCGGTGGCCGGCAACGCTGATTTGTGTGCCTGGCTCGAAGCGGAAGCGGCCAAGATCTGCTATCAACCCCGCGACCCCGCGTCGGTTTGGCCGCGCTTGTGCCACTTGCGCCAGAGGATGCAGCGCGAGCGCAGCGAAGAGCGCGAGGACGTCATTGATGTGAAACTCGGCGCAGGGGGACTGGCGGACCTGGAGTTCCTGGCGCAGGGCTGGCTTCTGCTGGAAGGCCATGCCGATCCGGCCCTGCAGCAGCGCTCGGTGCGTAAAGCTTTGGCCGTGGTCCTGGAGCGCCTGACAGACCTCGATTTGCCGCTAAGGGAAGTGCAGACCGCTTTCGACACGCTGCGTTCCCTCGAACACCGGGTGACACTCTGCAGCGATGTTGCCGTTTCCCGCCTGAAACCCGAACATTTTGACTGGCTGAAAGCCCTGCAATTGTGGCCGCCGCTCGCCCAGGAAACGGCGGCGGAGACCTGGCAGGACTTGCTGCGGTTGCGTAGAAAGGTGCGGGCGCTGTTGTTGCACTGGTGCCCCAACCTGTGAAACCGAGCGACAAGCGGCCTAAGCCCTCCATCCGGGTCACTGGGGGGCGTCTTCCGCTGCGGCCCCGAGTCCGGCAAAAAGGTTTTGCCCTGAACAAAAAGCTTGACTTCTTTTATAAGTGCTTCTAAAAATAGCGGTGTTCTGTAAGCATTAGTAACAAGCGCACAACGAAGTGTGGTTGGCTTCCAGACGGAAGGACAAGGGCGTCCAGTTTTTCTTCGGCGACGAAGAGACAAGGACGCCTTTTTTGTTGGCTGACGGCGCGCCAGCACGAGTCGGCGGAATTTCTCAGCGGAGTTTGTGCACCAAAGCAGCCGCAAATTCTCAAACACTGCCTGCTCGAGCAGTGCCGTCCCGTGGGTGGCGGTCATCAGGGGTTGGGCGAAACCTTTGATCCGCGCCACCACCGCCGGCAAACAAATGTTAGTGGATACTGTGGGGTATCCCGATCCCGGACAAGGGCGTCCACTTTCCTCTTTGGGGAGTGGACTTTTTTTATTTCAAAAATCAAACAGATAAGGAGCAACCATTATGAACTTGTGTAAACCCAATGCCAATGATGCAACGCTGACTTTCAACCGGTCCAAGAGCGTAGTGCCCATGAGCGGACTGTGCTCTCGCTGTGTGGACGGATGTCGGGGCAACTGTGAGGTGTTCCGCGCCACATTCCGCGGCCGTGAAGTCATCTATCCGGGACCATTTGGAAAAGTCACTGCGGGTGCGGACAAGGACTATCCGGTGGACTACTCGCACCTCAACATTCAGGGCTACGCCCTGGGAGCCAGCGGCTTGCCCGAAGGCGTCGAGGCCGGGCCTGACACGGCGGTGTTTCCGGCGGTCAACACTGAAACGGACTATGGTTGGGACATCAAGGTGAAAATGGCGGTACCCATCTTCACGGGCGCTCTGGGTTCGACCGAAATTGCCCGCGCCAACTGGGAGCATTTTGCGGTTGGGGCGGCGCTGAGCGGTGTGACGCTGGTTTGCGGGGAGAACGTCTGTGGCATTGATCCGGGCTTGGAGCTCAACAAGGACAACAAAATTGTCAAGTCGCCCGAACTCGATCGCCGGATCGAAGTTTACAACCGCTACCACAACGGCTACGGCGAAATTCTGGTGCAGATGAACGTGGAAGACACTCGGCTGGGAGTGGCCGAGTACGTGATCGACAAACACAAACTCAACACCATCGAGCTCAAATGGGGACAGGGTGCCAAATGCATCGGTGGGGAGATCAAGGTGAACAGCCTGGAGCGCGCGCTCGAATTGAAGCGACGGGGCTACATCGTGACCCCGGACCCGACCCGACCTGCCGTTCAGGCCGCTTTCAAGGACGGCGCCATCAAGGAGTTCGAGCGCCACAGCCGCCTGGGGTTTGTCAGCGAGGAGGGTTTCATGGCCGAAGTCGAGCGTCTGCGCAAACTCGGGTTCAAGAGAATCACTTTGAAAACGGGCGCCTACAGTCTGCGCGAGTTGGCCATGGCGATCAAGTGGGGCGGCAAGGCGAAAATCGATTTGCTGACCATCGACGGCGCTCCCGGCGGCACCGGCATGAGCCCTTGGCGAATGATGCAGGAATGGGGCATCCCCAGCATCTATCTGCATTCAAAAGCCTATGAATACTGCAAGAAGCTCAGCGATCGCGGTGAGCGAGTTCCCGATATCGCTTTTGCCGGCGGTTTCTCCAGTGAGGATGGCGTGTTCAAGGCCCTTGCCTTGGGCGCTCCGTTTGTGAAGGCTGTGTGCATGGGCCGGGCGCTGATGATTCCGGGCATGGTCGGCAAGAACGTGAGCGAATGGATGGCCAATAACGATCTTCCCAAGACCGTCAGCCAGTATGGCTCCACCTACCAGGAAATTTTTGTAAACTATGAGAACGTGAAGGAAATCGTGGGTGAGTCGGAAATCGACAAGGTCCCTCTCGGCGCCATTGGCATCTACTCCTACGCCGACAAGATCAAGGTTGGCTTGCAGCAGCTCATGGCCGGCTCGAGATGCTTCAAAGTCAGCGCCATTAGTCGCCGGGAGCTGATGTCTTTGACAGAAGAGTGCACCAAGGTAACCGGCATCCCTTATGTCATGGATGCCTACAACGATGAAGCCGAAGCCATTTTGAACAGCTAGACCGGACACGCTACGGCACGTCCTGAGCAACGCTCCCCCTTGGTATCCCGCGGCTTCGCCGCTGGCCAAGGGGGGCGACTCGGGCGCTGCCGCGGTTGCGCCAGATCCCCGGCGAGCAAAACTTATAATTTAAAATAATCAATCATTTACTTTATTAGCCAGGCTTACATGCGCTATTCCCTCATTTGATCTTCAGCCACAGCAGCCGCGCGGTTCCCGGTCCCGGGTTTTTCCACTGGGCGGGCATTTCCGAGGTGAGATAAATGGTGTCGCCAGACCGGACCGTGTGGGTTGCATTGTGGATCTTGACTTGCAGTTTTCCCACCAAAAGATAGCCCATTTCCTCTCCCTTGTGGACAAAGAAGTGGGTCGGCAGGGTCTTGGTCGGCGGTATCTCGATCAGGTAGGGCTCAACTCTTGACTCGAAATCAACTGGGGTCAAAAGCTTGATGCTGATGCTTTCCTCCGGCAGTTCCGAAATTTTCACTGTAACCGATTCATTGGCTGGGAAAATAGAGCGCTTGCGGATTTCCGGCTTTTCCTGAAAGAACGAGCTGATGTCCACCGCGAGCACTTCGGCCATCTTGAGCAGCCCGGGCAGCGACGGGTAAATCAGATTGCTTTCCACCTGCGAGATGGAGCTGGGTGTCACCCCCACCAGCTTCGCCAGCTCCGTTTGGGAAAGACCCCGCTTGGTGCGCAGGTCTTTAATTCGCAGCCCGAGGTCCACGCCGCCGGTGGTTCGCTTTTCTTCATCGAAGCCGACGGCCAGGTCCTTGGTCCAGTAGGTATGAGGCGTGTGCAATTTATCCAGGTCGCGGTTTTCGGCCTTGAAGATGGTCAACGAGGTGCTGCCCCGTTTGATGGAGAGATCGATCACGACCTGCGCGATCTGGCTGATCTGGGCGCGCAGCCGGGGGGTGTGGGCTTTTTTCTCCATGATCCAATAGGCCACGGTGTTGAGCTCGTACAGGCGGGGGCAGGAGTGGGAATAGAAATTGAGGATCTGTTCCTCTCCTCCCCACAGTTCCTGCATGCCGGTGATGCTCTCGAAGACGAAGCGAACGTCGCCCTCCTTTGTCCCATGGACTTCGTAGAGGACGTCCATTACGCCGTTCATGCTGCGGGGTTCGTCGATCCGGATGATCTGGCAGGGCCACTGCGCTTGCAGGTCGGAATAGGACTTCATGAAGATGGGCGAGCCGGCGCCTTTGCCCCAGGTGAAGCAGTCCAGGATGGTCAAATGAGGGTTTTGGCCGAGCGGCCCGAGCTTATCCAGGAGGTTTTTGAGCGAACGGTCAAAACTGACATAGATGAGCGGCTTGCTTTGCGCCTGCGAGGATTGCATGAAATTGAGGCAAAACACGTAGGCAAGACTCCCCGAATCGTCCAGCCAGACCACATTGTCCCCAATGAAAAGCCCGCCCAGCAAGGCGTCCAGCTGGCTGATTCCCGATGTGACCTGCAGCTTTTCCGGCATTGGCGGCTACCCTCTTTTGCTTGATTGATGCCATTTTTTCAAGGTTCGCCGCAGACCTGCAACGTCTGCGGCAACCATACCAAGTCTATAGCGATGGGAAGACCGAGTAAAACAAATTTTTTCTTGAAATCGTCAGTGGATTCGATTATCTAATGCAAACGCATTGTCGACGCTGACAGCGCGCTCGGAAAGCCCAGTATTTCGCTTGAGAAATGAGTTGGAACGGGTAAGGAAGCTCGTTGAGGATGGTTTTAGATCAGCTCCAGTAAACTGAGCAGTCTTATCGATTCCCTCCAAACATTGCCGGAGTTCCTTTCTACATTGCCAATCTGGGTCTTGCCGGATACGGTGGACCAACGAAGTTCCCCCCTTTGCCGCACCTCCCCCACGCATCGAGTCAACAGCAGATCTGCCAGCAGAGTGCGATGTTCCTGGCAGTGGGTGCTAGTTGTTGTTGCTTGCGGTTCTTATGGCTGGAGTGCAACGATGAAAGCACTCCCGCTTGAAAATATCCTCAACAGAAGGAGGAGTGAATCATCATGTGTCGTCTATTTGCAATGACCAGCGAAGAGCCCTTGTCTCCGTTGGCGGCCATTCGTGCTCTTGATGTCATGCGCGAAGGGCATGACGGGTCTGGCGTTGGATTGTTTCTGGCGGATTTGGGCGGTCCTTTCGAGGAGCTGAAAGGGGCGCCCATTCTCTCCGGCATTTTCAGCAGCGACGGTCTGAAGCGGCTCGATCAGTTCATGATGAACATCGGCTTCATGACCAAGTATCGATTTTCCATCAAGGTGCCCAAAAGCCCCCCGCCGGGAATCCCCAAACGGGACACCTACCTCATCCGCGCTTATGAATATCCCGAGGATTGGGAAAACCTCAGCCAGACTGAAATCCATCATCGCCTGCTGCTGATCCGTCTGCAGCTGCGGCAGATGGGCGAAGACAAAGAGGACATGATCGTCTACAGCTTTTGGCCGGACACCATCATGCTCAAGGAAATCGGCGATCCCATGACCGTCGCCGACTACCTGCGGCTGGATCGGGCCGAACTGCGCGCCCGGGTGATCCTGGCGCAGGGGCGGCAGAACACCAACTACGCCATCAACCTATACGCCTGCCATCCGTTTTTCATTCAGGGGGTGGCGACCATGACCAACGGGGAGAACACCGCCTTTGTGCCGATTCGCGAGTTCCTTATGTCACGCGGGTTTCCCGGTTATATCGGCTACAACTCCGATTCGGAAGTTTTCACTCACATTCTGCACTACTCGCTCAACCGACTCGGGCTCAGCATTGAAGCTTACAAGCACGTCATCACTCCCCTGCAGGACGAGGACCTGGAGCGGCATCCAAACGGAGGCTTCTTGAAAGAGCTGAAGCGCTCCTGTAGGAGACTGATCATCGACGGCCCCAACTGCGTCATGGGCTGTCTGCCCGACCGCACGCTGTTCATGGTGCAGGACCGCAAGAAGCTGCGGCCGGGAGTGGTGGGGGGCCGCCCGGGGCTGTACGCCTTTTCTTCGGAAATGTGCGGGCTGGATGCGGCCATCCCCGATCGTGACAAGAGCAAAGACTTTCAACCGATGCACCTAGACACCGCTGTCATCAGCCCAGACCGCGCGGAGGTTAAAATATGTTCTCAAGCGGAACCATTACCCCTTCTACACTAAGCGTTAAGGACCTGCCCTGGCAGATCCATTGGGACAAGGACAAGTGCACCTTGTGCGGCCGCTGCACGGCGGTTTGCCCGGTCCATGCCATCGAGCTGGGCGTCTATCAAAAGCGCCTGGTGGAGCTGCCGGCGCTCGATAAGCTGATTGGCGGCGGCAACGGCGGCTCCAACGCGTACCAGGTGTTTCACGGCATTCGCCAGAAAACTGATCCGGCCTACGCCTGCGTTGGCTGTGCCAGCTGCAGCCTGGTCTGTCCCAACGATTGCATCATGCCCTATCGAAGCGATGAAGCCGACAAGCTCCGCTTCCACATCAATCAGGGCGGACAGCCAAGACGCCGCGGCGGCCGGCGCAATGTCCGCGACCTGGGGCAGGGCGGCGTGCTGGACCAGATCAAATTCACCCGCATTTCCATGCTGACCGACCCGGCCCTCGACGCCGGGCGCCACGAATTCGAACTGCGCACGCTGCTGGGACGGGTGCTGCCGCCGGAAGAGAACCTCAGAATTTATCGCGAGCAGGGCTGGGCGCCGCCGGTTCGTGAAATCTACCCCCTGATCATCGGCTCCATGTCGTTTGGAGCGCTCTCCCCCAACATGTGGGAGGGGCTGCAGATGGGGGTCGCGTATCTCAACGAAGAACTGGGCATGCCGGTGCGCATGTGCAGCGGTGAGGGTGGCTGCCCACCGCGGCTGCTGCGCTCGCGTTTCCTGAAGTATGTCATTTTGCAGATCGCCAGTGGCTACTTCGGCTGGGATGAAATCATCCACGCTTTGCCGGATATGAAAGAAGATCCCTGCGCGGTCGAAATCAAATACGGCCAGGGTGCCAAGCCCGGCGACGGCGGCCTGCTCATGTGGTACAAGGTCAACAAGTTGATCGCCGCCATCCGCGGCGTGCCGCCCGGGGTGAGCCTGCCCAGTCCGCCGACGCACCAGACCAAGTATTCCATCGAAGAGGCGGTGGCCAAAATGATCCAGTCCATGTACATGGCCTGGGGCTTCCGCGTGCCGGTCTATCCAAAAATCTCCGGGACTTCCACCGCGCTGGCGGTGCTCAACAACCTCACCCGCAACCCCTACGCCGCCGGGTTGGCCATCGACGGCGAAGACGGCGGCACCGGCGCGGCTTACAGCGTCTCCATGGACCACATGGGGCACCCCATCGCCAGCAATCTGCGCGACTGTTATCTCAATCTGGTGAAGCTCGGCAAGCAAAACGAAATTCCCCTGTTTGCCGGCGGCGGGGTCGGCAAGTACGGCAATCTGGCGGCCAACGCCGCCGCCTTGATCATGCTCGGGGCGAGCGGTGTGCAGACCGGCAAATATATGATGCAGGCGGCCGCCGGCTGCGTGGGTTCCGAAACCGACCGCTGCAACATCTGCAATATCGGCCTGTGCCCGAAGGGGATCACGTCCCAGGACCCCCGGCTGTACCGGCGTCTCGATCCGGAAAAGGTGGCCGAACGGGTGGTGGATGTCTTTCTCAGCTTCGATACGGAGCTGAGAAAGATCGTTGCGCCCCTGGGTCGATCCACGTCGCTTCCCATCGGCATGTCGGATGCTTTGGCGATCAATGATAAGAACGCGGCGGAAAGGCTTCACATCAATTACGTGGTTTAGGCCTGCCGCGCCAAGGGAGATATGGATATGGAAAGTCAACAAGAGCAGGTGGGGAATCAGCAGCCTTTCCTCATTTCCGGCATGGAAAATGGTCGCCGCCTGGAGTCGCGCCTGATCGAGGAGCGCATCCAGAAGGCTGTGGCGGACGGCCACCGCTGGCTGCAGATCGAGGCTTATGGTCAGCATGGGTTGGGCGGGCGATTGTGGAGCTCCGGCGAGGAAGCGGTCTATGTGCAAATTCTGGGATCTTCCGGCCAGCGGGTCGGCTCGATGGGGTTTCCCAACACGCGGATCGAGCTCATGGGGCCGGCCTCGGATGATGTCGGCTGGTTGAACGCCGGGGCCGAAATCATCGTCCACGGCAACGCTTGCAATGGCACAGCCAACGCCATGGCACAGGGAAAGGTGTATGTGGCGGGCAACATCGGCGCCCGCGGCATGACCATGACCAAATACAATCCGCGCTTCGAGCCGCCCGAACTGTGGGTGCTGGGCTCCGTCGGGGATTATTTTGCCGAGTTCATGGCCGGCGGTATTGCGGTCGTTTGCGGTTACCAGCCGCAAAACGCGGAAAACGTCCTCGGCTACCGCCCGTGCGTGGGGATGGTGGGCGGCAGGATTTATTTTCGCGGGCCGCACAAAGGCTACAGTCAGCCGGACGCCAAACTCGAGCCGTTGAACGACGCGGATTGGCAGTGGCTGCAGGAAAACATGGCGATCTATCTGGATCGCATTGGCAAAAAAGACCTCCTCGAGGTGTTGAGCAATCGGACCGATTGGCAGCTGCTCAAAGCCCGCGGGCCGCATGAAAAATTCACCCGACCTCGCAGCTCCATGGCCTCCTTCCACCGCAACGTGTGGGACCAGGAATTGGGCAAGGGTGGCCTGATCGGCGACCTGACCGACCTCGACAACAGCCCGGTGCCGGTGATCACCAACGGCGATTTGCGCCGTTATGTGCCGGTGTGGGAAAATCGCAAATATGCGGCCCCCTGCGAAGCCAGCTGCCCGACCGGCATCCCGGTGCAGGATCGCTGGCGGCTGATCCGGGAAGGGCGGGTGGACGAAGCGGTGGACCTGGCCCTGGCCTACACTCCCTTTCCGGCGACGGTCTGCGGCTATCTGTGTCCGAACCTGTGCATGCAGGGCTGCACCCGGCAGACCTTAAACCTGCCCGCGGTGGACGTCAGTCAGCTGGGGCGGGCCAGCATCAAGGCGAAGCTGCCGGAACTGCCGCCGTTGACGGGTAAACGCATTGCCGTGATCGGCGGCGGTCCGGCCGGTTTGTCAATCGCCTGGCAGCTTCGCCGCCTGGGGCACGAAGCGGTGATCTACGACATGCAAAAGACGCTTGGCGGCAAAATCGCCTCGCAGATCCCCAAAACGCGCATCCCCGAGGAAATCGTCGACGCCGAACTGGAGCGGGTGCAAAGCGCTCTGCCGCGGCTCCATCTGCAGCAGAAGCTGACCCGGGAGGACGTCGAGCAGCTCAAGGTGGATTACGATTATGTGGTGGTCGCGGTGGGTGCGCAAAAGCCGCGGGTGATCCCCATCCCCGGCAAGGAGCGGCTGATCCCGGCCCTCGAGTTTCTCCGCGAAAGCAAGGCCGACAACATCACCGTGGGCAAGCGGGTGGTGGTCATCGGGGCTGGCAACGTGGGTTGTGACGCCGCTACCGAAGCCCATCGGCTGGGCGCCGAAGATATCACCCTGATCGATATCCAGGAACCGCTCTCGTTTGGCAAGGAGCGCCAGGAAGCCGAAGCGGTGGGCGCCAAATTCCGCTGGCCCTGTTTCAGCAAGGCGGTCACGGAAGAAGGGTTGGAGCTGACAACGGGTGAGGTGATTCCCGCCGACACGGTGATCATCTCCATCGGCGACCTGCCGGACCTTGAGTTTCTGCCCGAAAGCGTGGCCACGGACCGCGGCTTCATTAAGGTCAACGAGTTGTTCGAAACCACCGACCCGAAAATCTTTGCCGTGGGTGACGCAGTCAAGCTGGGGCTGCTGACCGACGCCATCGGCGCCGGCCGCAAAGCCGCGCAGATCATCGATGACATCTTGAACGGCCGGCGCCCGCGGGGCGACATCCGTCAGCGGATCAACTATTCACGCATCAAGCTGGAGTATTTCGACCCGAGGCTGCAGCGCTTCGACGGCATCGAGCATTGCGCCAGCCAGTGCTCGTCGTGCGGGTCCTGCCGGGACTGCGGCATGTGCATCACCATGTGCCCGCAGGCAGCCATTTCCAAGAAGACCAACGGCAGGGACTTCGAAATGGTGGTGGATAAAGACCGCTGCATCGGCTGTGGCTTCTGCGCCGGGGTCTGCCCCTGTGGCATCTGGGAGCTGGCGGAAAACGAACCCATCGGCTAATAAATTATCATAACGCAAACGCTCCACCCCAATCTCCTCTTTGATGCCAACCAGGGTCCTCCGCTCGCGTCTAGTTGACGGAAGTGCCCTCAGCAGTTTCAGTGTCTTGCGGGACTTACCGGAAAGTGCTGCAAGACCTGAGGCTGGACGGCATCATCATCAATTCCCTGAAGTCGCCAAAACCGCAGCAATGACAATTGTCGGGTTTTAGAAGAATGTCCTTGACCGCAATCGAAGACGCGTGCTACCCGAAAATCTGCAGAACGACTCGTGGCTGCCATGCTTCAGGAGAAGAGAAGACCGTGATATTCAAGCCCAACCTTGCCATTTTGTCGCCTCCGCAGTTGCAGTTGTGGTTAGAGCTTGACGCCACACCGGAGCATTTCACGCTTTACGGAGGCACGGCGCTAGCTCTGCGGCTAGGACACAGGACATCGGTTGATTTCGATTTCTTTTCCAACCAGTGTTTTGATCCTGATTATCTTGCCAGGAACGTTCCGTACCTTAAAGATGCTGAATGGGTGCAGGCTTCCCTCAACACTCTCAGATGCCGCGTAGAAAGGGCAGGTCCCGTTTTCGTCTCCTTTTTCGGCGGGCTTGGCCTCGGGCAGGCGGCCCCGCGCGATCAGGCCGAGGGGGCAAGAATTCATGTCGCTTCACTGCTGGATCTTGCAGGAACAAAAGTTGCCGTGGTGCAGCAACGGGCCGAAACCAGGGATTATATCGATATTGACGTGCTGCTGCGCCACGGCGTCGACCTGCCGACCGCGCTGGCTGCGGGTCGCGTCGTTTATGGGCGCAGCTTTAACCCGATGATTACCCTCAAGGCCCTCAGCTACTTTGAGGACTTATCGGCACTGCCCGAAGATGTACGGAAGCGTCTTTTGGCGGCCGTCAAAGCGGTGGATCCGACCAGCCTCCCCGAGCTCACCCCTTATATCCAACGGCCGAATGAGAGCGGATGTGCGCCATGAAGCCTTTGCCCGCGACACCGGCATTGTTGAAAGTGGCCCGTCGGGTGGTGTGGTTCCAAGAGCCGCGGGAGTCACTCGCCGATCCCATACATTTTCTCGCTCACGTGATGACTTACGGCAAGGTTGAGGATCTGAAGGCGCTTCAAGGCGTCGTCGGCATGGAAGAATACTGCAAGGTCTTGGACACTGCCCCGTCCGGGATCTTTGATCGTCGTTCATGGGCTTACTGGAACCTCAGATGTGGCCGGCAACCGGCGCCTCCACTGCCGGTGCGAACGATGGAGTAGGGGCCGAAGACCGCGCATGCGCAGAGTTGTCATTATTGATGCACGATTCCACGGGTGTGCTTGCATGAATCCTAGATAACAGCAGGCTGCAATGGATTGTTGCTGGTCTGCTGGTTGCTGGTTCCCAAGCTGGAACTTTCTTGCTGGTTTCTTGCTGGTTCCCAAGCTCCAGCTTGGGAACCAGCAAAACCAGCAACCAGCAAACCAGCAAAATTTTAGAGTTCGACAGGTCCTGGGGTTTCAAGTGAATGAGAAGCGATTTCATTGAGGAGAACAAGGTATGTTTGATCTGACTGAGGAATTCATCCGCAATCAGGTGGCCGATTCGAATATCATTTATCGCCGAGGGGAAAACCTTTATGAGGCTGGTGCCTACAGCTGCATCGAGGCGGACCGGGACAAGGGGACTTACGTCTACGAGGTGGACGGCAACTATGGCGATTACCTGGTGACTGTCGATTTCGTCAATGGTGATCTCGACTATTTCTGCGATTGCCCGTATCCCGGCGAAGGCTGCAAACACACCGTGGCGGTCCTGCTCGACATCATCGATCGGAGAAAGTACCGAGATTACCAGGCGCTGGTGCCGGAGCCCCCGGTCACCCGCCCCATGGAAGTCTATCTGACCGCTGATGAGATTAGGGAGCAGGCCCTCGAGGATCGAAAAAAGCGCGCCAAAACCGAAGAGCTCACAGCTATCTTCGGCGACATGTACAAGGGCGAGCACCTGGTCGAAACGACCCGCGGGCTGCAGTACAAGGTGACGCTGCACGACCCGGCCAATGGTCTTGGCCACTGCAGCTGTCCCGATTTTCTCACCAACCGCCTCGGAACCTGCAAGCATTTGATCTATCTAACCGAGCGCCTTAACCAGAAAAAGGATTTGCCGGAGCGGCTCGCCGCCGAACGTTTTCCGTTTGTCGACATCTACTGGGACTCCTGCCACGGCAAGCCGAGAATGTTCTGTGAGCGGCCCAAGGAGGAGATTCTCGACATCGAACCGCTGTTGGCGGAACACTTTGATCCAGACGGCCTGTTCGCCAAAGATGATCTCGCCGCTTTTGTGCCGCTCTTTGCGCAGCTGCAGGGCAACAAGCGGGTGCGGGTTCAGGAGCCGGTGTTAGGCCGCCTCGATGAGCATCTCACTGACCGACAGCTGCAGGAGCTGGCCGGCGGCGATTTGCCTGCCCTGGATAAGGTCAAGGCAACGCTGTATCCTTACCAGCTCAAGGGGGTTGAGTTCGGTCTCTATAGAAAGGCGGTGCTGATCGGCGATGAAATGGGTCTGGGCAAAACGCTGCAGGCGATCGCCCTGAGTATTTTGAAAAAGGAGGTGTTTGGCTTTCAGCGGGTGCTGGTGGTGACCTTGGCGTCCCTCAAGGAGCAGTGGAAGCGGGAAATCGAGCGTTTCACCCATGAGCGCGCCGCCATTGTGGCGGGAGCGCAACGGCAGCGGCTGGCCCTCTACAACAACCCCGACAGCCTCTTCAAGATCACCAACTACGAAGCCGTGCTGCGGGATGTGACCATCATTTCCAGTTTTAAGCCGGACATCGTCATCCTGGATGAGGCCCAGCGCATCAAGAATTTCACCACCAAGACTGCGGAAGCGGTAAAGAGCATTCCGCGCAAACACGCCGTGGTCCTGACCGGCACTCCACTCGAGAACAAGCTCGAAGATGTCTACTCGATTGTGCAGTTTCTCGACCCGCACATGCTATCGCCCCTGTGGCAGTTCGCCGCCGACCACTTCATGCTGAGCCGCGAGAAGAAGGGAAAAATCCTTGGCTACCGCAACCTCGATGTGCTCAATGAGCGCCTCAAGGGGATCGTCATCCGCCGACGCAAAGAGGAAGTGCTGTCCGAGCTCCCCGACGAGATTGTCAACAACTACTACCTGGAGCTCACCGCCAAACAGACGGAAATCCA